>Ga0265593_1000036_pt1 | contig 105012 bp, 88 predicted proteins | sample saktaG_8_FD_190136 | JGI IMG/M metagenome (GOLD analysis project Ga0265593, IMG submission 190136) | Saline water microbial communities from Sakinaw Lake, British Columbia, Canada - sak_2011_5_24_36m | ecosystem: Environmental > Aquatic > Non-marine Saline and Alkaline > Saline ... | reverse complement strand
GGCATCAATCAAATTATTCACCAGCCGCAAGTTTTAATGGCAATCAATCCGTATTACGGCATTCATTTGTTGAACGAATTAGGCGTGAAAGGCTTTTTAATCATGGGTTCTGTCGTGTTAGTTATGACGGGCGCAGAAGCGTTATACGCCGACATGGGGCATTTTGGTTTAAAGCCGATTCGATTTGCGTGGTTTGGTTTCGTTTTTCCAGCGTTGTTGTGTAATTATTTTGGACAAGGTGCATTGTTGCTGCAACATCCCGAAGCGATTGAAAACCCATTTTATCTTCTCGCGCCATCGTGGGCTTTGTATCCGTTGTTGGTTTTATCGACATTTGCCACGGTGATTGCGTCGCAAGCCGTTATTTCAGGCGCGTTTTCCATCACTAAACAAGCGATTCAATTGGGTTATTGTCCACGCATGAATGTGACGCACACGTCTGACAGCGAAATTGGTCAAATTTATGTACCGACCGTCAATTGGATGCTGATGTTTTCTGTGTTTGTGCTGGTGTTAGGATTTAAATCGTCGTCCAATTTAGCGTCCGCTTACGGTATCGCGGTGACAGGCACGATGATGATTGACACGATTTTAACGTTTATCGTGATTCATGCTTTGTGGCGTTGGAATCCCGTGGTGAGCTATTCATTTTTGAGTTTATTTTTACTGGTCGATTTCGTTTTTCTTTCGTCAAACAGTTTGAAAATTTTATCTGGTGGCTGGTTGCCTTTATTAGTCGGCGGCGTGTTATTTTTACTGATGACAACGTGGATTCAAGGGCGGGCAGTATTAGCGGAAGCCATCGACGAAAAGAAAGTTTCCTTTGAAGAATTAGAAGAAAAAATAAATACACATGAATTAGCAACGGTGAAAGGCACGGCGATTTATTTAGCACGAAATTTACACGGTGTTCCACAAGTCTTGCTGCACAATTTAGAACATAATCATGTTGTACACGAACGCCTTATTGTTCTCACTATTGTCACCACCGATGAGCCGTATATCGATCACGAGGCACAACAAATTAAAGTGCGTTCTTTTGGTAGTCACGGGCAGTTTAATCGCATCAAATTGTATTTTGGTTTTAAAGAAAGTCCCGACGTGCGTTACGCGCTGGGTTTAGCTATCAAGCGGGGTTTGAATATCGACCTGAATAACGTGTCTTTTTTTGTGGGTAACGAACACATTACGTTCAAACGACGGAGCAAAATGCCCGTGTGGCGACGCGGTCTTTTTCTTTTCTTATTCAATAACGCGAGCAGTCCAATTGGCTTTTTCAAAATTCCTGTTGAAAACGTTGTCGAGCTGGGCGTGCGTGTTGAACTTTAATTTCCCCCTCATTAAAATTTAAACTATTTATGAATTCAGAACAAAATCAAACCGCCGCCAATCCAGTGAGTTTCGTTGAAATTACCGAAGAAAATCACGATCAACGGCTCGATAATTTTTTAATCACGCGCTTAAAAGGCGTGCCAAAAAGTCGGATTTATCGCATCGTCCGAAAAGGCGAAGTGCGCGTTAATAAAGGGCGCGTTGAAGTGAATTATCGATTAGTGACGGGCGATATTGTGCGAATTCCGCCAGTGCGAATTGCCGAACGTAGCGAAGAAGTGTTTGTGCCGACGAATTTAAAAGACGCGCTGCAACACAGTATTTTGTACGAAGATGACGGTTTTTTAATCGTGAATAAACCAGCAGGTTTCGCGGTTCATGGCGGAACGGGTGTGAGTTCGGGCATTATCGAAGGTTTGCGTTTATTGCGTCCCGAAGCGCACTTTTTAGAACTCGTGCATCGTTTGGATAAAGACACGTCTGGCTGTTTAATTATCGCTAAAAAACGCAGTGCGTTACGCGCTTTTCACGCGATTTTTCGAGATAATCAAATCCACAAAACGTATTTGGCGTTGCTGGCGGGACAATGGAAAAAGAAAAAATTGGTCGTCAACGCGCCACTGTTAAAAAATATCGCGAAAAGTGGTGAACGAATGGTGGTGATTAGTTCGGCGGGGAAAGCGGCTGAAACGGTTTTTACACGTTTAACCACATTTCAAGATTCGACGCTGGTGGAAGCTGCGCCTAAAACGGGACGAACACACCAAATTCGTGTTCACGCGGTGCATTTAGGGCATCCGATTATTGGTGACGAACGTTACGGGCGGGACGATTTGAATTTAACGTTTAAACAAAAAGGCTATAAACGGATGTTTTTGCACGCGAAAACATTGACGTTTTCGCATCCAATAACGGGTGAAGTAATGAAAATTACCGCGCCCTTACCGCCGCAACTTGAACAATTATTAACACAAGAAAAACCGCTAAATTCAGCGACGGGTTAAAAAGAGTTTTTATTTAATTGTCGCGCCCAAAAATTCAGCTTGTCGCCACGCTTCATACAACACAATCGCCACAGTATTGGATAAATTCAAACTGCGGCTGTCGGGTTGCATCGGCAAATATAAACAGCGTTCGCCAATCTTTTCCAAAATATCGACGGGTAAACCGCGTGTTTCGGGGCCAAATAAAAACGCATCACCCGCTTGAAATTCTATCGAATCATAAGCGGTTTTGCCTTTGGTGGTCAGCGCAAACAGGCGTGACGGTTGAGCGTTCGTTAAAAAATCAGCAAACGATTCATGTAATTTAACCGCCACCCATTCGTGATAATCCAACCCCGCACGACGCAGTTTTTTATCATCCAAATCAAATCCTAACGGTTTAATTAAGTGCAATTGCATTCCTGCATTTGCACATAATCGAATGATATTGCCCGTATTAGCCGGAATTTCTGGCTCAAAAAGAACAATGTGAAACATATTAGGAATTGTCGATTTGCACGGGTGTTAATTTCCAAATGTCTTTGTTGTACTCAGAAATCGTGCGATCCGTGGAGAATTTACCACTGGCTGCACAATTGAGAATACTCATTTTCGTCCAGCGATCTTTATCTCGATACGCTTCTTCAACGCGACCTTGTGCGTCCAAAAAGCTACGGAAATCCGCCAACGTTTTCCACGCATCGTTCGGACTTTTCACCGAATTGATAATGTCATCAAAAATGTTCGGCTCAAACTGGTTGAAATGTCCGCATTCCAATAAATTCAACGCGCGTTGTAAATCAACGTCTGCGTCAATGTACGACTGTGGATTGTAATTGTGATTCAAGGCTTGCACTTCTTCTTCTGTTAAACCAAATAAGAAGAAATTTTCGTCGCCCACTTCTTCACGCATTTCAATGTTTGCGCCGTCTAATGTACCAATCGTCAACGCGCCATTCATCATGAATTTCATGTTGCCCGTTCCAGACGCTTCTTTGCCTGCGGTTGAAATTTGCTCTGATAAATCCGCACCTGGACAAATTTTTTCCATTGCCGACACGCGATAATTTGGCAAGAAAACCAATTTCAATTTGCCGCCTACTTCTGGATCGGCGTTAATCACATGACCGACGTTGTTAATCAATTTGATGATGCGTTTCGCCATGTAATAACCTGGCGCAGCTTTTCCGCCAATTAACACGCAACGATCTACCCAATTCGCGGTGTCGCCACGTTTGATACGATCGTACAAATGAATAACGTGCAACACGTTCAGCAATTGACGTTTGTATTCGTGAATCCGTTTCACTTGCACGTCAAACATCGCGTTCATATTGAAATCCACGTCGTGTTCTTGGCGTTTGTAATCAATCAATTTTTGTTTAGCGTTTTGTTTCAAAGTCGCCCATTTATCGCGGAAAATTTTGTCTTCAGCGTGTGGCACGAGCAATTGCAATTGCGATAAATCGGTAATCCAACCCGCACCAATCGTTTCGGTAATCAATTCGGCAAGCTCGGGATTGCACGCCGCCAACCAACGACGCGGTGTCACGCCATTCGTTTTATTGTTAAATTTCGCAGGCGTGAGTTCGTAAAAATCACGGAACAAACCTTGTTGCAATAATTTCGAGTGCAATGCCGCCACGCCATTCACGGAATAACTGCCAACAATCGCTAAATACGCCATGCGTACATATTGCCCACCACTGCTTTCTTCAATAATCGACATGCGTGCCAAACGCTCTTTATCGCCTGGCCAATGTGCAGAAACTTGTGACATGAAGTGCATATTGATTTCAAAAATAATTTCCATCAAACGGGGCAACAATTCTTGGAATAAACCGACCGACCAGCGTTCTAAGGCTTCAGGTAATAATGTGTGATTGGTGTACGCCATCGTATGGCTGGTAATTTCCCAGGCTTCATTCCACGACAAACCATAAACATCGAGCAACAAACGCATTAACTCCGCCACGGAAACACTCGGATGCGTGTCGTTAAGTTGGAAACAATTTTTTGCCGCGAATTCTTTGAAATTATTGCCGTGTCGTCCGACCCACGTTGAAATCACGTCTTGCAAACTCGCCGAAGCTAACAAATACTGCTGACGTAAACGCAACGCTTTACCGTTTTCGCTGGTGTCATTCGGATACAGCACCATCGTGATATTTTCAGCGGTATTTTTTGAAGCTACCGATTCCGCATAATCACCAGCATTGAATTCTTGTAAATCGAATTCTTCGGTTGCGGTAGCTTTCCACAAACGCAAGGTGTTGACGGTGCCATTTTGATAGCCTGGAATCGGCGTGTCGAAAGGCACGGCGAGAATATCGTGTGTATCCACCCAGCAGACTTTGCGGTGTCCTTTTTCATCTGTGTGAATTTCTGTTCGTCCACCAAATTTCACACGTTGCACATATTCCGCACGTTCAATTTCCCACACGTTAACGTTACGCAACCAATGATCGGGTTTTTCAATTTGTTCACCATCGATAATCGCTTGCGTGAACATACCGTATTCGTAACGTAATCCGTAACCCGTCACGGGTAATTGCAATGTCGCACAACTGTCAATAAAACACGCCGCTAAACGCCCCAAACCGCCATTCCCCAAACCTGCATCGGGTTCACTTTCGACCAATTCTTCCAAATCCAAACCCAAATCGTACATGGCATTTGCCACCACTTTATCCAGATTTAAATTTAACATGGCATTACTTAACGCTCGCCCCATTAAAAATTCCATCGACAAATAGGAAGTACGACGACAATCTTGTTCTTTGTAAGTGGTGTAAGTGCGTTTCCAGCGTTCGACCAGGCGATCACTAATCGCCAACGACAACGCTTCATACGCATAATGTGGCGAACGGCAACTCGCGTCGCGCCCTAATCGATGTCCATAATAACGCTTAAAATCGTTTTCAATATGGTATTCATCCATGCCTAAATCAGGCAAAGATGTAATGTTTGAGCTGGGTTTACTGGTTTTAAAAACTCTAAATGGCATGATCATCACTATTGTATTTAAGTTAGGATTTAGGACACACTGATATTTTAATCTACATTCGGTAAAATATAAGCATGTTGAGTATGACAGCGATTGATGACAATTTGTTTGCGTTGATTGAAAATAAAACTAACTCTTTCACTTTTTTTAAATTTTACGGAACTTTTCATTATGTCTCACACGGCGGCCATTCTTTTTGAACCCGATGCGTATTTATTGTCTGAGCCTAAATTGATGGGACGGCAAGCGGCGGGAAACAGTTTTTTACGCGCGGCAGTGGCGGGACGGAATCAGCAGGCAGTTTATGCGTACACGCCCCATCAAAAATCGGCTGCGGTTTTTGCCAATCTCGTGCAAACCATTGAACCCAATGCCTCCGCGCAATGGATTCCAGCGAATCGATTGGATTTACTCAGCGAAATTGGCACGTTATATTTACCCGGACCAGGGCTGGATGTGGCGGCAAAATTGCGATTACGCTCAAGTAATACGGCATATTCATTAGTCGGCGTGACGCACACCACAGCTTCACATCGCGCAATGGATGCGATTACGGGTTTATTGGCTGCGCCGGTTATGCCGTGGGATGCGTTGATTTGTACATCTACCGCCGTGTTTGAAACTGTGAAATTATTATTAAATGCGGAAATCGACACGTTGCGGTGGCGGTTTGGTTCGCAAATTCAAATCACATTGCCGCAATTGCCTGTGATTCCATTAGGCATTCATTGCAGCGATTTTGAATTTACCGCCGATAATCGGGCTGAAGCGCGAACAGAGTTGAATATCAGCGACGACGAAATCGTGTTGGTGTTTGTCGGTCGATTGTCTTTTCACGCCAAAGCGCACCCGCACGCGATGTATCTTGCCGCGCAAGAAGTGGCAACATCGACCGGCAAAAAAATCACATTATTGCAATGCGGTTGGTTTGGCAACAATGCCATTCAAGCCAGTTTTGTCGAGGGCGCGGCGCAATTTTGTCCGGATGTTCGGGCGTGTTTTGTTGATGGACGGAATCCTGAATTAGCGCGGCAATGTTGGGCGAGTTCCGATATTTTCATTTCGTTGTCGGATAACATTCAAGAAACGTTTGGCATTACACCGATTGAAGCAATGGCGGCGGGTTTGCCCGTGATTGTGAGCGATTGGAACGGTTACAAAGACACGGTACGCGATGGTGTTGATGGTTTTCGGATTCCAACATTCATGCCACCGCCGAATTTAGGTGAAAATTTTGCCAAATCGCATGAAACCGAAATGATCAATTACGACATTTATTGCGGGTTGATTTGCCAAACTATTTCCATATCGATGACGGCATTGGTGGAAAAATTAACGGTATTGGTGGAACAGCCAGAATTGCGGCAAAAAATGGGGGCGGCAGGAAAAGAACGAGCGAAAACGCATTTTGATTGGCGCGTGGTGTATTCACAATATCAGAATTTATACGCGGAATTGCACACATTGCGGCAATCGGCACAACAAAATACGGCGGCGCCCAAAGTCGCGGGAAATCGGCTTGATCCGTTTTACAGTTTTGGGCATTATCCGACAACATTGATTCAGCCACACACGCGCGTTACGTTACAAACCGCGCAAACCGTGGAAACGTATGCGGCGTTGATTAAAAATCCGTTGTTTAATTACGCCACACACGTTTTGCCAAATATCACAAATGTTGAAAAAATAGCTCAGGTTTTAATTGCAAAAACATTAACGCTGAACGAACTTTCACAACAAAGCCGCCTAGAGTTAGGTGAAACCGTTTTAGCGGTGGCGGTGTTGGCGAAAATGGATTTGGTGCGTTTCACGCTATAAATATTTACAAATCAACTTGATAACAACAGCATTAACAAAAACAGGAACAGATGAAAAACCGCTTTGATTTACTTATTTTTGATTGGGATGGCACGTTAATCGATTCGATTGATTGGATTGCGCGTTGTTTGCAAAATGCCGCAAATGACACGCGCCACGAAATTCCCGATTATCAAGCCGCTAAAGATGTGATTGGTTTGAGCATCGAACGTGCGATTGAAGCGTTATATTCCGACGCAAATGCCGATGAAGTTTTGGATTTGGTGCGACGTTATGAAAGCGCGTATTTTTCTAAAAAAATCAGTCGCGACGATTTATTTTCGGGCGTTTATGAAATGTTGGAAGCATTAAAGCAAAAAGGTTTTAAACTGGCGGTGGCAACGGGCAAAACTCGTGAAGGTTTAGACGAAGCCTTGAGCGCGACAAATACGCTCGATTTATTTTGCCTAACTCGTTGCGCCGACGAAACCCAATCTAAACCACATCCGCAAATGCTGGAAGAAATCATGGCACACACGCAAATTTTGCGCGAACGCACGTTGATGATAGGCGATTCGACCCACGATTTACAAATGGCGTTGAATGCAGGAATTGCCTCGATTGGCGTGACGAGTGGCGCACACGATTCGGAACAATTAAAAAATTATTTGCCGTTGCATTGTTTTTTGCAGTCAACGGAATTATTACCACATTTTATCTAAACACACGGTTAAACATATTTTATGGAACATCAACCTAATTCAGGCTGGGAACGCGATTTAATTGAAAAAGTCGCACTCGCTGCTATCACAGAACAAACTCGCGCTCGTCGGTGGGGAATCGCTTTTAAAGGGCTGTTATTTGTTTATTTATTCGCCATTTTTGGTGTCGCGGTTTATCCCAAATTGGGCGATCATCACGGTTCAAAAGGTGAAGATCACACCGCGATTATTGATTTAGTCGGCGCGATTGCCGAAGATAAAGATGCGAATGCCGATTCGATTATCGAAGGTTTGCGCGACGCGGTGGAAGATAAACACACGAAAGGAATTATTTTGCACGCCAATTCACCTGGCGGCAGTCCCGTTCAATCAGCGTATGTGTATGATGAAATCCGCCGCATTAAAAAAGAACATCCAAACTTACCAATTTTCACCGTGGTGAGTGATATGTGTGCATCGGGCTGTTATTACATCGCGTCGGCAAGCGACAAAATTTTTGTTAATCCCGCCAGTTTGGTCGGTTCGATTGGCGTGTTGATGGACGGTTTTGGTTTTGTCGATGGGATGCAAAAATTGGGTGTAGAACGTCGATTATTGACTGCCGGTTCACATAAAGCGATGCTTGATCCTTTTACGCCACGCAAAGAAAACGAAACAATTTATATGCAAAGTTTGTTGAATCAAGTGCATCAACAATTTATCACAGCGGTGAAAAATGGACGTGGTACGCGCTTAAAAGAAACGCCCGATATGTTTTCTGGTTTAGTGTGGACAGGTGACGAAGGTGTGAAATTAGGTTTAGTTGATGAATTTGCCACGCAAAATGAGGTAGCTAAAACCTTAATTGGGGCTGAAAACGAAGTGAATTTTACGCCGCAAGAACACTTAATGGATAGAATTGCCGGACGATTGGGCGCGTCGTTTGGTCAAGCCATGAGTAGTTTTTTGCAGCCAATCACGTTGCGTTAAGAATTGAGAAAGAATGATGGCGAACATAAAAGAAAAAAAAATAGTGTTGGTAAAAATGCCGAGTTTCACCCGATTATTGATTGGTGGATTGGCGGCGTATTGGCTCTCAACCATTATGAATCCAGCGTTCGTGGCGATTGCGGTGTTAGTGATTTTGTTAATTCCCATACTAACTGTTGATAATATATTTTCGCGGCAATTTAGCGATGCTTACAAACAACCGGAACAAATTGTGCCGAAAGTCATGAAAAAAAGTGAGTATTTGGCATCGATTGCCCCACCAGTCGAACCACCAGTTGCCCCACCCGAACCGGAAAAAGAAAGCACGTTGCAAATGGAAAATAGACTAAACGCTGAACAAGCCGCAAAGAAAAAAAGCAAGTCAAAACATTAATACTCCAGTAAAACTTGCCCAATTTGTCATCCTATTGCTAAAAATTGAGCTGATTTTTTTCAGCGACTGTTAGATAATGACGCGCAACTTAATAAGAATAACTACAAAAGGTTTTAAGACTCATGCAGAGACAATCCAGTTTCACCCGCGAAGAATTACTTCAATCTGGTCGAGGCGAATTATACGGGCCAGCAAACGCACAACTCCCTTTGCCGAATATGCTGATGATGGACAGAATCACGCATATTTCTGACGAAGGCGGTACCTTTGGCAAAGGTGAAATTATTGCCGAACTCGATATTACGCCTGATTTATGGTTTTTCGATTGTCATTTCAAGGGCGATCCCGTCATGCCTGGTTGTTTAGGTTTGGACGCAATGTGGCAAATCGTGGGCTTTTATTTATGTTGGATGGGCGGCCCAGGAAAAGGTCGGGCGTTAGGCGTGGGCGAAGTTAAATTCACCGGTCAAGTGTTACCAACGGCGAAAAAAGTCACTTATCGCGTCAATTTAAAACGTGTGATTATGCGTAAATTGGTCATGGGCATTGCCGATGCAACGATGGAAGTGGACGGAAAAGTGATTTATGAAGCCACCGATTTGCGTGTGGGCTTATTTACTTCTACAGAAAATTTTTGAGGGTGAAAACAATGAAACGGGTGGTCGTTACGGGTTTAGGCATTGTCTCTAGCATCGGAAATAATCAACAAGAAGTGGTTGAATCGTTGAAAAATGGACGTTCAGGCATTGTTTTTTCTGAAATTTACAAAGAAATGGGGTTGCGTAGTCAGGTTGAAGGCGCAATCAAAATCGAATTGGATAATTTAATCGACCGCAAAGTGCGTCGTTTTATGGGCGATGGCGCGGCGTTTAATTACGTTGCGATGCAGCAAGCGATTGATGATTCGGGTTTAGAAGAAAGTGAAATTTCTAATTTTCGCACGGGTTTAGTCATGGGTTCGGGTGGCCCTTCGACAGCAAATGTCGTGGAAGCTGCTGATATTTTGCGTGAAAAAGGCGTGAAACAAGTGGGACCTTATCGCGTGCCGCGCACCATGTCGAGTACGAATACCGCGTGTTTGGCGACTCCGTTCAAAATCAAAGGCGTGAATTATTCGATTACGTCCGCTTGTGCGACCAGCGCACATTGCATCGGTCACGCAATGGAATTGATTCAAATGGGCAAGCAAGATGTCGTGTTTGCAGGCGGCGGCGAAGAAGTACATTGGACAATGTCGGTGTTATTCGATGCGATGGGTGCGATGTCTTCAAAATATAACGACGCGCCTGCGACGGCTTCACGCCCTTACGACGAAAGCCGTGACGGATTTGTGATTTCAGGGGGCGGCGGTGTTTTGGTGATTGAAGAACTCGAACACGCTAAAGCGCGTGGCGCGAAAATTTACGCTGAATTGGTTGGTTATGGTGCAACGTCGGACGGTTACGATATGGTTCAACCTTCGGGCGAAGGCGCGGTGCGTTGTATGCAGCAAGCGATGGCGACGGTTGATGAAAAAATTGATTACATTAACGCGCATGGAACGAGTACGCCCGTTGGTGATACGAAAGAATTAGGCGCATTGCGCGAAGTTTTTTCGGGCGAAAATGTGCCGTGGGTGAGTTCAACCAAATCTCTCACGGGTCACGCATTAGGCGCAGCAGGTGTGAATGAGGCGATTTATTCGTTGTTGATGATGCGTGATAATTTTTTGAGCGAATCGGCGAATATCACGAATTTAGACGCGGGTGCGGAAGGTATTCCCATCGTCCGCGAACGCCAAGATAACGTCACATTGAACACGATTATGTCGAACAGTTTTGGTTTTGGTGGCACGAATGCCACGCTGATTTTCCAACGTTACAACGGTTAATCAATGACGAATCCTTGTAATGTGTGCCATTCGACAGACTTCGATGAACTTTCAAATGTAGGACGCGATGGCGCATTACGAACCGTGATTTGTAAAAATTGCGGTTTGGTTTGGAGCGATCCCTTTCCGATTGATACTGCTGAGTATTATCAAAAAAATTACCGCATTCTTTACAAAGGCACTTACAGCCCGAAAATCAAGCATATTTACCGCGCCGCGAATGTTGCTGTCGAACGCTATAAACGCCTCGACGCGCATTTAGCAGGCAAAAAAAAGGTGCTTGAAATTGGTTCGGGCGGTGGCGAGTTTTCATATTTATTGACGAAAAAAGGTTTTGACGTTTCGGCGATTGAACCGAATGAAGGCTACGGCAATTATTCCAAAGAGCAATACGGGTTAAATGTTCAAATTGGCTTTGCTCAAAATCTGGAATTTGACGCTGAAACGTTTGATTTCATTACGATGTCACACGTTTTAGAACACGTTGATAATCCAACAACGATGCTTGAAAAATTACGGTCGTGGTTAAAACCGAATGGCATTTTGGCGTTGGAAGTCCCGAATGTGGAAGCTGTTTGTCAATCGCCCAAAAGCACGTTTCACACCGCGCATTTGTTCAATTTCAATCCAGAAACGTTAGCGTTATTGGCTGAAAAAACAGGCTTTTCGGTAGTTCAATCGGTGCTTTCTGAAGATGGCGGCAATCTCACGTTAATCGCCCAAAAATCTGAATTTTCAAACGTACCGCTAGCCATCGCGGGTAATTATGAAAAAGTGTTTGCGATTGTCAAAAATCACACCGTTTTTAATCATTATTTATCCGCGTTTCCGTATGTACGTTTGGTTGGAAAAGTTCGTAAAATTTTCGATGAACGCCAAGCGGTTGCAAAATTTACCGATGCGAAAGACGTTTTAGATTCGTGTTTTAAATAAAATACAAGGCAAACCAAGGTTTGCACTCCAGTGATTATTTCGGAGTACAAACCTTGGTTTGTACATTTCAAAGTGCCTGAATAAGGCACTTTTTGTTTCTCACATTTATACCTCAAAAATATGTCCGAAGTTTCCGATTTAACTCAAAAAGAACGTTACGAATTTAACAAAGTTCAAAAACGTTTGCGCCACACGGTGGGCGACGCGATTGCTGATTTCAACATGATTGAAAACGGCGACAAAATTATGGTGTGTTTGTCGGGCGGCAAAGATTCTTACACGCTGCTTGATGTACTGCTAAATTTGCAGAAAACCGCGCCCGTCGATTTTGAATTGTTGGCGGTGAATTTAGACCAAAAACAACCTGGTTTTCCCGAACACGTTTTGCCCGAATACCTTGAAATGATTGGCGTGCCGTATCACGTTATTGAAAAAGACACTTACAGCGTTGTGAAACGAGTGATTCCTGAAGGGCAAACGACGTGCAGTTTGTGTTCACGCTTACGGCGTGGCACGTTGTACGGTTACGCCGAAGCGAATAACATCACCAAAATTGCGCTTGGTCATCATCGTGACGATATTTTAGAAACGTTCTTTTTGAACATTTTTTACGGCGGCAAACTCAAAGCGATGCCGCCAAAATTACTCAGCGACGACAAAAAAAATATCATCATTCGTCCATTGGCTTACACCCGCGAAAAAGATATTGAACGTTTTGCCGCGTTTAAAAACTTCCCGATTATTCCGTGTAATTTGTGCGGATCGCAAGAAAATTTGCAGCGTAAAGCCATGAAAGAAATGATGAAAACGTGGGACAAACAATTTCCTGGACGTTTAGAAACGATTTTCACCAGCTTGCAAAACGTCGCACCGTCGCAACTCGCCGACCGAAATTTGTTTGATTTCGTCAATTTATTGCGTGAACCGACCGCAGTTGCCGATAAAGATTTGGATTTGTTGGCGTTGTAAAAACAGCCATTCCGGTGCATTGTGACTGCAAAAACAGTCGGATTCTGCGATAATGCGCCACTAAATTGCGGTAATTTCTCTTTTATCATTCACATTCGAGTTAAAAATGAATAACAATCAGTGGAAAATTCAACCATCAATCGTTTTAAACGCCAGTCCAGTTATGCCAGTCATGGTCATTCAAGATTTGGAAAACGCCGTACCGTTAGCGAAAGCCTTGGTAGCGGGTGGAATTCGAGTTTTAGAAATTACATTGCGAACATCGGTTGCATTAGAAGCAATTCGTCTAATTAGCCAAGAAGTTCCTGATGCAATTGTAGGCGCAGGAACGATTTTAACGCCTGAACAACTTAAAGCTGCTGAAGAAGCGGGTGCAGTATTCGCAATCAGCCCAGGTTTAACGCCGCTTTTATTAGCCGCTGCACAAAAAAGTTCGATTGCGTTAATTCCAGGCATTTCGAGTTTGTCAGAATTGATGCTTGGCATGGAATACGGATTGGATCATTTCAAATTTTTCCCTGCTGAAAATGCGGGCGGAATTCCAATGTTAAAAGCCATTGCTGGCCCAATTCCACAAGTCACTTTTTGTCCAACGGGCGGCATTTCATTAGCCAATTACAACGATTATTTGAAACTCAGCAACGTCGCTTGCGTCGGTGGTTCATGGCTTGCGCCCGCTGACGTAGTGAAAAATAAAGATTGGGCGAAAGTCACCGAATTAGCGCAACAAGCGATTGCTGGTGTGAATCGCTCATCAACATAGAGGTGGGCGCGAATTCATTCGCGCTTTTCGAGTATCTGCGCGAATGAATTCGCGCCCACATTTGAAAATATAATCGAGAAAAATCATGACTCAAACCCGCACATTTACGTTATTAGACGAGAATTCACAGTTGGTGTGTGATTTACCAGTTTTAAATGGAACAATCGGGCCAGACGTTATCGATGTTCAAGCTCTATACAAAAAAACTGGCATGTTCACTTACGACCCTGGTTTTAATTCGACGGCAAGCTGTACGTCAACAATTACTTACATTGACGGCGAAGAAGGCGTTTTATTATATCGGGGTTTTCCGATTGAGCAGCTTGCGGAACGCTGCTCATTTTTAGAAGTCTGCCATTTATTGCTGCACAGCGAACTGCCAACGGCGGAAGAATTAACCGCATTTGAACAAAATATCACCATGCACACGATGGTGCATGATCAGTTAACCAATTTTTTCAAAGGGTTTCGTCGCGACGCGCACCCAATGGCGATTATGGTTGGCGTGGTAGGTGCATTGTCCGCGTTTTATCACGACGCGCTGGATATTAAATCTAAAAAAGATAGAGATTTAAGCGCGATTCGGTTAATTGCCAAAGTACCGACGATTGTGGCGATGTGTTACAAATACAGCATCGGTTTGCCATTCATGTATCCGAATAATAAACTGAGCTATGTCGCTAATTTCATGCGAATGATATTTGCTACGCCTTGCGAAGATTATATTCCGAATCCTGTTTTAGTTCAGGCGTTGGAACGTATTCTGATTTTACACGCCGATCATGAACAAAATGCTTCGACTTCAACCGTGCGTTTAGCGGGTTCAAGTGGCGCGAATCCGTATGCGTGCATTACGGCGGGCATTGCGTGTTTATGGGGTGCGGCTCACGGTGGCGCGAATGAAGCTGTTTTGAATATGCTAAAACAAATCGGCGACGTGTCCGAAATTCCAAAATTTATCGCGCGTGCAAAAGATAAAAATGATGCGTTTCGCTTAATGGGTTTTGGGCATCGCGTTTATAAAAATTACGATCCACGCGCCAAACTCATGCGGGCGACTTGTTATGAAGTGTTGGAAGAACTGGGTTTACATGACGATAAATTGTTTAAATTAGCGTTAGAACTCGAACGCCACGCGCTGGAAGATTCCTATTTTATTGAGAAAAAACTTTATCCGAATGTCGATTTTTATTCTGGCATTGTGTTGCACGCTTTGGGAATTCCAGCGAATATGTTTACCGCGATTTTTGCAATGGGACGCACGATTGGCTGGATTGCTCATTGGGATGAAATGATTGCCGACCCTGAACAACGCATTGGTCGCCCGCGTCAATTGTATCGTGGTTCAACGCAACGCGATTTACCATCTCAACATCGTTAATTTTATGACCATGAAAAATAAAACAGCGCATCAAATCGCTAACGTTTTAACGGAAGCGTTACCGTATATTCAACGTTTTAAAAACAAAGTTATCGTGGTGAAATTCGGCGGTAACGCAATGATTGATGAAGCGTTGAAACACAGTTTTGCACGCGATATTGTGTTGATGAAATCAGTCGGTTTAACGCCGATTGTTGTTCACGGTGGCGGCCCTCAAATCGGCAATATGTTGAACAAATTAGGCAAAAAGTCGGATTTTGTCGATGGAATGCGCGTCACCGATAGCGAAACGATGGATGTGGTCGAAATGGTTTTGGGCGGTTTGGTGAATAAAGAAATCGTCAATCTCATCAATCAAAACGGCGGAAAAGCGGTGGGTTTGACAGGTAAAGACGGCAATTTCATTCGTGCGAAGAAAATTCAATTTAAAAAAACGGCGGCGGATAGCGAGGCTTACGAATTGATTGATTTAGGTCACGTTGGCGAAGTTACGGAAATCGATACAGCAGTTTTGGATATGTTGAGCCAGAGCGATTTTATTCCGGTGATTGCGCCGATTGGCGTGGGTGAAGATGGGCAATCTTACAACATCAACGCCGATTTGGTCGCGGGTAAAATTGCTGAAGAACTGAAGGCTGAAAAACTCATTTTGCTCACCAACACGGCAGGAATTTTAGATAAACAAGGCGAATTATTAACGGGTTTATCCTTATCCGATATTGACGCGCTGATTGAAGATGGAACAATTTCTCAAGGCATGATTCCTAAAACTCGTTGCGCCACCGATGCGTTAAAAGGCGGCGTGACCAGCGTTCACATTATTGATGGGCGAGTGGAACACGCTGTTTTATTAGAATTATTTACCAATCAAGGCGTGGGAACATTGCTATTGAATTGCTAAACTTCAACATAGCCAACAGCTGTACTGAGCCAGCGTTCAATTAACAATGGTACATTTTCAGGGGTGGCGGTCAGCAATGCGTCCCCCCATTTTGGTACGGTATCAAACAACGCGCCATCTCGTTCTGGATTAACCGTTTTAAAACGCATCTGTCCTTTTTGCCGTGTTCCCAACACTTCCCCCGCACCACGCAATTCTAAATCCATCTCTGCAATCACAAAACCATCCGTATTTTCACGCATAATTTTCAAGCGTTCTCGCGCCATTTCAGGCAACGACGAATACAACAACAAACAATAACTTTCGCCTTCGCCGCGTCCGACTCGACCGCGTAATTGATGCAATTGCGATAAACCCAACCGTTCTGGATTTTCAATAATCATCAAACCCGAATTTGGCACATCGACACCGACTTCAATCACCGTCGTGGCGACCAATAAATCAATTTCGTGCAATTTAAACGCTTGCATCACAGCCGCTTTTTCGGCGGCTTTCATTCGCCCATGAACCAATCCAATTCGTATATTCGGCAAGGCTTCCGCCAACATTTGCGCCGTCGTTTCCGCAGCTTCGCCTTGCAACACGTCGGATTCTTCAATTAGCGTACAAACCCAATACGCTTGGCGTTTTGTCGCCACCCAATTGTGAATGCGAGCAATAATTTCCTCACGCCGTTCAGCCGATAACACGCGCGTCACCACCGGTTGGCGATTCGGCGGCAATTCGTCAATAATCGACACGTCTAAATCCGCATATTGCATCATCGCCAAGGTGCGCGGAATCGGCGTGGCAGTCATCACTAATTGGTGCGGATGACTGTCGCCGTGTTCACCTTTGTCGCGCAACGCCAATCGTTGATCCACACCAAACCGATGCTGTTCATCGATGATAATTAAGCCTAATTTTTTAAACTGCACTTGCTCTTGAAATAGCGCGTGCGTGCCGATAGCGAGCTGAATTTTCCCTTCCGCTAAATCCGCTAAACCTTGGTCGCGTGCTTTGCCTTTTAATTGACTGGTTAAATACAAAATTTGATGCGCGAAAGGTTCCAGCCAACCGCCAAAATTTCGATAATGTTGTTCGGCGAGCAATTCCGTAGGAGCCATCAGCGCGACTTGATAACCGTTGCTGATTGCCAATAACGCAGTCATCGCTGCCACCAATGTTTTTCCCGAACCCACATCGCCTTGCACCAATCGCAACATCGGTTGAGCATGAGCGCAATCCTTGGCAATTTCAGCAATCACACGCTCTTGTGCGCCAGTCAGTTTAAACGGTAACGAATCTAAAAATTCTTTCGCCACCTTTTTATTCGGCAAAAAAACCGGTGCTTTCCACTGTTTCGCATATTGTCGCGCGTGGCGCAGCGATAAATAATGCACAATCAATTCTTCGTGCGATAACCGCTGCAACGCCAACAACGGATTGATACCAGGCGTAGGCGTGTGAACTTGTTGTAATGCCGTCAGCAAATCGGGATAACCAAAATGCTTCAATAATTCTTCTGGCAAATAATCAACCAAATCTGGCGCACAAATTCTCAACGCTTGTAAAATCGCTTTTCGCAAAACCTCTTGCTTCAACCCTTTGGTGCTGCGATAAATTGGTGTGAGCGTTTTGTCTGTGATAACGCTGTCGTTTTTACCGCGAATTTTATATTTAGGACGCACCATTTCAAGATAAAAACCAATCCTACCCTCACATTGAATGTTGGTGGCTTTTTTTAATGCGGCGGCTTCTCTAGGCTTGAAGTTAAGCAAGCGAACCCCTAAAACCCCCGTACCATCATTCACGGAAAAAGATAACGTTTTGCCGTCTTTCAATATAAGAATATTTTCAATTTTCCCAAAAATCAGAGCCGTCTGTTCAGTCTCCAACAAATTTATCGGTGTTAACTGCGTACTTTGGGCGTAGCGCGTCGGTAAATATAGCAGCAAATCGCCCAACGTCATCAGTCGTAAATTCTTTAATTGCTGAGTACGTTCTTCGTTATATCCTAAACAACTGACCGGCAGCGCAAGCGCGTTGATCGTAATTTCAGTCACTTTTTATGCGTATTCTTGCAACGGTAATTCCATAATGCCATCCATTTCAACGGCGACTTCTTTGGGCAATGCCGCTACACCAATCGCTGCACGCGCGGGATACGGTTCATCAAAATAATTTCCCATGATTTCATTCACAATCGGGAAATGCGCCAAATCGGTTAAAAATACGTTTAATTTTACAATGTCATTCAAATCGCCACCCGCCGCGTGCGCGACGGCTTGTAAATTTTCAAAAACTTGCGTGATTTGCGCGTTAATATCACCGTCAACCAACGTCATCGTTTCAGGAATGAGTGGAATTTGACCCGATAAATAAACTGTGCGACCGACTTTCACCGCTTGTGAATAAGTGCCAATCGCTTGTGGCGCAAGGTGTGTGTGAATAATATGCTTTGTCATAATCAATTTTCCTGTGAGTAATAAAAAATTTTGTTTTTAGGGTGCTGTTTTTAATAATTGTTGAAATGCGGCGAATAATTTTGCCATGTACGCAGGTTTGTAGGGAAACAAATCCACGCAATCAATCGCATGGACAATCATACAACTATCAATTTCAAAAATCAGCAATTTGCCGTCGGGCGTTTCGCTGCAATCAATTCCCACATAATCCAAACCTGTGCGTTCATAAATCGTTTGAAAGGCGGCGGCGTGTTTTTTGGCAAATGTGTCGGCGAAATCGTGCATCGCTTGCGCTTCTTCGGCACGTTTTGCAGCATCTTCCGCCATGCCTGCGTTCAAATAATGAATCATCCAATGGTCAGAAATCGCCAAATGCGCTAAAAACGGTTGTCCCGAAATGAGCATCACGCGATATTTACGAAACAACCCGTCCGCATTGCGATAATCGACAAATCGCGCCACAAAAAATTCGTTGAAAGGTTGCCGTTCGACGTAATCATTCAACGCCGTTTGCGTGTCAATTTTTTCTAAATCATGACCCGCGTGCGAATCAATCGGGCGGATAATTAACGGATAGATTAAAGCACATCCCCCCCGCCCCCCTTCAAAGGGGGGAGAAACAAAACGCACCGTTTCTGGCATGACAATTCCCGCCGCATTCGCCAACAATTGACACGCCGCATCACGCGACATATTGGCAATGTATTCAGGTTTGTTGAAAACAGGTTTCGCCCACAATTTTAAAATCGGTTCGAGCTGTTTTAATAACGGCAAATTTTCTTCTGATTCCGCAATCGCCACAAATAACACGTCGTGTTCGGGCAAATCAAATTCCCCCGATTCTAGCGTGACATAAAATTGCGTGAGCGTAATCTCCGAATTTTCGAGTAAAAATTCAATCGGCGTATTCGCCATCAAATCGCCTGAACTTAACAAAGCCAACACACGCATCGTTGTTTGCGAATGGTTTGGCGAAACATAAGCGCGTTGTAATTCAATCGCTTCAGCCTGAAATTGTAACGCCAAATCTGGATTACCACGCAATTGTAAAACCGTCGCTAAATCCATCAACGCATTCGCATCGTGTGGATTTTCAACCGTTTTGTCGATTAACATTTGCCCTAACGCAGCCAAATCAACGTTTGCGTGCGCCAGACGCATCAATTCAACCAAGCCGATAAACGGTTTTGCCGTCAGCGCGTTTAAATCTAAAGTGGATTTCATAAATTATTGTTCAAAGTTAAGGTGTTACCGAATTTCAAAACGGCCGCCAACAAAATATCAATGTCATTTTCAGTCGTGCGGTGATTCACAATTGCGGCACGAATCGCCACGTTTCCATTCAATGTTGTCGAAGAAGGTGCGGCAATTCCTGATTCTTGCAACGCAATCACCAATTCAGTATTGACGCGGTTTGCGTCGTCACAACGATACCGAAAACACACGATATTTAACGCGACGGGCGCGAGCAATTCTAATTCTGGCGTGGCTTCAATTTCACGTTTTAGATATTGCGCCAATTCACAAGTATGCGCGACGACTTGCCCGAGTTTTTCGTTGCCGTAAACGCTCAACGTGAACCACGTTTTTAACGCTCGAAAACCACGCGATAAATCTAAACCAAAATCACATGCCCACGGCGAATTTGCTGACAAACCCCGTTCGTGACGTTGCAAATACGCGGCGGGTGACGAAAACGTTTTTTGATGAATTTCGCCATCTCGAACCAACACAAATCCCGCGTCATAAGGCACTTGTCCCCATTTATGAAAATCGAACGCAATCGAATCGGCTAATTCAATTCCCGCTAAACGTGGCGCGAGTTCTGGCGCAAGCATTGCCAACGCACCGAATGCGCCGTCAATATGAAACCAAGCGTTTTCACGCTGACACAACGCCGCGATTTTTTGTAAATCATCAATCGCGCCAACGTCCACCGTTCCAACCGTTGCGACCACTAAAAATGGCGTTTTGCCCGCTTTTTTATCGGCAATAATCGCTTGTTCTAACGCGGAAACTTCCATTTCATCATTCGCATTGACTGGGATTTTTCGCAAAGCATTTGTGCCAATGCCAGAAATATCCAAAGATTGCGCGACACTGATGTGAGCGGCAGTTGAGGTATAAGCTGTCAGTAAAGTAGGTGCGGCTTTAGCCGCATTATTCGCATGATTGCGGCTAAAGCCGCACCTACAATTTACGTTTGTTTTTGCACATAAACACCCAATCAAATTCGCCATCGAGGTTCCAGTGACAAATACGCCGCTTGCCGTTTCGGGAAAACCAAATAAATCGCGCACCCAACGCATGACTTGGCGTTCAATTTCAATCGGAGCTTGATTGCGTCCGCCTAAATTCGCATTCAAACCCGCTGCCAACATTTCGGCAATCATTCCAACAGGCGTACCGCCGCCATGAACCCAACCCATAAAACGCGGATGCACGTTCCCGACGGCGTACGGCAACACGTCGCGCATAAATTCGGCGTGTGCTTCGGCTAACGTTTTTTCTGTCAATGGCGAACGCAAACGAGTTTGAAGTTCAATCGGCATCGGTTGCCAAACGTCACGCGAACTCAAATTCTCCGTGTAATCCAACATATCATCGAGCATTTTATGCGCTTGTTGACGAAACGCCGTCCAATCCGCTGGATCTAACGATTTCCCAACCGTTTCAAACATCGTCGCGCCATTGGCAATAAGGTTCACGCGCCAAATTATTATTATAATAACGCACATCTTGCGTGACTTCTGCGCCAATCCAATCGGGTTTTGAAAACGATTCACCCACTGCGTCTAATTCGATTTCAGCAACTATCAAACCTTCATTTTCACCGTCAAATTTGTCAATTTCCCACACATGATTTTCGTGCGTGACGAAGTGGCGCGTTTTTTCAATCACGGGTTTTAAGCACAAATTATTCAAAATTTCATGCGCGTCGGCTAACGGAATTTCGTATTCATATTCGCTGCGTTGCGTGCCAATCGTCGCGCTTTTGATATTGAGCCACGCTTCGCTGTCGCTGATTCGCACACGAATAGAGCTGGTCGGTTGCGAACTCAAATAACCTTGTTTATAGATGACCGAATGGCTGACGTGTTCGCGCCAATCGTCGTTAGCGAGCAAAAATTTGTGTTCGATTTCTTGTGCCATTTTGCAACCTTAACCAGAATGGCTGCCATCGCAATATGGCGCGTCGCCCGTTTTGCCACACGCGCATAAATAAACAGTTTTCGTTTCTTCAGGGACAAATTTCAATGAACGTTTTTCGGTGTCGGCGGTTTTATGCGTGCCGTCACAAATTGGCATCGTGCCGCTCAATCCACAACTGCACCAGCTGTAAGTTTCGCCAGCTTGAACATCGATGGGCATTGGCGCGTTATATTTTTCGGTCATTTCGATTTTTCCAGTGTTTTATAAAGTGAGCGTGAATTATAAGTCAATTCTTTATTTAATTGGCTGTCGATGTTAAAGTTATTCCGTAGTTAATCACTTGGTATTTATTTTTTAGGAGATTTTTATGGCTTTTGAACTTCCCGCTTTACCGTACGCAAAAGATGCACTCACGCCACACATTTCAGCTGAAACGTTAGAATTTCATCACGGCAAACATCATCAAACTTACGTTACAAATTTAAATAATTTAGTGCCTAACACTGAATTTGCGGATTTGTCGCTTGAAGAAATTGTCATGAAATCAACGGGCGGAATTTTTAACAATGCCGCGCAAGTTTGGAATCACACGTTTTACTGGAACAGTTTGGCTCCGAATGCAGGTGGCGAACCGACTGGCGAATTAGCGGCTGCAATTAACGCGACATTTGGTTCATTTGCGACATTCAAAGAAGAATTCGCCAAAACCGCCATCACTACTTTTGGTTCTGGTTGGGCGTGGTTGGTAAAAAATGCAGACGGTAGTTTGGCATTAGTTAGCACCAGCAACGCGGGATGCCCGTTGACGGCTGGACAAACACCGTTGTTGACGTGTGACGTTTGGGAACACGCTTATTATGTGGATTACCGCAATGCACGTCCCGCGTATTTAGAAGCATTTTGGGCATTAGTGAACTGGGATTTTGCTGCGAAAAATTTTGCTGCGTAATTTTTAAGTTCATTTCTTGATTTCTTGCCGCATAAAAACGCCCGACTTTCTTTCAAAAGTCGGGCGTTTTTGTATTTTCAAACGTTTAAATTTCGTCGCACTGAATGTCTTTCAGCAAACCTAAATGTTTTACGTCGATTTCAATCAATAATTCCGTATCACCAAATTCATCAAGGCTTTCTTCTAAAATGTTGGCACACGCAAACAATTTCGCCCGAATTCCACCTTCTTTCGGTGATAAATAACAGCGGCGACGGACTTTCGTATTCGCGAATTTTTCGACTAAAACCTCAAGCAATAATTCAATTCCTGCACCCGTCACGGCGGATAACCACACGCGAATCGCATTGCCTTCTTCGTCTCGATCAATATGTGGCGCGACGTTTTCCAGCAAATCAATTTTGTTAAAAATTTCTAAACGAGGAATGTCTGCCGCACCAATTTCTTTCAATACCAAATCGACTTGGTGCATCAAATCTGCGCGGTCTTCGGCGTGAGCGTCAACAATGTGCAACAATAATTCTGCTTCGCAGGCTTCTTGCAACGTCGATTTAAATGCCGCTACTAATTCATGCGGCAATTGCCGAATAAAACCGACCGTATCCGCAAAAACCACTTCGTTATTATTTGGCAACGGACAACGACGGAGCGTCGGGTCTAGCGTTGCAAATAATTGATCCGCCGCATAAATATCCGAACCCGTCAGCGTATTAAACAACGTCGATTTTCCCGCGTTGGTGTAACCGACCAGCGAAATGGTCGGCGTTTCACTTTTTTTACGCTGACTGCGTCCTTGATGACGCTGTTTATCGACTTTATCCAGTCGCTGCTGAATTTGCTTCAAACGCACGGCAAGTAATCGGCGATCCGTTTCCAACTGCGTTTCACCTGGCCCACGCATGCCGATTCCGCCTTTTTGACGTTCCAAATGCGTCCAACCACGCACCAATCGCGTCGATAAATGTTTCAATTGCGCCAATTCAACCTGCAATTTTCCTTCAAACGATTGCGCCCGTTGCGCGAAAATATCCAGAATCAAACCATTTCTATCGACAACGCGAACGCCCAAAAACCCTTCTAAATTGCGTTCCTGACTCGGCGAAAGCGCATGATTAAACAACACCACATCCGCCTCGAACATTTGAATCACGACTTTTAATTCGTCGAGTTTCCCTTTGCCAATAAAGTATTTGGAATCGGGACGTTGCCGCCCACCCGTCAGCACATGAACAGGATCTGTTCCAGCAGATTTCGCTAACTCCTTGAGTTCTGGCAAATTTTCTTGCCCACGGTGAAAGGTGATATGAACTAAAATCGCACGCTCACCCGCGTCTGGACGTTCTGAAACTAAATCTTGCATCATAATTTAATCGTCGCTGTCATCAACGTCGCCTCCTAAACGCACCATTTTACTCGGCACAATCGTCGAAATCGCGTGTTTATAAACCATTTGGCTGACCGTATTTTTCAGCATAATGACGTATTGATCGAACGAATCGATTTTGCCTTGCAATTTAATCCCGTTCACTAAAAAAATCGACACGGGCGTATGCTCTTTTCTAAGGATATTTAGAAAGTTATCTTGTAAATTTTGACTTTTGGACATCCGTTTTCTCCTGATTATTGGATTGATTTTTCTTATTTTTATTGCGCCAAAATCGGCGTGAAATAGCGTTTCTCAACGACTCACGCAATTATACGACATTTAATTTTGTATCGTGCGAGCTTGCGAATAAAGTGTTGCGGCAATGACTGCAACGGGCGCAATGACAATGTTAATTAGCGGAATCGATAACCCCAGCGTCACCAAGCCACCGAAACTCAACGCACTGAAGCGCATTTTTTTTAATTGTTCTTTTTGTTGTGGAAATAACACGCCGCGATTTTCTTGTGGAAAGGCGAAATACTCCAACGCCACGCACCACGCGCTAAATAATAACCATAAAATCGGCGCAATTAAATTCACGACCGGAATTAAAAACAACAGTAACAACGGCAACGTGCGCGTCAACGAATAACTCAAACGTTTTAATTCGGCTTGCCAAACCTGTAACGCGCTGGGTTCGTACGTTGCCAAAGTGGGCGCGTGAATCACCACCAATGTTTTTGCGGCTAATTTCGCGTAAAACGGCGCGGCAATCAGATTCGCCAACAACGAAAACGTGAAAAAACCAATCACGCAAAAACTGGTAAAAAATAATGGATAAATCAGCCATTTCAACAAAAATAACCAAGGTGGAATCATTTGCTCGACCAAATTATCCAAATACAAAAAGCCCAAGACCAACGCGACACTGTACAAAATGAGATTGATGGCGAGCGGCATTAAAATAAACGGACGCAACGCGGGAGTCGTCAATAATTTCAGCCCTTTCCACAAATACGAAACCGCGTTAATCATAATTGTAAACTCCGAATGCCTTGCGCGTGTTCGGCTGGATTTAAAACCACGCCCGCTTCGGTGACAATTGCGCTAATTAACGCGGCAGGCGTTACGTCAAAAACGGGATTCCACGCGCTGACTAATGAATTCGGCGTGTCGTAACAAGCGGGCAATAATTCGCGCGGACTACGGCATTCAATTTCGATGTTATCGCCATTTTCCAATGACCAATCAATCGTCGAAACAGGCGCAACCACCATAAATTTTACGCCGTGTTGTTTCGCCAATGTTGCCAGCGAATAAGTGCCAATTTTATTCGCCGTGTCGCCATTTGCCGCAATTCTATCTGCGCCCACAATAATCCAATCGATTGCGCCAGATTTCATCAGCCACGCCGCCGCAGAATCCGCAATCAGCGTTGAGGGAATGCCATCTTGTGCCAATTCCCAAACGGTTAACCGTGCGCCTTGCAACCACGGACGAGTTTCATCGGCGTACACGTTTAAATGTTGATTTTGCGCGACGGCACTACGAATCACGCCCAATGCGGTGCCATAACCGCCCGTTGCTAAACTGCCGGTATTGCAATGCGTCAACACGCCTTTTGCACCGACTAATAACGCCGCACCGAAATCGCCCATCGTGTGATTGGCGGCTAAATCGTCTGCATGAATTTTTATCGCACACGCCGTAACGGCGGTTAAAACATCGTCGTGCGTGGTGGCGAGAACAGCTTTCATTTTGTCCAATGCCCAAAATAAATTCACGGCGGTCGGACGAGATTGCGCGAGTATTTCAATATCCGTCGCCACGGCATTTCGCCAATTTTCAGACGGAGAATAATGCTGCTGCACTGATAAAACCACGCCGTACGCTGCCGCAATACCAATCGCTGGCGCACCACGCACGCGCATCGAAATAATGGCTTCTGCTACGCCTGCGGCATCGTTGTAACTATCGTAATGCGTTTGTTCGGGCAATTTGCGTTGATCCAAAACATTGATACTGTTGCCTGTCCAAATAAGAGCTTGCGCGATTGAAAGTGTCATAATTTAAAGATTCATAAAGTTTTGGTTGAAGTGACGCTTAGTTTAATCGAAAGTTATTACGAGTAAGCGGATTTTTGTTTTGAAGCGATGACGTTTCATGTTTACCGATTACGTCGAATTATGCTTTTATTCGCGCGTTAGCTTGTATAATTTGCGGCTTAATTATTTAAAACCCCATTTTAAAAAGAGTGATCAGAGACTGTTATGGCATTATATTGTGGAATTGTAGGCTTACCGAACGTTGGAAAATCGACGTTATTTAACGCATTGACCAAAGCGAAAATTGCGGCAGAAAATTATCCATTTTGCACGATTGATCCGAATGTTGGCGTGGTGCCTGTACCTGACAAACGGCTCGATGCGTTGTCGGTGATTGTCAATCCTGAACGGGTTTTACCGACGACGATTGAATTCGTGGATATTGCAGGTTTGGTTGCAGGCGCGTCAAAAGGTGAAGGCTTGGGCAATAAATTTCTAGCGAATATCCGTGAAAATGACGCAATTGCTCACGTCGTACGCTGTTTTGAAGACGATAACGTAGTTCATGTTGCGGGAAAAATCGATCCATTGTCAGACATTGAAGTGATTAACACCGAATTGGCGTTGGCGGATATGGCTTCGGTTGAAAAAGCGTTGCTCAAATCGTCTAAAATCGCGCGAACCGGCAATAAAGAAGAGCAAATTAAAAAAAGCGTTTTGGAACGTATTTTTGCTCAATTAGACGCAGGCGAACCAGCGCGAACATTGAATTTAGACGACGACGAAAAAGCGATGATTAAAGATTTGTGCTTGATTACGCTAAAACCAACAATGTATATTGCGAACGTTCAAGACGATGGATTTGAAAATAATCCGTTGCTGGATAAAGTTCGGGCATTTGCGGCAAAAGAAGGCGCACAAGTAGTGCCAATTTGCGCGGCAATTGAAGCTGAAATTTCGCAATTAGACGACGACGAAAAGAAAGAGTTTTTAGATGATTTAGGCTTGGAAGAAGCCGGTTTGGATCGTGTCGTTCGCGCGGGATATGAATTACTTCAATTGGCGACGTATTTTACAGCGGGTGTGAAAGAAGTTCGCGCGTGGACAATTCCCGTTGGCGCAACCGCGCCACAAGCGGCTGGCGTTATTCACAGTGATTTTGAACGGGGATTTATTCGAGCGGAAGTGATTTCATACAATGATTTTATTACTTACAAGGGCGAACAAGGCGCAAAAGATGCGGGAAAATGGCGATTGGAAGGTAAAGATTACATTGTAAAAGATGGTGATGTGGTGCATTTTAGGTTCAATGTTTGACAATATCGACGCGAATCCCTATAATTTGCGGACTTTAAGGCGATGTAGCTCAGTTGGTTAGAGCGTGGGATTCATAACCCCAAGGTCGGTGGTTCGACCCCACCCATCGCCACCAAATACTTTAAGCCCTGCGGCGGTTTTCGTTAGCAGGGCTTTTTTGTGGTTGTTGAATTGTTCTTTTAAGCCGTCCGCGTTTTCTTTAGGAGGCAGTCAATAATGGGTTAAAAGTGATAGGGTTTGCTAGATATTACGCAGACTTGAGCGAAATCAATGGCGGTAGCAGAAAAATTATTCTGGCAGCCACTGATTATTCGTTATTGTTACAGCACTAAATCGTCAGCCGCCAACGTTTTCACGCCGTTGAGTTTAACCGAAAATTCCGCTTCAGTGCCAGCATCGATACTACCGAACAGCGTATTCGTTGCCGCATCAAAACGCAGTTGTGCCGTCGCATCAGTTGCATTGAATGCCGTAACGAATTTGAATGTAACATCCAAAGCGGTCAAATCAATTTTGTCGCCCTTCGTAAAATCAGTAATCACATCGCCAGTTTCAATCGTGTCAAAAACAAAAATATCTTTGCCCGTACCACCCGTTAAAGTATCAGTACCTTTGCCGCCATTTAGCGAATTCGCCCCCGCGCCACCGATTAACGTATCGGCGAAATCAGAGCCAATGGCATTTTCGACGGTCGCAATGGTCGCTTTGTTAATACCCGTTTTTAAAACAGACACTAAATCGGAACTGTCTTTTGATAATGTAACGACCGATCCCGTGCCTAATTGTGCTACCAAATCGTTATAAGCGGGTACAACATCACTGGTCACAGCGAAAATAGGCACAATCCCCGCATCCTCCAAGGCTTTCGACAACATGGCTACAGCTGGATAATCTTCGCCCGTTCCGGCGGGAGTTCCATCCAAAACGCCATCACCATTATTCGCAGGTAAATGTGCATCGCCTGCTTTGTGATAGTCTGCATCGGTCATCATCACCAGGCGTTATCACGAAAACCAATGTCATTACTGTGCAACGCAACTTGTAACAAAGATTCCAATTGTGCTTCGGGTAAATCGTAACCAGAACCCAATTTTAATGTACTTAATGCCATCGAAAACACGGTTGGATCCGTCGTCATGGTTAAATCGGTGCGATAAACATAATCCATTTTTGCATCACCAAACACGCCATACGGTTTGTCCATAAAGGAACCCAAACCGATTTGGGTGTTTTTTTGAAATTCATGCAACGCCACAACCACTTGCGGAACGACTTCTTTCACATTGGGTAAATCGTCACCAAATGAACCCGTTAAATCTTGCAAAAAGAAAACATCTAACGGGTCGCTGATTTCGCCGCCGTCGTTCATAGTGACAATGCGTCCGCCGAGATTACTTTCTTTTCCAGCGTTTAAATCTATTTGCACACCTTTGGACGCATTGCTGGCATCAAGGGTATCGGTGCCGCCCGTATCTTCAATAAACGCGGTTCCGTTATCGCCTGCTAGTTTGAATACGTCATTCCCCGTTCCACCGCTCAACGTATCTTTGCCCGCGTTATCGATGAGTACGTCATTGTCATCATTGCCCGACAATAAATCATCGCCATTTCCGCCGTTTAACGTGTCATTTCCCGCGCCACCTAACAATGTATCGTTACCGTCCGCGCCATCAACATTGTCGTTGCCGCCCAAACCATCGATGTGGTCGTTACCGGCGGAAGCAATCAATTTATCATCCGTTTCCGTTTCAGTCGGTAAATCATCGGTCAAAATCGTTACTTTAACGCTATCATTTGCTAATTTTGCGTTGGTTGGTGTGTTTAATGTGACGGTGAAATTTTCATCATCTTCCATCAGATTGTCACCCACGATTTCAACGTTAATTGCTTGGGTGATTTCACCTTTCGCAAACGTTAAAGTGCCATTTGTCGAGGTGTAATCACTACTCGCCGTTGCACTGCCGTCGTGTGACGCATAATTTACGGTGATTGCTTCGCTGCTCGCTGCATTTAACGACACGTTAATAGTCGCTAATTTTTTTCCATCATTACCTTCAATGATAGACATATTCGGTTCTGAAATGAAAAGGGCAGGGAGTTCCGCAACGGGGGGGGGCTCAATGATAATAACAGGCGGGGTGCCAGTTGCTTCGATAACGGCGGGTAATTCTGCGACGGGAATAACAATATCACTGTCGGAAAATTTAATAAATTCGATGTCGAGTAACGTATCAGTGCCTTCATCGAGACTGGCTGAATCTGCGCCACCTGCAAAGCTCACAATAATTTCATTCGCATCGGCATTATAGGTGATTTGATAATCATCTTGCGAACCACTAAAAACCGCCATGTCAATATCGTCGCCGCCATTGAGCGTATCGTTACCTTCGCCGCCTTCTAATGTGTCATTGCCGCCTTGTCCGTCGAGCGTGTCATTACCGTTGCCACCATTAAAAACATTGGCGTTCTTTCCACCGTCTTGTTCTTGCAATAAGTTGTCTAAATCGTTGCCCGTCGCAGTAATCGATTTGCCGAACAAGGTGAGCCATTCAACATCCGGCGTTGTGCCTAAATCGTAATCCACACTGGAAACAATTTGATCTTCGTCGCCACTGTCAGGGGTTTCAATAATTTTGTCTTCTTTGTTATTCACAAAATAAACATCGGAACCATTTCCACCGTCCAGCGTATCCATACCCAATCCGCCGTCCAATGTATCCACACCCTCGCCACCGAGCAACCAATCATTACCCGCTAATCCGACTAATAAGTTATCGCCGACGGTGCCTTTAATGTAATTATTGCCCGCGTTACCCGTGCCGCTCGTGCCGTTAATACCGGCAAGAATCAGGTTTTCTACGTTGTCGCCCAGCACATAACTATACGTACTTTCGACCGTATCGTTTCCGCCCATTTTGACATTTTTATCTGTTTCTTTCACGACATCAAGTCGGTTATCAACATAGTAATAATCGTTGCCTGCGCCGCCGTCCATTGTATCGACACCCACGCCACCGTTGAGAATGTCGTTACCCAAATCACCCGTGAGAAAGTCATTACCTTTGCCACCGTCTAATTTGTCATTGCCACTGCCGCCAACCAATTTATCGTTGCCGTCACCGCCAATTAGAATATCGTTATCATTGCCGCCATCTAAACTGTCATCCCCCGCGCCGCCGTCCAAGTTATCGTTACCCGCAAACCCTTGTAACGTGTCATTTCCTGCTAAACCCTCGATTTTGTCAGCGGTCGCAGTACCCTTGAGTTTGTCGTGGTTTGCTGTGCCTTTTATATTAGCCATCTAAAAATCCTCTGTGAGTTTAGTGAAGTTACGCGCAATCGCGCATTGTGATAATAACAAGCTGTGTGCAACAAAAAAATTAAATTAAATCGACAACATTACATTTCAAAATCTACTCTAAATATCAGTATTTCGTCTTAGTTTTTTAAGCAATTTCAAGTATTGATAAGTTTTACACGCGCAAATTTACGTTTGCCAACCTGGTAAACGTGTTGCGAATCAGCGGCAATTTCTAATTTCGGATTTTCCACTTTTTCACCGTCAATTTTTACCGCGCCTTGGTTAATCATCCGAATCGCTTCAGACGTGCTGCTGGTTAAATCCGCTTCTTTTAACAAATTGGCAATGCCTAACGACGTGCCTTCAATGTTTAATTCTACTTCGGGCATTTCATCTGGAATCGCTCCACGTTGAAAACGCGCTTCAAAATTGTCCAATGCTTTAATCGCCGCTGCTTCATCGTGAAAACGAGTAATGATTTCTTGCGCGAGTTTGACTTTAAAATCACGCGGATTCGCGCCGTTTTCACATTCTTCATTCCACGAAGCAATTTCACGCATCGGGCGGAAACTCAATAATTCAAAATAACGCCACATCAATTCGTCGCTAATCGACATAATTTTGCCAAACATTTCATCAGGCGCATCAGCAATACCAATGTAATTATTGAGCGATTTGGACATTTTTTGCACGCCGTCCAAGCCTTCCAAAATCGGCATTGTCATCACCACTTGGGGTTTTTGCCCAAAAAATTCCTGTAATTGTCTGCCCATTAACAAATTGAATTTCTGATCGGTGCCGCCCAATTCCACGTCCGCTTTCATCGCGACCGAATCGTAACCTTGAATCAGCGGGTACAAAAATTCATGAATCGCAATCGGTTGATTATTGCTAAAACGTTTGTGAAAATCGTCGCGTTCCAACATTCGCGCCACGGTATTTTTTGCCGCTAATTGAATCAATTCCGCTGACGACATCGCATTCATCCACGTTGAATTGAACATCACGGTGGTTTTTTCGGGATCGAGAATTTTAAAAATTTGCGTTTGATAAGTTTCCGCATTTGCCGCCACTTCTTCGCGCGTCAACGGTTTACGAGTGACATTTTTGCCCGTCGGATCGCCAATCATGCCAGTGAAATCACCAATCAAAAATAAAATTTCGTGTCCCGCATCTTGGAATTGTTTCAGTTTGTTAATTAAAACAGTGTGTCCCAAATGCAAATCGGGTGCGGTGGGATCGAATCCGGCTTTGATGCGTAACGGACGATTTTCAGCGAGTTTTTTAATCAATTCGGCTTCGAGCAAAACTTCGTGCGTGCCGCGTAATAATTCGGATAAATCAGTGGGTTTGATTGTCATGAAAATGCCTCAAAAAAATAAAAAATATCAGTAAACTCGCGCTTTCGGTGCAATCATTTCAACTTCATCGGTGAGCGTGTACAAATGAACGGGACGATAATCAATCTTCACCTCGTCTTTTTGCAGCCACGTCAGCGTGTGTTTCAGCCAGTTTTCATCATCACGCAACGGATAATCTTCTCGCGCATGACCACCCCGACTTTCGTGGCGATTGGCGGCGGCATGAATCGCAACCGTCGCTTGAGAAAGTAAATTGTCGAGTTCCAAGGCTTCGACTAAATCCGTATTCCAAATTAACGAACGGTCGGTTAAACCTAAATTCTCAAATGATTCACGCACCGATTTCATTTCAGCCACGCCGTCGTCTAACGTCGATTGCGTTCTAAAAACAGCGGCTTTACTTTGCATGGTTTTTTGCATCGCGGAACGGATTTCAGCGGTTTTGGAATTGCCGTTCGCATTTCTGATTTTTTCAAATCGCGTTAACGCTTCGGCATAATGTTCGGGGTTTAAATCGGAATGTGCTTGATTTGGCGTAATCAATTCGGCGCAACGCAACGCGGCGGCACGTCCAAACACGACTAAATCCAACAGTGAATTTGAACCCAAACGGTTTGCACCGTGAACTGAAACACAAGCCGCTTCGCCAATTGCCATTAAACCTTTGACAACAGAATCGGGATTTTCACCGTCTAATGTAACCACTTCGGCGTGATAATTCGTTGGAATGCCGCCCATGTTGTAATGAACGGTCGGCAAAACGGGAATCGGTTGTTGGGTGACATCAACACCCGCGAAAATGCGTGCCGTTTCAGAAATTCCAGGCAAACGTTCATGGAGCAGGGCAGGGGGCAAATGTTCAAGGTGTAAATAAAGATGATCTTTCAATTCGCCCACACCGCGCCCCGCATGAATTTCCATCGTCATGGCGCGACTGACCACGTCGCGCGACGCTAAATCTTTGGCGTTGGGCGCGTAACGCTCCATAAAACGTTCGCCTTCGGAATTCGTTAAATAACCGCCTTCGCCGCGTGCGCCTTCGGTGATTAAACAGCCTGCGCCGTAAATGCCTGTCGGGTGAAATTGAATAAATTCCATATCTTGCAACGGTAAACCAGCGCGTAAAACCATCGCGTTACCGTCGCCCGTCACGGTGTGAGCGGAAGTACACGAAAAATACGTCCGTCCATAACCGCCCGTAGCTAAAATCGTGGCGTGGGCTTTGAACAAATGCAACGAACCATCGTCCAAACACCACGCAATCACCCCGCGACATTCGCCATTTTCCATGACTAAATCGAGAACAATGTATTCCACAAAAAATTCGGCGTGATGTTTTAAGGCTTGTTGATAAAGCGTGTGCAAAATGGCGTGACCGGTTTTATCTGCCGCCGCACAAGTGCGTTGCGCTTGACCTTCACCATAATGCGTCGTCATGCCACCAAACGCGCGTTGATAAATTTTGCCATCGGCGGTGCGTGAAAACGGTACGCCATAATGTTCCAATTCAATCACAGCGGGAATTGCTTCACGGCACATATATTCAATTGCATCTTGGTCGCCGAGCCAATCCGACCCTTTCACCGTATCGTAAAAATGAAATCGCCAATCGTCTTCACCCATATTTCCTAATGCCGCGCTGATGCCACCTTGTGCGGCAACGGTGTGGCTGCGAGTTGGAAAAACTTTGGTGAGACACGCAGTTTTTAAACCTTTTTCAACCGTACCAAGCGTGGCGCGTAAACCTGCACCGCCTGCACCGACAACAATCACATCGAATTCGTGGATAATCATTTATTCTGGATGGCGCGGTGTTTCAGCGGAACGCATAAACGAAATCGGCGCGTCTTCTTCATTATCAAAACTGACCATTTCCCACGCCTCTTTGTCTTCCAATAACGCGCGTAATAAGCGATTATTCAAACCATGTCCTGATTTATGTCCGGTGAATTCACCGATTAAACTGTGACCGAGTAAATATAAATCGCCAATCGCGTCGAGAATTTTGTGTTTGACGAATTCATCGGCGTAACGTAAACCGTCTTCGTTAATCACTTTGTCATCGTCAACGACAATCGCGTTATCCAAACTGCCACCTAACGCCAAATTGTTTTTTTGTAACGATTCAATATCTTTCATGAAACCAAAAGTTCGCGCTCGACTGACTTCGCGTACAAACGTGGTAGACGAAAAATCCATCGTGGCAGTTTTAACATTATTTTCAAAGGCAGGATGTTCAAAATCAATCGTAAACGTCACTTTAAAACCCGCGAAAGGTTCAAATGCTGCCCATTTATCGCCGTCTTCCACTCGTACTGTATGCTTAATTCGTAGATATTGTTTGGGATAATCTTGTTCTTGTACGCCAGCTGATTGTAACAAAAACACAAAAGGCCCTGCGCTGCCATCCATGATGGGGACTTCGGATGCGGTGACATCGACGATAGCGTTATCAATGCCTAAGCCTGCAAACGCTGACAATAAATGTTCAACCGTAGAAATTTTGACATTGCCCGACACTAACGTGGTTGAAAGCGTAGTTTCACCGACATTTTCAGGTTTCGCTCGTATGGTGACGGGCGTTGCTAAATCGACCCGTCGAAAGCAAATGCCGGTATTCGGTTCAGCGGGATGCAGCGTTAAATAAACTTGCTCGCCTGTGTGTAAGCCTACGCCTGTGGCGCGAATGGTATTTTTTAAAGTGCGCTGTTTAATCATAACGTGAATTGCCCGTTAAAAATAACGCGCCTCGTGAGCGCGTTAGTTGGGGTTGTTTGCAGAAAAACCTGCAACAGAAAAGGAATTTAGTCGGCTTGTCGTCTTAAAAAAGCAGGAATATCTAAATACTCAATATCGCCACCTTGTTTAGTAGGTTGTGCGCCAAAGCGAGTTTCACGTCCTTCAGTGCGCGTAGTTTGCGCGGAATGTTGACGCATCACCGTAGGTTTATCAAGCCCGTCGTAATTCATTTGAGCGCCCGCAAGATGACGTGTCGTATTTACAGTTTTTGACGGAGCTTTGACTTCTACTGCCTGTAAACCCATACCGGTGGCGACAACCGTGACTTTAATTTCTTCGTCCAAATCGGGATTGATGGACATCCCCATTTTCATGTTGGCATCCTCTGAAGCCAACGCCGAAATGATTTCGCCGACTTCGGTAAATTCTGCCATACTCATATCTTTCGCGGAGATATTCACCAAAATACCGCGTGCGCCTTTTAAGTTAATATCTTCGAGTAAGGGACACGCAATCGCTTTTTCAGCGGCTTCTCGCGCCCGATGTTCACCGGTGGCACTGCCTGTTCCCATAATGGCCGCGCCCATACCCGTCATGACGGTGCGAACATCCGCAAAATCCACGTTAATCATGCCTGGATGGACAATTAACTCGGTAATACCTTGCACGGCATCTAATAGCACGTCGTTTGCCGCTTTGAACGCATCCATGAGCGATACTTTATTACCTAACACCGGCAATAATTTTTGATTGGGAATGGTGATTAACGAATCAACATAACGCTCTAATTCGGCAATCCCTCTGTCCGCGACATCTTGTTTTTTCTTGCCTTCAAATGCAAACGGTTTTGTCACCACGGCAACGGTTAAAATCCCCATGCTGCGAGCAATCTCAGCAATGACAGGAATGGCACCTGTGCCGGTACCGCCACCCATGCCTGCGGTTAAAAATACCATATCCGCGCCTTCCAACACTTCGCGAATACGATTTTTATTTTCTTCTGCTGCTAGACGACCCACTTCTGGATTTGTCCCCGCGCCTAAACCTTTGGTTAATTCCACGCCCAATTGAATAATCGTGCCGAAATTCAATTTGCGTAACGCTTGCGCGTCGGTGTTAGCACAAATGAATTCTACGCCTTCAATGAGATTGCCCGCCATGTGGCTAACCGCATTATTACCACCACCACCAATGCCAATGACTTTGATTACCGCACTTTCACTGTAGGTATCAATCAATTCAAATGTATCTTTCATGTTTATTTGTCCTTGAAATTTATTTTTTAAAAATGTGTGTGTTATAAAAAATGAGTGTTTAAAAATTACCTTGAAACCAACTTTTTATCTTTGAAAATAACGACGATCCGTTGTCGTAATCGGCAACTCGATGCAAGCCTTGTTGGTGATTGTGATCTCGTCCATACATCAATAAACCAACGCCTGTCGAATGAATGGGGTTTTTGACCACTTCGGTTAGACCGCTGACATTTTGCGGACTTCCCATGCGGACGGGCATGTGAAAAATTTCTTCCGCCAATTCGATGAGACCCCAGACTTGGGAACTTCCGCCAGTTAAAACAATACCAGCGGCAATCTGTTCTTCGTAACCCACGCGCCGCAATTCAGATTGCACTAATAACATCAATTCCTCATAGCGAGGCTCGATAATATCAGCAAGCGTTTGACGCGAAATTTTACGAAATGGTTTATTATCGCTAATGCTTGGCACTTCGATAATGTCTTCGTTGTCGCTTAATAATTTCGTCATCGCACACGCATAACGCTGTTTAATTTCTTCCGCGCTGGCTGTGGGTGTTCGTAAAGCGACCGCAATATCGTTGGTGACTTGATCGCCGGCAATCGGAATGACTGCCGTGTGTTTAATTGCCCCTTCAACATACACTGCAATATCGGTTGTACCGCCACCAATATCAATTAAGCATACGCCTAATTCTTTTTCATCTTCCGTTAAAACGGCGTGGCATGAAGCGAGTTGTTCTAGCACAATGTCATCGACTTCTAAATTACAGCGGCGAATACATTTAATAATGTTTTGTGACGCGCTGACACTGCTGGTGACGATGTGAACTTTTGCTTCCAAACGAATGCCTGACATACCAATCGGTTCTTTAATACCTTCTTGTGTGTCGATAATGAATTCTTGCGGCAAAATGTGTAATACTTTTTGATCCGCTGAAATTGCTACCGCACGCGCGGAATCAATGACGCGGTCAATGTCATATTGGGACACTTCTTTATCTTTAATCGCCACCACGCCTAATGAATTACGGCTGCGAATATGACTGCCAGCAATACCTGCAAAAACGGATTTGATTTGGCAACCCGCCATTAACTCCGCTTCTTCAATCGCCCGTTGAATCGACTGTACCGTAGTTTCTAAATTAACGACGATACCTTTTTTCAATCCTCGTGACGGTGTAGAGCCAAAGCCAATGACTTCGAGATGACCATCTCCTGTCAATTCGCCTACGATAGCCGCGACTTTTGATGTACCTATATCGAGTCCGACGATTAAATTACGTTCTGTTTTTTTTGCCATTTTTTACCTGTTGCAGCCTATTTTATCTATTTGCAGCTTGCGCGGCTAAGTTTTTCCAATCGATTGGTTGGGCGTTTTGTTTCCAAGAAACAGCGTAACCATTAGGATAGCGCAAATCAACTACCGCCATGGAATTTAGTTGTTCTTGTCCTAAAACATCCAATGTTTTCATAAAACGCTGTAATTTTTTTAACTGATCATTTCGTCCCAGCAAAATTTCTAATCCCGTGGTTAATTTAATTTTCCACGCCCAGCGGTTGTTAATGCTAAATTCTGCCATTTGCATCGCCTGATCTGCCAGCGCAGTATTCACACCTTTCATAATTTCTAATGATTTAACTTGCTGACCTTCGGGGCCATTCAAAATCGGTAAATTAACAAACGGTTCGATTTCGGCGGGTTTAATAATTTCGCCGCGACCGCTGATTAAATCCTGCTCGCCCCAACGCACGAAGGGATGTTTTTCTTTAATTTTGATCGTTAATGTATCAGACCAAACGCGATTGACGGTTGCACTTTCAACCCACACTAATTGCGTCAAACGCTCCTGTATAGCTTGCACGTTAGCGTCAAAAAATCCGACATCGACTAACGGTGTCAGCAACGTTTTAATTTCATCTTTGCTGATGTACTGAAATGTACTTTCAATTCGTACATGCTTAATCGGCACTAATTCCTTCACAGAATAAACTAAGCTCGTCAATAACGCCATAATCACGATGATTTTTACCAAGCCCATCAGCTCAACCGAACGCTCGTTTCCAAAATTCGCCACACAAGTTCATTAAAATCTATGCCTGCCTGTTTTGCCGCCATCGGAACTAAACTATGATCCGTCATACCAGGAACGGTGTTGATTTCAATCAATTGCGCTTGCCCGTTTTGGTCGATAAAAACATCCACTCGCGCCCAACCTTCTGCGCCAACAATATCATTCGCTTGCAATGCTAATTGTTGCAATTGCAATTCTCGTTCGGCGTTCAAACCAGATGGACAATAGTATTGCGTGGTGGTCGAATTGTATTTTGCTTCGTAATCGTAAAATTCACGCGGTGTTTCTAATCGAATTACGGGCAATGCTTCGCCTTGTAAAATTCCCACTGTGTACTCGTCACCCGTCACCCATGCTTCGGCGTAGACTTCGCAATTGCACGCCAACGCAATGTCTAACGCGGCAACTAATTCAGTCCTATTTTTGGCTTTGCTCATGCCGACGCTGGAACCTTCGAGCGAGGGTTTAACGATAATCGGGAAATCTAACGCTTCGATACAGGCATCAATGTCGTTTTCATTTTTTAGAGCAAACCAATTTGGCGTGGGCAAATTCGCGCCACGCCAGCATAATTTGGTGCGTAATTTATCCATTGCGAGAGCTGACGCTAAAACGCCGCTGCCCGTGTAAGGTAAATTCAAAACTTCTAACACGCCTTGCAATACGCCATCTTCGCCGCCGCGTCCGTGAATAATGTTGAAAACACGGTCAACGTTTAAATTTTTCAATGATTCAATAACATTGTCAGTCACATCAACGGCTAGTGCATTTACGCCGCGAGCAATCAAAGCGGTATGAACCGCCGCGCCACTTCGTAATGAAACGTCACGTTCTGCCGAATTTCCGCCCATGACGACTGCGACCGTGCCAAAATCTTCGGCATTTTCAATTATTCTGGATTTTAACTTTTCACCCACGATGCACACCTCTGTTTGTAAAAAAATACCGTATTTTTGCGCGACTTGCGTTTGAACGTAAGCAATCATTTGTTCAATGTTTTCTGCCGTTGCGCCGCCTGCGTTGATAATAAAATTTGCGTGTTTTTCCGAAACTTGTGCGCCACCGATTTTAAAGCCTTTCAATCCTGACGCTTCAATTAGACGTGCCGCATAATCGCCTTCTGGATTTTTAAAAACTGAACCGCAACTCGGTTGATTGGTCGGTTGAGAATTGGCACGTTTAGCAAGTAAAGTTTTAATGTTTTGTTGGCTGTCGCTTGTATCACCACGTTTTAATTTCAACGTGGCCGCTAAAAACCACTCGTCCGATTTTAAATTAACGTGGCGATAACGGATTTCAAATTCGTTGGCTGATTTTGTGAAAACTTCGCCACAACGATTCAATATTTCAGCGTTTGCAACAATTCCCCACGTTTCACCACCGAATGCGCCCGCATTCATTTTCAACGCGCCACCCATTGTGCCAGGAATTCCTGCTAAAAATTCTGCACCAATCAAACCTTGTTCAGCACAAAATTTCGCCACCAATGCACACGGCACGCCCGCTTCAACGTAAATGGTTTCGTCGTTTATGCGTTGCATGACTTTGAGACGATTTTTGGTGTTGATTACCGTGCCACGAATACCGCCATCACGCACCAACAAATTACTGCCCAAACCCATCCAAAAAAGCGGTTCATTTTCAGGCATATTTTGCACAAAATGAATCAAATCCGCTTTGTCAGCAGGTTGATAAAATCGTTCTGCAACGCCGCCGACGCGCCAACTCGTATAATTCGCAAGCGGTTCGTTATTTAATTGCATGAACGATTAACCCGCCAAAACCTGTGAAAGTAACTGCGGTAATTGCGTCGAAAAATGCCCGACGTTTCCTGCACCCATTGTGAGAATCACGTCATTTTCATGAACAATTCCCGCCAATAATTTGGGCAATTCTTCCCAATTTTCTACGAAAATCGGATCAACTTGACCACGCAAACGAATCGCTCGACTTAATGAACGCCCGTCCGCGCCTGCAATCACGCTTTCACCAGCGGGGTAAATATCCATCAAAATCAGCACGTCCACGCCCGCCAAAACCTGCACGAAATCTTCAAATAAATCGCGGGTTCGCGTGTAACGATGCGGCTGAAAAATAATAATCGAACGGCGCGAAGGATACGCTTGTTTTAAGGCTTCAAACGTTGCCGCCAGCTCGCGCGGATGATGACCATAATCGTCAACTAACGTCACGATGCCATTGCGAACGAGCAAATCTCCTTGAATTTGAAAACGTCGCCCAACCCCTTTGAACGCATTCAAACTGCGTTGAATCGCCGCGTCGTCAACCGCCAATTTCGTCGCCACGGCAATTGCCGCCAACGCATTCAACATATTGTGCCAACCTGGCATATTTAACGTGACTTCGAGTGGCGCGTAATCGCCGCGACGTTCCACGGTGAAATGCGTCTGCATGCCGTCTTGACGAATGTTAATCGCTCGAAAATCCGCGTCTTCATGCACGCCGTAAGTCACCATTGGTTTTGAAAGCGACGGCAAAATTTCACGCACGCCTTCATCATCCAAACACAAAACCGCCAAACCGTAAAAAGGCAAATGATGCAAAAATTCAACGAACGTTTCTTTCAAACGCGAATAACTATTTTCATACGTTTCCATGTGGTCATGGTCGATGTTGGTCACAATCGCAATCATAGGCTGCAAATACAAAAACGACGCATCACTTTCATCGGCTTCGGCAACCAAATAATTTCCCAAACCTAATTGAGCATTTGTGCCTGCGCTGTTCAAACGCCCACCAATTACAAACGTCGGATCTAAACCGCCTTCAGCCAACAAACTCGCGGTTAAACTGGTCGTGGTGGTTTTGCCGTGCGTGCCCGCGACTGCAATTCCAAACCGAAACCGCATCAATTCCGCCAACATTTCAGCGCGTGGAATCACAGGAATGCGCTGTTGATAGGCTTCGTCAACTTCGGGATTTTTGCGGTCAATCGCACTCGAAACCACGACCACATCAACTTGCGTGATATTTTCGCGTTGATGACCAATTGTGACGTTGATGCCTAAATTTATGAGGCGTTCAGTGGTCGCGCTTTCTTTGATGTCCGAGCCAGAAATCGCATAACCCAAATTCAACAACACTTCGGCGATGCCGCTCATGCCCGTGCCGCCGATGCCGACGAAATGAATACGTTGCACTGAACCTAAAGGACTGTTTGGAAAATTCATGCTTTCGCCTCCGCGATACAAATTTGAGCAACGGTTTCGGTTGCGTTTAAATAGGCTAATGTTTGAGAAATGGCGCGTCGTTCGGGTAAATTTTCACACAATTTTTCAATTTGTTGCGCTAAGTTTTCAGCTGTTAAGTCGCTTTGTTTTACTAACAAGCCTGCGCCTGATTCGGTTAGATATTGGGCATTTGCGGTTTGGTGGTCGTCAATCGAATTGGGTAACGGAATGAAAATAGCGGGAATGCCCATTGCGGCAACTTCGCTAATTGTCATTGCGCCCGCTCGACAAATGATTAAATCTGCCCACGCATAAGCCGCCGCCATATCGTCAATAAACGCGCTGGCTTCAGCGTTTAATTTCAATGTGTTATATTTTTCGGCAACTTCATTTTGCATTGCCACGCCTGTTTGATGACGAACAGCACAGCCCCCCCGCCCCCCTTCAAAGGGGGGAGAAGCAAATAACGCAATGGCATTCGGGACAATTTCATTTAGAGCTTTCGCACCTTGGCTGCCACCCACAATTAAAATGTTTAAAAGCCCCCCTTTTTGAAGGGGGGTTGGGGGGATTTGCTTTAATGTTTCACGAAGCGGATTTCCGGTACAAATCGCTTCAACGTTTGGCGCAAAACTATTCGGGAAACCTTGTAAAACTTTCGTGGCGATTTTTGCCAACAAACGATTCGTTGTACCGACCACACGATTTTGTTCGTGAATAATCAGCGGAATGCCCAACATTTTCGCCATCAATCCACCAGGTGCAGCAACAAATCCGCCCATGCCTAAAACGATATTTGGCTTACGTTGTTTTAAAATTTTCGCAGCTTCAATACACGATTTAGCGAGTTTAAAAATCGCGGTGAATTTACTCAACAAGCCTTTGCCACGCAAACCCGAAACCGAAAGCCAGTCGATTTCAATACCATTTTCAGGAATGACGCGACTTTCCAAACCTGCTTTTGTGCCGAGCCACGAAACTTCCCAACCGTGTTGCTGTAGAAATTGTGCGACTGCGAGTGCTGGAAAAATATGCCCACCCGTGCCGCCAGCCATAATCACAATGCGTTTAGTCATGCCAATATCCTTTTGGTAAATTTGCGTTATGTTCTGTGATTTCGTGATGAATCCGAAACAACAACGCCACCGCTGAACACATAATCATCATACTGCCGCCGCCGTAACTCATCAGCGGCAAGGTCAGCCCTTTTGTGGGCAATAAACCCATGTTCACGCCCATATTCACAAACGCTTGAAAACCAAACCAAATGCCGATGCCATAAGCGATAAAAGCAGAAAAACGTTCGTCAATTTTTTCAGCGGCAACACCGATTGCAAAGGCTTTCCAAACAAATGTGGCGAATAATCCAATGATTGTTAATGCGCCAACTAGCCCTAATTCTTCGGCGATGACTGAGAATAAAAAGTCGGTGTGCGCTTCGGGCAAATAAAATAATTTCTGCAAACCATTTCCTAAGCCTACGCCAAACCATTCGCCGCGTCCGAATGAAATCAAGGCTTGCACCAATTGAAAACCTGTTTTTAGCGGGTCAGCCCACGGATCTAAAAAACTTGTCACACGTTGCAAGCGATATGGCGAAAAATACACCAACATTCCCGCCAACGCACCCACGATGGAAAGTAATGCGCCAAATTGTAAAAACCGTGCGCCTGCTAAAAACATGATGCCCATCACAATCATTAAAATCACTACCGACGAGCCAAAATCAGGTTCCATCAATAATAAAAAACTGACGACGGCGAAAATGCCTAACGGTTTAATCAAACCAGTGGAAGATTCTTGAACGTCTTTTTGCTGTTTGGTGACGTAATTTGCCATAAACATCACGGTAAAAAATTTTACGATTTCAGAAACTTGAATCCGAAAACCTGGAATATTCAGCCAGCGCGTACTGCCGTTCACTTTCACGCCCAAACCCGGAATTAACACAATGACCAATAAACAGACGCTGATTAAAAATGCTTTGCCGCCGTATTCTTTCCAGAAGTTCATCGGGCGATATACCACGAATGACGCGGCAATCAAGCCTAAAATCATGTGAAAAAATTGGCGTTCGGGATAATAAAGTGTGTCGTTGTTCATTTTCGCGCCCAAATGCAACGACGCGGAGGAAACCATCACAAAACCAAGCAATAACAAACTAAAACTGACCAATACCAAAATGGGGTCTGTGTGCAATTTGAAACGAAAAGGCGCAATTTTTTCGCGGTGTTTCACGTTGGCAACGCCTCAATCGCTTGTGCAAATTGGTCGCCACGGTCTTGATAATTTTTGTATTGGTCTAAACTCGCACAGGCTGGCGATAATAAAACCGTATCGCCTGATTTGCCAATGTGCGACGCGATTGTAACGACTTCTTGCATATCTTGGGCGTGATAAGCAGGCACAATTTCATTTCTAAGCTGCCTGTTCGGCAGTAAATTAAACGAAGTCGTTGCAATCGCCTCGCACATCATTTCAATTGCGGTTTCAATTTGTGGAGCGTCTTTGCCGATTAAAATGACCGCTTTGGCTTTAGCAAAAATGACGGGCGCAAGTTCGTTCATGTCTTGCCCTTTGCCTTCGCCGCCTGCGATTAAAATGACTTTTTCGTCGTAACCTTCCAATGCGGCAATGCACGCGCCGATATTCGTGGCTTTGGAATCATTGACCCAGTTGATGCCGTTTTTGGTGCTGACTTTTTGCATTCGGTGATTTAAGGCTTTGAAATGGCGTAATGCGTCGCACATTTTAGCTGAATCTAAACCAATCGCCGTTCCTAACGCCAACGCTGCCAACGCATTCGCGGCATTGTGTTTGCCTTCGAGTGGCAAATCAGAAAGCGACATCAGAACATTTTCGCCGTGCATCAGATTATTGTCAGCCAAATAAAAATCCGCTTTTTGTTTAATTGAAAAGGTAAACGTTTTGCGTGTTGAATTGGACATTGCTGAAACCATTTCATCATCCGAATTTAAAACCATCACGCCGTCGCCGCTAAAAATCACTTGTTTGGCTTTTGCGTAATTTTCCAAATCGTCGTGACGATCTAAATGGTCGGCGGAAATGTTCAAAACTGTTGCCGCTGCCGCGTTCAAAACGTGCGAGCGTTCAAGCTGAAAACTCGATAATTCCAAAACGTACAAATCGGTATTTGGGTCGAGTAAATCTAAAGCGGGTTTGCCTAAATTTCCGCCGACACCTACATTTTTACCACAAGCTCTCGCCATATCGCCGAGCATGGTGGTGACGGTACTTTTGCCATTTGCGCCGGTAATTCCAACGATTGGCACGTTCACAACCGCCGCAAATAAATCAATATCGCTGACTAACTTCGCGCCAGAATTTAACGCGGCAGCAATCGTTGGTTCAGAAAGTGCAACGCCAGGGCTGACGATTAAATGCGTTGCACCTTTGAATGTTTCAAACGTGAAAGCCGCTTTTCGGCTATCGACAATTGAAAAAGGCAACGCGAGCGATTCTAAAAATGTTGCTACCGATGTTCCGGTAATGCCTTCGCCAACGACGATTATTTTAGAATTGGCGGTTAAATCGAATTTTTCTTTTAAGATATTTTTCATGATTTATCTCAATTTCAACGTAGCTAAACCAATCAGCACCAAAATCACGGTGATAATCCAAAAACGCACAATCACACGCGGTTCGGGCCAGCCTTTCAGTTCAAAATGATGGTGAATTGGAGCCATTCTAAAAACACGTTTTCCGGTTAATTTGAATGACAAAACTTGAATCATGACCGACAACGTTTCCATCACAAATACGCCGCCCATAATGACGAGAACGATTTCTTGGCGAACCAAAACGGCTAACGTGCCGAGCGATGCGCCTAAAGCCAACGCGCCCACATCCCCCATGAAAACCATCGCGGGATAAGTATTAAACCACAAAAAACCTAGTCCCGCGCCAATTAAAGCCGCACAAAAAACAACTAATTCGCCCGCGTGGGGCAACGATGGAATGGCTAAATACTGCGAAAATGTGGCATGTCCAGACAAATAAGCAAACACGCCCAAACCTGCCGCCACCATGACCGTTGGCATAATCGCCAAACCGTCTAGCCCATCGGTGAGATTAACCGCGTTGCTTGTGCCGACAATCACGAAATAGACAAAAACCACATAAAACCAGCCCATGTCAAATACAACATCTTTGAAAAATGGCACAATCAACTGTGTTTCAGCAGGCAAAGTTGCTGTTTTAAACAAAAATAACGCCGCTGCAAATCCAATAATCGATTGCCACAAATACTTTGACCGCGCCGAAAGTCCGTCGCTGTTGCCTTTGATTACTTTTCGATAATCGTCAATAAAACCAATCACGCCATAACCGAGCGTCACCAACAAAATGACCCAAATATAACGATTGCTCAAATCTGCCCACAATAACGTCGTAATCGTAATTGCCACCAAAATCAACGCGCCCCCCATTGTAGGCGTTCCCGCTTTTTCATAATGTGTTTCGGGACCAAGCTCACGAATACTTTGCCCAATTTTATTGCGGCTCAATTTACAAATCATCCACGGGCCAATCATAAATGAAATAATCAACGAAGTCAGAACGGCCAAAATGGCGCGAAGCGTTAAATAATGGAAAACGTGAAAACCGCTGTCGAAGCCGTTTAAGTAATCGGCGAAATAAAATAACATGACTTAAAATCCTGTGGATTCAACCAAAGCGGTTGTGATATTTTCCATGCGTTGCAATCGTGAACCTTTGATTAAAATAGTTTCATTGCCGGTTAATTCGGGCATTAACGCGGCGAGTAATTCCGTTTGTGAAGAAAAATGTTGGGCGTTTTCACCGAAAGCGGCAACCGTTTGTTGGGTTAATTCACCGACGGCAAACAAGCGTTTTACACCGTAATTTTTCAAGGTTTCACCTATTTCAAAATGCAATCGTTCCGTGTCGTCGCCCAATTCGCCAAACGCACCCAAAATCACCCAATGTTCACCACCACATTTGTCTAAAATGTCTAACGCCGCTTTTAATGACGCGGTGTTCGCGTTGTAAGTGTCGTTAATAATCCAATTTCCCAAACGTCCACACAATAATTGCAACCGCCCGTTGACGGGTGACATTGTTTCCAAACCTTGTTTGATTTGTTCGAGTGAAATGCCGAATGCCAAGGTTGCAGCGGTTGCGGCAAGTGCATTTAAAACGTTGTGATTTCCTGCGAGCGGTAAATTTATGCTGATTTTTTCACCATTAGTTTCTAAATCAAAGCGCGTCACAAATTGGCGATTTTCAATTTTAACATCTATGTTTTTGGCGAAAACGTCAGCGACATTTTCAATTCCGAAGGTGATTATTTTTCGTGAACCGGCGATGTTTTGCCAATAATCAAAAAACGCATCGTCCGCATTTAAAACTGCTACGCCGTTTGGATTTAGCGTTTCAATGATTTCGCCTTTTGCACGCGCTACGCCGTTCACATCACCAAAACCTTCCAAATGTGCTGCGCCCACGTTGGTAATAATGACCACATCCGCTTTTGCAAAACGGCTGGTGTAAGCAATTTCGCCAGTGTGATTTGCGCCCATTTCAATGACTGCGAAACGGTGTTCAGGCGACAATTTCAATAATGTTAATGGCACGCCAATATCGTTGTTTAAATTCCCTTGCGTGAAAAGTACGGAATTATTCACGCTTAAAATTGCGGCAAGCATTTCTTTCGTGGTCGTTTTGCCATTGCTACCCGTTACGCCGACAATTTTCAAATTCATTTTTCCGCGCCACGCGCCAGCCAATTCAGCCAAAGCCAAATGCGTGTCGCTGACTACAATTTGCGGCAAATTTGTTTCTAGTTTTTTGTGCGTTAAAACGGCAATTGCGCCCGCCTTTTCCGCCAATTCGACAAAATCGTGACCGTCAAAATTCTTACCTTCAACCGCGATGTAAATATTTCCTTTTTGCAACGTGCGCGTGTCGATACTTACGCCATTTGCCAAACCATCGTCACCAATCAATTGACCGTTTACGCAGGTGGCGATTTCACTTAATTTCATCAAAAATTCCTTGCTGGTTGAAACCTCGCCCTTTAGGGCGGAAAGGCAGCCACCCGCAACAAGTACGGCGAAGTTGCATTCAATGTGGCTGCCAATTTGGTTGGGGTGTGTGCAGCCCCAACCAAATTATCAAAGCATCCGACCGATAGGGAGGATTCCTTATGCACTTTCATTATGCTTGCACCACTATTATTTGACGGACACATTCTGCGTCATTAAAAGGGAATTTAATGCCGTTAATTTCTTGATAATTTTCGTGACCTTTCCCAGCGATTAAAACACAATCTTGGGCGGTTGCCTGTTCGATTGCGCTCTGAATCGCGTTGGCGCGGTCGTGAATAATGTTGGCTTCATGGTTAAAAAAGCCGCTTAAAATATCTTTCACAATTTCTTCGCTCGATTCAAAACGTGGATTGTCATCGGTGATAATAACCGAATCGGCAAATTGTTCGGCGACACGTCCCATTTGTGAACGCTTGCCGCTGTCGCGATTTCCGCCACAACCAAAAACGACGCTTAATTTTCCCTGCGTGTGTGAGCGTAACGAGCGTAATACTTTTTCGAGCGCGTCAGGCGTATGGGCATAATCGACGATGACTAATGGCTGATTATTGTCGCCGCCAAAACGTTCCATTCGTCCATTCACAGGTTTTAAATTTGCTAAACGTTTTGCGGCTTGTTCGAGTTCAACGCCTGATTTCAACATGACTGCGAACAAGCACAACACGTTTTCTAAATTAAAAAGCCCAATCAATGGAACGTGTAAAACGCATTTTTGATTGTGCCAAAATACGTCACATTGAATGCCGCTTAAATTTAATTCTATGTTTTCCGCGCTTAATGTTTGACCGCGTGGCGATTGTTTCCCCGTCGTGGTAACGCCAATAATTTTGACATTTTCGGGAATTGCGGCAAGAATTTGGTCGCTGACTTCATCGTCTAAATTTATGACGGCAAATTCGAGTTGTGGCGCGTGAAACAATTTTAATTTTGTTTCTAAATACGCTTCCATCGTGCCGTGATAATCCAAATGGTCGCGGCTAAAATTGGTAAAAATTGCGCCTTTGAACTGCACACCATTGACGCGACTTTGCGCTAAACCGTGCGATGACACTTCCATTGCGATGGTTTCACAGCCTTCATTTTTCAACGTTACCAACATTTTTTGAACGGCTAACGCATCGGGCGTGGTGTTTAACGTTTGTTTTAATTCCCCGAATTTTCCCCAGCCTAATGTACCGATTACGCCGCATTTTTCTAAGGCTTGCGCTAAAAACTGGCTGCACGAGGTTTTGCCGTTTGTGCCAGTAATGCCGATGACGTTTATTTTGTGCGACGGTTCATCGTAAAAACGCGCGGCGATGTTGCCTGAGTTTTTCGCTAAATCTGCAACGGGGATTTTTAAAACGCTTGAATCTGCAAGAATTTCATCAGCAAGTTTGGCATCTTTACAATCAAATAAAACCGCAATTGCGCCTTTTTCGACGGCGGATTTTGCATAATTTAAACCGTGTTGTTTCGCGCCATTCAACGCAATAAAAATATAATTTTCGCCAACGTCGTTACTGTTTAATGTCAAACTTGAAACGTTTAAATCGCTGTCAAAATTGAGTAAATCTGAAATCTTCATTAGTTTTTGCCCATCAATAAAACTGGCATATTATCCGATTGATCGGGCGAAACTTCGAGAACTCGTAACGCGCCGCTCATGACTTTTGAAAAAACGGGCGCAGACACAATCCCGCCGTAATACTGACCTGCCGAAGGTTCGTCAATCATCACAACAATAATTAAACGTGGATTACTCGCGGGAGCCATTCCCGCAAATACTGAAAAATAACTGTTTTCAACATAACCGCCAGCTCCTGCTTTTTTAACCGTCCCCGTTTTGCCCGCCACGCTGTAACCATCCACTCGCGCCTCATAAGCCGTCCCGTCTTTAGCAATAACCGTTTCCATCATGGCACGAACACTTTTTGCGGTGCGGCTGGTGAAAATTCGTTTCGGTTCTGGATCTTCGTCACGTTTAAATAAACTCACCGAATGCAAAATTCCGTTATCCGCCAACGCGGTGTAAGAACGTGCTAATTGCAATGCAGTCGTGCTTAAACCGTAACCAAATGAAAGGGTTGCACTGTCAAACGGTTTCCACTGCGAATAGTCTAATAAACTGCCGCTGGCTTCGGTTGGAAAGCCTGAAGCGGTTGATTCGCCAAAACCCAGTTGGTGATAAACCTCCCAAAAATACTTGGGCGGCATTCGTAACGCCATTTGACTCACGCCGATGTTACTGGATTTTTTGATTACGCCTGTTAAATCTAGCGTGCCGTAATTGTGCGTATCTCTGACGACGTGCGTGCCAATTTCAAAACTGCCGTTGGTTTCAAAGGTTTCATCAGGTCGAACATAATGCCCATCCAACGCAGCTGCCACTACAAATGGTTTGACCGTTGAGCCTGGTTCAAAAACATCGGTCAACGCTCGGTTTCGGTATAAATTTTCTTTTAAACTTTTTCGCATATTCGGATTGAAAGACGGTTGATTAACGGCAGCTAAAATTTCACCATTTTTTGCATCTAAAACCACCAATGAAGCCGATTTCGCGTGATTGATTGTCACCGCGTGCGCCAATTCCCGATACGCCAAATACTGAATGCGTTGGTCGATACTTAATTCTAACGTTTTGCCTGCAATCGGTTCTTTGATATTTTCAACGTCATCGATAATTTGCCGTTTTCCGTCACGAATGACGCGCTTACTTCCTGCCACACCTCGCAATAAATGGTCGTAAGCCGCTTCTAAACCTTCTTGTCCTTTGTCGTCTAAATCGGTGAAACCAATTAAATGTGCCGCCACGCCGCCCGTTGGATAAAAGCGTTTAAATTCGCGTTCTGAATACACGCCCGCTAATTTTAAACTTTTCACTTGTTCGGCTAAATTCGGGCTGACTTGTCGAGCCACATACGCAAATTGTTTGTGCGAATCCGTTAAAAATTCTTCAATTTTTCCATCATCTAAATTCAATAAACGATTAAGTTGTTTGATTTGCTGGCGTGTCGCCGTAATTTTGAATTCTTGCGGGTTAATCCAAATCGATTCAACGGGCGTACTAATTGCCAATGGCGCACCATTTCTATCTCGAATCATGCCGCGATACGCAAACACAGGAACATCGCTGACGTGACGAATATCGCCTTGTTCTTGTAAAAATTTTTTATCAAAAACCTGCAAACTAACTGCTTTACCGACCAAAATCAACATTCCCGAAATAATGATACCTAAAAGCCAACGCCGACGCGCTGAATAATCGTAGGTGAATAATGTGGCTTCGTTTTTATGGCGTTGATATTTCATTATGGTTTGATATAAATGATTTTTTCGCGCGTGGGCAGTACTAATTTCAACTGTTCACGAGCCACTTGTTCAACACGATTTTGTTCCGCAAGCGTAGTCAATTCGAGTTGTAATTGTCCCCACGCGACTTCGTATTGATCTAAGGCTTTTTCTTGTTTTTGGATTTCGATAAAAATAAGACGTGAATTATATTTTTTATAAATCACCATGAGTGCCGATACCAGCAACATGGAAATTAAAATACTGATACCGAAAAAACGCACCATAAAATCAAACTCGTTCTGCGACACGCAAAACAGCACTGCGCGAGCGCGGATTTTGCGAAATTTCAGATTCGCTCGGTTTGATGGCTTTGCTTAATACGTTTAAAACGCCTTTTTCGATGTCTATTTCTTTAATCGGTAATTTGCCAACATTACGTTTTACACCCGATTCATCGCGCATAAAGCGTTTAACAATGCGGTCTTCCAGCGAATGAAACGAAATAACCACCAATCGACCTTGAGAATTGAGCAGTTTCGCAGATTGCGCTAAAGCCGAAGTTAATTCGCCCAATTCGTTATTGATGGCAATGCGAATCGCTTGAAAAGTGCGTGTCGCGGGGTGCTTATGTTTTTCACGAAAAGGAATCGTATCTTCAATCAATTTCGCCAATTGGCGCGTTGTTTCGATGGGTTGCGTCGTTCGCGTCGTTACAATTGCGTTGGCAATGCGTCGTGCAAAGCGTTCTTCGCCGAAATCAAATAAAACGTGCGTTAAGGTTTTTTCATCTATTTGCGCTAGCCATTCGGCGGCAGACAAACCTTGTGAACAATCCATTCGCATATCGAGTGCGCCATCATTCATGAAACTAAAACCGCGTGATTGATCATCGAGTTGCGGGGAAGAAACCCCTAAATCGAGCAATATGCCGTCAATTTTTCCATTCAAACCAGCATCAATCACAAAGCGTTCCATTTCAGAAAATGGCATGTGAACTAATTGAAAGCGTGAATCTTGAGATAATTGTTGGGCGCGTTCACATTCAATCGCGGTTGTGTCGCGGTCAAAAGCAATCAATCGTCCATTTTCGCCCAAGGCTTCTAAAATGCGCTGACTATGTCCGCCCCGTCCAAACGTACCATCTACATAAACACCATCTTGTTTAATTGCTAAGTGGTGCAATGCTTCTTCGAGCATGACCGATAAATGGATCATTAACAAATTCTTCCGTTGTTAAAAAGCAATAAAAAAGCCCGATTGGGCGTTAGACGTACTCACTATAGATTTCAAATAAGGCTTAGTCAAGGGTGATTTCAGATTAGAAATCTCGTCGTATTGTGATAAGAAGTTATGTTTTTTGCAAGGCTAAAAATAAATGCTGCATTATATCAAAACTCTATTACATTTTACTTAGACATTACTTTAGATTTTTAAAAACATACCCGCTCACTGTGGGTACTATTTTCTCATAAAAATTAACTTGACTACGCGATGTTCGACTTTTTATTGAATTTAGACATTAGTGCGTGTTTTAAAAGTCCAAAAATCAGCCTTCAAGCCGTCCGAGCATCAAGTTTATCATTGCAATATGAATGAAAGCCGTACTTGAATCGGTTAAAACTTCATAATCCTTGCTAAAACGACGATAACGATAAAGCCAAGCAAAAGTTCTTTCGACAACCCAGCGATGTGGTAGTAATTGAAATCCTTTAACATCGTCGGATCGTAAAACGGTTTCAACCACAATGTGAAAACGTTTTGCCACCCATTCCATGAAATTTGAACCACGATAGTCGCCATCTACCCAAATACGGCGAATTTTCTTACAACTTCCCGTAAAAGCTTTAAACAGTAACTTGGCTCCATCCCGTTCCTGAACTGATGCAGCGGTAACAACTACAATCATAATCAATCCGAGCGTATCAACTAGAATATGGCGTTTACGACCTTGAATGTGTTTGTAAACATCATAACCTTTGATGCCCGCTAACGCGGTTGTTTTAATGCTTTGACTGTCGATAGAACCTGCTGTTGGATGTTTGTGTTTTCCCATTTTTTGCCTGACCCGGGCGCGTAACGTATCGTGAATCCGCGGCCAAATTCCGTCTTTTTTCCAGCGACCCAAATAACCATAAACAGTCTGCCACTTGAAACAGTCTGCCACTTGGGAAATAGGTGAGGTAATAATCGCCATGCACAGCCTGCCCGAGTGATATACAAAATCGCGTTGATTAAATTTCGCAGCACGATACTTCTCGGGCGACCACCATCCCACGCTGGTGGTAATAATGGACCACACAAGCCCATTTTTTGTCGTTTAAATCTGTTGGATAACGTTTTACTGGTTGAGGTCGCTTCTTTTTCATGCTGGCAAAATTGTGTATGTTCACATTTTTGGCTCAGTTTGATACTTTTAAAACACGCACTGAATACAAAAATGCTGCTTTCGTGACAGCGGCGTTTTTGTATTTACTCCAAAAAATCAAAATTTCAAAACCAAATCAATCAACGTGTTTTATAGCTTTCTTTGCGATGCAAAACGCGACCAATCAAAATTTTATCACCATCAACATCAAACAAAATTCGATAATCACCAACACGCAAACGATAAGCGGGTTCAAATTGCGTGAGTTTTTTCACTTGTGTGACATTCGGAAAATTAACCAACTAGCCAATCCCGTTGAGAATGTGAGTTTTTGCGGCGTTCGGAATGGCTTTTAAATCTTTCACTGCCGACTTTTTTAATTCAATCTGCATTTTTCAAATAATCTGCAAATGAAATCGTCGGTTCGTCACGAGTTTCACGCAACAAACGTAAATCGTCCAAATCTTCTTGCTCGGCTTTTGCTTGATATTTCTGCAACAAAAACTGATAAAAATCCCACAATTCAACTTGAGCAAAATCGGGCAAGTTTTCTAATTCAATCGCGTAAGTATTCATTTTTAAACCGATACTTTTTTCTTAACTTTCGTTAACTGCATCCCATAATAGTGTTATGAGCGGGTGTATCTACCAATGCGAAGCTATAAAACCGCTCCGCTCTTTGTTTGCTGGCAAAGGGCTTGGTTTTCGCCAGAAGGAACAGTGCCAGCAAGTGCATTTTATACTGGATTTTCACTGAAAACAACGCATTAAGATTATTAACAAATATTAGAAAATATCAGCGTTTTGGATACTATGACGCAACCTCCAGAAAATCAAAATTTCAAAACCGAGTCAATCAACAAAACAAAAATGTCGCATTACTTTAATATACGATTTTTTGCATCTTTGTTAATCTAACTAAATAAACCATAGAGGTTTTTTTAAACCAGTCCTAAAAATTTAAGCGTTACGATAATTTTTTGTATTTCAAGCGACGCGGTGAATCCGCATCGGTTCCTAAACGACGATGACGATCCGCTTCATAATCCGCGTAATTGCCTTCAAACCAAACCACTTGGCTGTCGCCTTCAAACGCCAAAATGTGCGTTGCGATTCTGTCTAAAAACCATCTATCATGCGAAATAACCACCGCGCAACCTGGGAAATTCAACACCGCATCTTCCAACGCGCGTAAGGTTTCCACGTCCAAATCGTTGGTCGGTTCATCGAGCAATAAAACGTTGCCGCCCGTTTTCAACAATTTCGCCAAATGTACCCGATTTCGTTCACCGCCCGATAAATCACCAATGAATTTTTGTTGATCGCCGCCTTTGAAATTGAAACGCCCCAAATAAGCGCGTGACGGCGTTTGATATGTTCCAACAGTGATTAAATCCAAACCTTCCGATACTTCTTCAAACACAGTTTTTTTCGCGTCCATATCGTCGCGCAACTGGTCAACGTAAGCGAGTTTCACGGTTTCACCAATTTTTAATTCGCCTGAATCAGGTTGTTCAAATCCCGCCATAATGCGGAACAACGTGGTTTTACCCGCGCCATTCGCGCCGATAATTCCCACGATTCCACCTTGCGGTAATTTGAAATTCAAATCGCTGAACAACAATTTATCGCCAAACGATTTTGAAATGCCATTCGCTTCAATGACCACGTCGCCCAATCTCGGGCCAGGTGGAATATAGATTTCTTGAGTTTCATTACGTTTTTGTGTTTCAGCAGAAGACAATTCGTCGAAACGCGCCAAACGGGCTTTGCTTTTCGCGTGACGACCTTTTGTGCCAGAACGAACCCATTCGAGTTCTTCTTTCATGGCTTTTTGACGGGCGGATTCTTGTTTTTCTTCTAACAATAATCGTGCGCCTTTTTGTTCGAGCCAGCTGGAATAGTTGCCTTCCCACGGAATGCCGGAACCACGGTCTAATTCTAAAATCCAACCTGCCACGTTATCTAAGAAATAACGATCATGTGTGACAGCAACGACTGTTCCTGAATAATCGTGCAAAAAGCGTTCGAGCCACGCAACGGATTCTGCATCCAAATGGTTGGTTGGTTCATCGAGCAACAACATATCAGGATTTGAAAGCAATAAACGGCACAATGCCACGCGGCGTTTTTCACCACCGGATAATTTTGTGACATCCGCATCCCATTCGGGCAAACGCAACGCATCGGCAGCCACTTCTAATTTGCGCTCTAAATTGTGTCCGTCGCAAGCGTTAATAATGTCTTCCAAACGCGCTTGATCGGCGGCAAGTTTGTCAAAATCGGCATCTTCTGCCGCGTAATCTAAATACACTTGGTCGAGTTGCGCTAACGCCGTTTTGATTTCTGCGACGGCTTCTTCGATATTGCCACGCACCGTTTTTGCTGGGTCAAGTTGTGGCTCTTGCGACAAATACCCGATTTTAATACCTTTTAGCGGAATCGCTTCGCCTTCGATGTCGGTATCTAAACCCGCCATGATTTTCAGTAACGTTGATTTACCAGAGCCGTTCAAACCCAAAACACCGATTTTCGCGCCAGGGAAAAAAGATAACCAAATGTCTTTGAGAATGTATTTTTTAGGCGGGACAATTTTTCCCACCCGATTCATTGAATAAATATATTGAGCCATAGAGTTTTTATCAAAAAATTAAAAAAGAAGTAAAAAAATAGGGGCGCATTGCACACGACATCGCTCCATCTTACATTGAGATTTTAGCGTAGGTTAATGGTCATTTCAGAATTTTCTACTCTAAAAACACTTTTGCCACGATTTTCTTGCGCTATCCATAAGACTTTGTTGATTTTAATTTCCGTACCTGTATAAACGCCTCGTTCTGCAATCACTTTCGCATCTTCAATAATTGCCATATTCGATACTAAGTCTTTTAATGAGGCACGATTCACATTTTCTTCAATCATTAGTTTATTCAAAGTATGGTGCAGTTTTTCTAACATTTCTGGATTACCTTTTTCAAGATGAATCCCAACAAAATCTAAGATTTTAAGAATATCGTCCTGCTTTTTTTTATTCTCGATAATTTCATTTCTGATTGTCACCACTTGTCTTTGCAGATAAGGATTCGTGCCAACTTGAATGTAGGTTTTAATCCCAGAGTTCGACCCGAGAATCGTGCCTTTAACGAGCATCATTGCCCATGTTACGCCACCCATAATGGATGGTTTTTTAGCACTATTTTTAGCTCCAGCGACAATTTTATTTTCTGCCATCATATTATTATTCATCGCGTATTTTTCGATGACAATATCAACACCGGCTTCAATATTGAAATTTTCCGCAAAACCAACCATAACCGAACCGTGTGCAATAATTTTTGCGCCACCTGGTTGCGTTGTTCCATCCTCTTTCACAAAATCCAGCGTTCTTTCTTGAAAACCCTGAACACCGCCCTTTACAATTACGTCACCATTCACCATCAATTGACTGTTGCCCGTCACGCCACCTTTTATCAGCAAATTCCCCATACATTCGATTTGAGCATTCGTGACGTTGCCATCAATCGTAATGTCTTCCAGTGCGTACACTTGCATACCATCGTCAACGTCTCCCAATACCACAACCGAACCATCAAAACGGATATTCCCCGATGCAAAATCGACCTTTTTCACTGTTAAAACGGACAACACCACAATGCCATTCGGCACTAAAACCGGTTGACCGGTCAGGGCAGAAAGCAATTGATTTTCATCGTCTGGATTTAAAACAATGCCTTTTTTATCTGCCGAAAAAGGTTTATCAGCACCACCGGTTGGATTGATGCCTTCGCCGAAAACGTTGAATCCTCTTTCGCCTGGAATCGCAGGAATACGCTGCATTAACACATCACCTTTATGCACCATAACAATATCACCCAATTCACGGTAATCGACCGAGCCATCTGCATGGATAAGGGGTTTATGCTCGTGTGTATCTACCGGCATTAAATTTTTAAATTGTGCGTCAATTCCCGCGACAGGATTCAGTCCTTCAGCAATGATTATATCAACGGGATGATTTTTCATTAAGGCTGCTTCAATCTTTTCGCTCGGTAGAATGCCCCAAACAATCTTTTTAGCCACCAATAAGTTTTGTACATCCTCCAATGTAATCGCTTTACCACCAAAATTAGGCGTTAAAATCAAATGGGCTTTCATTTTGCTGCCAGAAATTGTGATTTCAGCGGTTGCATCACGTCGTCTACCGATTTGAATCTCAAATGTGTCCGTCTGGTTATGATTATAACGATGCGCTAACTCAAAAACTAAGGCATCCTCAATAAACAAATTGGCTAATTGTGCCGCTTCCAAACGCTTTTTAATAAGCGACACATCGAGATTGATTTTGTCCTCAGTGGGCATAACAATCGCGAGTAATTTGCTATCGTCTTTGCTTAATTTAAAACCTAAACCGTTTTCCATTTTTATTTCATTGCTCATTCTTTAGACCTAACCTATTTTGGCTTTAGCGTGCATTGATAACAATCTCACGTCTCAATTCAGTGAAAACGCTTCTGCTACGATTTTCCTCTGCACTCCATCTTGCTCTGTTGATTTTTATTTCTGTACCAACGTAAACACCACGGTCGGCAATTATTTTTGCATTCTCCATCACCGTCATATTTTCCAGTAATTCGTTGAATTCAGCTTGAAGCGTTCCTTCCTCTGCTATTAATTTGGTTAACGTATGATGCAGTCTTGCTAACGTTTCGTCGTGGTTTTTTTCGGGACTACCCGCCATCCATTCCAAAATTTTATGAATATCTTTTTGTTTGGTTTGACATTCAATTATCCCTTCTCTTAGTTCGGTATAGCGGCGTTGAATGTACGGATTTGAACCGGCTTGAACATGGGTTTTAATTCCCGATTCTGCACCAATAACCCCCGCTTTCACGAGTGCCATTGCCCACGTTACGCCGCCTATAATCGAGGATTTTTTCCCCCCTTTGCCACCGATAACGATTTTATTGGCGGCCATCAAATGGCAATTCATGGCGTATTTATTGATAACAATGTCAATGCTTGCTTCGACGTGAAAAGATTCTGCAAAGCCCGCCAAAACCGATCCCTGAGAAATTATTCTGGTTTGATGTGTCTTTTTAGGTAGAGGTTTTTCTTCATAACCTCGAATGCCGCCACTTACCTCCACATTACCGCCGACAATCAACTCGCAATTGCCAATAACAGAATTTTTCACAAATAAATTACCTCGGCATTCAAGTTGAGCATCCGTGACACCGCCTTGAATGGTAATATCCTCAAGCGCGTATATTTTCATACCCATTTCCACATTACCCAACACAACGACGGAACCCTCGAAACGAATATTCCCCGATGCTAAATCGACGCTTTTCACTGTCAAAATAGGCGATACCACAATGCCATTCGGCACTAGAATAGGTTGACCCACGATGGCAGAAAGCAATTGATTTTCATCGTCTGGATTGACATAAACCCCGCGTTGATCGCCCGAAAAAGGCGTGTCTAACCCGCCGTCATATTGAACGTCTTCACCTAAAACAGTTTGCCCATTTTTACCTGGAACCGCCGGAATCCGCTGCATTAACACATCATCGGCATGCACCATGAAAATCTTACCCAATTCACGGTAATTGACCGAGTTATCTTCTTCAACAAGCGGTTTGCGCTCGGTGTGCGGATCTACCGGCATTAAATTTTCAAATCGTGAGTCAATACCAGGTATTGTCTCGATTCCTGCCGCAATCACCATATCAACGGGATGATTTTTAAGTAAAGCAGCTTCAATCATTTCATTCGGTACAATGCCAAAAACAATCTTTTTAGTCGCTAATAAATTTTCTACATCGCCCAATGTAATCACTTTGCCACCAAAACTAGGCTGTAAAACCAAACGGGCTTTCATTTTGTTTGCGGAAAGTTCGATGTCAGCTTTCGCGTCACGCAGTCCACCAATTTGAACTTCAAAATTTTCGGTATTGGTGTGATTATAACGATGCACTAACTCGAAAATTAAGTAATCATCAACGAATAAATTTGATAGTTCTTCCTCTTGCAAACGCTCTTTAACCATCGACGTATCAAGGTCAATTTTATCGTCACATGGCATAACAATCGCGAGTAATTGACCATCTGTACTTAATTTAAACCCTAAACCGTTCTTTATATCAGTAGTATTTGGCATAATTTTTTCCGTAAATTCTTTATTTTTCTAAAAAACAGCTTGTGGATAGGAACCTAAGTATTTGAACATCGATACTTTGGTTTTAAATTCTGATAAGGCGTGAGCGACTTGTTCACTGTCACTGTGTCCCCAAATATCAATAAAAAAGACATAATCCCATAGCCCTTGTTGTGATGGACGCGATTCAATACTTAACATATCAACGCCTGCGGTGGCAAAGGGTTCAAGCATTCGATATAACGCCCCCGCTTGATTATCGGTAGAAACCACCAACGTTGTCTTATCATAACCCGTCGGCGCAGCTATTTGATTGCCAATAATAATAAAGCGCGTTGTATTATTCGAATTGTCTTCGATATTGGTGGCTAAAATGGGTAATTCATAAATTGCGGCGGCAACAATCCCCGCAATGGCGGCTGATTTTGGATTATCTTTAATCAATCGAGCCGCTTCAGCATTGCTACTGACAGGCGTTTGACGAGCATTCGGTAAATTAACCTCTAACCATTGGCGGCATTGCGCTAACGACTGGGCGTGTGAATAAACGTCTGTGATTTCGTTTAACTCCGTCACATGCGTCAATAAATTTTGTTGTACGCGGATTTTGACCTCACCACAAATTTGCAGTGTTGACGTTAATAAACAATCCAATGTCTGACTGATTACGCCTTCGGTCGAATTTTCAATCGGCACCACGCCAAACGCGCAGCAGCCACTTTCTACCGTGTTAAAAACTCCGCTGATATTGGCGACAGGAATCGTTTTCACCGCATGCCCAAAATGTTTAAACGTGGCTTGTTGCGTGAACGTCCCTTCGGGACCTAAAAAAGCAATTTCTAGCGGTTTTTCCAACGCTAAACACGCCGACATCAATTCACGAAAAAATCGCATCGCCGTTTCATCTGAAAGCGGTCCCGTATTTAAATTTTGAATACGTCGCAACACAAGCGATTCACGGTCTGGACGATAAAACGACCCGTTTTCGCCGAGCGCGAGTTTCGTTTTAGCAACTTCTTCGGCATAACGAGCGCGTTGGTTGATAAGCTGTAAAATTTGTGCATCAACGGCATCAATTTTTTCTCTTAGTTCAGCTAAAGGCATAATTGAGAGGGGCATAAAATAATCCTTCGTTATCATTTAAAAATGTTTCTTGTTCATCAAAAGATACCAATGTTGTTTAATTCTAGCGCAATTTTCATATTATAAAGTGAGTGAATGACATATTTTGTGAACTTCGTCACACTTTAGTTAAATTTTTTTATCGAGTACGATTGATGACAGCTTTCAAAAAAGTGTAGGGCGCAATGCAACGTTTCTAACATTCAAGTGGTGTATATCGCACACCAAGTATTTTAGTGCGTGTTTTAAAAGTATCAAAATCAGTCAGCCAACCGTCAGAGCATCCAGTTAATCATAGCAATGTGAATAAAAGCCGCGCTGGAATCGGTCAAGACTTCGTAATCTTTACTCAAACGGCGATAACGGTATAACCAAGCGAATGTTCTTTCAACAACCCAGCGACGTGGAAGTAATTGAAATCCGTTGACATCGTCCGAGCGTAAAATTGTTTGTAGAACGATATGGAAACGTTTAGCGCCCCATTCAATCAAAGGGTTGCCACTATAGCCACCATCGACCCAAATGCGGCGCATTTTCTTGCAACTGCCTGTAAAGGCTTTAAAAATCAGTTTGGCACCTTCGCGAACCATAATCAGACCAAGTGTATCTACCAAAAGATGGCGTTTACGACCTTGAATGTGTTTGTAAGTATTATAACCTTTGATGCCCGCTAACGCGGTTGTTTTAACGCTTTGACTGTCGATAGAACCTGCTGTTGGATATGTTTGTGCTTTCCCATTTTTTACCTTACCCGGGCGCGTAACGTATCGTGAATCCACTGCCAAATTCCGTCTTTTTTCCAGCGACCCAAATAACCATAAACAGTCCGCCACTTGGGAAATAGGTGAGGTAATAATCGCCATGCACAGCCTGCCCGAGTGATATACAAAATCGCGTTGATTAAATTTCGCAGCACGATACTTCTCGGGCGACCACCATCCCACGCTGGTGGTAATAATGGACCACACAAGCCCATTTTTTGTCGTTTAAATCTGTTGGATAACGTTTTACTGGTCGAGGTCGCTTCTTTTTCATGCTGGCAAAATTGTGTATGTTCACATTTTTGGCTCAGTTTGATACTTTTAAAACACGCACTAAAATTGAAACGCATCCTGCAAACCGTTGGCGTTAGCATCTCGCGTAGAAAGCGGCTTTAAATCAAACCGGTTTTCAATCAATTTCAAAATCGAAGTGGTATCGTAAAGCGTGTGATCGATATGCCCTTTTTTCGCAAACGGTGACATGATAATCGCCGGAATGCGTGTTCCCGCGCCCCAACGATCCAATTGAGGTGGCGCGACGTGATCCCAAAAACCGCCGAATTCATCGTAAGTAATAATAATCGCTGTTTTAGACCAGCTCGAGCTGCCGCGAATGGCTTCAACAATTTCTTTCACTTCCGCATCCGCATCATGAATCGTCGCATAACCTGGATGTTGATTTTTACTGCCCGATGGTTTGAAAAAAACGACTTTCGGAAAATCGTTTTTTAAATCAACAAACAACTGACTTCTATCTTTCAAATGCTCATTTCTAGCGGCACTGTTGGGCGCAAAATTAGCATAATAAACAAAAGGCTGATGATGATATTGAAAATTATCGTCGGTTTTGCGTTCGGCAACGGCATCGTTCCAACCGCCGGCATACCACGCCCAAGAAACGCCTTTTTCAGATAATCTGTCGCCAATCGTTGCCTGATATTGTGGCGGCAATCGATTTTCGGTGTATTCCGTATCAAACGGCGGATAAAACGGTTGAATCGTTCCCACTGCATAATCGTCCTTTGTCACAAGCGGATCTTTCGACGGTTTATTGGTGAGCGTGTCATTTCGCCATGCTTTGAGTTCTTCGGGCGCGTCTTTGAATTCAGGCGTGCAAGCGCAAATTAACCATTGATGATTCAAAAATGAACCGCCAAACGCCGCTTGAAAAAAGTTATCCGCCAAAGTGAATTCTTTCGCGTATTCCCACAATGCCGTGCCGGATAAATCGTAATGTCCCATCGTCAACGCACTCGCCGAAGATAATTGAGCAAATCGATCATTTTTTCCGCCATCAATTTGCATTTGATGCGTAAAAAATCGGTGCGTCAAATCGGGATGTTTGGCATCCAACCCGACGTAACGCGCAATGTCAAAAGGTTCGTTGGGTAAATCCTCTGGAAAACGGTCATCGTTTTTGACAGCAGGCAAGGTTTTGTAAATCTGCCCCGATTCGTCTATTTGAGGCGGCGCATTTTTCGCATTTGCCAACCCGTTCGCGTTTGGAAACAAGCCAAACAAACTATCGAAACTGCGATTTTCAAGATAAATCACCACGATATGTTCGATTTGATTCAAGCCTTTGGTTTCAGCGTATGCGAACGTGGGCAACACAGAAATTGAAAGAGCCAACGCGGCAGTTATTTTCATGATTTTCATTGCTTATCCTTTTCTATTTTTTAACGCATGACTGGCTAAATTTTTGCCTAAATCCCAAATCGAACCGCCAATTTTGTGGGTGTCGGCGATAGTTTTATCAAACGCGCCAATTATTTTGTCGTGGTCTTTTTGGGTTAAATTCAACGGCGGCAATAACTTTACCACGTTCATGCCATGCCCCGCGACTTGAGTCAAAATGAGATGTTCTTTGAACAACGGAATCGTCACCATTTGGCAGAAAAGTCCTTTGTTCGCGGCTTCCAACATTGCCCACGCCGCTTTGAGCGTCAAACTTTTTGGCGCGTGGAATTCAACCGCAATCATCATTCCCTTGCCGCGAGCTTCTTTTAAAAACTCGTAACGGCTGCTCATCGCGTTCAAATCGTTAATAATTTCTGTGCCGATTTTTAGGCTATTTTCGACCAATTTTTCATTTTTCATGACTTCCAAAGTCGCCAAACCCGCAGCCATCGCCATGTTATTTTTCGCAAAGGTCGAACCGTGGACGACCGCTCTGTCCATGCGGTTGTAAACGGTGTCCATGATTTTGGTAGTCAACGCTACGCCGCCGACGGGAACAAATCCGCCCGATAACGCTTTCGCCATGCAAATCATGTCAGGCTGCACATTCCAATGGTCAACTGCCCAAAATTTCCCTGTGCGTCCCAAACCCGTTTGCACTTCGTCGGCGACGAATAATGTGCCGTATTGTTTGCACAGGCGTTCAACTTCAGGCAAATAATTGTCGTCGGGGATATTTACGCCTTTGCCCTGAATCGGTTCGACGATAAACGCCGCCACGTCTTTGCCGCTCAATGCTTTTTCTAACGCGACTAAATCGTTAAACGGAATCGCTTCACAGTTTGGCAATAAGGAACCAAAGCCTTCTTTGAAAATGTTTTCGCCGTTCAACGACAACGCGCCCATCGTCAAACCGTGATAACCGTGGTCGCAGAAAACGATTTTGTCGCGTTGCGTGGTGAAACGGGCAAATTTAATCGCTGCTTCAACCGCTTCCGTTCCTGAATTACAAAAAAACATTTTGGTTAAATTGTCGGGCGTGGTTTTGAGAATTTCTTTTGCCAGCAAACCGCTCAAAATCGACACATCGAGCTGCACCAAATTCGGCAATTCCAATGTGAGCGTTTCTTTTAACGCTTCGATGACGGTCGGGTGATTTCGCCCAATCGCAAACACACCAAAACCACTCAATAAATCGAGATATTCCGTGCCTTCTTGGTCGTAAAGATATTGTCCGACCGCTTTTTTGTAATGGCGGTCGTAACCAATGGTTTTTAAAACGCGCACCATTTGGTTGTTTAAAAATTGTTCGTGCAACTCAAATTTATCGTTGCTGTGTTGGTTCAAAAGGGTTTCGATGCTGAATGTCATAGTAGTTTTCTAGGTTTATTGTGAATTTTTAGTTGTTTGAAAAATTAGTCACTAACGCTTCAATCATTGGTTTTCTGTTAGTTTCTTTTGCGCCGACATGATAAAAATGTTCGCGTGTCAGAATGTTGTATTGTGACCATAAATCTGCCACATAACTATTATGTCGGTAATCATTGTGATGCCATGTCGATAAAATAAATTTGCCACTGAAAAGCGACAATTTATCGAACAACGCTTGTTCATTTTCGTCTTGCCAACCATTGTAATAATCGGCGTGTCTATCTATGTAAGGCGGGTCGCAATAAATAATATCGTTTGAAGATGCTTCTGCGATAGTTTGAGTGAAATTTTGGCATTTAAACATAAATTGTTTTTCTTTGAGTAAGCGACTCACAAAATCAACTTGATTAACAATTTTCGTAATGTAGGCTTTGGCAAAGCGTTGTGGCTTCCGACAAAACGGGATATTAAAACCGCCTTTACGATTAAAGCGAATCATGCCGTTGAATCCCGCTCGATTAAGAAACAAAAAATCCAAAGGTTCGTGATGAGTATTAAAACGCTCTCGAATAAAATAGTAATGCCCCTCCCCTAACGTTTGTAATTTTTCACCTTCGTGCATAAGATAATTTTTAACAACGGGGGCGGTAATCTCACCTGTTGCAATAGCGGTGTAAAAATTGATTAGATGCGGATTCGTGTCGCACAAAATGGCATTTTGTGGCGCAACGTTAAACGCAACTACGCCTGTTCCCATAAAAGGTTCAATCCAATCACCTTTAAAATTTTCAGGTGTGACACTTTTAATCCACGGCACGAGTTTTGTTTTTATGCCTTGTGATTTAATTGGCGGGACGTGCGTTTTTGAATTCATGACTTGATAACATTCCGTTTTTCGACGATCAACGAAACATCACCATTTCTGTAAGCTACGAATTCTTTCAGAGCTGCAATTTTTTTTGTATCGCCTTTGCCATCTTGAATCGTGATTTTTTTATAGTTCATCCAATAATCATCAAACCAAAGCTCTCCCAATTGAGAAAATAGTCCACGACCGTTAATAATGTCATCGATATTATTGATGCTACCGATGTTAGCCGTGTTGCCACTACCACTTTTATCACTGGCAATTTTCCATTTTTCAGTCACAAAAAATTGAAAGTTTTTTACGACGGACGTTATAACCTGCAACTCATCGACGCTATATATTTTTGTCTCGTCGATTGAGGTTATATCAGCTCTGTCGTAAATAATACCAAGACAGAAATGTCCTAAATAAGAGCTGTAAGGAAATTGGATATTTTTGGTACTGGTTCGATTTTCAAAATACTCGCCATGTGAACCCAGCGTAAAACCATTACATAAATGCGTTTTTTTAGGATTTCGATAAGTTGTTTTAAAATCAACGGCAAATCGAACCTTCTCATCATCAATTTTGACAAAGGAAACGTCAGGATAATAATTTTGATGTTCTGCAAGAACCACTTTGTATCCATTCAACTGAGCAAATTCAAGCACTTTTGGAAAAAGGTGAATTTCAAGAATTTTCGAGATAATTTTAGTATCTGCTGAAATGGTGTAAACGTTCTTAAAAACATCAATAAAACCGATACTTTTTTCTTAACTTTCGTTAACTGCATCCCATAATAGTGTTATGAGCGGGTGTATCTACCAATGCGAAGCTATAAAACCGCTCCGCTCTTTGTTTGCTGGCAAAGGGCTTGGTTTTCGCCAGAAGGAACAGTGCCAGCAAGTGCATTTTATACTGGATTTTCACTGAAAACAACGCATTAAGATTATTAACAAATATTAGAAAATATCAGCGTTTTGGATACTATGACGCAACCCTTTAACAGTCCACTGTTCATCTGGTGTACTGATGTGATTTTTTAAATCTGCAACAAATGCTTCAAGCTGTGCAGCAAAATTTTCTTTTTTAGTCATAATTAAATCCTCTTCCCGCTCCAAGCAGGCAAAACAATCAGTGAACAAATCACCGTGAAAAACAGCCCAATCGATAACAACAAACCCATGCTCGCCATACCTTGATGATGCGTAAAAGACAAACTCGAAAAACTGCACAACGTCGTAATCGAACTAAAAATAATGCCGCGCGTCGTGCTGCTGTGCAACAAATTTTCGTCTTCGTTTAAATTGAAATGCAGGCGGTGCATAATTAAAATACTGCTATCAATCCCCATTCCCAACAATAACGGCAACGCAATCACATTCGCAAAATTGAACGGATTATCCAGCAAAACATTCGTCGCGCCAGTCAACAAAGCCGCCAACATCAACGGTGCAATCACCAACGCGGTATGTTTGAAACTGCGATAAATGACCAAAAGTAATAACGTAATCGCTGTAAACGCGCCACCGAACGCTTGTAAAAACGCTTTCACCACCGCGCCACCGCCCGCTTCATTCGCAATCGGCAAACCCGAAACCGCGTCATCGACACTCTTAATTTGTTCGACAAATTCTTTCATATTCGCTTCGATATTTTGGTCTTTCGCGGGCGTAATTAACACTTTGTACAAGCCCGTTTGACTCACCCAATGCGAACGAAGTTCATCAGGAATCGCGTTTAAATCAAATGCCGTCGCAGTCAAACTGGTTCGCAAACGTTCCAACGTGTAAGGCAATAAACCCAACACATTTTTTTCGAGTTGCGTATAAATCGCAGGTTCATCATTATGCGCGTGCAGAAAAATCTCAATGTGACTTTGTAATTTCTCCAACGTTTCAAGCGGCGCATTCAGCGTTTTATCGGCAATCGCTTTTTTCAATTGTTCATTAAATTTAATTAACGCGGCGCGTTGTTCATGATTTTCAGGCCGTGAAACGTTGAAGTTTTCGAGTTGATTCCCCAGCATCAAATTCAAATCGTCGATAATCGCCAACTTTTCGTCTTGATTTTCAGCCACAAAACTACTTAACGTAATCGTTTCGTGAACAGCTGAAAGCGTTTTCATTTTCGCCGCCAACGCATTCGCGTCATCCAAATTATTCGCCAAACCTGTGACGGAAAATGGCGAATCATTTTTTGATTTCAACAAATCTTTAATCGTCGAAACCGATTCACTTTGCGGGTCGCGCAAGTTAATCGGATTCGCGTCGAACGTTAAATTCGTCAACGCGCCAACTGAGCCAATCGCCAATAAAATCGACGCGACACGAATCGATTTTGCATAATGAAATGGAAACGTCACGATAAATTGTGGCGCGAAAGCCGATTTAATTGGTTTCGGCTTATTCACGGGCAAAATACAAAGTAACGCGGGTAAAACCGTCAACGAAATAATCAACCCGATAAAAATACCGCCACCCGAAATAATGCCCAATTCTGAAACGCCGGCATAATCCGTCGGAATAAACGCTAAAAATCCCAATGCCGTCGTCAACGCACATAAAAATAACGACGAACCCACACCTTTCATGCTGTGGTGAATGGCTTCAGCGTTTGAATAGCCGCGACTTTTACGTTCACGGTAATACAAACAAATATGCACCGCGTAATCGACACCCAAACCGATATACAAACTGGCAAACGCAATCGAAATCACGTTTAAATGCCCGACCGTAATCGCCGCAAAACCCGCCGTTAAAATCAGCCCCATAATTAACACGATGTAAGTAATCACCAGCAAACGCAACGAATGAAAACCCACCCATTGCACCGCAAACACTAAAATCAACGACGCAATCCCTGCGACCGTCGCGCCATTGCTGACACTTTCGAGTTCTTCATGTTCCAACGCACTTTCGCCCGTAATCCGAACACGCACGGTAGGATTTTCGCTCATGATTTGATTGGCAACTTCACGCGCGGCGGTTTGGGCGGCTTCAACAGGCAACATTTCATCAAAATGAACCACTGGTTTTGCCACAATTAAAACCCGTTTCGCATCGTCGCTGAGTTTGTTATTCGCTAACAAAGTTTGCCACGATAGCGACTGTGATTTTCCATCAAGTTGCGCGGTAATTGTGTTATCCACCGCCAGCAATAACGGATTTAAATCCATCGGCAACGCATTTTCTTTTTCGTTTAATGCTTGTTGAATAATGTCGAATAAACCATCCAGCGAATAATTTTGCGCCAAATGTCCAATAAACGGCTGCGCGTCGGTGAGTTGTTTCGCAACGGTTTCTAAATCGGGCGTGTCCAAATACAGCAACGCTTGCTGACGAAAAAAATTATTGTCGGTCGGAATATAAACCGACGCGAAACGGTCTGGTTTGGTACGAAGTGAATCCACCAATTTCGTCGCACTTTGCGTGGCTTCTTCCGGCGAATTGGCATCGACCACAAATAATGTCGTGTACGCATCGGCGGGAAATGCCAAATCGATTTTTTTTTGATTTTGCTGAAATGGCAAATCGGGCGACAACATTTCAGCGGTATTCGTGTTCACCGTTAAATGTTCGTAAACGTAATAACTCGTTTCTGCACAAAGTAAAACAGCGGCTAAAACAATAAACCAAGGAAAGTGAACAATTTGCTGTTCGCACCAGTGTGAAAGGCGCGACGAAAAACGAGTGTGATTCATGAATTTAAGGGCAATCAAAAAGGAAAAATAATTCTGAGAATTATAATCTATATGTTCATTTGTTTTGGCATTCATACCCGCGAATCGCGACATAGTGATAACATCGAACAATCATTCACTTCATTCAAACATTTACTTTATGAGCAAAAAAACTAAAACGGCTTTCGTTTGTGACCAATGCGGCGCAGATTATCCGCGCTGGAATGGACAATGCACCAGTTGCGGCGAATGGAACACGATTAAAGAAATTCGTTTAGCCAGCGCAACCCCTGAAAAACGTTCCACCAGTCACGGTTACGCCGGCAATCGTTCCGAAGTGAAATTTTTGTCGGACGTGAATTTATCCGAAGCCGAACGTATTTCGAGCGGTATTTCAGAATTCGACCGCGTACTCGGTGGCGGCATTGTACGCGGCAGCGTCGTGTTAATCGGCGGCGCACCTGGCGCGGGAAAAAGTACATTATTATTGCAAGCCATCGCCAACATTGCCGCACGCGATATTTCTGTTTTGTACGTTTCGGGCGAAGAATCGTTGCAACAAATCGCCGAACGCGCCAATCGATTAAAATTGCCCGCCGATAAAATTATGATGTTGGCGGAAACCTCGGTGCAGCGAATTTGCGACGTATTGGACGAAATTCATCCGCAAATTTTGGTGATTGATTCCATTCAAGTGATGCACACGCAAACGTCCGATTCGGCAGCGGGTTCGGTGTCGCAAGTGCGCGAATCGGCGAGTTATTTAACCCAATACGCGAAGCAACATAACGTATCGATTTTCATGGTTGGACACGTCACCAAAGATCATTCACTCGCCGGGCCGATGACGTTGAGTCACATTGTCGATACGCAAGTGATGTTAGCTTCGACTGACGACGCGCGTTATCGGGTATTACGCGCAGATAAAAATCGGTTTGGCAGCGTGGGCGAATTGGGCTTTTTCGCGATGGATAACACCGGTTTAAAAGAAGTGAAAAATCCGTCCGCGATGTTTTTAAATCGGGCAGAAAAACCGTCTTCGGGCAGCGTCGTCACGGTACTTTGGGAAGGCACGCGCCCGTTATTGGTGGAAATTCAAGCTCTTGTCACCGAATGCCAATACGGAAATCCGCGCCGTTTAGCCGTCGGTTTAGATCAAAATAGATTAGCGATGTTGTTAGCGATTTTAGCGCGACACGGCGGAATTGCCACAGCGAGCGATGAAATTTACGCCAACGTGGTCGGTGGCATTCGCGTCACGGAAACCAGTTCAGATTTAGCGATTGTCGCCAGCATCGTGTCGAGTTTGCGGAATAAAATTGTGTCGCAAGAAGCGTTTTTCTTTGGGGAATTAGGCTTGAACGGTGAAATCCGTCCGGTGGCTAATGGTCACGCGCGATTAAATGATGCCGCCAAACACGGATTTAAAAAAGCGGTGATTCCAAAAGGCAATGCACCCAAAAAAGCGATTTCTGGTTTAGAAATTCACGCGGTTTCCTCGTTATCGGAAGTGTTAGATATTTTGTTTGAAATTTAGATTTAATGCGCTAAAGTCGCGCTTTTCGTTTTCACCTTTTCACGAGTTTTTTATGACCACGCAATTTAGCTTTGAATTTTATCCGCCTAAAACACCTGAAGGCGCAGTCAATCTGCAAAACGTGCAGCAACAACTCGCGCCATTGAATCCTGAATTTTTCTCAGTGACGTTTGGCGCGGGTGGTTCGACTCGCGATAAAACATTTGAAACCGTGCTTGATATTCAAAAACGGGGCGTTGCCGCCGCGCCGCATTTGTCGTGTGTGGCTTCAACCAAAGAAAATATCCGCTCGATTTTGCACGATTATCAACAACACGATATTTCCAAAATTGTCGCATTGCGCGGCGATTTACCGTCGGGAACGATGTCAGCGGGTGAGTTTCGTTACGCGAATGAATTAGTTGATTTTATTCGCCAAGAAACGGGCGATTATTTCGAGATTCACGTTGCTGCGTATCCGGAAATGCATCCGCAAGCCGCCAATTTCAACGATGATTTTAAAAATTTCAAACGCAAAGTGGATGCGGGTGCGAATGCCGCCGTCACGCAGTATTTTTATAATGCCGAAGCGTATTTTCATTTTGTGGATCAATGCGAAAAAGCGGGCATCACGATTCCGATTGCGGCAGGAATTATGCCGATTACGCAGTATTCGCAACTGTTTCGATTTTCTGAAATGTGCGGTGCCGATATTCCGCGTTGGTTACGCAAAAGTTTGGAAAGTTTTGGCGATAATCGCGAAGCCGTACAAGAATTTGGTCTGGAAGTTGTCAGTCGTTTATGCCAGCAATTGTTGGACGGCGGCGCACCGAGCTTGCATTTTTACACGATGAATCAAGCAGCACCGACGTTGGCAATTGTGAAAAATTTGAATGTAAGCGTGTGAAAAATTCGGCTTTAAAAATGAAAATAAAAATGACGGTTTCGCATTCCATTACCATTATGTGTGTTCAATGGTTATAATTGTGCGTAACGCTGTATTCATTACTAACCGCCCTCACACTTTTATTCTGAAACCATTATTTTGATAAAATATTTTTCCATTTCATGTGTAACTCGTTTTTCGATAAGGTTTTTTTTAGCCGCTTCGTTATTTTCACTTTGTTTTAACACATGAAAAAAAAATCCAGTTTATTTTCACGCTTTCTGTTGTTGTACACCGTCGTGGGTTCAATAGCGGTGACGGCGGTTATCTTTAAATTGGTCAAAGACGAAGTGCAATCGTCGCGTTATCAAGCGCATTATTTATCTGAAATCAGCAAACAGCTCAGTTTCAAACTCGAAAATAAAGCCAGCAATTCCATTCGTTATCCCAATCATGGCCCTTACGATCAGCGACTAGGTTATACGCTGCTTTCAGACCAAATTGACCGATTACAAAAAGCGGGTTTTGGCATTACCGCGCAAGCAACCGCGTCACCCATGATGACGCAATTGATGGACGAATACGGTTTATTTCCGTTGTATCACGAAAAAAATCAAGCGGGTTTACGTTTAGTCGATAGCGCAGACAAACCGCTATTTGCTGCCGTTTATCCGACTTACGGCTATTCCAATTTCGATGTGATTCCGCCTGTTATTTTGCACACGTTGTTGTATATCGAAAACCGTGAATTGCTCGACGAAACCTTTAAAAACGTCAATCCAGCAGTTGAATGGGAGCGGCTAGGTTTTGCGGTGTTGCAAATGATGGCGAAAAAGTTGGGCGCAGATGTGAACGTTCCAGGCGGAAGTACGTTAGCGACGCAATTGGAAAAATATCGCCATTCGCCCAACGGTTACACTGAATCGATTGTGGAAAAAGTGCGCCAAATGGCGAGTGCGTCGATTCGTGCTTATTTGTTGGGTATCGATACGCGCCAAATGCGTCGGCAAATTGCGTTGGCGTATTTGAATACGATGCCGTTGGCGGCATCAGAAAAATCGGGTGAAGTTCACGGTTTGGGCGATGGTTTGGTATCGTGGTTTGGCGCGGATTTCAAAGAAACGAACAAATTGCTCGCCGCCGAAGCCCTGCAAACGCTTACGCCAACCCCCGAACAAGCTATCGCTTATCGACAAGTGTTAAGTATTTTGTTATCGCAACGCCGCCCAACCTATTTATTGGGCGCAGGTTATGACGCGCTGCAAACTTTAACCGACAGTTATTTGCGTTTACTCGCAACGCAAGGCGTGATTTCACCCGCGCTGCGTGATGCCGCGTTAGCGGTGAAAGTGAATCGCGTTCCGAAAAGTAGCACGCATTATTTATTTGTTACCGAACAAAAAACCCAAAACGTGCTTCGCGCTCGTTTGGCGCAAACGCTGGGAATTAAAACCAATTACGATTTAGACCGTTTAGATTTAACGGTGAAAAGTACGATTGATTTTGATATGCAGCAACAAGTCACCGCCGCGTTGAAGAAATTAAGTGAGCCTGACAACGCCCGCGCAGCAGGTTTATTCGGCGAACGTATGTTGAACGCAAATACGCAACTGAGTTCGATTGTTTACAGTTTGATGCTGTTTGAACGCAGCGAAAAAGGGAATTTGCTGCGCGTACAAACCGATAATTATGATCAGCCGCTCGATATTAACGAAGGTATTCGGCTTGATTTGGGTTCGACCGCAAAATTGCGAACGTTGGTGCATTATCTCGAATTGATTGCTGAAATTTACCAATCTTATCAAGGGCAAACGCCGCAAGAATTAGCGAAAATTCAATTTCATCCACGCGATTTTTTATCAATATGGACGGTTGACCAGCTGAAAGCGCATTCCAAAATGACGCTTGAAGAGATTTTGAATCAAGCATTGGAACGTAAGTATTCCGCCAGCCCTGGTGAGTCTTTTTACACTGGCGGCGGCGTGCATCATTTCAATAATTTTAGTGATAGCGACGATTATCGAATTTTGTCGGTGCGCGATGCGTTGCGAAATTCGGTGAATTTAGTGTTTATTCGGATGATGCGTGACTTAACCTATCATCATTTGTACAAACCCGAAGGCATTGCACGCTGGCTGGAAAATCCCGAAGACGATAAACGCCAAGAATATCTCGCACGTTTTGCCGATAAAGAAGGACTAGTGTATTTGCGTCGTTTTTACGCCCGATATAAAGGCAAAAGTACCGACGATAATCTGGAAACATTGACGCAAAAAGTATATCCAAAACCGTCACGATTAACGATGCTTTATGAATCCATTTATCCAGAGCGTGATTCCGCAGCTTTGACTGAGTATTTGAAAGAACATATTCCTGCGTCTGTTTTAGCGACGGAAAATGTCGATAATTTATTTTATAAATACACGCCTGACAATTTCGATTTGCAAGATCAAGGCTATATTACCAAAGTGCATCCGTTGGAATTATGGATGGTACGTTATTTGTCGGAACATCCCGCTGCGACGCGCGACGAAGTGATTGCCGCGAGTGCCGAACAACGCCAAGATGTGTATCGATGGTTGTTTAAAAATACGCACCATTTCGCTCAACAACGCCGTATTTTGACGCTGTTGGAAGACGATGCGTTTAAACAAATTCATGCGGCGTGGGAACGAGTTGGTTATCCGTTTGCATCGTTGACCCCGTCTTATGCCACGTCGATTGGCGCGTCGGGTGATCGTCCCGCTGCCCTCGCCGAATTGATGGGAATTATCAGCAATGATGGGGTGAAATTACCGTCCGTGCGTTTTTCAAATTTACATTATGCAAAAGACACACCGTACGAAACGGTGTTGGATAAAACGCCAGAAAACGGACAACAAGTTTTATTGCCCGAAGTTGCCCACGCTGCCCGCAGTGCGTTGATTGGTGTGGTGGCAAATGGTACGGCGGGCGCAATGAATGGAGTTTATAAAGATGCTAATGGCAAGTGGCTAACCGTTGGTGGCAAAACAGGAACCGGCGATCATCGTAAAGAAAAATGGAGTGCTAGCGGGCAATTGATTGAATCGAAATTTATCAGTCGTGCTGCCACATTTACCTTCTTTTTAGGTGATAAATTTTTTGGTGTCATAACGGCTTACGTCGCCGGTGAAAACGCAGGCAGTTATCATTTCACCAGTTCGTTGCCTGTGCATATTTTGAAGTTTTTAGAACCGACGCTTTCGCCAATGTTGAACAAAGCTGATTTGCAACCTGTGAAAACACCTGTTACTGCGCCAACTGTTGAGCAGTGACACAAAATTTTTATGGTATGCTACGCGCCATAATTTTCCTTTTTATTAACCCACGAATTCAATGAGAACACGCTTTAAAATTTGCGGCTTCACCGATGTAGATTCCGCCGTTTATGCGGCGCATTTGGGTGTTGATGCGATTGGTTTAGTTTTTTATGCCAACAGTTCGCGCCACGTCAGCATTGAAAAAGCTATCGAAATTACCCAAGCCTTACCTCCGTTTACAAGCGTGGTGGGGTTATTTGTGAATGCTGACGAAAACGAAATTCGGAATGTACTCGCACAAGTGCCGCTCGATTATTTACAATTTCACGGTGACGAACCCGCCGCCGATTGCCGAATTTATGGCAAACGTTATATTAAAGCGGTGAGCATGAAAGCTGGTTTGGATTTCGACGCATTAAATGCCGAATATCACGACGCAAAAGGGTTACTTTTGGACGCTTATCATCCTGACGCAAAAGGCGGAACGGGAACATTATTTGATTGGGCGTTAATTCCTGCAAAACGTCCTATTCCGATTATTTTGGCAGGGGGTTTGACTGTCCAAAACATAAAAAGAGCGATTCAAATCGCTCATCCCTACGCGGTCGATGTCAGTAGCGGAGTAGAATTAGAAAAAGGTAAAAAAGACATCGTTAAAATGACTGCATTCACACAACAAGTTCAAGAAGGTGACCGAGAAACACTATGACAGAAAAATATAATATGCCCGATAATCGGGGACATTTCGGAGTTTATGGCGGCATTTTTGTCGCGGAAACGTTAATGCCTGCGATTCAAGAATTAAATGCCGCCTATCAGCATTACATGGAAGACGCTGAATTTATCGCGGAATTGGACAAGGATTTACAGCATTACGTCGGTCGTCCGTCGCCGCTTTATCATGCGGAACGTTGGAGCAACGAACTGGGTGGCGCACAAATTTATTTGAAACGTGAAGATTTAAATCACACTGGTTCGCACAAAATCAATAACACCGTCGGTCAAGCCTTGCTCGCCAAACGCATGGGCAAAACTCGTATTATTGCTGAAACGGGCGCAGGTCAACACGGCGTAGCAACCGCAACGGTCGCGGCACGTTTAGGGTTGGAATGCGTTGTTTATATGGGCGCAGTCGATGTGGCGCGTCAATCGTTGAATGTTTATCGCATGAAATTATTAGGCGCGAAAGTGGTTGCGGTCGAATCGGGTTCAAAAACCTTGAAAGACGCATTAAACGAAGCGTTGCGCGATTGGGTCACAAACATCGACGACACCTTTTACATTATCGGAACCGTCGCTGGTCCGCATCCGTATCCAGCAATGGTGCGTGATTTCCAAGCAATTTTAGGACGCGAAGCCAAAGCACAATGTTTAGCGCAAGCAGGTAAATTACCGAATGCGTTAGTCGCTTGCGTCGGTGGTGGTTCAAATGCGATGGGACTTTTCTATCCGTTCATTGACGATGTTGATGTGAAAATGATTGGTGTGGAAGCCGCTGGCGATGGCATTGAAACCGGTCGTCATTCTGCACCGCTTTGTGCAGGTCGCCCTGGCGTGTTGCACGGAAATCGGACTTATTTAATGTCGGACGACGATGGCGAAATTATCGAAACACATTCGATTTCTGCCGGTTTAGATTATCCCGGTGTTGGGCCAGAACACGCTTGGCTGAAAGATTCGGGACGCGCTCAATATGTAAATATCACTGACGATGAAGCCCTCGGCGGTTTTTACGCATTGACTCGAATGGAAGGAATTATTCCCGCATTAGAATCCAGTCACGCAATGGCTTACGTCACGAAATTCGCGCCCACCATGAAATCAGATGAAATTATCATCGTGAATTTATCGGGTCGTGGCGATAAAGATATGCAAACGATGGCAAAACGAGAAGGAATTGAACTATGAGCCGATTAGCTGGATTATTTGCTGAATTAGCAGAAAGAAACCGCAAAGCGTTAATTCCCTTTGTCACCGCTGGCGATCCGAATCCTGAATTTACCGTGCCGTTAATGCACGCAATGGTGGGCGCAGGCGTTGATATTATTGAATTGGGCGTGCCATTTTCTGACCCAATGGCGGATGGTCCTGTGATTCAACGCGCGAGTGAACGCGCTTTGGCACACCATCAAAGTTTGCGTACCACGTTAGCGATTGCCAAAGAATTCCGCAAAACCAACGGACACACGCCGATTGTCATCATGGGATATTTGAATCCTGTTGAAGTCATGGGTTATGAAAAATTCGCCGATGCCGTTCAAGCCGCTGGTGTTGACGGCGTTTTAACGGTTGATTTACCACCCGAAGAAGCCGAAGAATGTACCGCATTATTGAAAGCGCGTGGCGTTGACCCCATTTTTTTACTCGCGCCAAATAGTTCGGCTGGACGTGTTCAAAAAATGGATGCCATCGGCGCAGGTTATTTGTATTACGTTTCGCTAAAAGGCGTGACGGGTGCGGGACATTTAAACGCGGCTGAAGTTGAAGCAAAATTAGCTGAAATTCGTGCGAATACAAAATTACCGATTGCGGTAGGTTTTGGCGTGAAAGACGCTGAAACAGCAAAAATTATCGGGAATTTAGGCGATGGTGTTGTGGTTGGCAGCGCGTTAATCAGTCAAATTGAAGCCAATTTGCACAGTCCCGCGCAAGCAAAACAAGCCATTATCGAACTCTTAACCGCTATGCGGAAGGCAATGGATAACTAATCATGAGTTGGTTTGAAAAATTACGTCCGTCGATTATTAGAACGGAATCGTCTGGCAAAAAAACAACGGTTCCCGAAGGTTTGTGGGCAAAATGCCCCAGCTGTAACGCGATTTTGTACAATTCTGAATTAGAAAAAAACGGCAGCGTTTGTCAAAAATGTGATTATCACATGCGAATTTCAGGACGAATGCGGTTGAATTTATTTTTGGATGAACAAGGACGCGAAGAGATTGGTAAAAACGTGAAATCCGTTGATCCGTTGAAATTCAAAGACAGCAAACGCTACAAAGATCGCCTGATTCAAGCACAAAAACAAACCAAAGAAAATGACGCGCTCATCGTTATGAAAGGTGAATTACAAGGGCAAGCGATTGTTGCTGCGGCGTTTGATTTTAATTTTATGGGCGGTTCGATGGGTTCCGTCGTGGGCGAAAAGTTCGTTCGTGGCGTGAATAAAAGTTTGGAACTGGGCGTGCCGTTTATCGTCTTCACCGCGAGTGGTGGCGCGAGAATGCAAGAATCGTTGTTTTCGTTATTTCAAATGGCGAAAACCAGCGCAGCATTGACGAAATTATCTGAGCGCGGCATTCCTTATATTTCGTTTATGACCGACCCGACAATGGGTGGTGTATCGGCGAGTTTAGCCATGTTGGGCGATATTAACGTCGCCGAACCGAATGCGTTAATCGGATTTGCGGGGCCGCGCGTGATTGAACAAACCGTGCGCGAAAAATTGCCAGAAGGTTTTCAACGCAGCGAATTTTTACAGGAACACGGCGCGATTGACATGATTATTCATCGTCGTGATATTCGTGAAAAAATCGCCAGTATTTTGGAAATGTTGACGATGAATCGTGGCTCTTATTTTGCGGAAAGCGTGCATCACGAATTGTCGCATGAAGTTGAAGATGCGGGTTAATTGCGTACCAAAATGAACCGATTTAATACACTTTCAGAATGGCTGACGTGGCAGGAAGGCTTTCACCCGCACGCCATTGATTTGGGTTTGGAACGGGTGAAGCGCGTTTTTGAAACGCTATTGCCCACAAAAACTTCATTGCTGACGATTACGGTGGCGGGAACAAACGGCAAAGGTTCGACGGTCGCGTATTTAGAAGAATTTTATTTCGCGGCGGGTCACAAAGTTGGGGCGTACACGTCGCCGCATATTTTGCGCTACAACGAACGCATTAAAATCAATGGCAAATCGGTTTCCGACGACATCATTTGCGCTGCATTTGAACAAATTGATTTAGCGCGTGGCGATGTGTCATTGAGTTATTTTGAATTTAGTACATTGGCGGCATTGCTGATTTTTTCGCAAGCGAATGTAGCGGTACAAATTTTAGAAGTGGGTTTGGGTGGGCGTTTGGACGCAGTGAATATCGTCGATGCTGAGTTGGCGATTGTCACCAGCATTGCGATTGATCACGTTGAATGGCTGGGGCAAACGCGCGAGGAAATTGGTCTGGAAAAAGCAGGTATTTTCCGTCCCAATACGCCCGCCATTATCAGCGATTTAAAACCGCCTACGTCATTGATAAAACACGCCGTCGATCAAAACACGTTGTTGCTTCGATTGGGTGACACTTTTTTTTACACAAAACACGGCGAAACGTGGACATGGCAAGGGTTAGCGCAAACGATTTCAGATTTACCGCCACCTGCATTGAAAGGCAATCATCAATATCGCAATGCGTCAGCGGCAATTTTGGCGACGCAGTGTTTGGCAAATCGTTTGCCTGTCAGCGAAACGTCGTTAAAAATGGGTTTGAAAAATGTAAAATTGGCGGGACGATTTCAATTGATTGACGGTGAAATTCCAATACTTTTGGATGTAGGACACAATCCCCAAGCGGTGCAAACGTTGGTCGATTATGTGAATGAACATTTTTCAAATCGGCGCATTCATGCCATTTTTTCGATTATGAAAGACAAAGATATTGCTGGTGTATTGACCTTGATGAAACCTGTCGTCACCGATTGGTTTTTCGCGCCATTGCCACAAAATGCCCGAGCCGTAACGGAATCCACCCTGCGCGAACTGTTTGAGCAGTGTGAAATTTCAGCGGTCAATTTGGGATTTTCGGGTTTTGCCCAAGCCTTTGCAGCTGCAAAAAAACACGCGCAAGCGGGTGATTTAATTTTAGTATTTGGGTCATTTTTTTTAGTATCAGAATGCTGTGTGAATTTAAAAATAGGTGAATAAAAAATGAATTTCGATCATGAATTAAAACAACGTTTAATTGGGGCATTAGTGGTCACGATATTATCGGCGGTTTTTATCCCGATGTTGTTTGATGACCCAATTCAAGAAGAAGGGCAAGCGGTAAGCAGCTTGACGTTGCCAGCCGAAGATCAATTTGTCGATGAGCCAGCGGTTAAATTACCGGCAAATTCTGAACAAGTGCTAGCAATTCCACAACCGCAGGCTGAAGTTATTCCCGCCTCAAACACACCGAATTCTCTACGCCCTGATGAAATGGACGAAACGCCCGCGCCAAAGTTGCAGCCCAAGCCAGTCATAAAACCACCCGTTGTAAAACCCCGTGTTGAAAAGCCCGCTTATTCTGAAACGACCAATTACGGTGTGAATGCGGACGAAGTGGACGATGAGCCACCGATGAAGCCGAAGTTACATCCCAAAGAAGACGCTAAAAAAGCTCAACCCGAAGACGAACTTTTAAAACAAATGCGAGCGGCAAAATTATTGGATGGAGCAAAACCGGTTGCGTCATCTGATGAAACAAAAAAATCTTCACGTTGGTACATTCAAGTTGGCAGTTTCAGCAATAAAACCAAAGCGGAAGGTCTATTGGAAGGTTTGAAAGCGCAAGGTTTACCGGCATTACTCGAAACGTCTCAATCAGAAAAAGGGACATTTTATCGTTTGCGCGTCGGTCCCGAATTAGACGGTAAGCGTGCCGCAGAAATGAAACGTAGAATGGAAGAGCAAAACCTAAAAACCATTTTAATTTCTGAATAAAGCCGTGTTTCCCAGCGCAATCAAACCGTTTATTTGGATTGATTTCAGCATTGTCGGGTTGTGCGGCATGATGATTATCATCGGCACGCTACGCGGATTTAGTCGTGAGGTGGTTTCGTTATTGTGTTGGGTGGTTGGATTTTGGACGAGTTTGCATTTTTGTGTGAGCGTGTCGCCTGTGTTGCAACCGTTCATTTTTGCACCACATAAACGATTAGCCATCACGTTTATCGGTTTATTAGTGATAACGGTATTATTTGGCGGTGTATTAAAACAGTGGCTGACAACTCGATTTAAACAAACGTACAAACACACGCCAATCATGGAACGCCTCGGTGGTTTGCTCTGTGGAGCCTTACAAGGCGTGGTCATCATTACAATTATGGTGACACTCGCTGGACTCACTGCGCTACCAACGAAAGTATGGTGGCACGATTCCAGTTTATTACCTTCTTTTCAAATCATTGCCATTTGGTTACGCGACCACGTCGCGGTTCAAATGACCAATTTATAACTTATCGTGTGTTCCTCTTCAAATTCAGGTGAAAAATAATGTGTGGTATTGCTGCTATCGTCTCCCATCAAGCCGTAAATCAAGATTTATATGACGCACTCACGGTGCTGCAACATCGTGGACAAGATGCGGCTGGCATTGTTACTTGTGAAAAAGGTCGTTTGCATTTACGCAAAGATAACGGCTTGACTCGTGACGTATTTACCAATGATCAAATGTTGCGATTGCGGGGAAATATGGGCATTGCTCATGTGCGTTATCCGACGGCGGGTTGCACCAGTTCTGCCGAAGCGCAGCCGTTTTACGTTAATTCGCCATTCGGTTTAACGTTGGCGCACAACGGAAATTTAACCAATACCGAAGAACTCAAAAAAGCGTTATTTGTTGAAGATCAACGCCATTTGAACACCGATTCCGATTCCGAAGTATTGCTCAACGTGTTCGCGCATGAATTGCAAAGTTTGGGGAAATTGGAACTCAATGTTGCTGATATTTTTGAAGCTGTCAAAGGAGTGCATCGTCGCTGTCGTGGCGCGTACGCGGTAGTGATTATGATTACGGGTTTTGGCATTTTAGGCTTTCGTGATCCGCACGGCATTCGTCCCGTTATTTTTGGTGAGCGTAAAACCGAGAAAGGCACGGAATTTATGATTGCGTCGGAAAGTGTTGCGTTAGATGTATTAGGGTTTGACGTGATTCGTGATATTGCGGCGGGTGAAGCCATTTTTATTGAAAAATGCGGAACTTTACACACGCAACAATGCGCTGAAAATACCGATCATTGCCCGTGCATTTTTGAATATGTCTATTTTGCGCGTCCCGATTCGATTATCGATAACATTTCAGTTTATAAAGCGCGGTTGCGAATGGGCGAGAAATTAGCCGCGAAAGTGCAGCGCGAATGGGCGGATCACGATATTGATGTCGTCATTCCCATTCCCGACACCAGCCGCACCGCCGCGTTACAAATGGCGAATAAATTGGGCGTAAAATTCAGCGAAGGCTTCATCAAAAATCGCTACATTGGACGCACGTTTATTATGCCAGGACAAAAAATGCGTGAAAAATCCGTGCGCCAAAAACTCAACGCGATTGATTTGGAATTTAACGGTAAAAACGTTTTATTGGTTGATGATTCGATTGTACGCGGCACCACGTCGGCGCAAATCATTCAAATGGCACGCGATGCAGGAGCCAAAAAAGTGTATTTCGCGTCCGCTGCGCCACCCGTTCGTTATCCGAATGTTTATGGGATTGATATGCCCGCCGCGCATGAATTGATTGCTCATGATCGCACCGAAGACGAAGTTTGTCAGGCGATTGGCGCGGATAAACTGATTTATCAAGAATTGGACGACTTGATTGCCGCTGTGCAAAAAGGAAATCCGAAAATTTTGCATTTTGACACTTCATGTTTTAGTCACGAATATATTACTGGTGATGTCGATGATGCGTATTTGGAACGCATTGAAGCGTTACGAAATGACGGAGCGCAAGAACAAAGTAATTCTGAAAATTTTATTATTGAGATGCAAAACTGCGCGTAATAGAATTAAGACATAAGCAAGCGTGCCGATATTTTTGAACATAGTGGAAATTACGGCACAAATTTTGCTGTTAGTTTTGATAATGTAATTTTTAATCTCTTAACTTTAACACGCACGCTTTAGTAGAAATTTATGAAACTTAATATGCCCGTTACAAACAACGAAATCGTCATGTCAAAGGGTAGCATTCTTGTCACACGCACAGATATACAAGGAAAAATTACTTATGCGAATGATCAATTCTTAAGCATAAGTGGTTTTAGTCGTGCCGAAGTGATCGGAATGAACCATAACATTATTCGTCATCCCGATATGCCAGGCGTAATTTATGACAATTTATGGAAAACAATTAGAGCCATGTCTCCTTGGACTGGCTGTATTAAAAATCGTTCCAAAAATGGTGATTTCTATTGGGTTCATGCCAATGTCGTTCCCGAATTTGATAACAAAGGTAAGTTATCGAGTTTTTTGTCCGTGCGTTTCCCACCCAAAAAAGATGAATTAGAACAAGCTAAAGCCTTATACGAAGGCATCAAAAATAAAACCAGAACGATAAATCCTACAGGTGTGAAAGCCTTTATTAAATCAGTGAATGATATTTCTCTTTGGAAAAAAACCGCGTTCTCATTAGCGACATTTTCAATTCCTATCAGCATTGTGAGTTATGAATTATTTTTAAGACAGCAATACTTAGAATTCGCCGCTGTTATTTTGAGCGCAACGATCGGTGCCGCAATCAACATTAGTATTATTCGAGAATTAAGCACTATTTTAAATAATAGCGTCGGCATTTTTTATCGCCTTGCGGCAAAAGGATTTGGCAATCAATTTGATTTGAAAAAAGCAGGATTGATTGGTGATTTTTATCGTGGTTTATTTTCAATGGATGTCAGTTTGAGTTTTGATATTGCTAAATCAAAACGTCTTAACGCCGAAGCGATGCGAATTAACCGCGCACTTGATAATGTTCATTCGGTGGTATTAGTGGCAGACAATAATTTTGAAATTATTTATATTAACGAAAGTGCAAAGGCATTGTTTAAAAGAGCCGAGCAAGATATTCAAAAACAATTGCCACATTTTGATGCCGATAAAATAATCGGGTCGAACGTTGATGCCTTTCATGTTGACCCCGCGAAACATCGCGCTTTATTAAAAAATGTAACGGATTGTCTTATCACTGAAATAGTGGTCGGTGGACATCACTTGCACATCACAGAGAATCCTGTTTTAGATAAAAATAACGAACGACTTGGGTATGTCGCGGAATGGGTCGATAGAACGGAAGAAGTTCAGATGCTAAATGAAATTTCAACTGTGGTGCATCTTGCTTCGCAGGGAGATTTTGAGGGGCATATTCACGAAACGGGACGTTCTGGTTTCTTTTTGGATTTAGTAAAAAATCTCAATCAACTCGTTGAAACCAGTTCAGCCGGATTAAATGATATCGGGCGAATTTTAGATGCACTTTCTCGGGGTGATTTGACTAAAAAAATGTCGGGCGATTATTTGGGAATGTTTGGCAAATTACAAGACGATGTGAATATGACAGTCGAAAAATTGCGCGAAGTCATTGATCAAATTCAAAATGCGACGAAAACCATCAGCACCAGTTCAAAAGAAATTGCTGCCGGAAATAATGATTTATCGAATCGAACTGAACAACAAGCCGCAAGTTTGGAAGAAACAGCAGCAAGTATGCAGGAATTAACCTCCACGGTTAAGCATAACAGTGACAATGCGGAACACGCGAATCAATTGGCGTTAGGCGCATCAAATATAGCCAGCAAAGGGGTTGCCGTTGTTAGCCAAGTGGTAGACACGATGGAAGCGATTAAAGAATCGTCACGCAAAATCGTCGATATTATTTCAGTTATCGATGGCATTGCCTTTCAAACCAACATTTTGGCATTAAATGCCGCCGTTGAAGCGGCGCGAGCGGGTGAACAAGGACGCGGATTTGCGGTGGTCGCGACGGAAGTGCGTAGTTTGGCACAACGTGCCGCCGCCGCCGCAGGTGAAATAAAAAGCCTGATTGGTGATTCGGTTGAAAAAGTCGAAGACGGCACACGTTTAGTCGCGAATGCGGGTCGAACAATGGAAGAAATCGTCAGTGCCATTCGTGGAGTCACGCACATTATGTCCGAAATCAGTTCCGCATCGACGGAACAAACGACGGGCATTGAACAAGTAAATCAAGCGATTGGTCAAATGGATGACGTAACCCAGCAAAATGCCGCGTTAGTTGAACAAGCCGCCGCTGCGGCTGAATCACTGGAAGAAGAAGCCCGCAGTTTGGCAAATACTGTCAAGTATTTCAATTTGTAAAAAGGCTGTCGTAAGGGCGAATGATATTCGCCCTTTTTAATTCACAGTTCATGGCGATGCAACGCCAACCATTGCAACGCCAAAATGGGAATCGCCGAATCAATTTCATTGCGTTCCACCATTTTATACGCCTCCGCAAACGGCACAGCACGGACTAAAATATCTTCGTGTTCGTCAGCCACTCCATGTAAACCACCCACATTTTCACTGTTAATCAATCCACAAAATAACGTAATTTTTTCAGACGAACCACCCGGTGATAAATAAAACGAATGGATGCGAATCAACTCTAAAATTTCACAACCCGCTTCTTCTAAGGATTCGCGTCGCGCCACGTCTTCAGCGGATTCTCCGTCTTCCATAATTCCCGCCACAATTTCAATCAGCCACGGCGTGTTAATCGGATTATCGATTGCACCGACACGAAATTGTTCAATTAAAATCACTGCGTCGCGTTGAACATCGTACAGCACCACCGCCACACACAAACCACGCACAAACAATTCGCGTGTCATTTCACCACTCCAACCGCCAGCGAAAAGTGTGTGCTGCAATTGGTATTTTTTCATGCGAAAGAAACCATTGTACACAGTGTCTTTCTTTAGAATTTTAACGTCTTTTTCCATGTTATAATTACACGATTAAGGGTTTGAAAAGGAAAATGTAATGTCGCACGATAGACCCATCTCCCCCCATTTACAAATTTACCGTTTGCCGCTGACGGGGTTAATTTCAATTAGTCATCGAATCACAGGCGTGTTATTAGCGTTCGGTTTGATTGGCGCGGTATTTATGTTGGCGCAAATTCAAAGTGGCATGCTGGCTTATTTACAAATGCAAAACCTGTTGCACACGTTGCTAATGCAATTGATATTAAGCTGTTTTATTTACGCGCTGATGTTTCATTTTTGTCACGGTGTGCGGCATTTGATTTGGGACGCGGGACAAAGTTTTTCGCGTGAAACGTTAACTCGTTTCGCGCTCATCGAACTTTCGTTGTCGTTATTGTTGACGCTTTTGACGTTGATGGTGTTGTTATGAAAGCCGCGCAACATTGGGGAATTCAGCGTTTGACGGCGATTTTGTTAATTCCGTTGTCATATTGGTTCATCGCATTTTTACAACTTTGTTTGCACGCCAATTTTTTTGAAATCAAAGCGTGGCTCACGTCGCCCGTTAATCAAATAGCGTTAGGAACGTGGTTTGTCGTTGTTTGTTATCACGCCGCAATCGGGTTGCAAGTCGTTTTGGAAGATTATGTGTCGAATCGTGACAAACAACTTACTGCAATTTGGGGCGTAAATGTATTTTTTGCAGGATTAGCCCTCAGCGCACTCGTATTTTTATTTCAAAATTAGGACGAAAAAATGGTTATTAAAACCCCTGCGTTTATTCTCGATGAAGCGCAATTGCTCGCTAACTTAACAACTTTGGTGGATATTCGACAGCAATCTGGCTGCAAAATTCTTTACGCAATGAAAGCGTTGCCGTGTTCGCGCGTGTTGGAAATCGCGAAACCGTTTGTCGATGGATTTGCGGTCAGTTCGTTATTTGAAGCGCAACTCGCGCAAGAAGTTTTGGCTGGACAAGGCGAAGTGCATCTAACAACGCCAGCGTTAATCGCGGAAGAATTGTATGAATTAACGACGTTATGCACGCATATCAATTTTAATTCGCTCACCCATCACGCCCATTACGCGCCCATCGTGCAAACACAAACCCAAATGGGTTTGCGCGTTAATCCTAAATTGTCGTTTTCAACTGACGAAAGATTTGATCCGTGTCGGCGTTCGTCGAAATTGGGCATTGATATTGATACGCTGTGGCAATCGAATTGTTTGGAGCTGGAACAAGTCAGTGGGCTGCATTTTCACACTGTTTTTTCGGCGACGGATTTTACGCCGTTGCTGCAAACCATCGACAAATTACGTCGCTATTTTGGGCATCAATTAGAAAAATTACAGTGGCTCAATTTAGGTGGCGGTTATTTATTTCACAGCATGACCGATTATCAGCCGTTTATTGATTTGGTTATTCAATTGCGCCGTGAATTGAAAGTCGATGTTTATATCGAATTGGGCAATGGAATTGTTGGTAACGCCGCATCAATAGTGGCTACGGTAATAGATTGTTTTGAAAGCGCCGAAAAAACCGTGGCAATTTTAGATACGTCCGTCAATCATAATCCCGAAGTATTTGAATATCAGCGTGCGCCGCAAGTTTTGGAACACGATGCAAAAGGACGTTACGAGGCGATTTTAGCGGGTGGAACGTGTTTAGCGGGTGACATGTTTGGCGAATATCGCTTTAAGCAACCGCTACAATTGGGTGATAAAATTACATTTAAAAACGTGGGCGCGTACACGTTAATTAAAGCCAATCGTTTTAACGGTCATAATTTACCCGATGTGTATTTACAACGGGGGGATGGAAAATTGGAATTACTAAAACAATACACTTACTGCGATTACCAACAACAATGGCTGATGCCATCGACCACCGATTTACTATAAAAATTACTACAAAAGAGAGGGATAACAATGAGTTTTATAAAAGAAGAGCGCACGATTTTAGCGTTTAAATTACAGTCAAAATTAAATCCAGATCAGGGCGATATTCGACCCGTCGCGGAAATTGTTGACGGGCAATTAGAAGAATTACATCAAGGCAATTTTTGTCATTCAAACAAAGTATTCGTCACAACGGGTTATCAGCTAATTGATGAAAAATTTAAAGATGGGCAAATGTTCCGAATTCCAGTCAATCTTGCGGATTACATTAGTACCAATATCGATCCTTACGCGGCATCCAAATACTTAACGCAAGGTATCAAAGCGGAAAGTTTAAAACCCAACGAATTGATAGAAATTTTCGACGGCGAATTACCGAATAGAAACTACCGTTACTTTGAAAATGGATTTTATCCCAGCACGCAATATATTTTTATGCGTAATAAAGAAGGCGACTGTTTTGGCCCTTTTTCGTGGAAATCCGAAGACGAAGATTTAGGTTTTGCGTTAGAACTGTTGAATGAAAAGCCGTTATTACGCTCGTATAACATGAGCATCGGGCTGGTTTTTAGAATTAAAGCCGATAATTTCGCAAAATATGCGACAACCTGTTCCATCGAAAATAGGGATTACCATTTCATCCTCAACATTCGTGAATTTATTTCCGATTATGACTACCACGATTATGCGTCAGATGAAGAAATCGTGCGGTATTGCGCGAAATTAGCGAGTGAAATGGGAACCAAATCGCTGAATAAATCGGATTGGGATACGTTCAAAAAACTCGCCAGCCGTGATGCAAAATTCGGTACCTTAGTCAGCAAAAATCGGTTGTCGCAATTGTCCAGACTGAAAGACGATGTCGATACGTCACAAAGTGACATTCACGATAACATCGAAGTCTTTTTAAGAAGTAGCAACGGCGATGATTTAGTTAAGGATTTTGTGGAACGCAAACGTCCGCAATTATTGGACGATTTGAGAAAAAGTGTCATCAAAGAAAAGAGCAAAGAGATTGAAGAAAAAGAAAACAAATTGTCGCAAGTCGAACAGCGTTTCAAAGAAAAAGATAAAGAGCTAAAAGAGTTGAGTGTGGAAGTGGAACGCAAACGCAAAGAAGCCAATCAAGAAGTCATTTTGGAACAAGCGGTTGCGGAACGGAATAAAAAATTACGCCATCTTGATCAAGAATTGGCAGAAAAAGAAAAGCAAGTGAACGAGATTACCGAACGCTTTAATTTGTCGTCGGAACTGAACGAAATCACGCAACAAATCGAAGAAAAGAAAGTTATTCATAAACATTATGAAAAAGAAAATTCGTCTATCGAAGCTACCACGAAACGCTTAACCATTGAACGCGATAAAACCGAAGATGAACTTCGCACCAAGTTAATCGAATTAAAACCGTTTGTGGAACACATCAATGGTTCGTTTTTTGTGAATAAAGCCGAAAAAGACAGAGCGGTTTTTGTGGAAATCAACCAGCTGACCCATCCCGATACGTTGGAACGTCAGCGGTTAGTGGTCGAAATGGTGAAGCATAATTTGCGGTTGCGCGGACGGGATTTTGAATCGTGGCAAGTCGCGAATTTGCTCATTTCAACGCAACAATCGTTCATTACTTTTTTAGCGGGACTTCCTGGCGTGGGCAAAACGTCGTTGGCGCGGTTAATTGCGGAATCACAGCATTTAGAACCGCGTTTGCAAGAAGTTTCCGTGGCGCGTGGCTGGACTTCGCAAAAAGATTTAATCGGTTTTTACAATCCGTTGTCGAATCGTTTTCAATCCGCGAATACCGGTTTATATGCGTTTATTGAAGCGTTAAGTTTGGAAACGAAAAAAGACGAACGCGCGATGGCGTATGTGTTGCTCGATGAAGCGAATTTAAGTCCGATTGAACATTATTGGTCGGCATTTATGGCAATGACGGACAGCGCAGGTGAGCGCGTTTTGCGTTTAGGACAAGATACCTTAGCCGTTCCGTCCGTGTTGCGTTTTCTCGCAACCATCAATTATGACGGCACGACTGAACCACTCAGTCCGCGTGTTGTCGATCGCGCTCCTGTTTTGGTGATGGAATCAAGCAACAACTTTTTAGAGGAAAATGAAACGACGTTAGAAAAAATTATTACGTTGCCTTTGTCCGCCATTGAAATGAATAAACTGTTTGGATTAGCGAAAAACATTCCTGCTTTTCAAGATGTCGAAAAAGATATTTTCAATAAAGTGCGTGAAATTCTGTCGCACCCCAGTTTGGAAAAAGGACGTTCATTAAGCATTAGTCAGCGCAAAGAAATTGTGATTCGACAATACTGCGCTCAAGCCGGTTCGTTGATGCGCTCGTTTGGTTGCGATGATTTTAAAGCCTTGGATTTAGCGATATTGCAGCACGTTTTACCGCAAGTGCGCGGCAGCGGACAGAAATTCGCCAAACGGCTGATTGAATTAAAACAAATGTGTGAGGAAAATGGTCTGAAAGGTTCCGCAACGTATTTAGAGCGCATGTTGGCGTACGGTGAAACGGAATTGCATTCGTATGACTTTTTCTGTTGGTAATCCGACATGAAAATAACTTTTTTCATTGGTGACGAACGCCATGTTTGGAATAGTCACCATGAGGTTTATGTTGTTCGTGAAAATCAGGTGGTTTATTTTAAATTGGCAAACGTGGAAAGCTACGAACCCCCGACGTTATTCATTGAAGATAACGAACTCAATTTGACTGTCGATTACCGAAGCGATGCGGGCAAAATCTTTCGTTCAGCACCGGATTATATTTTTCGGGAATCGTTTGGGCATTCGACGATAAACGTTTATTTTGGCGAACAACATATTGAGCTTCGATTTGAAGTCGTTGTCCGAAAAGTCACGGCGCAACAAGTCGAGGAAATGATTCAGTATTTGGCGAAAAAACAAGACGATATTTTGCGTATTTGTTTATCACGAACCCTATCAAACGCACAGGAAAAAACCGATCCTGAAATCGTACTTAACACGGTGGAAACGTTTGTTAATACGCTAATCAGTTGTCGGTTGGAATTGCAGCATCATTTACGCAAAAGATTGGTGCCGATTCGCCAATCTGCGTGGAAATCCTCGCAAGGCAGTGACATTGATCCATTCGATATTATTTTCAATTTGGACGCGCTCGAACCTGTTTTAGGGGAAGGCGATGTGGTGGTGAATGGGCGTAGTTTTTCGATTAGTGAAATGGAAGTCACCACGCTGGAACCGTCAGCCAATGTGGAAGAAAACGCCATTTTGTTGGGCGGTTTGTATGCAATGAGTCGAATTATTTCCGTGCTTTTGCTGGAAGTGAATTCAGGTTTTTCAAACAGTCAAACGGAGCTGCTGGACAGTGAATTTGAAACCCTGAGTAACGTTTTACAAAGGCTGACGGCTTCCAATATGCAACAACGCTGTGAACGCCAATTGTTTCAATTGGATGAATTCATTCGGTATTTTGAGAAAAAAATCGGTGTAATTTATAAAGGTGAACGTCCGCCGGTGATGACTCCGTTTGTGCGAGCGTCGCGGATTTATCGGCGTTTATTTGAACAATTACACGATTGGTATCAATTGGGCGAACCGACGTTAGACGGTCGAAATTATTTGGTCAAATTGCGCTCGGTCTCCAAAATATACGAGTTTGTCGTTTTGTTCAAACTGATTGATTATTTGCACGATACGAATTGGATGACGGTAAATAGCGATTGGGCGGCGGATTCTCATTTTATGCCGTCGAAAATTATTTTTGAGCGTGACGGTTTGCGTTTAACGCTGTATTACGAAAAGAAAATTTATCCTTACAGCGAAGAAACGACGAAGCATTTGGATTTGGTCGATACGAAACATTTTAAAGTGGATTGGGAATACAATTATTGGTGTCCGGATTTTGTTTTGCAGCTGGAAAGTAGCGATCGAACCAAAGCACTTTATGTGATTTTAGACGCTAAAAACAGTTCGTCTGGCACCGTTCAACAAACGCATTTGCCCAATTTACTCAATAAATACTTTATGAATATGGCAGTTTACGATGCCACGCATCAGTATTTAAAACAGGACGCTATTTTGGGCATTATTGCGTTATTTCCGGATAAACATTCCACCGCGCCGACCTATTTACTGAATGGGCGAAAATTTGGTGTCGATAAAAAACCGATTCGCTTTCCGATTGTGACGGGTTTGCCCATTTTGCCGCAGTCAAATGACTTAACCTATCAAGTTTTAAATCAAATACTTGAAATTGCTGAAAAACAGTTAAAGATTGATTGATAATCCCCCTAAACTTTTCAACACACACGACTTCTAAATGACGACAACTCAACAACGATTATTAGAGCTTTTTAACGTACTTCCCGAACGTGAGCAGGATGTTTTATTGGTTTTAACAGTCATTTACGCGCCCATTGGACAATCTAATTTACAAAGTACGTTAAAATCGGCGGGATTTGATACCGATACAATTAAATTAGTGAATCGTGACTTTCAAGATCGTTTTCAAAAAATGGGTTTTATTATTGGCGCACACGAAGGTTGGTATTGTCATCGCGACATCACGGAAAATTTGATGCGACTTGCGCTAAACAGACCGTGGTTTATGAAACTCGCGCAACAAATCATTATGGGCAAAGATTTATATTCGTATTTGCCCGCGAAAATTTTAGTGCTGCATCAAGTTAAAAAGCTGCGCTTGTTCCTTTATCAAGGTAATGAAACAGGCTTTGCCGCGAATATCGCGCTGTTATATCAAGAATTCCCCCAACATTTTTCAGAAGTTATTCAGCAACTATTTTTTGAACATTTTGATCGAGAATGGTTTGCGGAATTGCCCGAAAAAATTCGTTTTTTGGTGTTGCAATACAGTCTAATTAACGATTTTGCCGAGTTCAATCCGAAATCGAATGCCAAAAAAAATGGGCTGTATCATTTACTGGAACAATCGTTTGGCATGAATAAACCCGATGATTTAGACGTGATGCACACTGTTATTGAACAGCGATTATTTCGCGGCAACGATAAAGATGCCGCCGAATGGTTGTATCAAGATAATTCGGCAGATGGCGTAAAACTTCACGCGATACTCGCCGTTTTTCAAAATCGTTACGATGACGCGCTCGATAATTTTAATGCCGCGTTAAAAGCTCTCAGAAAAAATAACAAACACCACGCTACATTGGGTGGAATATACGATTTTTTCTACGGTTTAATGTTATTTCAAAGTCGCACGTTAGCGAATTTGCAATTACTGGAACAGTATTTAACTATTTTATCCAGCAAAAACCGTGTGCTTTCACCGTTAAACGTGATGTTATTTAATGCGATTGATGCTTATCAAGGCAAAGAAAACATTAAGCATTCAACGCTATTAGCCAAAAAACATTCCGCTTATGAAAATTTAGTGCAAGTTTTGCTGCTGCATTGGTTGGACGAAACCGACCAAATTAGTGGCGCGGCGCAACACGTTATTTTTCTCGCACCGTTAGCCAATTATTGCCAAGCGGCTCAAGAATTAAATCACGTTTGGTTTGCGGCAATGAGTTCCACGCTATTGCAACGGCTCGGTTATCTGCATAAAACGTGCGACAAAATCGCGAAATACTACGATGAAGCTCCATTTTTAAAATTGATTGACGCTTTTCCGCGCACTGCCGCGTGGGAACGCGCATTAGAAGCCCTCGCGCAAGTGAACACATTGACGACTTCGCCAACGGCTGCCGCCGCGCCGTCTGAATTACGCATGATTTGGACGTTGCAATTAGACATAGATAGCTCGAAAATTTCGCTCGAACCCAAAGAACAGCGCATGAGTAAAAATGGCAGTTGGTCAAAAGGTCGCGCCGTCGCGTTGAAGAGATTACACAGCGAATTGGGCAGTTTTGGTTATTTGACCGAACAAGATCAACAAATTTGCAAAAAAATTCGGGTAAGCAAAAGCGAAGATTATTACAACTATTACAACACCGAAACCTATGTTTTACCCGAAGAAGCGTTATTTGAAGCGGTCGGACATCCGAACATTTATTGGGCAACGCAAGTGCAATATAACGCGCCGATTGATATTCAAGCCGCCGCGCCACAACTTTTAGTTCAAGAGCAAGACGATAAATTGCATTTGTCGCTGATTCCAGAAATTAGCCGCGATTCTCAAATAGTGATACAAAAAACGGCAACGGGCGTGTTGCTTTACGACATCAACGAACAGCATCGTCAAGTGGCGGGAATTTTGGGCGAGAAAGGTTTAACGATTCCTGCCAGCGCACGCCAACGGGTGATGGATTCGATTTCGTCAGTCGCCGCCATGTTAACGGTGCAATCCAACATGGTGGGAATGGCGACACAAGCCGAAACCGTTGACGCGGACAGTCGTTTGCATTTGCATTTGCAGCCGATTGGGCAAGGTATTCAAATCGAAGTATTTGTACAACCGTTTTTTGACGGTGGGCCGTTGTATAAACCCGCAACGGGCGGCACGACGGTATTGGCAGATATTGACGGCAAACCGTTACAAACGACGCGCAATTTTGAAATTGAAAAGCAGCATATTGTGGAATTATTGGATAATTGCCCCGATTTGCCGCCTGAAAATTCGTTGAAATGGTCGCTCGAAGATGCTGATACCGCGTTAGAAACGTTGTTGAATTTACAAAATTTAGGGGAATTCGCGATATTGGAATGGCCCAAAGGTAAAAAAATCAAACTCAGCCGCGAAATGGGTTTATCGCAAACTCGTTTTTCAGTTCGACATGAACAAAATTGGTTCAGCGTCGAAGGCGATATTGCCATCGATGACGGGCAAGTCTTAGATATGCAACGGTTAATGAGCTTGTTGGCGAATTCATCGGGACGTTTTTTGCAATTGGAAGACGGTCAAATTATCGCGTTGACCAAAGAATTACGTCATCGGCTTGATGATTTGGCGGGTTTGGGCGAAGTGAAAAATGACAAAATTCAATTTCACGCGCTCGCCGCGCAAGCCTTGGACGAAATCACCGAAGGCATGACGATTACCGCCAGTAAACCGTGGAAAGATCAGCTCAAACGATTGGACGCATTGGGCGATTTGAATCCCAAAGTACCGTCTACGTTGCAAGGCGAATTGCGCGATTATCAATTGGAAGGGTTTCAATGGATGAGTCGATTGGCGCATTGGGGCGCGGGCGCGTGTTTAGCGGATGACATGGGTTTGGGGAAAACCGTGCAGTCGTTAGCGTTGATTTTATCGCGTGCGCCAGAAGGGCCGACGCTGATTCTCGCGCCAACTTCGGTTTGTATCAATTGGCTGGAAGAATGTGCGCGATTTGCGCCAACGCTGAACGCACAACAATTTGGCGTGGGCGATAGACAAACGATGTTGGATAATGCGGGTCCGTTTGATTTGATTGTGTGCAGTTATGGCTTATTGCAAAGTGAAGGCGAACGGATGCAACAAGTGCAATGGCACACGTTGATTGCTGACGAAGCGCAAGCGATTAAAAATAATCTCACGAAACGCTCCAAAGCGGCGATGGCGTTACAAGCGGATTTTAAAATGGTGACAACAGGCACACCGATTGAAAATCATTTGGGTGAATTGTGGAATTTGTTTAATTTTATCAATCCTGGCTTGCTTGGTTCAATTGCAAAATTTAACGAACGTTACGCCAACGCGATTGAAAATAATCACGACCACAACGCGCAATATCGATTGAAAAAATTGTTGCGTCCGTTCATTTTACGTCGCTTGAAAAATGACGTATTGACGGAATTACCCGCTCGCACAGAAGTGACGTTGCACATTGAACTAAGTCCTGAAGAACGCGCGATGTATGAAGCGTTGCGTCGGAGCGCGATGCAAGTTATGCAAAATGCGACCGCGCAATCGGGGCAGCAATTACAAGTGTTGGCGGAAATTATGAAACTGCGTCGCGCGTGTTGTCATCCGCGTTTGGTGTTGGACGAAAGCACCATTAGCAGTTCAAAATTACAAGCCTTTGAAGAATTGGTCGATGAATTACTGGATAGCCGCCACAAAGCTCTGGTTTTCAGCCAATTCGTCGGGCATTTAAAATTGATTCGCGAATTACTCGACAGTAAAGGGATTGCTTACCATTATTTGGACGGTTCAACGCCGGTTGCACAACGTAAAAAAGCGATGAATGCGTTTCAAGCGGGCGACGGCGATTTGTTTTTAATCAGCTTAAAAGCGGGCGGTACGGGTTTGAATTTAACGGCTGCCGATTATGTCATTCACATGGATCCGTGGTGGAATCCCGCCGTGGAAGATCAGGCTTCGGATCGAGCGCATCGCATGGGACAAAAACGTCCCGTGACGATTTATCGCCTCGTGGCAAAAGATACGATTGAAGACAAAATTGTTGCGCTGCATCATCAAAAACGTGATTTGGCGAATAGCTTGTTGGAAGGCGGTGAATTGAGCGGAAAAATGTCGGTGGATGCAATGTTGGCATTGTTGCGCGATGTGGACTCGAACGGCGTGGATATTTAGGCGGAAAGCAGTTTTTAAATTAACAGTGTGGTTATGCAACGCGCCACACTGTTAAAAATTAGAAACGATTTAAAAAACGATGATTTGGGGTAATTGTTTAGCGACAGTAGAAAGTGTCCGTTTCGCCAGTTGAAAATACTGCCCCAATTGAATCAAATGCGGAATTTCTTTGAGATTAAAAACCAATGACGCGATGATTTTGGAGATTTCGATTTCGCCGTTTTCATTCAAGGCTTTTGAAATGGCAAGCGGCAAATCCATTGACGCAGGATCAGCAATGGCGCGAATCGCTAAAAAAGGCAGTGCGTAATGTTGGGCAACTTCCGCAATCGCGCCACTTTCCATATCCAACGCAATCGCGCCCGTTTTTTCGTAAATCGCTTGTTTTTCTTCAGCAGTTGAAACCAGTTTATTGCTGTTAAACAACGCGCCTTTATACGCCACAACTGTTGAACCTAAAACTGTTTTAGCGTGTTGATGCCACGTTGAATTAACGGCAGTTTCCAAACCGTCGCTATTCAATAAACTGTCGGCTAAAACTAAATCACCCATTTTTAAATCAGGACTTAACGCCGCTGCACAACCCCAGCTCATCAATTGAGTTGCGCCTTTTGAAACCAATAATTCTGCGGCTTTCCGCGCATTTTCTGCACCTGCGCCCGAATACATTAAAATGATTTCGTCGGTAATAAAAATAAATTTACCTCGCCGCATCCCCCGTTCCCACATGCCATTTGGCAAGGTTTTTAAGGTGCTAAGTTCTTCAGAAAGGGCAACGATAATTCCAGTAATCACTTTTTATCCAATTCGTTACGATAGCGAGCTAATGCCCACAAAGGGAAAAATTTATCGTAACCATGATATTTCAAATAGAACACTTTTGGAAATCCTGGCGCAGTGAAACACTTGTCATTCCAAACGCCATCCGCTTGTTGCGTGCGTAAAATAAAATCAATTCCCGCTTTAACTTCAGGGCTTTTACCTTCGCCAGCCGCACATAATGCCAATACTGCCCACGCTGTTTGGAATGCGGTACTGAAATGATATTTGCCGCTAAAATTCGTATCGTGATAGCTGAAATTATCTTCGCCCCAACCGCCATCAATGCGCTGAACGCTTTTCAAAAATGCGACGGCTTTCGTAAACATCGGATCAGTTTTTGGTAAATCTGTTTGTTCTAACGCCAATAAAACCGACCACGTTCCATAAATATAATTGGTTCCCCAACGTCCAAACCATGAACCGTCAGCTTCTTGTTCAGTGCGTAAATAAGCAATCGTACGTTCTAATGATTCAGCATATTCGGGATGATTTTTGGCGACTTTCGCGATTAACATTGCACAACGTCCACTTACGTCAGACGTTGGTGGATCTAATAATGCGCCGTGATCCGCAAAGGGGATTTCGTTTAAATAGTAAGCGGTATTATCCACATCGAACGCGCCATAACCGCCATTTTTCGATTGCATTTCGATAATCCAGCGCGTCGCTTGATGAATCGAATCGTCGTGCAATTTCGCATTTTCAGATTCCGCCATTGCAAATGCGACAACCGCTGTGTCGTCAACGTCGGGATAATGTGGATTATTAAATTGAAACGCCCAACCGCCGCCCCCTTTGACATTCGGGCGAGAAATGCGCCAATCACCTGGTTCGTCCGTTAATTGTTTGGATTTCAACCAATCGTAAGCGCGATTTAAACTAACACTGATTTTAGGTTGAATGGCTGTTTTTTGGATTTCTTCAAACGCCAACGCAGTTAAACCCGTATCCCAAACAGGCGATAAACACGGTTGGCAATACGCATCTTTTTCGTTAATCACGAGTAATTTATCAATCGCTTTGCGGGCAGTGACCACTAATTCATGATTTTTATCGTAGCCCAATAATAACAATGATTCATACGCGCCCACCATCGCAGGCATAATTGCGCCCAAACCGTCTTCACCGTTCAAGCGTTCGATAATCCAATCTTTCGCTTTTTTAACAGCTAACTCATGTGCTTTTTTAGGAATCAACGGGCGAGTAATTCGCCCCAATTTGTCCAAACCTAAAAAGATTTTATTCAGCACCGTTCGTTCGGGAAAATAATGTTGCTCTTCGTCAGGATGCGTTACAAATAATTCAAGAATGCTGACGTTATTCGGATTTTTCGCTTTCGCTTTCAACGTACAAATAATAAACAACGGAATCATCACGGTGCGCGACCAATACGAAACTTTGTCCAAATGGAACGGAAACCATTTTGGAAATAGCATAATTTCAACGGGAATATACGGCACACCGCGCCACGGTAATTGCTGAAACGTTGCCAGCGCAATGCGGGTAAATACGTTCGATTTTGCTGCGCCGCCTTGACTTAAAATCCATTCACGCAATTTTGTAGTGTGTGGCGCGTTCATATCCTCGCCCGCCATTTTTAGCGCGTAATACACTTTAACGCTGCAACTAATTTCGCCTTTACCGCCGGTGAATAACGGATAACTGCCATTTTCGGATTGACGCGAACGCAAATACACCGCGATTTTCGCTTGCAAATTTTCGTCAATATCGCCGATGTAGTGCATCATCATGATGTATTCGGCGGGCATAGTGCAATCAGCTTCTAATTCAAAAATCCAATAACCCTCAGCGTGCTGCAAACTCAATAATTTATCTTGCGCGTGCTGAATGGCGTTGTCTAAATTATAGGCTTTTGAATGAATGGGCGTGGCGGAACTCGCGGGATAGTGTGAAGCGTGGTCTTGAGATTCTTTAAACATGACAGTCGTCCTTAGTTTGATAATGCCAATTGGGTGAGGCAAGCCCGCGACTGGTCATATTAAAAAGAGTGGTTAATAAATAATCACTGCGGACAGTTAAGTCGGTGGCGATAATCGTCGCTTTAACGCTGTTGCGGGTAATTTTGGCTTGTTCGGAACGATTGAATTTCAAATTACTTTTTATTTTTTTCAATGTTAAAACTGCCATTCCCAACGCTAACAAACAAAATTTACGAATGCCGATTTCATGCGCGGGAATGAGCAACGTATAACGCAACGCATTGTGCAAATGTTCGTGGGCGACGCTGATTAAATGTTCCAAACCTTCGCTAAACGCGGCATCGTTGGTTTCAGGTGTTAAATTTTTCAAGTCAAAACCTGTTTCGGTAAAAATATCCTGTGGCAACCAACACACGCCCCGTTGCGCGTCTTCCCAAATATCTTTCAAAATGTTCGTCATTTGCAACCCTTGCCCAAATGACACAGATAATTTCATCAATTCGGTTTCATTTTTAGCGATTTCGGGCGAATAAAGACAAAATAATTTCGCCAACATTTCACCCACACAGCCCGCAACGTAATAACAATACTTGTCCATTTCAGCGAGCGTCGCCAAACCGTCGTGCAAATTTTGCGCTTGAAAAATCGGCATTCCTTTTGCCATCGTGTTCACGCATTCTGAAAGCGCGGCAACTTGTGGCGTTTCAAAACTGTGCGTAATTTGAATGACACGCGGCAAAACATGAATCAATTGATGTTCCGCTGGAATGGTTTGATTTGAAAGAAGTGGCGCGAGTTCGAGTGCGAAAATTTCAGAGTTCTCGCCCGTTTTGACGACGTGAATAAATTCACTGCAAAAATAGCGTTTTTGTTCCGGCGAAAGCGACACTTCGTCTTCAATCGTATCGACAATGCGGCACAACAAATACGCATTGGCAATGACCGCCACCAAAGATGTTGGCAATTGAGGAATTGTTAAGGCGAACGTTCGTGAAACACCGGCGAGCAATAAGGCTTGAAATGGGTCATCAGACAATTCGCGTAATGATTTTAAATTGTCTAAAACGGCTTGAGTTTCGTTAGTCATTTTTGAGTATAAATTCGCAGGTTTATGAGATGAAAAGGGTTGATTTATATGGGCAATAATAGACTGTTTGTTGGTGATTTGCAAAGTAATGTTGTTTTGTTGCGAATCATCAAAAATGACCCGCATAAAAATAGATTTGCAATTAAAACAGTAGGTTATTTCAATAAATCAAGTGAATACTGGAGTCAAAGTAGAAAAAAGAGTATTCTAGCCAAAAAACTGGTAAGCGTATGAAAGAAAACTATTTTTTATAACGCACTGATTTTCAGGTCGGATTGATTGTTGTTTTATTGATACAAGATTATTTTCCGACATTATTCATTATTTAATTTTTAAAGGAAATTTTTATGGGCGTTCCGTTACGTCAACAATGGGCAGTAGGCAGTTATTTAATTAAACAAAAACTTAAAGGCGCGGAAAAATACCCGCTCGTGTTGATGCTTGAACCGTTGTTTCGCTGCAATTTAGAATGTGCAGGTTGTGGAAAAATTGATTATTCCGACGACATTTTGGATAAACGTTTAACGTTTGAAGAATGTATGGAAGCCGTGGATGAATGCGGTGCGCCGATGGTGTCAATTCCAGGTGGTGAGCCGTTAATTCACAAAGATATGCCGCGTATTGTGGAAGGATTGATTGCGCGTAAAAAGTTCGTTTATTTATGTACTAACGCGCTACTTTTGAAAAAACGCATTGATGATTACACGCCGTCGCCGTATTTAACATTCTCGATTCATTTGGATGGCATGCAAGCGCGTCACGATGCGTCAGTTTGCCAAGAAGGTGTTTTTGATCGTGCTGTTGAAGCGATTAAATTAGCGTTAGGCAAAGGTTTTCGCGTGACGGTTAATTGCACGCTTTTCCAAGGTGAAACACCGCCAGAAGTCGCTGAATTTTTAGATTATGCAACAGAATTAGGCGTTGAAGGCATTACGATTGCGCCTGGTTTTAGCTACGAACACGCGCCGAAACAAGATGTTTTCATCAAAAGTAACGATGTAAAAGAATTGTTTCGTGGCATTTTCAAATTAGGCAAAAATCGCGGTTGGAAATTAAACCATTCGTCGTTGTATTTAGACTTTTTAGCGGGCAATCAAGATTACAACTGTACGCCGTGGGGAAATCCAACTCGCAACGTTTTCGGATGGCAAAAACCTTGTTATTTGTTGGCTGACGAAGGTTACGCTGCGACATTTCAAGAATTGCTAGACACCACGCCGTGGGAAAATTATGGTAACGTAAATAATCCAAAATGTGCAAGCTGTATGGCGCATTGTGGCTATGAAGCGACCGCTGTGGAAGATATGTTAAAACACCCAATCAAAGCTCTTTGGACTTCGATTCGTGGTGTAAGAACAGACGGTGACATGGTTGCATCGCCAACCCCTGTTGTCGCGCCCATTTCAACGTTAGCCGGCATTCCAATACACGTCGAACACACAAAATAATTTCGCGGAGAACGTGATAATGCGATTAAAAAAATTGGCTGTCGTGGTTTTTTCGTTGAGCAGTTTGTTTGCCACGTCCGTTTTTTCCCAAGAAGAAAGCGCGACAGCGCGGCAGATTATCGATAAATTTCAGACTGATTTAATTACCGTTATGAAAGACGGTAAAAAATTAGGTTATACGGGACGTTATGAAAAATTAGATGTAGCCGTTTCTAACAGTCACGATTTACCGAAAATTGCGCGAATTGTAGTTGGTAAAGAATGGGAAAAACTCACCGAAGAACAGCAAAAAAAATTAACCGACGTATTCAGTCGATTAAGCATTGCGTCTTACGCGCATAATTTCAAAGAGTTTGGCGGTGAAGCTTTTGCGATTGATTCGGAAGAAGAAACGAAAATGGGCGGCGTGGTCATTCATTCACATTTGAATTTTCCCGATGATAAGCCCGTGAAGTTTGATTATATGCTGAAAGAAAAAGGCGCGAGTTGGCGAATTATCAACATCATTGCGAATGGTGTGAGTGATTTAGCCTTGAAGCGTTCGGAATATACGGCGATTTTGCAACGTGACGGATTTGATGCGTTGATTGCGAAAATTAACGAAAAAATTGATCTCTACGCGAAACAATAACAGGATATAAAAATGAAGAGTAAAGTAGTAACCACTTTGATTTGTAGCGTTATTTTTGCCTCAAATGTCGCCGCACAAACAACCTCGAACGATCCTTACGAAAATTTTAATCGGCAAATGTACGATTTCAATGACAGCGTTGACACTTATGTCGCTGCGCCGTTGTCGAATGGCTATAAATTTATTGCACCGCAATTTGTGCAAACGGGCGTGTTTAATTTTTTCACTAACTTGAAGAGTTTCAATGTCGTTTTGAACGATGTGTTGCAAGCCAAATTTTCGCAAAGTGCCTCCGATTTTGGACGCTTAACCTTGAATTCAACAGCGGGATTAGGTGGATTTTTTGACGTAGCGAAACACGTTGGACTTGAACAAAACGATGAAGATTTTGATCAAACATTAGCGGTTTGGGGAGTTCCACAAGGTTCGTATTTAGTATTGCCATTTGCAGGGCCCAACACGATGCGAGGCGTTCCAGCATCTGCCTTTGATGCGGCGGCGAATCCAGCGAGTTATGCCAGCATTCCCGCGTATTATATCAGTGCGCCAGTTCAGTTTATGTCTGGATTAAATGCCCGCGCAAACGCGGAAGGCGCGTTGAAATTTATCAATGAAGCTGCAATGGATAAATACGTTTTCACTCGTGAATCATTTTTGCAATGGCGTAAAAATTTAGAAAATGACAGCAAAGTTAGTGCTTCGTTAGACGACGATTTTATAGCGGAAGAAAAAAGTTCAAATTTAAAATGGCGCGATGATTACAAGCAATTTCAAACAGCGGCACAATCGTTTGCAAGCGTGACACAAAAGTTTGATTTCGCGGCACTAAATTACGAACAAGCTAATTCTAAAATTGCACAGTTAAAACCAGTGAAATCTAAACGTTAAAATTTAAAAGGCGAGTCGAAATTTTTTTACGCTCGCCTTTTTTAGGTTCAAAAATGCAACAACGAATGCACGTTATAATCCGCTAATTTTCCACGTCCGTTTAAAAAATCTAATTCCACCACAAACGCCAATGCTTTAACCGTAGCACCCAGCTTTTCGACCAATTCACAACTCGCTTTTGCCGTACCGCCTGTCGCTAATAAATCATCAATCAATAACACGTTATCGCCCGCTTCAAACGCATCAATGTGCGCCTCCAACGTTGCTGAACCGTATTCTAAATCGTATGAAACACTTTGCACGTCATACGGTAATTTTCCTGGTTTTCGTAACGGTACAAACGGCAAACCCATTTCCCACGCTACTAAACTGCCAAAAATAAAACCACGCGCTTCCATGCCAGCAATCACGTTAATGTCGCTGCCTAAAAACGGCTGAATCAGTTGATGCACGGCGAGTTTCAACGCAGCGGGATCTTTCACCAACGGCGTAATATCTTTAAAAATAATGCCGGCTTTTGGAAAGTCGGGAATATCACGAATTTTTGCTTTTAATCGGTTCATTTTGTTTTCAAATTAGGTTAAACGCACGCGCGGATCGACGAGCGTGTAAGAAATATCAGTGAGTAACAGCCCCAAAATATACAAAACTGAACCCAAAAAAACCATCGCGCGAACAATCGCAAAATCTTGGCTGTTAATCGCGTCAATCGTGTAACTGCCCAATCCTGGAATGCTAAAAAACGATTCCATAATCAAACTACCCATAAACAACAGCGGCAAAATGACCACCACGCCGGTCAAAATCGGAATCATCGCATTGGGCAAAACGTGACGAAATAGCGTTTGTGTTTCGGTTAAACCTTTGGCGCGAGCGGTGCGAACATAATCTTTTTCGGCTTCTTCTAAAAATAAGGTTTGATACCAACGCATGCCTGAACCAATGCCCGTAAAAATACCAATCAATACGGGTAAAATCAGAAACTTAATCATTGCAAACCCGTCGTCATAACCTGAAATTGGCACGAGTTTTAACACTTTCGCCACCAAAAATTGCCCGCTGATAATGTAAAACAACGACGAAATCGACATCAACATCACACACAAAATAATACCGATTTGTTCAAAAGTACGGCGGCGAAATAGCACCATCAACAACGCCGCGCAAACATTAACCACCAAACCAATCAATAACGTCGGCAACGCTAACGCCAAACTTGGAATGGCGCGTTCTTGAATATCCGTGCCGATATTGCGCCCACTGTCAGAAATGCCAAATCGAAACAGCATCAACCTCACCGATTTCGAATAAAAAATGGTTTGCGTGAATTTGTCGCTGGTGGGCGCATCGGTATTCCACAACAAGGGTTTATCGTAACCGTGTTGCTGTTTCCAATTTTGAATCGCTTGCTCGGTGACGTGTTTTTGTCCCAATTGCATTCGAGCCATATCGTCGGGGCTATTCACTACAAAAAATAGGAGAAATGTTAATACATTCACCGCCATCAATAATGGCAACGCATATAAAAGGCGGCGGAGAATGTAGTAGCTAATCATTTATTCATCACCCAATTGCGTCAACAATTCCGCTTGATGTTCGCTAATCAATGGCAAAATAACTTGCTCCAAACCGCCTTCCATAATGTCGTCAAGTTTATACAACGTTAGGTTAATCCGGTGATCCGTCAAACGCCCCTGTGGATAATTGTAAGTGCGAATGCGCTCCGAACGGTCGCCGCTGCCAACTTGTAATTTTCGCATTGACGATTGTTCGGCATCTTGTTTTTCTTGTTTTGCAGACAATATGCGCGACGATAATAACGCCATCGCAATCGCGCGATTTTTGTGTTGAGAACGCTCGTCTTGGCATTCGACAATTGTTCCCGTGGGAATGTGTGTAATCCGAATCGCGGACTCAGTTTTATTGATATGCTGACCGCCGGCACCCGACGCACGATAAGTATCCACTTTCAAATCCGCTGGATTGATGTCAATCGCGTCGATTTCGTCCACTTCTGGCATAATCGCCACGGTACAAGCGGAGGTGTGAATACGACCTTGTGATTCCGTGTCTGGCACACGTTGCACGCGGTGTGTACCAGATTCAAATTTCAATTTCGAATATACATCACGTCCTGAAACACGCAAAATGACTTCTTTATAACCGCCATGTTCACCTTGATTTTCATTGATGATTTCAGTTTGCCAGCCTTTTCGCTCGGCAAAACGTTGATACATTCGCGCTAAATCACCGGAGAAAATCGCGGCTTCATCGCCCCCTGTTCCGGCACGAACTTCCAAAAAGATATTACGATTATCGTTTGGATCTTTTGGCAAAAGAAGAACCTGCAATTCATTTTCCAAAGATTCGATTTTATCTTGTGCGTCAGAAATCTCATCTTTTGCTAATTCACGTATTTCAGGATCACTGTCATTTGCCATTTCCTTCGCTGCGTTCAGTGCTTCCACAAGTAATTCGTAACGTTTGTAACATTCTACTAATGGGCTGATTTGAGCGTATTCTTGGCTTAAAGTACGAAATTTGTTTTGATTCGATTGTGTATCGGGTTCGGACAATAACGCTGAGATTTCGTCATAGCGTTCGCACAGATTTTGTAGTTTTTGTTCTATCGATGGTTTCATTTATACGGAGTATTAAGTTAGATAATTTTTAAATTACTGTTGATTTTAGGCATACTTTAGGGATAGTGCCTTTTTAAACCTTATATTCAAGTTAAAAAAAAGCCCAAAATCATGAGACTTTGGGCCTTTCGTAAAATTAAGAGCTTGGCAATTCTCTACTTTCGCATGGCAAACTGCCACACTATCATCGACGCTAAGCGGTTTCACTTCCGAGTTCGGGA
>Ga0265593_1000035_pt1 | contig 106190 bp, 108 predicted proteins | sample saktaG_8_FD_190136 | JGI IMG/M metagenome (GOLD analysis project Ga0265593, IMG submission 190136) | Saline water microbial communities from Sakinaw Lake, British Columbia, Canada - sak_2011_5_24_36m | ecosystem: Environmental > Aquatic > Non-marine Saline and Alkaline > Saline ... | reverse complement strand
TATGGTATTCCCGTTATTCTTCATACAGATCATGCAGCGAAGAAACTTCTTCCTTGGATAGATGGTTTACTTGATGCAAGTGAAGCGTATTTTAAAGCAACTGGAAAACCACTTTTTAGCTCTCATATGCTTGACCTTTCAGAAGAGCCGATAGAAGAAAATATTGCTATTTGTAAAGAGTATCTTAAACGTATGGATAAGATCGGAATGACTTTGGAGATAGAGCTTGGTGTTACAGGTGGCGAAGAGGATGGCGTAGATAATTCTCACCTTGATAATGCTCTACTTTACACTCAGCCTGAAGAAGTGGCATTTGCCTATGAAGAACTTTCTTCTATCAGCCCAAGATTCACTATTGCGGCTTCATTTGGAAATGTTCATGGTGTTTATAAGCCGGGAAATGTTGTTTTGACTCCAAAAATCCTAGATAACTCTCAAAAATATATCCAAGAAAAGTTCAATACTGCTGAAAAACCTGTAAACTTTGTATTCCACGGTGGAAGCGGTTCAACGCCGCAAGAGATAAAAGAAGCGATAAGCTACGGCGTTATCAAAATGAACATCGATACAGATACACAATGGGCGACTTGGATTGGCGTCAAAGAGTACGCTGAGAAGTACCATGATTATCTCCAAGGTCAAATCGGAAATCCAGAGGGTGAAGAGAAACCAAATAAAAAATATTATGATCCAAGAAAATGGTTAAGAGCTGGGCAAGAGACACTTATAGAACGTGTTAAAGAGGCATTTACTGACCTAAATGGTTTAGATAGAAACTAAACCTTTATACTTATAACGCTCCAACATACTTGCATTTCCGGTGGTTCCGCCGCTGTGAATGTACAGTATCTCTTCATCTGTTTGCTCCAACAACATCTTCCAAAGTTTTGGTGCATATACCAAATCAAAAACTATTCCCGCCTCTAGAAGCCTTACATGTAAGTCGAAAAACTCTTTATATGGCTTTGCAAAATGGTATTTTTTCTCAGATTCTAAGATTATTAAATTATTCGGTACTTTCTCTAATGCTGACATTTGCTCTAAAAGATAGGCTTTATCCCCGATAGTTGGTGTTGTATAGACTTTATACTCTGGTAATGCAAGAGCCAGGTAGAGAGCCGTCGTTCCAGTTCCTGATGGAGTTGCTAGACTTCTTATGCCCACAGGATACTTCGCATGTAAGTCAGATTCAAGTATCTCTTTTGCTAACTCTTCTACTCCAGCTCTTGCGCTTTGATCTGCTCCACCTTGATGCACGACAAAAGTTTTTTCTTCTAAATTCAAAGTTAATGTTGCAATAAAATCTCGATACAAATCATCATCCAACTCTTTATGAGACATACCAAGAGAAAGTGCCTGAGCGTAGTTGGAGTCTGAGTTTTCTTTTATATGCAGAGGTTTTGTGTAGTATTCAAAGATCCAGCCTTGTTTCTTGCACAGAGCAGCAAGAGAAAGCATAGCATTAGACTGAGTACCACCGTAAGAGATTATTTTGGTAAGATTTTCGCTTGGAGTATTGATAAGAGCGTAGAGTTTTCTGTATTTGTTTCCGCTGAGATAGGGATCGAGGAGATCATCACGTTTGACATAAAAAGATCTTCCACCGAAAAGAAACTTTTCGATGCAAGAGAGAGAACTATTATTTTTTTGCTGGAACAATTTTCGCAGTTTTTTGTAGGTCTTGCATTTTCGCTTGAACTACAGTTTTAAACTTATCCATTTTTAGGCGTTGTGCTATAAAGTTTTTTACTTCACTTAAAGCCAACATACGCGCTGGTTTTTTCTCTTTTAAATAAATAATATGGTACCCAAATTCACTTTTTACAGGTGTTGTCGTGATAGTTCCTACTGTCATGTTAAATACTGCTTTATCAAAAGCTGGTACCATCTGACCTTGAGCAAATGTACCTAAATCCCCGCCTTTTGGAGCAGAAGGACCTGTCGAACTTGTTTTAGCTAAAGCCATAAATTTAGTTTCTAAATCAGCACCTTTTAAATATTTCAGTTGGCTGATAATTTTGTTTGCTTCATCTTCCGTTTTTACAAGGATATGATACGCATGAACGCTGTCTTTTTCTTGGAATTCAGCTTTGTTTTTGTTGTAATAATCACTAATCTCTTTGTCTGTTACACTCACTTTATCAGCGACTTTCTTTTGCCAGATCTGAACTGCCAATCTTTTTTTAACTTGTTCACTCACTTTTGTGAATTCATCTTTAAACTCTTTACTTTTTTCTATACCTTGCTTTTTAGCATCATCATAAACAACCTCTTGCATCACCATTTCTTGAAGAATACGCTGACCCAATTCTTGTTGTTTGTCTTGAGGTAAAGATGTGAATCTTCCCTGAGTTGCTTGCATTAAAGCTTCATTGACTTCATCTGAAGTAATAGCCTTACCATTTACAGTTACCAATGTGTTCGCACTTAATGTTGCTGCAACTAATACCGCAGAACTTAAAACTCTTTGTACTAAATTCATCTATTCCCTTTTTTTCTTAGTTAAAGTATTTTAATAGGATTATACTAACAATTATTAAACAAAATTATCTATCGTGCTCTTTGTTATAAATTTTTCGCTTAAATATCGATCGATCACTTGAAGCAAGAACTCTCTATCAATTGGCTTTGCCAAGTGTGCATCCAAACCTGCACTGAGTATTCTTTCTCTATCTCCTGAAAGAGCATGCGCGGTTAGAGCAATGACTGGCGTAAAAACTCTTCGTTTTTTATCATACTCTTTAATCAGTCGGGTAGCGACGATCCCATCCATAACCGGCATATCTATATCCATCAAGACGAGATCGAAATCTTCTTTTAAGAACATATCAATGGCAATCTGTCCATTGAGAGCTGTTGAAACATTGTAATTTTTTTGTTCAAGAATAGTTTTTAAGAGCTTTTGATTGATCTCATTATCTTCCGCTACTAAAATTTTCGCTGTATACAAGTTGGAATCTAAAGACTTAAATGACGAATGCTTGATTTGTTCTTTTGGAATCTTTTTCCAGATAACTTTGAGGACATCATAGAGTTTGTTAGGCAACAAAGGCAATACTACAAATCCTTCTATCTTATCAGCAACAGCCTCACATCTCATTTTTGCATCTTTATGACAGACTTGGATGATTTGTAAGTTTGGATAGTGTGCTTTGATAGAATCTGCCCGTGAGGGACTGATGTAATCAGTCAAGATAAAAAATGCTGTAGCACTGTTAAGCTCTCTATGAGCCAAACCATCAATCTCGATAACTTCTACCTCAAATTTTTTGAGATAATTTTCAAGTATCTTGAGCTGTATACCAGAACCACTCTCTTCTGCCCAAACACATACTGTTGTTCCAGGAACAAAATCATATGGAGTTTTTTCTTCTATCTTGTGTAAAATCTCAAAATAAAAACGGCTTCCTTTTCCAAGCTGACTTTTTACTTTTAACTGCGAGTTTAAAAGAGTCAACAACTTATGAGAGAGATTTAGTCCGATACCTATTCCCTCTTGCGCTATTCTTTGTTTATCATAAATAGCCGCAAACGGCCTTAATATACTTTTCATTCTATCTTGAGAAATACCGATCCCATTGTCACTCACAGAATATTCCACCATGACATTATCATTGTTATATCTTGCTCTAAGTTCTACAATAATCTTTCCATCTGCATTTTTAGAATATTTGATTGCGTTTGATATAAGATTTGAAAGAACTCTTTTGATCTTATCAAAATCCCCCAACATCACTTGAGGAAGGTGTGGATCGATCAGAAAAAAGATTTGCTGATTATGATTTTGTACTACAACACTGTATTCGCTTGAAAGTCTTTCGAACTCTTCAAAAGGCTTAAAGAGCACATCTTTTTGGAGGGCAACACCACTCTCGATTTGCATCAGTTCTAAAAGATTTTCTATATTGCTCATCATCATATGCGCACTGTTATCTATATTGAGAAGGTACTCTTTTTGAGGCTTGTCTAAATTCGTATCTTTTAAAAGTTCTGTATAGCCGATAATGCTATTCATCGGCGTTCTAAATTCATGCGAGATATTTGTTAAGAACTGTTTTTTAAAACTTTCAAAATACGCATGCGCTTTTTTAGCTCTTTCTATAATAAATTGATTTTCAAGCAAGAGGAGATGTAAAACAACACCGTTTAAGGCAAAACTTTGCAATCTCAAACTACAGGAAATAATCTCTCCTGTTTTGTTTTTGATATTGATACAATGATCTTGTCCCTCTGTAATATGTTGAATCCAATCGTAATGCGTAACATCAACACAGCCCTCAGTCGGCTCAACAAGTTTCATCATATCATTATGATATGTGTCCAAAAACTCATCATAAGTTGCAAATCCAAGAGCTTCATAAGTTGAGTAGTTACAACCTAAAAGTTCACCATTATCATCTAAAATAAAAAATAGATGTTTTTCAAGTTTGGCGAAGGCTATGATAACCTCAGCGTGATCTGGAAACTGTTCGATTACTTTACTAAATCCCTGCATATTACACCATCATTTCTAAAAGATATTTATTTAAAATTAAATCTAATTTATTTCTTGTGAGCGGCTTAGAAAGATAATCATCTAAACCCTCTCTTAGTAATCTTTCCCTATCGCCTTCCATCGCCAGCGCTGTAACTGCGATGATAGGCATCGTATGTCCATTTTGAACAAGATGTTCTTTAATCTCTTTTGTTGCGATCACTCCATCTTTTATTGGCATATCTATATCCATAAAAACGATATCAAAATCTTTATGATTACAGATATCAACAGCTTCCTGTCCATTTGACGCAGTTACTACACTGATATTATATTCCTGAAGCAAAATTTTTATAAGTCTTTGATTGATAAGATTATCTTCAACGACTAAAGCTAACATCCCTGATTTGATCTGTTTTGATATCTTTTTTTTCTCATCACTACGCAACAATAGTTTATCAAGATGTTCAAAAAGATTTGCCGGCAATAAAGGCTTCGTTATAACTTCATCTACAATGTTTTTAAGATCATCGCATAAAGACTCTCCCATAGCAAGCACAAAAACTACAGGTACTTTTTTAGAGTATTGACTAAGTTCTGCCACCCATGCAAGATTTGACTGTGATGCAACAATATATAAAGCATCTATATCATTATAAAGTTCTTGATTGATAATATTTACCTTCGTTGCACCCATCGAAAAAGAGCGCAAATATGTCGTTAAAAGATTTGCATCATCGATTTTACTCTCATCAAGAAGTAAGACTTTGACATTTTTATGAGGAATCATTGCAAAAGAGGTTCCACTGTATCGTTCAAAGTCGAGTGAAAACGAGAAGACAGATCCGATGCCATCTTCGCTTTGGATTTTAAGTTCCCCACCCAAAAGGGCAACTAAACCATAAGAGAGGCTGAGTCCAACACCAAGTCTCTGATCTGGCTGATCTGAAGAGATAAAAGGCTGAGTAATTTCTGAAAGTCGGTTTACCGATATCCCTTTGCCATTATCTTTTACACTAAATCCTATGCTACATCCGCCATTAGGATTTTTTTTGAGCAGTTTTATCTCTACGATGATTTTACCGTCTCTTGCAGTGAACTTGATAGCATTTTGAACAAGGGAGCTAATAATCTGCTTTATTTTATGGACATCGCCTTCAAGCATCTTTGGAATTTTTGGGTCTATAAAAAAACCTATATGTAACCCTTTTGCGTAGCCCTCTTCTACAAAGAATGTAACAAGTTCTTTCATCTCATCGAGCAAGGAGAATTCAACATTATTGAGGCTCAAGCGTCCGCTTTGCATCTGAGACAGATCCAATAAAGCTTCTATATTTGACATCAAACTTTTCGCCGAGTTGTTTGTCATCTTCAAATATTCTGCCTGAGTAGGAGTTAGATGACTTTTTTCAAGAAGATATAAAAAGCCAAGGATAGCATTCATTGGGGTGCGGAATTCATGTCCAATATTGGAAAGTATCTTTGTCTTAAGAGCCTCAATATCACTTGCTTTAGCTTTGGCCTCTTCAAGTTCAGTAACATTTTTGAGCTCTAAAATATAAAGCTCATTTTTCTCTCTTTTGTATACTGTATTTTTTACTATAAAATTAAGTGCTCCACCATCTTTACTCTTTGCTGTGACATAATGGCCATTCTTTTTATGGATGCGGATATAATCCATCCAACTTTTGTCATCTTCTGTAAATATCTCTTCAGATTCTAAGAGAAAAAGTTCTCTAATACTTCCGTAGCGATTTTTAAAATCTTTAATATTTTCAAATCCGAAAAGTTGAAAGAATGCTCCATTAGCACCAATATAACCACTCTGTTTATTAAAAAATAAAATTGTAGAATCATTCAGATCTAAAAGTTTATAAAAGAGTGTTTTATCTACAACTTCCTGCTCATCTAAAAAACTGGCAGTTATGCTATTTGTCTTACTAAAAAGTTTTGAAAAAAAACTAAAAATAGGCATAACAAATCCTTATATTAAAAGAAAATTTGTCTATTCTATCATAGATAAGCTAAAAAATATGCTCTTTTTTTTAGCTTATCTCGATAAAATTTGGTCATGAAATCAGCAACAAAAAAAGAAATTTTAGAAATTCATAAAAAATTTATCGAACGTTACGATGATGCCATCACAGAATTGCATTATAAAAATGCGTATGAACTCGTCATTGCCGTTGCACTCTCTGCACAGTGCACAGACAAAAGAGTCAACCTTATCACGCCTGCACTCTTTCTAAAATATCCCGACGTCCACTCTTTAGGAACTGCCGATATTGATGATGTAAAAGAACTTATCCAAAGTTGCTCTTTTTTTAACAACAAAGCGCAAAATATTATAAAAATGGCCCAGCGTGTCGTGGAAACATATAATGGAGAGATTCCTCTGGATCCAAAAGAGCTTGTCACTCTCGCTGGTGTTGGCCAAAAGACGGCAAATGTTGTGATGATAGAGTACACTGGTGCCAATCTCATGGCCGTTGATACGCATGTTTTTAGAGTTGCACACAGACTCGGACTCAGTTCTGATGAAACAGCACTTAAAACAGAAGCAACACTGGTTAAAAAATTTAAAAATGATCTTCATGCATTGCATCAGGGAATGGTTTTGTTTGGCAGGTATATCTGCACAGCAAAAAATCCAAAATGTGACAGCGAATGTTTTTTGCAAGAATTTTGTAAGAGTAAAGAGAGTTTTAAAGCACGCTAAAATGCTTACATGTAAACAGCTCTGTTACATCCTGCATCTTTGGCGTGATAGAGTGTATCATCAACTCTTTTAAACCAGATATTTAAAGTATCATTTGGACTTACCTCAGATACACCGCAACTCAATGTAATATTTTCTACTGTATCAAATCGTTTCTCTGCTATACTTTTTACTATTTTATTTGCAACATTAAGCGCATTTTTTTCGGAAGTATTTGGCAAAAGTATAATAAACTCTTCACCGCCCCAACGTGCTAGTACATCACTTTTTCTAAGAGAATTTTTTATCTCATTTGTAACATCAATCAATACCTCATCACCCACAAGATGGCCATATCTGTCATTCACATTTTTAAAATGGTCTATATCGCATAAGATCAAAGAAGAAACTTTCGAGTAACGATGAAATTCTGCTATCTCTTTTGCAAGAAAATCATTAAAGTTATCTCTTTTAAATACTTTGGTTAAAGAGTCCACGGACACCTCTTCTTCCAAATTTTTTCTATTTGTTATATCTTCTCTTAATGCGATATAACCTATTTTTCTGCTATCTTTTGCATATTTTAGATGCACTCTTGTTTTTATCCAAATCTGATATAAGTTTTGAAGAATGTACCTAAAGTTTTTCATAATCGCTTATATCTACAACATTTACAAAAATCATCTCAGTACCCTCAAACATAAACTTGCTAAGAACCATGCAAAGCACTTTTATACTGAGGTCATCATCATAAAGAACAATTTCCAATTTTTCTGGAGCTCCTGTCGTATAAAACTCTTGGAGTGCGCTTTTTAATTCATTTCCAAGAGTATTGTTATTGAATAAATGTTTCTCAAGATAAGCAAAATCTCTCTTTAACACAGTATTGAAAAATAAATTGTCTTGAGAAAACATTTCATCTGTTCTCCATTTCATAAGAAAAAAAGGGATAGGAAATAGCTCTAAAAATGTATTATGTGATGCAATATTAAAATCAGGTGCAATAAAATTCATGGCAGTAGCTTACAGTGTGTTATATTATAATTTTTTTAAATATTTAAAAATATATCTGTTTCAATAGTAGTAAAAAAATATTTACGGGTTAAAAGATTTTGGATACAATTCTTTCATGCTTAAATATATGATTTTTTTACTTGCTTTTTTGGCTTTAATGTTGAGTGGATGTATTAACAAACGTGGTATATCTGCCACCTATTACAACGACTGTAGTGAGTACTATGATTCTAAGGGGTATTATCACAAAGACTGTGATAAAAATATTATTGAATTTAAAGATATAAAAGATGCTCTTAAAACAAAAGAGCCCCTCGAAGAACCAAAAGGCAACGTCTGGTAAAAGAGCTTTTTATTTGATCGCTATGAATGTAGCGAAGTTATTCCATCTAAAGATGGTTTCACAATGAGAAAATCCGCACCCTGTTGCCATCTTGATATTTTCTAACTCAGTATAGGGAATCAGTACATTTTCCAGAGCTTCACGCTTTTGCATGATCTCATACTGTGAATATCCCTGCTCTTTTTTAAACTCATAATAATAGTCTATCATCTCTTTATTCAAAAGTTTATGTTCACTAATCACTTTTTCACTGAAGATAAAGATACCGCTACCATGTAAGCTCTCACAAATCTTTTTTATCAACTTTTCTCTTACAAGCGGACGGATAAACTGCAACGTGTAGTTACTGATAAAAACACTCGCTTCTTCATACTCAAACTCTAAAATATCGCCTTCATAAAGTTCAATTTTAGAGTTAAAAATATCTATCTTTTTTTTGGCTTGTTCAAGCATCGCTTTTGAGTTATCAATCCCAATGAGTCTGACACCTTTTTTATCTATCTCTCTTTCAATATTTAAGAGTGTAGAAGCCGTTGAGCAACCAAGATCATAGATAATGGAATCCTCTTTTATATGCTTACATGTAAAGTGTTTTGCTATCTCCTGCGCCTCTTTATAGTAAGGTACAGAGCGAGAAAGCATATCATCAAAGACGGCTGCGACCTCTTCATCAAATTCAAATTGTTTTTCAATTGGCTTTGCGAATACTTTATCTTTCATTTTCACTACTTTTTTATCTTTATTGGTACTTATGGCGCTTGGTTAAGGCTGTTCTCTTGTTTATTCTAGTGCGAAATTATATCTCAAATAAAGATAGTTCCTGATACAATCATGACCTTTATGGAAAGATTGGTATATAGCATTGAAAAAAAATATGAACACCGACATCATACTCATCGACATCATCGGTTTCTCGCACAATTCATCTCAGCAACAGTTCGATATTATTACTTATCTTACAAAGAGCTATATAAAGATGTTGCAAACACTTTTGAATAATTCTCAAATGAGTTTTAGCAGAATGATAGAGGGTATTGTTCCTACAGGTGATGGCTTTTACTGTATTTTAAATCCTAGACTCAAAGGCTATGGCGTTATTTTAGGTATGAATTTTATCTATTTTACAGAACATATCGTAGAGCGTCGCGCAGGATTTTTGGGAATCAAAGTTGCTGTTCATACCGGAGAAGTTTATCCGTTTACGGATATTTTGGGACATACTAATTATATAGGTGATGGGCTCAATGACTGTGCACGATATCTACAAATAAAAAATGTCACTGCTTCAGCACTTATCACTTCGATACCTGCTTTTGAATCTTTTGAAAAATTCTTGAGTTCCCATCCTGACTTTGAGGAATTAGTGATTCAAAGAGAGTTAAAAAGAAGTTCTTTACATGAATTTGAAGACAAACATGGTAAAATCAGAGCCGCTTATCTCGTTTGGCTTAGACGCTCCGGCGTAATAAATCCGCCAAATATAAATTTCAATTCTTTGTTAAAATAAGGAAAAATATGCGTTTTACAATTGATGAATATTCCAAACAGTTTAAAATGTCAAAAGAACTTATTAATTCTAAACTCAGATCCAAAAAACTACATTATGTCATTGAGGATGGAGAAACCTATATTATTGTCGCGCAAAGTTCCCTTGATGAAGAAAAAATAGAAGAGATTCATCAGCAAAAAAAAGAGCAAGAAAAACAAACGCATCTTGCGACACAGAAAACAACCGTCGGCATGGTCTTAGCACTTTATAAAAAAGAAAATGATCACTTAAAACAAAAAATAAGAGAACTTGAAAAGAAAATAGATTCACTCATCACAGATAAAGAAAATATGTTGCGAGAAGAAAGAGATAGAATCGAACAAGTTTATAGTACAAAAGATGAACATTTAAAAAATATTTTAGAACTTATAAACAAACAGCTTACGCTTGAGCAAAAAACAACAACCGTACATGAAGTAACGCTTAGCGATATGGAAGAAACGCACATTTTACAAGAGAAAGAGAATCTTTCACATGTGGAACTCAAAACTTATCTCAAATCACTCGATCTAGAAAGTTATCAAAGAAAGATTATCAAAAAAAGATTTTTCGATGCCCTAGATCATGATATAAGAATCATCCAACAAAATGGAAAACTCTATCTTGACTTTGCAAAATATGATTACACAGATTTATTGAAATTTTGAAAAACACCAAAGATACTATGAACAAATATGTGCTAACTAGAAATATAGATTCACTCTTAAAAGAGTATGCTACAAATACCTATACTCCCTTAGATAATTGTGATTTCAACTTACTTGGTGTTGTCACCTATATAAAATATGCCGGCGAAGAATCTTATACTAAAATATCAGATGAAATTTACGAGCAGTACTCTTATCATATAGATAATGTGATTGCAGAGAAAATCAATCTCAATCAGGTCTACAAAGTTGAACTTTTCAAAATTTTAGCGTGCACCATAAAGCTTGAATACGTTGTCAAATACGATGAATTTAAAACCCATCCGAAGCTTATTATTTTACCTAATTCTCATCTTCCATATAAGAGTATGAAACCTGTAGAAATCTACAAACTTCTTATCAGTGAAATCAATAAAATCAAAGTCAAAGAAAGAATATTGATAAATTTTCACAACAATGAGATGCTTGAAGATCTTAAAAAATTTGTCAGATATTTATATATGGGGAAATTTCTCAAACCTATCCAAATCTTACTTTTTGAAGGAATTGAACCTGAACTCTCAACACAAAGCCATCTCAATCTTATTTTTAAGAATAAAAGCTCTCAAGAGCATCAACTCTTTGAAGTAGATATAGATGAACTCATCGTGGAGTACAGAAAACCAGTTTATGGATGCAATGGATTTAACTGCTATGGAAAACAGATAGAACATGGTGAACTTGATACAAATAGCATGGATCTCAAAGTAGATGAAGAGTCTATAGAGGTAATCGAAAAAGAAAATATGCTCATCCTCAAAAGTAAAAAGCGAGGTTTTGTAGATTATCATGACAATACTATCTCGGTTGGTAATGTCGTTAAAGTAGACAAAATAAACCGCATCCAATCAAAAATTACTGATACAGAAGATAACGATATAGAAGTTTATATCTCACAAAATGATATTACCAAAGACAGTATTGGAGAGGGTGTAAAGCTCATCTCAGAACGTATACATGTCAGTGGACATACAGGAGCACATTCCCTTTTAGAAGCTACAGATCTTGTTGTAGATGGGGCAACACATATGGATTCTATAATCTTTGCAAAAAATGCAATTATCCATAGACATAAAGGAACACTTCGATGTAACAGAGCGAAAGTCACCTCGCTTGAGGGCGGCAAAATACATGCATCTTACGCAGAAATCGGAACTTGCCTTGGAGGCAGTATCTTTGCTAAAGATGTTGTTATTGATCATGTGAAAAATCATCTTATCGTTTATGCTTCAAACTCTATCACCATCAGACTTGTCAGTGGCGAAGACAACCATTTTATAATTGACTATTCAAGAATACCTGTTATTACAAGTGAGTTAAGCCTTATTGAAGCTGATATCGATGATCTGAAATTTAAACTCGAAGAAGAGATAAAGAGAAATGGTACTAACGTAAAAACTATTGAAGCTCAAATGAAAGAGTTCAAACTTAAAAAAGAATTCATCAAAAACTCTGCACTCAACGCAACAATAACAATAAAAAATCCACTTAATGGCTTAAATATGATCAAATTTATTTTGCCAAATAATGATGAGATCGTTTATAAAACTTTGCCAAAACAATATGAAGAGTTTCATCTTCAAGTCGATGCCGATACAATTACACTCCTTCCAGTTGGTATCTCAAAACAACTTTAAAATTCTTCTCTTCCTTTTTCAAACACATTTTAAGCTTCAAATTTCACTTTTTCATCTCGAAATAAACCCACATAAGGATATTATCACTTTCTTAATAATTTTATACGTTATATCGTATAAAATATACTTAATTTATTATATATACACATTTTATTATATATTTTATACATTATAAAGTATTTTACATACATAATATATAATATTTTATTTTATTTAACGTATAATTTAAGCTTTAAACAGTATTATATCGCTATGGAAATCGTCGATATATTTAATATCCTTCACAATGCTGTTGAAGCGCGCAATAATGGTAAAAAAATTTCTCAAAAAGAGATGTCACAACAACTTGGCATTCCTATGAGAACTTATCAAGATTGGCGCCTTGGAAACACAAAGCCGCAAGCTTCAAAAGCAGTGATACAGATGCTTGGATATTTAGAGGATGATGAAATAATCAGAGTTGTCAGAAAGATAAATAAACTGGGAGATAATTAGATGAATACATTGACTGAAAAAGAAAGAAACGGCTTAGAAGAGGTGTTTAATGCGATCCATTCGGATAAAACAAAATATTCAATAAGTGCATATCTTGCATCGTTTTTACTCATCGACAAAAGCCATTTCAAGGCAAAAGTAATGACTCGTTCACTCAAAAACACTCTTAAATTAGACAAATTATCACTATTTTTGACCAATTATGCAAAAAAGAAGAAAAATTTAAGCAAATAAATTATAAAGTACAGCTAGCTGAATCACTTGCAAGTGCCTTCAATACTTACTTTGAGGCAATTTATGGTGTATCGCAATCTTCAAATAAATCAAGGGTGTATTTATGAATAAAGCACAATTCGTTGAATTAGTTCAAAAAAATGGTAATTACAAAACTAAAGTTGAAGCAGAAAATGCTATCAAAGCTTTTACTGAAGCTGTAACGGAAGCGTTAGTTGCTAAGGAAGATGTATCTCTAGTTGGATTTGGTAGTTTTGGTGCTGCACTTCAAAAAGGGAAAAGTGGTAAAGTTCCTGGAACTGATAAAACTTATACAACTCAAGATAAAGTTGTTCCTAAATTTAAAGCTGGAAAGGGTCTTAAAGACCGCGTTTCTGAAGGTAAATAATTTATCTTACGTCTCTCAAATCTGAGAGACGCGCTATCTCTCATTCTTTTAATTCAAATTCTTTTTTTTCTTTTTAATCCTAAAAACATCAAACATATCTAGACTTAATTCGATCTTTTCAAGAGCGAACAAGAAAAGATTTGTACTATACGCTCAAGATTACATTAGAAACGGAACACTCACATGGATAAGATCAAAAAAACAGATAAAGAATGGCAAGCGCAGCTCTCTCCTGAAGCCTATAGCGTATGTAGAGAACATGGAACTGAAGCTCCTTTTAGCGGAGAGTATTATAACTTTAAAGGCGATGGAATCTATACCTGTGTCTGCTGCGGAGAAAAACTCTTTGACAGTGAAACAAAATTTGATTCAGGAACGGGCTGGCCAAGTTTTTATGAGAGTATTGAAGAGGAAGCCATCACAGAGATTAAGGACAAATCATTTGGTATGTTACGCGTAGAAGTGAGATGTTCGAAATGTGATGCCCATCTTGGACATGTCTTTGCAGATGGACCAGAGCCTACGGGACTAAGATACTGCATCAACTCGGTGTGTTTAGAGTTTGAAGAGAAAGAGTAGTTGAAAGTAAATTTTTTGATTGTATAACTTCTTTGCTATAATACGCAAAAAAATGGAGAATACAAATATGAATAAAATCATAGTGATGTTAGTTATGGGATTTACGTTTCTTTTTGCGGCAAATCCTGTTGTAGTATTAGAAACAACTCAAGGAAAAATAGAGCTTGAGCTCTATCCAAATGCAGCACCAAAAGCCGTTGAAAACTTTGCTAAGCATGTAAAAGACGGTTACTATAACCACATTGCTTTTCATAGAATCATCCGTAACTTTATGGTTCAAGGTGGCGATCCGACAGAAACTGGACGCGGTGGTGAATCTATTTGGCACAAACCTTTTAATGATGAGTTTAAACCTGGATACGCTTTTGATAATGCTGGTGTTTTAGCCATGGCAAATGCAGGTCCAAACACAAATGGAAGTCAATTTTTCATCACAACCGCTCCCGCTGGATTTTTAAATGGCGGCTATACTATTTTTGGACATGTGATCGGTTCTATGGATGCTTTGAAAAAATTAAATGTCGTTGCAACGTCAGGTCAAAATGGCGGAGATCGTCCTCTTGAACGCCAAGAAATCATTAAAGCGTATATGAAAAAATAATTTTATGCTTCGTTTTTTTCTCCTCTGCTCTTTTGTTTTTGCAACTCATCTTTTTGCAAAAACGCCAGAGGAAGTGGTTAAAGATAGCCATCTTGCAAATATCAATGCAATACTCATTTTTACATCTCAAGATGCTGTCACTTCCGGCACTTACCGTTTTAGTAACATTGGCGCGAGCATAGATGTCTACCATCTTCCCTTTACTTATCATTTTAAATCCAAACATGATTACAACTACTTTTTAGTAGGCAATGCAGGTTACAGCAGATCCTATATTACAAACTCCGCAACACCTTATAATGGTACAGTGCTTGACTACAACAGTGATCTTAGAACCTATACCATCGGTCTTGGAGGAGGAGTACGCTATAACTTTAGTAAAAGTGTATCTATTTTAGGTGGTATGGAGGTTATCTATTCCCGTTCTGGCAACAGTATCACTACAAATCAAGATAGTGTTGACAGTGCTGTTGGAAATCTTTTTAACAAAAACTATAATGAAAATATTACTTACAAATTTTTCGCTCTTGGAGAGTATAGACCAATAATCTATGATTTCAAACCCTATATTTCAATAGGATACAAGCTTTACCAGACGAAAAGTAGTATCGATGTCAATTCACTCAGATCTTTTTCAACGCAGTCAAGTGTTACAACATTTACCGTGGGTGCTGAAACTCCAAAACTCTATAAATTAGATGAAAAATATATCACTCTTGAAGGATACTTTAACAGTAACTATCTTGGTGGAGATATCCAAAAAAGTGTGGAGTTTGACAATTACGAAACATTTGGAATCATTACATATCTCTATACACCACAGACGCCTAAATTTGCTAAAAGATTTTTTATAGAAGCCAGTACAGTAAGATCGCGCGGTCTTGAAGGGTATAATATCGGAGTAGGTTTTAGCGCAGATTTCTAATCTGCACCTTTTCACTCGTATGTATATTGCGTTTGGCTAAATTGCTTCATTCTTATAGGATAACGAAGTTTATCTTGGCGCATTTTTTTATAGAGTTTTTCTTTCATCTCAGTCAATGTTTGTGTATCAACTTCAAAATAACTCATCATCTCGCCATCACTCACATTCGCACTGTCCATCGTAAAAAGTCTTAACTCTTTTTTCGTTAATTTTCTTTTTAAAAGTGCATAAAGCGCTTGCTCATCATCTATAAGAAGCGCCGCGTCAATCGTATAAAACTTACTTAAAACTTCTCTCATTGTAATATCTTTGTGATACTGTTTCCATACTGAATTTTCTAACATTTTTTTCCTTATATTTTTTCTAAGATTTGTGTCAAATCTTTTGTTTCTACGATAATCGTCGCCTCACATTTGAGTATCTCTTTTGCACAAAACGCAACACGTGTGCCTGCATGAGCAAACATAGAGAGATCATTTGCGCCATCACCTACAACCATCGTCTCAGCTTCGCTTACATGTAAGAGATTTTGAAGGCGGATGAGCATATCACCCTTAGAGAAATTAAACATCATATCTCCACCGACAAGCCCCGTAAGAAGCCCATCTTTGTGATGCAAAGCATTTGAAAAATCGGCGTCATAACCTAAAATATCTTTTGCATAAGTCGTCGCAGTTCTAAAACCGCCGCTGAAACAAACAACACTCATTCCTCGCGCTTTTAGCTCTTTAATCGTCTCGATTGCTCCATTCATGTATGGCAAAGAGTGACTGATCTCTTCGACTTTTTTGTATGGAAGTCCTTTTAGTAGAGAAACTCTCTCCTGAAGGCTTTCAAAAAAGTCTATCTCTCCATTCATAGCACGCTCGGTAATAAGTGAAACTCTCTCGCCGATACCGAGTTCTTTTGCAAAAAAATCTATCGTTTCTCCATCCATCAATGTCGAATCAAAATCGAATACAGCTAACTTCATAAATTCTACTCACTTTAGTTATAATTACGCAATTATACAATGTTAGGAATCTATTTGTTTACGCAACTTTTAAATAAACTTAAAAACTCTAGCTACATCACACTTGAAACCACGCCGGGGCACTCTCCGAAGTTTTCAAATGTCATAGAAAAGTTAGACTCTCTTGGTCTGGATAAACTCGTTGATGGATTTTCCACAACAGACAATCCCCTTGCAAAGCTAAAATACAATGCACTTTTTGCGGCAAAGATGCTTCAAGATAGATTTAACAAACCAGTCATCGCTACGATGAGCATGAGAGATAGAAATATCATCGCTCTGCAATCTGACCTTCTTGGGGCAAATGATGTTGATATAAGAGCTATACTCGCTCTCACAGGTGATCCCGCGAAACTCTCAGATCAGCCGCACGTCAAGGGTGTTTTTGAGGGTGATAGCACTCTATTACTCGATATTATTGCTTGTTTTAACTCTTCTATCGATTACGCTGGAAAACCTTTCACTGTTAAACCTGAGCAGATCTACCCTTTTGGAGTCGTAAACTCTTACGCGAAAAATCCAAAAACTTTACAAAAAAAGATGCAGAAAAAAATAGCCAAAGGTGCGCTTGGTATCATCACTCAGCCAGTTTATGACATTGAAAACACAAAGCTTCTTTTAGAACTAATGGAAAATGCGAAAAAAGAGTGTTCACTTGATGAAGCTGACTCGACTTTGATTTTAGGTATTTTTCCTATCACAAAACTTCGCACTGCCCAATTCTTGGCTTCACATGTTCCCGGAATTGACGTGCCGGACATCTGGATAGAAAAACTCAGACGCGCAAATGAGATATCACCTGAAGAAGAGTACAAAGTGGGCTTTGAGTTGAGCAAAGAGCTTTTTGAGTCTATCAAAGCAATTCATCCAAAGATTCACCTAATGACGGCAAACCAATTTGAAATCGCTAAAGACATACTGATATAAAAACTAAAACAGCTACCATGTAAGGAAAAAAATGATTGATTTAAAACTACTGCAAAAAGATTTTGAAAATGTTTCAACACAGCTAAAACGCAAAGGTGTTGACGAAGAGTTACTCGCTGATTTAAAAGCGAAAAACGAAGCGCTTAAAGAGGCAAAAATTGCTTATGAAGCGGCACAAGCGGCTCAAAATGAGATGAGTAAACTCTTTGGTCAGTATATGAGAGAAAAAAAAGATGTCACTGAACTAAAAGAAAAAGTGGATGCAAACAAGATAAAGGTCACTGAACTTCTTGATGTGCAAAGAGAATCGGAAGAGGCGCTTATAACTCGTGCAATGGCTGTTCCAAATCTTCCAGATGAAAATGTTCCAGATGGCCAAGATGAAGAGAGTAATGTAGAACTCAAAAAAGTTTTAACGCCTCGCGAATTCAGCTTTACTCCAAAAGAGCATTGGGAACTCGCAGAACAAAACGGCTGGATCGACTTTGAGCGCGGTGTAAAGTTAGCAAAAAGTAGATTTAGTGTCATTAACGGAACAGGTGCAAAACTCGAGCGCGCACTCATAAACTTCATGCTTGACTTTAACACGACACGTGGATTTAATGAAGTAAGCGTGCCTCAGATCGTAAATCGTACAGCACTTGAAGGAACGGGACAGCTTCCAAAATTCGAAGAGGATTTGTACAAAATCGATGGCGAAGAACTTTACCTCATCCCAACCTCTGAAGTACCTCTTACAAATCTCTACCAAGATGAGATCATCCCCTCAGATGCGCTTCCTATCAAGATGACAGCGCACACTGCATGTTTTAGAAAAGAAGCTGGAAGTGCTGGACGCGATGTACGCGGAATCATCCGCCAACACCAATTTCACAAAGTCGAACTCGTAGTAATTTCAAAACCAGATGAGAGCGATAAACTCTTTGATGAGATGCTCAGCTGTGCTTCTGACCTTTTAACAGCACTTGAGCTTCCTCACCGTTTAGTAACGCTTTGTACAGGAGATCTTGGTTTTGGAGCGGCGAAGACTGTAGACTTAGAAGTGTGGCTACCAGGACAAGCAACTTACCGCGAAATTTCTTCTGTCTCAAACACTAGAGATTTTCAAGCTCGTCGCGCAAAAATCCGCTTTAAAGATGGCAAAGCAAACACACTCGTACACACACTCAACGGCTCATCTTTGGCAGTAGGCAGAACAATGGTAGCCATCATGGAAAACTTCCAAAATGAAGATGGAAGTATCTCTATGCCAGAGGCTTTAAAGGCTTACATATAAGGCTAATAGGCGGCTTTAGCTGCCTATTTACTGCCAACTTTCATAATGTTCTATTTCCATTTTTACATATTATCATACACATCTCTTCTGTGTCTAACTCTTATGATCTCAATCAACAGTTGATCGTCTTCAAGAAAATATATAATTCTATAATCACCAACTCTAATTCTAAAATTATGTTCGGTACCTAATAATTTTTTATGATTTGCTGGATGTGGGTCTAAGGCTAGTTTTCAACTGTCTCTAGAATTTTGGGAATCTGTTGTTTATCAATTTTACGAAGTTCTTTTTTAGCTGATGCTTTCCATTCTATTTTATAAAAGGCCATCAGCTCTTAGCTCATTTAAAAAAATATCATGAGAAGTTGTTTCTTCATCTTTTCTATCAGCGATAGCAGATAGATCTTCAATCTCTTCTAACATATTTTCAAACTCTTCCATAGTTATTACCACAGATACTTTATCGCCATTATCATTAGTTATATATTGAGGATGCAAATTTATTGGCATAGTCATAAATAACTCCTTGTATTTTCTAAAAAAAATTATATCTAAAATCCTCCAACCGTTATGCAAAAAAAAAACTACTAGTTTATAAAGATAGCTTTGAATAAGCAACTTACCACGAGATCTCTTCTGTTTCAAACACAAGAGATTTTCAAGCTAGACGTGCAAAAATCCGCTTTAAAGACGGCAAAGCAAACACACTTGTACACACACTTAACGGCTCATCTTTAGCAAATATTGTAGATAATCGTAATATTGATCTAAGTAGTGTCAAGTTTAAAATGCTTTAAAATATCTTCGTAGCCGCCTTTTTTTATTTTTATAAACTTAAAATTTCATATTCCCCCACGCCAAGATTCTCGACGCTATACTCTCCAAAACGTATTCTATGCAGAGCAACTACTTTGTTGCCCACAGCGCCAAACATCCGTTTTACTTGATGATATTTCCCCTCGTTAATCTCTAAATGAACAAGGGTGCTTGTAATTATTTTCATATTTGCAGGAAGTAGTGGTTTTTTTTCACCTTTTAAAAGGAGAATTCCACTTGCAAATATCTCTTCTTCATCTCCTCGCAAAGGCTCAGCTAGTATTACTTCATAAAGTTTTGAAACATCGCTTTTTGGGCTTGTAAGCCGATGATTGAGCATGCCGTCATCTGTAAGTAAGATGGCGCCCGTAGTGTCGCCATCAAGCCTGCCAATAGTAGCAATTTTCGGATTTCTTCTTGTGTATCGCTCTGGTAATAAAGAGTATATAAGCACTCCAATATCATCATGAGAACAAATCACACCCCTTGGCTTGTGCATTAAAAGAGTTAAGGACTCAGGGTCAAGGAGTTTTTCATCAATGGTCACATCGTTATGATAGACCTTTTTATCTGCATCAAAAAGTCTCACTCCATTCTCACAAACCTGAAACATTTTTAAAAATTTTTTAGCCTCACTTCTTGAACAATAACCCAAACTTGAAAGATGAGCATCAACTCTTTTATAACTATTTTGCATTTTTACTTCTTTGTGAAAAATCTTCATATCTAAAGCTTAATTATATCTCAACTCGCAAAATCAACCTAAAACAAAGCCTAAATGCATTAAACTGCGACATAAGATAAGGGTAATGACATGAATACAAATTTACAATTTCTCCAGCCAGATAGACCAAACATCATATCACCAGAAAATGAAGTTATCAGATTCCATCGCAAAATGGATATGGCGGCTGTAATTGAGCAGATGATAGAGGGAAAATATATTCTCGTTGAGGGAGTTTTCAGCAATGGTTTAACGCTTTTAGCGGAGCTTAAAAAAAATCTTTTACTTACATGTAAGGATACAAGTTTTCAAGGACAACGTGATTATCGTTCTGCTTTTAGAGAAATTTCTCATAGATTATTACTCAAAGTAAAAGATAATAAATTAGCTATTAAAAAATCTCCTGATATTGGCTGGTTGGAGTTGTTATATCCAGAATTCTCAGAGTTCTATCTCTCGTTTGTCGAAGTTCAAGGACTCAATAGTTCATGGCAATGGTATCAAAAAGGAATCGAGATCAAACCTTTACATGTAACGCTTCACCCCTTTTATGGAACATATTTCCCAACACGATTTGATCACTTAGAGCTCTTTGACCAATGGTTAAAGAAGTACGAAGGTGCAAAAGAAAATGCCATTGATATCGGTGTAGGCAGTGGTGTTTTATCCTTTCAGCTCATCCAAAACGGCTTTGAGAACATCTTTGTAACTGACACAAATAAAAATGCAATTATTGGTGTGAAGCAGGAATGCAAACGCTTGGGTTACGAAAATAAGATAACACTTCATCATGGTGATTTATTTGAAAATTGCGATGTAAAAGCTGATTTGATTGTTTTTAATCCTCCTTGGATGAGGGCAAAACATCAACTCGAAGAGGGAATCGATAAAGCGATCTATTATGAAGATGATCTCTTTACAAGATTTTTTGACCAAGCACAAAAGCATCTTGTAAGTGATGGAAAAATAGTTCTGATATTTTCAAATCTAGCTCAAGTAGTGGATGAAGAAAGCTCTCATCCCATCATAGAAGAACTGCAAAAGAACAAGCGTTTTACAAAAGTATTGCACCTTAGACGCGGCGTCAAAGTATCGTCGAAAAACACAAAACGTACAGATTCAAGAGATACTGAAAAAGTTGAATTATGGGTTTTAGCGCCGAAAGTGGCAACTTTGTAAGTCAAAACAGCTCTTTATATGTTATAATCCATTAATTTTTAACTGTAAAGACTGTTCCCTTATGATCATCAAAATATTTTTTTTAGTACTCGTTTTTTTCTCTTTACATGCCCAGTCCGAAGAAGCTTTAACTTCTGATCAGGTCAGTTCTTCTGCTACTCCTCCTGCTGAAATCAATCAAAAAAGTATCAAACAATATTCTGTTTGTAATAGCCTTGTTCTATACAAAAAAACAAACTTTTTTTCTACTCTCAATAATTCTCTCCTAACACAAAAATTTTATACCCAATACTGCAAACATCTTCAAAATTTTGCATGGTTTGATTCAACATTACAGTATTCACCTCAAGCCCTTGATCTGCTTGCATCAATAGATGATTCCTTGCACTACGGACTAAACCCTGAAAAATATCACCAAAATGAGCTCGCTTCTGATCGTGATTTACTAGAAAATGGTACATTTTCTAGTGATGAAAAAAAGATTGCTCTCATGAACACCATTGATCTCTTATTGACCGATGCTTATATTACTATGGCAGAAGATCTTTATTATGGTTTTACAGACTGGGAGAAATTTAAAACGAGTAAAATTGCTGATGAGCAAATCGAGTGGGATCGTCCTACGAAGTTGCCATTGCTAGTAACAAAACGTCTTTTTGATTCTTTAAAGAAAAATTCTATTAAAAGTTCTTTAGAAACTCTCAATCCAGATTTTAAAGAGTACACACGTCTTATCAAAGCACTTGCATACTATCGCTCTTTAGAAAAAGATGATGAATGGGTAAAAATCCCTTTTGGTTCTCTCATTATTCTTAACAGCACAGATGAGCGCCTTCCTTTAATCAAAAAACGTTTATTAGAAAGTGGAGAACTTGATACGATTACAGATCCTGATGGAACTCTTTACGATGATAAAATACTGATTTCTGCCGTCAAAAAATTTCAATCACGCCATAATCTTAGTGCGGATGGTCTTATCGGTAATAAAACTATTGTGGCTATGAATGTTCCTCTTTCAAAAAAGATCACGACGATCATTCTCAATCTTGAACGCTATCGCTGGCTCAATTCTGGCATGGACAAAACAGATGCTTACATAGATATTAATGTCCCCGCTTTTACAATGCAGTTACTTGAAAAAGGGGATGAATTATTTCATATGAATGTCATTGTAGGAACAAAAGATCGCCCAACGCCAATACTCAGTAGCAAAATTTCGTATGCTGTTATAAACCCTACTTGGACAGCACCCCAAACTATCGTCAAAGAAGATATTTTAGAGAAAAAAAATCTTTTAAAATATCTGCAAAAACATAACATGCGTGTCTACAGACAAATTCATGGAGAGATGATCGAACAAAATCCGCGAGCGATTAATTGGGAACCATACAAAGAAGCTGGAGCGGCCCCATTTACATTCAAAGCTGATGCAGGAAAATCAAATCCTCTAGGAGTAGTCAAGTTTATATTTCCAAATAAATATTCAATCTATATGCATGATACCAATAGCCGTGGGTTGTTTAAAAATGAATACAGAGCACTGAGTTCTGGATGTATCAGACTCGGTGAGCCTAAGAAGTTGTTAACTTACCTGTCACCAAAAGAAGATATCATTAGTGGAGAAATTGAAGATGAACATAGAGTCGACCTTCAAAAAAGGCTTCCCGTGCTCATTCGATATATGACTGTCGGAGTAGATTCAGACCAAAAGGTTTATTTTTACAATGATATCTATGGTTATGATGATCTTCAATTACAAAATATCAAAAAAATTAATTTTATGAAATTTGATACGATGAATTAATAGGTGGTACAGTTTTGAACATTGAAAAAAATAGAAGAGAATTTCTTAAACTTTCAGGAGCTCTATGTCTTGGAGCTCTGATCGCGCCGCATGATCTTTTTGCTATGCAAACAAGTGAAATTTACACTCCAGCCGATACCCGCTCGCTTAACTTTTATAATGTTAACACACTGGAAAGTCTTGATGTAACTTACTTTAAAAATGGCATCTACTCAGACGAAGCCCATGCAAAAATTAATGAACTCATGATAGACAGACGCTCTGGAGAAATCACTACGATGGAACTTGGGCTTATCGATACACTTCATCAGATTCACACTCTTTCTGGCTCACATGAACCTCTCGAGATTATATGCGGATACCGTTCACCTCAAACAAATGAAAAACTAAGACACCAGACAAGTGGCGTCGCTAAACATAGTTATCATACGCTTGGTCAAGCTGCTGATATCAATATTAAAAATATTCCCCTTGAAGAACTTCATCGCATAGCTATCTCTTTAAATGCCGGTGGAGTCGGTTTTTATCCTCATTCAGGATTCATACATGTTGATATAGGTCCTGTTCGTACTTGGAGAGGGTAACAACACCTTTCCTTTCTATTGAAATCTTAAAATAAGTTCACCCAATCCTTTCCTTCTCTTTTAAGAAATTTATCTAAAAATTTCACTCCTCTACGAGACCAACAAATGCATGTAACACAAAAGAGAACTGCACTCAAATGTAAACGCTCAAAAGTGGTATTTAAAATGCTTAAAGAGAATGTTGCATCTCTGGGCATTGACACAAAACTTCGTCAATTATGTTGCAACAGAAGACTAACAAGGGGGAAATACATATGAAATCTGTAAAAATCAGTTATATCAAGTTCCAAATATTGCTCTTCAATCTAAAAAAGAGAACACTAAGGCTTTAAAAATAAAGCCTTAGTCTCAGCTCTAAAGCGTTTATACTCTTCTTATATTCATTTTCAAACTATTTTTTCATCTGTAGACTCATGATATCTCTTGCATGTAAGCCATTTTATGGCACATCGATTGCTTATATCGGGTACAATTACGCATTACATGTAAAGGTTAAAAAGATTTAGTATGGCCCAAGAAGAAATAATAATTATTCAAGATGATGATGCCGCTTTTGGTACTTCCACCGATGCACATCTTTCAGCAGAATCAACTGCAGAGATTAGTGCAAAGAAAAAAAAGAAAAAAATTATTATATTTGCAGCAGCTGGCGTCACCACTATTATACTTCTTACGATTCTTGTAACTTTACTCTACAAAAAATCTCATCATAAAGATGATTTAAGTAGCTTAAATTCTGTAGAAAACAAATTTCAAGATAAACAAAAAAAAATACTCAAATCAAGCGAACTTGAAAAGATCATTGCCAAAGCCAACTATCTTTACACAAATGGAAATAAAGAGGAAGCTCTGAATCTCTTTGAGCAGATTGCACTTTACAGCGAAGGTATTTCTCAATATAACCTTGGTGTAGCGCAGCTCAAAGAAAAGCAATATCAAGTAGCACTTGAAACTTTTAAAAAAGCTATACAAAACAATGAGAATGTCTGCGTAAGTGCTATCAATGCTGCGGTATGCGCACAAGCCCTCAACCAACCGGAGGGTTTTAAATACTATGTCAATCTAGCCTATGCTTCTTTGCCAAAGGAGATTAACTCTCCACTTTATTCCTATTATTATGCTTTGATCCAATATTACAAAGGAAATAACCTTGAAGCTTTAAGTGCGCTCAATCATCCAAACTCAGATGAATATCCAGAGCAAAGACAAATTCTTAAAGCAAAAGTTAATGCTGCTCTTGGCAACTATTATCAAACTATTGATGCATTATCAAAACCTTCAGTAGCTACAAATTCTCTTCCTTTGGGACTCCTTTATGCCAATGTAGGAGACTTGTCCCTTGCACAAAAATATCTATCAAATTTAGCCCCTCAGAGTACTGATATTATGCGCCAAATGCTCGCTTTAACATTGGTAAATATCAAGGCAGGACAACTCCAAGAAGCGTCAAAACAGCTCAATTTGCTTACAGATAAATATCCACTAGAGATCTATAAGCCCTACCCTATCAATGTCAAGCTCAAAGACTCGCTTTTTGATCCAGATATAGCACAGGCAAGTTTTAGAAAAAATATTGATAATGAGTTATGGATGACTTATGAAAAAATATTCTATTTTGCCCCATATAAAGTCTTCAATGCGAACAGTACGATCAGCTACATCAAAAAAGGAAATGCAAATATCTCTATCGATGATATCTCCTCGGCAAAAGAGTACCTTGAAAAAAGCAGCGCATCATCAGTGGTAAACTACGGCATAGCACAATCGATCAAAAAAGCACTCTCATTTAGACTCAGGGATGCAAATAAACAGCTTCAAAGTTTAGAAAAAATACAACCGCGTCATTCGATCTTACAATACAATTTAGCTCTGACTTATGCACAAATGGGAGATATACAAAACGCTTATGAGCATTTCAAAAGATCATACCATCTCGACTCCAACAACTATCTTTCTGGTATTTTCACTATCATGTGTGCACAGATTTTACATCTTGATAATGATAAATTTAATTCCATACTCAAAGATAACCTTGTCAATGAGCCCTCTGGAGAAGATAAAGATCTGTATGATACACTTTTATATCTTACTCAAAACAATTTTTTAAGTACCTCAAAATGGTTAAATAACACCTATAAAGAACGTCCTCTCTACCTTATTATGAACGTTATCATTGCCAATAAACTTGGTAAAAATGAGATTGCATTAAAATCAGCACAAAAGTTAAGTTACTTACTCCCGCATGATATATTTCCACAGATCGTCTATATGGATACCAAACTCAAAAAAGCTGATACAAAACAATATGCCAAAGAGATGCTTTTTTATATCAAAAAACAAAAATTCAACTTCGAAGATCTCTATTATGGGCCATATATCACAAGATATTTTTATACGCAAGAGGCACTTATGACGGGAACACTTTATCCTCTTCAAGTCCAGCTTCAATCTGTATTAAATACAACACAAGCGTCACCTGAAGATATACTCTACACCCTTGCTCTAACAAATTTATTTAATAAAAAAGCAGAAGAAGCGTACAGTAACTTTAACCAACTTATCGATGATTATAAAATCAATGATGATAAAACACTCTTTTTTGGAGCTATTGCTTCTATAACCGCAGGCCATCATGATAATGCCATCGCACTTTTAGAGCTAGCCAAAATGAAAAATCCTGAGTTTTCTGAGAGTAGATTTGCACTTGGACTTTTATATATGGAGACGAAGAACAATAAAGGCGCAGCTATACAGCTGAGTCGAATTAGTGAAGTTGGCTTTGCCTCAAACTATTTTACATTTGATATAGATACAGAAGATCTCTATTTTGAAAAAGAGCATCATAAATAAAAAAGCTCTACTCTTTTATTCTTCTTTTTCTCAAATGTAGAGCTGCTCTTATTAATCCATAAAATATATAAAGAGTCACAATCAACGCAAAACCCTCTATCGGATAGACAAAAATACCAAAGGCAATACATAGTAACAATATAAATAAACGAAGCGTATAAGGCTTTGACGGATTGATCTTTTTAAAACTTGGATATCGGATATTACTCACCATCAACAAAGAAACAAGAATTGAAGCGATAGGTAAAAGAAAGAAACACTGATGCAAAAATTCATATTTTTGAAATAATAAAACCAAAATGGAGATAAAAACTGCAGCAGTAGGAATAGGAATACCAATAAAGACAGAAGGTTTACTCTGCGCTGTCATAACGTTAAAACGAGCAAGACGAATGGCGCCAAATATTACAAACAATGATGCCGTCACTATCCCAAATCTTGCAAATTCATGTCCGGCATACATGTAAAGCAAGATAGCAGGTGCAACGCCAAATGCAACTAAATCTGCTAAAGAATCAAATTCTACACCGAAACGACTGCATGTATTTGTAAGTCGTGCAACTCTGCCATCTAGACCATCAAATATAAGCGCTAATACAATTAGCCAAGAAGCAGTTGTAAACTCTCCGTTGATGGAGTTTATGATACTCACAACTCCTGCAAAAATACTAGAAGCTGTAAAAATATTGGGAAGTATATAGATTACACTTCTCTTTTTTGAATCCATTTTAGGACAAGTATCCTAAAAGTGTTTCTCCAGCTTTTACCTGTGAATCAAGCTGCACAGAAAGTCTCGATGAGAGAGGAACGCTGATAACTGTTTTGCCCTGTGTCATCACACCGTATCTTCTCCCTTGAGTGACATCGAGTCCTTCATGAAGATAAAGATTCAAATCATCGATGCTGTTATCTAGCATATGCTCTACATGTACGACATTGTTATATCTGTCTTCAAATACAAGTTCTACTTTCTCATTTAAGAGTGCAGCCTTTTTAATCTCTGTAGAAAGCCTTGCACCACGTCTAAGATTGATTGATCGTACACTTGAAAAAAATGGAGCGCGAAGTATGGAGATATCAAATAATGAAGATTTAATAACGATCTCATATCCATGATCGAGAGTATTGATAGCTATTATTTTTCCATCAACTGGACTCAACAGTGCGCCCTTTTGCATATATGGGATCTCTAACTCTGGATTTCTATAGATATATACGAGGACGATTAAACCTATTACACTAAAAAAACGTAAAAAAGTAAAATCTAAAAATGTGAATACTAAAATAGTTCCAATAGCAATCGCGACATAAGTGTATCCAGCTTTTGAAACTATAAAAGTATCAGTTGTTGTCATTTTTATTCTCTTCTTCAATAATGTGACGTTTTTTCACCATAGAAGCATCCTCTTTTAATTCATCTGCGATCTCATTATGCACAGGTGAAAGTTTGCTTTCCATCTCATTGTCTTTTTCAAATTTTTCGATGATCTCACGAACATCTTCACCTGTGATATTTTCTTTATCATAAAGCAATGAAACCATATTTTCAATAGCTCCACGATACTCTTCAAGACTTTTCTTTACCTCTACATAATGTTCGCTTAGACTAATTTTAATAAAACTATCCATATCTTCAGCCATTTTTTCACTAAATTCTCTCGCAGCAGGAGCGCCTCCGCCAAGAAATGATTGACGCTGTTTTTCTAACACCATCAAACCTGCAACATCTGTCATACCATAGACCTGAACCATAGATTTTATGATATCTGTCGCACGTTCCAAGTCATTTCCAGCACCTGTAGATATCTCACCTAAAAACACTTCTTCAGCTCCGCGACCGGCAAGAAGTACATCTACTTCAGCCCATAATTCATGCCGCTGTGCCATAAACTTGTTTTCTTCTGGAGTATTGAGTGTATAACCAAGAGCTGCTAGTCCACGAGGAACGATGGAGACTTTCGATACCTTTTTCGCACCTTTTGTGATCTCAGCAAGAAGCGCGTGACCACTTTCATGGTAAGCTACAATCTTTTTCTCTTTTGGATTGATACGACGAGATTTTTTAGCAAGTCCTGCGATCGCACGTTCAACAGCTTCAAAAAGATCTTTTTGACTTACGCTTTTTTTACTCGCACGTCCCGCTAAAAGAGCACCTTCATTGATAATATTTGCCAAATCAGCACCAGCAAGACCTGCTGTGATACGGGCAATCTCTTCAAGATCTACGTCATCAGAGAGTTTAACCTCTTTTACATGTACCTTTAATATCTGAATACGTCCCTCAAAATCGGGTTTGTCTACAAGAACCTGTCTATCAAAACGCCCTGGACGCAAAAGTGCACTATCCAAAACCTCTGGACGGTTTGTCGCAGCTAAGATAATTATAGGCGTATCAGTTCCAAAACCATCCATCTCTGCAAGAAGCTGGTTAAGTGTTTGCTCGCGCTCATCATTTCCACCCATCATTCCACCCGCGGCACGGCTTTTTCCGATAGCATCGATCTCGTCTATAAAGATGATAGATGGAGCATCTTTTTTTGCCTGCTCAAAGAGATCACGAACACGTGCAGCACCGACACCCACAAACATCTCAATAAAGCTAGAACCGCTCACAGAGAAAAATGGAACTTCTGCCTCGCCTGCAACTGCTTTTGCAAGAAGAGTTTTTCCTGTTCCTGGGCTTCCTACAAGTAAAACACCTTTTGGAATTTTTGCACCAAGTTCAACATAGCGTTGAGGATATTTTAAAAAGTCTACAATCTCTTGTACTTCCTCTTTTGCTTCTTGAACACCTGCAACATCATCAAACTTCGTTTTTGGTTTTTCAGAATTAACAAGTTTTTTAGAATTCCCCATACCAAGGATTCCGCTTCCCATGCTTTTTTGCATACGTCCAGCAAAAAACATCCAAATACCAATAATAAGTAAAAATGGAAACAACCACCCAAACATCTCAGTAAACCAGTTAGACTCACTAAATCCTGAGTAATCTATATTTTCTTTATCTAACAAAGGAACTAAAGTATCATCGCCCGCTACCATACGTGTTGTATAAGAAATTTGTTTCCCATCAGCACTGCCAGTTGCGCGGATATAAGTCTGCCCAATTTCCACTTTTTGCACTTTCTTATCTGTGATAAGTTCTTTAAGTTCTGAGTAGCTCACTTGCTTGTTTTGTGATGTTGAACCCATCGCTGAACCCATAGAACCAGTTGCGCCCTGATCTCCTATGAGTGATTTAAAAACCAATATAATAACAATAGAAAAAATTGCAAAAGTTATAAGTGGATTTTTATTGAAGAAATTATTATTTTTATTGTTTTTATTATTGTTTGATTCTGGAGAACCCATTAGGTACTATCCTCTTTTTAATATTAATGTTACCCATTCATCTTGCGTTATACGCTCCAACAATGGACAATCTTGATAAAACTTAAGCACTTTATTCTCGTATTTATCCAGTATTCCGGACAAGATTAAAACGCCGTCAGGTTTTGTAATTTTTTTCAAATCACTTGCAATATATGTTAAAACATCAGCTACGATATTTGCTATAGTAACATCGTATGTTTTTTCACTCATTGCAGCCGAACCTTCCCAAATATTTCGATAAGCGACACTATTTTCATAAGCATTAATAGTAGAGTTTTCAACCGAGATAGGATCAGTATCACATGCGTCTGCAATAGCACCAAGCTTTAGTGCAGCAATACTCAAAATACCGCTTCCACACCCAACATCGATCACTTCGTCACCATCTTTTACATATTTAGCAATCCCTTGAAGACAAGTTGCTGTTGTCGGATGATGTCCTGTGCCAAAAGCTAAAGCAGGATCTAAAACGATATTTATACGATCTTCCTTTGGTTCTTCCCAAGTCGGATAGATATAAAATGGCTCAATTTCAACTGGAGTTATCGCATCTTGATACTCTTTCACCCAGTCACTACTCTTTTCTTTAGTCAATACACATTCAACGTCTATAGAGATATTTAATGCTTTTTGCAAAGCTTCTCTAAACTGCTCAATGCCCCACTCTATAGTTTCAAGTTCATCTTCACTACGGATAATGAAGCCCTCATCGATCTCTTCAAAGCCGACAGGAATCGTATCTGTTAAAAAGTCACTGAAGAGATCGTAGTGAGAAGAAACTCTCACTACGAGTTGATTGTAGGATTCCTGCATTAGGCTTCAATGCCCAAAACAGCGGCGAGTTTTTCTTTAAGAACTTGAGGAGTAAACGGTTTCACGATATAGTTATTAACACCCGCTTTTAAGGCTGTAATAACTTCAGCTTTACCACCTTCTGTAGTAACCATGATAATCGGAAGATCTTTAAAACGAGCATCCGCACGCACTTTTTTTACAAGTTCCAAACCGTTCATTTCAGGCATATTCCAGTCAGTGATCAACATTCCAACATCTGGATTTTCATTTAAGACACCCCAACCTTGCAAGCCATCTTCGCCTTCTAAAATATCCTTGTAGCCTAAACGCTGCAAAGTATTTTTTATTATACGACGCATCGTCGAGCTATCATCTACCACTAATAATTTCAAATATAATCCTTTGTATAAATTATATATTTTTAGAATTTTGACTAATAATAGCCTAACTTAGTTTGAATTAACTTTAAATAAGGCCTCTAAATCTAAAGTACCCTCGTAGTATGCCTTTCCAATGATGACGCCATCTATCTCATTGGTTGCCATTAAAGCTTCAATATCTGTTGCATCTTTTACGCCGCCGCTTGCAATTGTACTCACCCCGCTTGCTCTTGCAATATCGAGAGTAAACTCTACATTAACACCACTTAATGTCCCATCTTTGCCAACATCTGTACAGATAATCGCTTCTACTCCGGCATTTGCAAATTCACGTGCAAGATCAGTCGCCCTCATATTGCTTACTTCGCCCCAACCCTCAACTGCGACATAGCCATCAATCGCGTCAATACCCACAGCAATAGGATACTTTGCTGCCATCTCTTTGACAAAAGCCGGATTTTTAACGGCGATCGAGCCGAGTATTATTCTATCTATACCTATTTCAAGCATTTTTTGTATCGTTTTTTCATCACGAATACCACCGCCGAGTTCTAGCTTCACATTGCAATTTTCGCGTATTTTAATAATCTGTTCGAGATTTTTTGGTTCACCTGCGAATGCGCCGTTAAGATCCACAAGATGTACCCACGTGGCACCCATCTCTTCAAATTTTTTCACAAGTTCCCATGGTTCATTTGAATATATTTTTGCGCTGTCCATCAGCCCTTTAGTAAGGCGGACTGCTTTTCCATCTTTTAAATCTATCGCTGGGTATAAAGTCATATTAATTATTGCTCCTATTGTAGTTGTATAAAATTTTCTAAGATTTTCAGACCATTGTTATGGCTTTTTTCAGGATGCGGTTGAATACCAAGAATATTCTCTCGTGCTATTGCACTTGTAAACTCATAACCATATTCTGTTGCGCCGATACTGTCTGATTCATTTTCACAGACCACATGAAATGAGTGTACAAAATACAGATAATGAGATTCATCTAATCCATTAAAGAGTTTATGTCCTTTTGTAAACATACGGTTCCATCCCATGTGCGGCACTTTTAAAGGATGAGAAAATTTGCGTTGATCAAACTCTATCACTTTGCCTTTGATAAGGCCTAGTCCCTCATTTGGACCAAACTCTTCACTGCTGTCAAAAAGCAATTGCATCCCAAGACAGATACCAAACATATAGTTTCCGCTTTTTGCATACTCTTTAAGTGCCACGTCCATCGAACGCTCTTTAAGATGCTCCATTGCGTCGCCATAGGCACCTACTCCCGGAAGAATCAGTTTATCATAGAGTTTAAATTTTTCAGGATCAGAGACAATCGTCACTTCCTCACCGAGCTTTGCAAAAGCATTTTTGACACTTGCCAGATTTCCCATATTGTAATCAACGATTGCTATCATTTTTGACTTTTCTCTTGTGTAGATTTTAAATATACTGCCAAACTCACTATCATTACACTAACACCGCCCATAATATACAGAGCATATAAAAGCTTTTCTGGATCTGTAATAGCAAATTTAAATACAAGCATTAGCGCTTCTATCGAAAGGGCAATGATGATTGAGCCCAAAAATTTAACCATAGTTTTATGTGCTCCCGAAATATTGTGCTCTTGATTCTGCCCTGTTATCTCTTCTTCAATAATTGTCTTGGTAAGATCAAACATCGCTAAAGAAAGTGTCAATAAAATAGTTGCTTCGAACACATTTTTAATCTCAAAATTACTCACCGTTATCTCATTAACAAAAAAGCTTTGAATTCCTTTGAAAAATAGAAGAATAGCGATCGCAATCAAAGCAACTGCAAAGATGCCATACGAAATTTTAAAAAAATTATTGAAAAAAGTATCTAAGGTATTGAGATGAGCAATTTTTAAAACCTCATCAAAAGGCATATCTATGCAGGCTACATATTTAATTTCACCTTTTTCATCATAAATCGGTGTTGATGCGGTAACTGTAAGCTCTGAACTCAAAAGTGAAGGATAAGGATCAGTTATAGTACATCTGTGTTCTCTAACCGCACGGTAATAATAAGCACGATCTGCACGAATTTTTCCAATATCTTCATCTCTATGCTCAGCTTTTTTATACGTTGGTGATACTTGAATACCTTTGTAATCCAAAAGATAAACGGCATCACAGTTTTCAAGATCAGCCTTGATCTTTAAGAGCCTTGGCATAATCATCTCAGGTGAAAGTGAAGGAAGTCTGTCTGGAATATTTTTTGAAAAAAGATAACAAAAGTAAGCTCTAGCTTTTGTTCTGCCCTTCGAAAAATCTTGAATATCAGCTGCGACCATTAGATACCTTTTATATCAAATTATTTTGCGATTATAGCATCATATTTTTAAATTAACCGACCTCATAAATGGCCTCTTTTGTCTCACAGCGGTTATACTCACACTGGAAAGTTGTGTGCGTTATTTCAAAATCTTTTTTTAAAATCTCTTCTAGAGAATCTAATATTGTGTCACATTCCCCAAGCGTGATATTTTCTTTAAACTCAAGATGTGCTTCTAGATGTATTCTGTTGTCGTCAAGCTGCCAAAGATGGATATGATGTATATTTGTAATTTGCACTTGAGTCTGCATAATCTTTTGAGCCACCTCTTCAAGCTCGATCCCCTCAGGCGTGAACTGCATCAACACAGAGAGTGACACTTTCATCAAGCTCCAAGAAGAAATTATCAGATATAGTGCTATCACGATTGATACAAGTGGATCAATCCAATATATTTCATAAAAGTACATGAGTAATCCACCAACTACTACAGCTATGGATGTTAACATATCTGTTAAGAGATGAAGATAAGCTGCTTTGATATTCATATTATGATCTGCATCATCTTTTATAAACAATACACCAAGTGCATTTAAAAATATACTTATAACTCCCAGCCATATAACAATCAAAGAATCAATATTTTGAGGATTCATAAGTTTCTCATATGCCTCGTAAATCAAGAATACTGCAACTGCCATCAAAACAGATGTGTTGAAAAATGCAGCAATTATCTCAGCACGTTTATATCCAAAAGTTTTGCTTGGCGTATTTTTTTTGCGAGAAAGGTAGTTTGCAATATAAGCAATTATCAGTGTTAAAACATCACTAAAATTATGAAGTGCGTCACTAAGAAGTGCAAGTGAACCGGAAAACACTCCTCCGATGATTTGTATTATTGTGATAATAAGATTTAAAAGAATTGCTATAAAAAGATTTTTCCCACTGACGTTGTGATGATGATGACCATTGTGATGATCGTGGTGATGATGTTCTGACATTTGTTATTCCGCCGGTTTTGATATAATACGTCTCATGAAACTTGATCACATCGCTATCGTGCGACTCTCAGCTCTTGGGGATATTGTTAATGCCACAATTGTACTACAATTTATAAAGCAAAAATATCCCGATATAAAAATCGATTGGATCACTGAAGAGGTTTTTGCACCGCTTTTATATGAACACCCGTTCATACACAAAGTTCACACGATCAATCTCAAAAAAATCAAAAAAGAGAAAAGTTTTTCACTACTAAAAAAAACTGTCTCAAAACTAAAAAACCTTCCAAAATATGATCTCATCATAGATATGCAAGGACTTCTAAAATCTGCTCTGGTAGCTCGTTTTATAGGCAAAAAGATCCACGGATATGATAAAAATTCTGTCAGAGAAAAACTCTCTTCACTTTTTTATGGATCTACTTCCAATATCCCTTATGAGTTAAGTGTTATAAAGCGAAATGTACTACTAATGAACGATGCGCTTAACTTATACCCAAAGGGCACTTCACATGTAAACGATGAAATGATAACAAGTAAACTCCCAACCCTGCCCTCATACAAGAAACTTCCATTCACACAAGATGAATACTGTGTTTTTGTAATCGGTGCTTCATGGGAAAGTAAGATTTATCCAAAAGAGAAAGTTTTAGATATCTGCAATACTCTGATATGCAAGACTTACCTTGTCTGGGGAAATGAAAAAGAAAAAAGTGATGCAGAGTTTATCGCAGCCAATTCAGACAATGCACAAATAACTCCAAAACTGAGTCTTCAAGAACTCTGCGCACTTATCTCACATGCAAGGCTAGTTATAGGCAATGATACAGGTCCGACACATATGGCATGGGCATATAACATCCCTTCTATTACACTCTTTGGACCAACGAATGAGAGGATGATTTATCCAACTCTTCAAAATATCGCTATCCATTCAGATTCAACGGTAGATATATTTCACATCAATAAAAATGATCTGTCGATAAAAAACATCGCCCCACAAAACATTATAGACAAAGCAAAGGAGCTTTTACAATGATAGGTTTTTACCTTTTTTTAGTTTTTGAAAAATTTTTGATGCTGCTACCTAAAAAAGTCAGACGGGCATTTTTTATCTCACTTGCAAATATCGCTTATCTTCTTAGTAAAAGATATACCAAAGTCGTAAGGCAAAATTTAGAGTTTGTCTATGGCAAGAAACTTGATGATAAATTCGTAGAAGAGATTACAAGATACTCATACAAATCTCTTATGCTGAATTTTTTATATACCTTAGAGGGACATTACTATACGGTTGAAGATATTGCCAAAAAAGTAAAATTTGAAAATTTAGAAATTATCCAAAAAATTCAAGCGCAAAATCGTCCTATCATTTTCGTGACTGCACACTATGGTGCATGGGAACTTGGCGCCCAGATGCTAAGTGCCTGTGTTGAACCGCTTATGGTCGTATACAAGGGGATGAAGAATGAACATTTCAATAACTATCTTCTCGCTTCGCGTGTAAAATGGAAGATGGACTATGCAGAAAAACGTGGTGCGGCAAAAGATGTAGTCAAAAGGCTTCGTGCGAAAAAAGCGGTCGCTATTTTGATGGACATCAATGTCAGTGCACAAGATGGAGTTGGTGTAGAATTTTTAAATCATATGACGCTTCAGCTCAAATCACCTGCTTATTTTGCAAGGAAGTTTGATGTTGCACTCGTTCCAATACTTATCCACCCAGATGAAAATGATGAAAACTATACGATCAAAGTTTACGAAGAGATTGTCTCTCCTCGAACTGACGATATTGAGAATGATATACTCGTTACAACGCAGATGGAGGCAGCATGGCTAAGTCAAGAGATACTCAAAAATCCAAAACCATGGTTTTGGGTTCATAGACGCTGGAAAAACGATTATCCAGAGATCTATAAAAAATAATTTCTCTTACTGTACTGTTGATTTTGCTTCAACAAGCTTGAGCAGTGCCAAGAAAAATGAAGTAATTGCAGGCCCGAGGATCATCCCCCAAAATCCAAAAGTAGCAAGTCCTGCTAAAATTGCGAAGAAAATAACTATCTCATTTAACTGCATATTTGATTTAATAAATCGGATATTGATCTCCCGAATAATGAGAGGCTTGATGAAAGTATCAGCGATGATCGATATTATCACTATTGAATAAATAGCAATAAACAAGGCTCCATTTGTATTACCGAAGCTGTATTCATAAGCCGCAAAAGGCACCCACATCAAAGCGCCTCCGACAACTGGAATCAGTGATGCAAAACCGTACATAATCCCAAATAAAATACCGTTATAACCCATCAACGCGATAGCAACACCAAATAATGCACCCTCAAACATCGCCGTTGCAAGAATAGAGTAAAAAACAGTGCTCATGACCGAAGAAAGTTCGTATGTTAAAAGTTTATTGTCATCCTCTTCAAGCTTCACCACTTTTTTTACAAATGCGATAATTGCTTCCCCGTTGTACTGAGAAAAGAAATAAAACACAATCACTAAAAGTGCATTTTTGATATATCCCGCACTGTATGAACCGATAGTTCCTGCATAAGAAACTGCCGTGGATGCAAGGTTTTTGAGTTGGAAATCTTGAATCATATTGTCTACATATGGTTTTAAAAATAACAAAGATGCAGGTGGATTATCAAGGAGATTTTGCATCGAATTTTCTACCTGTGTGATGATCGCTGGATCGATATTGTTTAGCTGTATAGAAAAGCTAGCTAAGAAATACCCAAGCGGCGCAAAAAAGAGCAGTGCAAGTAAAAAAGTAGAGAGCATACTTCCAAAAAATCTAGACTTGGTTATATTTGTAAAGTAACATTGTATATTTGCTGTCGAGATCGCCAAAAGCGCAGCGATAAGCATAGTGAGCAAAAATGGTTCATAAAGGCGATACATCCAATAAAGTGCGCCCCCAAAAAGTACGATGAGTAAGTGTTGTGGTTTCATGAAAGAAGACTCTCTTGTTGATTTTTAAATTTTATAACATCGATCGTTTTGTGTGTCGCGACTCTGCCTTTTGCCGTACGTTCCAGATAACCGTTTGCAATAAGATAAGGCTCAAATACATCTTCGACTGTTCCCTCATCTTCACTCAGCGCCGCGGCAATGGTGCTAAGCCCGATAGGTTTCCCTTTTGAAGCTACCAAAAGCTCTAAAAGTCGAATGTCCATCTCATCAAAACCGTGTGAATTGATTCCCAATTCGTTGAGGGCATACTGCGTTCGACTAAATTCGATGTGTCGCTCATTTGCCACTTCGGCAAAATCTCTTACACGGCGAAGCAGTCTAAGTGCAATACGTGGAGTTCCACGGCTTCTTTTTGCTATCTCGTGTGCCGCGTCACTTTTTATCTCTTTATCCAGTTTCTTTGAAGCTTGCATGACGATGCGTGAGAGTTCATCATCTGAGTAAAAATTCATACGAAAATTCATCCCAAATCTATCACGCAAAGGATTTGAAAGCATCCCCGCACGCGTGGTTGCACCGATGAGCGTAAATCTTGGAAGGTCTATCTTTACAGTCTGCGCCGCTGGTCCGCTTCCAATGATAATATCAATGCGAAAATCCTCCATCGAAGAGTAAAGTATCTCTTCAACAGCCGGAGAAAGACGGTGGATCTCATCTATAAAAAGGATATCGCCCTCTTCTAGATTTGTAAGAATCGCCGCCAAGTCACCACTTTTTTCTATCATCGGAGCGGCTGTTACTTTGATATTAGCATTCATCTCATTTGCGATGATAAGTGCGAGCGTAGTCTTTCCAAGTCCCGGAGGTCCGTAAAAAAGTGTATGGTCAAGCGCTTCAGCTCTTATCTTGCTTGCCTCTATAAAAACAGAGAGATTTTTTTTGATCTGCTCTTGACCAATATATTCATTCCATGCACTTGGACGAAGCGTTATTTCACTCGCCTCATCCGCGCTGAACTTCTCTATCTCAACTAAACGCTCCATCATACTCTCTTAATAAGTGTATTTTTCACTTGGAAATTCCCTTGATACAACTTCTTTAGCGTATGTTGCAACGGCATCTTTAACAAGCGTCGCACCATCGAGATATTTTTTGACAAATTTTGGAGTAAACTCTTCAAATAATCCCAACATATCGGAGAAAACGAGAACCTGCCCATCTACTCCACTCCCTGCTCCAATACCGACAACAGGCACTCCGACACTCGCAGCCACTAACGCTGCAACATCCGCTTTGACTCCTTCGATGACGATACAAAATGCACCTGCAAGCTCGATCTCTTTTGCGTCATTGACAAGACTCATCGCACTTCGTTCATCTTTACCTTTGACTTTATAACCGCCTTCGCTGCGAACAGACTGAGGCAATAAACCAATATGTCCACAAACTGCAATACCATTACATGTAAGGTGTTTTACGATCTCAGCTTTATCTGCTCCCCCTTCGATTTTAATCGCATCTGCGGGAGTTTCTTGAAAAACTTTTACGGCATTAGTCAGTGCTTGTTCTTTGGACATATATGTTCCAAAAGGCATATCACAAATCACAAAACTCTCTCCTGCTCCCTTACACACAGCATTTGTATGGTAAATCATTTGATCCAAAGTGGTACTCAGAGTATCACTTTTACCTGCAAAACTCATATTGAGACTATCGCCCACAAGGAGAATATCCGCGCTCTCTTCAAACAATTTTGCAAAGAGCGCATCGTAAGCTGTGATCATCACTAAAGGCTTTTCACCTTTGGCATTTAGTATCTTAGAAATAGTCATTTTTTTCTTCATTTCACAATCTTTTTTGGTAGATTTCACTAAAGAGATTTTAACCAAAAAATGATATAATCCAAAGCAATATAGGAGAACTATCACGATATGGGTGCAAGAAGAGAATTAGAAGCGAACTTCGACTTTGAAATTGTTGACGAATTTTTGGAACATTACTCTATGATGGTTGATATTATGGAACCGCTTATTGTCAATCTTTCAAGAGAAAATAAGTACAAAGACGATATCAATGAACTTTTTCGAATATTTCACAATCTAAAATCTGCTTCCTCCTTTTTAAAGCTTGAGTCGATCATTCGACTTTCGACTTTTGTTGAAAATGCCCTAGAAACACTTCGCAATGAAGAGGGTCCAGCAAATGAAGAGGTTATCACTTGGCTTTTAAATATCAGTGATATGTTTGAGAAATGGAATGATGATCTCAAGCTCGATAATGAACTCTCAAAAATAGAGTTCTCCCTATTAAAATTACCCGATTTGGAAAAAATTTGAAAAAATTAGTCGCTTACATAACTTCATGTTACCCTGAAAAATCTTTTAGTGTAGACCTCGCCCTTGCTCTTGGACAAAGCGGTGTCGATTCCGTAGAACTTGGAGTTCCTTTTTCTGATCCTGTTGCTGATGGCCCTGTGATAGAAAAAGCAAATCATATCGCGCTCGAAAACGGCTTTCGATTCCAAGACGTTTTAGATATCTCAAAAGAGATCGGTGATAAAGTAGACACTTTATGGATGGGATATTTCAACCCTTTTTATCAACATGGGTTAGATAATCTTCTGAAAAAAGCAAAGGACTTACATGTAAGCGGGCTCATCATCCCAGATCTTCCGTATGAAGAAACACTTACATATAAAAATATTTTTGATCTCAATGGAGTTGCCAATATCTCTTTTGTCGCTCCGACAGACTCAAAAGAGCGTATCGCAGAAATTGTAAAAGATGCGAAAAAGTTTATCTATATGGTGGCTTATACAGGCATTACAGGTTCTGGCAAAGCTGAAGATCTTCAACCTTTTATCACTTCCATAAAAGAAGTGACAGACACTCCTGCCTTTGTCGGTTTCGGTGTGAATGAAAAAACAGCGAAAGATAAAGTCAAAGGCGCTGATGGCGTCATTGTGGGTTCTGCATTTATCGATATCCTTTTAAGAGAAAATCTTAGCTACTCTCAAAAAATAGAAGAGTGTTCAAAACTAGCAAGCATCATCAAAAACGAGATCAACTCTTAAACTCTTTTTTCTTACATGCGGAGTGCCCTGTGGGTGTAAGCTTTATAACTCCTTACATGTAAGCCTCTTGCATAATCCACACTTTTAACTTTAATATTGATTATTTATAATTCGCGAAAATATAAAGGACAATTATGTATACAGTAATCGTAGAAAAACAATGTGGATGTTTTAAAAAAAGTGGTCACGAGGCTGAAACTAGTTTTGATAATAAAGATGATGCACTTCTTTTTGCAAATGAGCGTAAAAACTTCATGAACGATGAATGGTGTGGAAAACACAACTTTTTTGTTGAAGAAACAGGAAGCGATCTTCTTATCAAAATGAATATGGCTGGCTAAATCTATTTACCCAAACTTTTTAGAGTTTGGGTATAATTTTACTTATGGGGACGACATGGCTTCGACAGGATCAAGTCGCTTTTAATTGCATGCCGGACTGAGCAATTCCGTTACGCGGCTCAAACTTGCTTAAACGCAAACAATACAAATTACCGCCCAGCTTACGCAGTAGCATAAGTTTATCCCCTCTTAGGAGGCGGGCTGCTTCACCTACGGACTCTGGATAAGTAGGACTCGAAGTATAACCCTTTATGCAGATATATTTTAGGCTTGTCTCGTCCTAAAATGAATTTAGAGGCTCGTCTTGCGTAGCTTTGCAAGTAGTGTGAAGCAAGATTAAATTCAAACAACTTCTCTAAGCATGTAGACGTTAGGAGTATCTTGGTTTTGGACTGCGGTTCGATACCGCACGTCTCCACCAAATTATTTTTTATCTTTCACAATAAAACTTTCTTCAAATAATATAAACCTCATCAAAAAACCTTATGATTTACCAATCTATACTATAAAAGAGGGTAAAATTGCCCCGAAGCTAAAACAGGAAAATATCATGAAAAAGCATATTGCTATTTTTGGTCCAACGGGATATATTGGGACTAAAGTAGTTATGGAACTTTACAATATGGGTTACACGATTACCCTTTTTACCCGCAACCTAAGAAAGCTGCTTTATCTTCAAGATGACTGTGAACTTTTGATGAATCAAAGCTCACATGTGTGTTTAGTAGAAACAGAGATCAAAAAGAGTAATTATGATGTGATCAAAAATGCACTTGAGGGTGTCGATGCTGTTTATTACCTTGTGCACTCCCTTAATATTGAAAATGGAAGTTTTCTCAACAAAGATAATGATATGGCTGAGTTGGTTGCTTCTGCTGCAAAAGATGCAAAAGTGGAACAAATCATCTATCTTGGTGGGCTTGGTGTTGATAATGCTGAACGTCCACTCTCTGAACATCTAAAGAGCCGCCATGAGACAGGAGAGTATCTTAGAAAAGGGCATCCAAATGTCACAGAATTTCGAGCGGGGGTTATCGTAGGCGAAGGATCTGCAAGTTTTGAACTTATACGCTCTTTAGGCATCAAACTTCCCCTCATTCCTTCCTTAGGAGAGAATGAAGGTTATTGCCAACCGATCTTTGTGAATGACGTTATTGATTATCTCTTGTATGCCCTCCTCAATCCAAAATATTATGACAAAATAGCCGAAATCGGGTGTGATGAAGTATTGCATTATAGTGATATTGTGAAGATTTATGCACAGACAGTCAACGCTAAATATTTAACTTCCATCCTAATTCCATTTGCAAGTATAGTGCTTCGTCCGCAACTCATCAGCTGGTTTGCTTCACGCATGTCTGGTATGCCCTACATCTTGGTATACCGTCTTATTGAGGGTGCGTATTGTGATGCGATCGTTCATGACTATCCTATCAGCAAGATCGATCCTAATTCACCGATCAAGCCACTTTCCTTTAAAGAGTCCTTACTCATCGCCGCAAAACGTTGTGAAGAGGGTTATATCAACAGTACTTGGTCTACACCATTTGAATATTCTGTTTTAAACTTCAATACAAAAAAACAATTTTTTCAACTTAGTTCCCAAGAGATAGATGGTTTGATTCATGATGAGTTCATGCGAACAATTCCAGCTGAAGATATAAAAAAAGTGTTCGACAAGATCAAATCTATTGGTGGGAAAAACGGTTACTATTCAACACGCTGGCTTTGGGAGGCAAGAGGATTTATCGATACGATTATGGGTGGACCGGGTTTAAATAACTGTGTTCGGCCTGCGACACAACTCTTGCGCGTAGGCGATCATATAGACTTTTGGGTTGTGACTTATTATAAAAATGCACCAAATCATAAAGTGCTGCGTCTCAAAGCAAATATGAAAACTCCCGGAAATGCTTGGCTCCAATTTAGTATCGACCGCCAAGAGGGAAGCCCGACTGCCTTAGTAACCATGCGTCCATATTTTGACCCTTCAGGTATTTTTGGGCATCTGTATTGGTATAGTCTTTACTTTATTCATAAAATTATCTTTAATCAAATGATTGAAAACATTGCAAAAGTTTGATTTTTTAGATATTTTTTATCGCTTCACAACTCGCAATTTCGGAGCAAATCTTGCCTTTCATGTAGGCGATAATGTCGATGTAGTCCTTGCAAACCATACATTTTTAGCAACTAAACTTGGTTATAAAAAAGATGCTTTAGTGCATATGAAACAGATTCACTCTAAATTAGTACATATAGTAAACGAACAAGACACTTTCAACACGCCGCCTACATGTGACGCACTTGTGACAAATAAAAAAAATATTCCTCTTATGGTTATGGTTGCAGACTGCACACCTATCTTGTTTTATGACTCTACATGTAAAGCTATTAGTGTCGCACATGCAGGACGCGCTGGCACGTTTGATAACATCGTGGCAAATGTCATAGAGACGATGCAAAAAGAGTATGACTCCAAAACAGAAAATATATTTGTTTCTATCGGTTCAGCTATCGGTGTTTGCTGTTATGAAGTTGGGAGCGAAATCTATGAACAAGCTAAAGAAAAATTTTCTTATGCATTTGAAGTGAGAGAAAATAAATATTATCTTAATATCAACAAGATTTTACTCTCTCAGCTTCAAGAGTGTGGGATCAAAGAGGAAAATATAGAAAATAAAGGGATCTGCACAGCGTGCAATACGCAAGAGTATTTCTCCTACAGAGCAGAGGGCAAAACGGGAAGATTTGCCGGTATCTTAATGCTCAAATGAGCAAGACTTATATCCACCCTTTTTTCTTAAAGATATAAATCGGTGTGATTGATGAGAGGATCATCAAAAAAATCGAGAAAAAATATCCATATTGCCAGTGCAGTTCAGGCATAAAACTAAAATTCATACCATACACACTTGCGATGAGTGTTGGCGGAAGAAATACAACATTCACGATGGTAAAAATTTTGATAACTTTATTTTGTTCGATACTCAAAATACCAAGGAAGATATTTTGAAGATAATCAAGTCTTTCAAAATTAAAGTCTGTATGTTCAATCAGTGATTTTAAATCTTTAAGCATGATGATGATCTCATTTTTTAGGCTACCATCATATTTATTTGATTTTAAAAGCGATGTCAGAATTCTTTGCTTATCAACAAGATTTTCCCTAATCTTCATGTTTAGATCTTCAAATAAAGAGATCTTTTCAAGTATCTCTTCATCATCATTTGAGTAGTCTGTAAAGACGTGACGGCGAAGTTTTGTGATCTCTTTTGCAAGATTTTCTATCGTATCGGCGTCCGCATCGATCCTGATATCGATAATCTGACAAAAGATGTCATAACCATCTTTAAACTCTTTTGGAGTAGAAGTAAAACGCTTGATAAATTCATTGAAACTTCGTAGTTGATTGTAACGTATGGAGATAAGAAGTTTGCCTTTGATAATAAAAGAAACCGTTTCATTGTAGGGATGTTCAACATTGCTCACAAGAAAGTAGCTATTTATCTCTATCTTCTCGTTTTCTTCCCAGTAGCGTGAAGAGATCTCAATCTCTTCACTTTCCTGTTTTGTAGGAAATTTGATATCGAACATTTCCTCTACATGCAACCGTTCTTGCGAAGTTGGCTGAAGCATATCTATCCAGATAATGTCCTCTTTTTTATTCTCGCCATCTTCCAAAAATGTCAGATCATCCAATACTTCTATTCTATTTGTCTTTTTTATAAAGTATTTGATCATAATCCAACCTTGCGCTAAAAATCTTAGCGGATTATAACATTACAATCGATAACCGTGGTAACAGTTTTGTTACACAAAACTTATATTAAATATAGATAAAGTATAATTCTTGACTTATGAAAAATTAGGATACTTTATGATTAGAAGATGTTTATTTCCAGCTGCGGGATATGGAACAAGATTTTTACCTGCTACCAAAGCGATGCCAAAAGAGATGCTTCCGATTTTAACAAAACCTCTTATACAGTACGGCGTTGAAGAAGCCATAGAAGCTGGATGTGATGTAATGGCTATCGTCACAGGACGCGGAAAACGTGCTATCGAAGATCATTTTGATATCTCTTATGAACTTGAACATCAAATCAGAGGAACGTCAAAAGAGCATTATCTCAATGAGATACGTTTAGTTATCGACAAATGTACATTTACTTACACAAGACAAGTTGAGATGAAAGGTCTCGGACATGCGATCCTCTCAGGCGAAATGCTCATCGCTGATGAAGCATTTTGTGTAGTCCTCGCAGATGATCTTTGTGACAATCCTGATGGAAAAGGGATCCTTGCACAGATGAATGAACTCTATAAAAAATACAGATGTTGTATTGTCGCTGTCGAAGAGATAGATCCAAAAGACTCAGGAAAATATGGCATCATCGCTGGAGAAGAGATAGAAAATGGAGTCCTTAAAGTTGATGATATGGTTGAAAAACCAGATCCAAAAGATGCTCCATCAAACCTCGCTATCATCGGACGTTATATCCTAACTCCTGATATTTTTGATGTCATTAGAGATACAAAACCTGGCAAAGGTGGCGAGATCCAGATCACAGACGCGCTCTTAGAGATGGCAAAACAGGGCAAAGTACTCGCATATAAATTTCAAGGAAAAAGATTTGACTGTGGAAGCGTAGAAGGTTTTGTGGAAGCGACAAACTACTTTTTTGAAAAAGAAAAAGATAATCTAGAAGCATGAAGATAGACAATCCTTTTGCATCTGGACAGATAAAAAACTATATACTTTTTTATGCAGCCATTGTCGTTATCATGATACTTTTTTTTATCGCATCTTCCCTTTTCAATGATATCAAGCAAGAGAAGACAAAAGTCTTCGACACAAACGTGACACTCAAAAAAGCGCCAGTTTTAGTTGAAGAAAACACTACAAAAGAGAAAAAATCTCCTGTAGTTCTTATGAAAAAAGATGTGTATTAAGCGTTTTTTAGTCTTTAGTCACGATATAAAGTTGTTCGTGGTTGAGGCGTTTTAAGATATTCATCACACTCACAAAATCCTGAAATCTTGACTCTTTATCACTTCTTAAAACAACAACTTGACTTTGAGGGATGGCTGAGAGTTTTTGTTCCAACTCTTCTATGCTTACTTTTCCTTTGTCATAGTAGATCTCGCCCTTAGAGTTAACATAGATGGCGACCTCTTTTTGTTGCTCATTTTTCTCACTTGCTTTTGCGCTTGGAAGATCAACAGGGATAATCCCCTGCTTTACAAAAGTTGCAGTGGTAAGAACCATAACAAGAAGCACGAGCATAATGTCGATAAAGGGGATAACATTTATCTGATCAAACCTTTTTCTTGGACGCATCTATTTTTTCGCTTCTTGAGCAATGTCAAATTTTACAACAATCTTCTCCATTTTACGAAGTAAAATCGTATAAAACGAGATAGCAGGGATCGCCACAACAAGTCCAAGGGCTGTCGCTTTAAGTGCAAGTGCCAGACCCATCATGATCTTTTTAGCATCCACAGCACCGATATCACCAAGAGAGTAAAATGTCAACATAATCCCGATAACTGTTCCTAAAAGTCCTACATATGGAGCATTTGCCCCTATGGCACTGATAGTTGCAAGGTTGTCACTAAGATCAAGTTCTAACGCATCTTTGTTCTCATAATCAGTGATACGCACAGATTTATAAAACATTTGTCTTTCGATAAAAAGCCAAAGAGTCACAACACTCATCAGCAAAAGAACTCCCATAATCCCATAATCAAGTGCATTTTCAGCGTAACTTATAAAATCCGAATTTTCCATTAACAACCTTTAAAGTCTAAAAATATTGTCGTACCCTGCTCTTTTTTTGATTCGATATTAAGTTTTATGCGGTTTGTATCGCAAAATCTTTTCACCATAGAAAGACCTATCCCAAAGCCCGGCATAGAATCATCACTTTGATAATATCTGTCAAAAATACGCAGTAAAATAACCTCATCAATACCAACTCCATGATCTTTCATACTGAGCATTCCCTTATGAAGATGAAGTTCTATCTTCTTTGGTTGTTCTGAGTATTTCACACCGTTATCGATAAGATTGTCTATTACTTTTGCAAGCCCAATTTTATCCATATTTATAGCAAAACTTTCCAAATCAGAAGTAAACTCTGCACCGCTGTAGAGACTACTTAAAAAGGAAACTCTCTCTTGCACTAAATCGCGCAGATCAAATCTCTCGCGCACCTCTTTTTTAGTCTGTTTTTTTATCATATAGTCGAGTTCGCTATACCTTTGAGCTAACATCTCACAAGCTGTTTTAATGCGTGAGAGTCGCTTTAGAGTTTTTTCATCCGAGCTGTTTTTTTCTATCATATCGACATTGGTGTTTATCGTCGCTATAGGGAGATTGAGTTCATGCAGGGTTTCACTTGAAAGCTCTTCTAAGTTTGTCACATACTCTTCAAGCGGTTCTATAGCAAACTTGGAGATCACAACACCAGAGATGATGACAAGTACAAAAAAGATAAAAGCCAACAGATAGAGCTGATCAAACTTCTGCACATCTTTGATGTAGTAAAAACTCACACCAAAAATAGTGACAGTAATAAAGTAGTATAAAAATATATATCGTCTAAGATTGTAAAACAAGTCTATAACCCACAGCGCGGATATTTTCTATCATCGCCTCATCTAAAAAATGTTTTAGTCGGTTGATATAAACACGGATAGCTCCATCGCTCATATCTTCACTGCTATGCCAAAGCTCTTCTAAGATCATCTCTTTTGTAACCACTTGATTAACATTTTTTATAAAAAGAGCGAGAAGCAGATACTCTTTTTGCGAAAGATCAAGTTCCACCTCTTTATAAAAAATGCGTTTTCTTTTTTTATCATGACACAGCCCAGCAATACACTCATTTGTATCGCCATTTGTACGTTTAAGTACCGCTTTTATGCGTAAAAGAAGTTCATACGAGTCAAAAGGTTTTTGGATGTAATCATCTGCTCCAGATTCAAATCCTTCACAAATTTTTTCTTTTTCTTTATGGGAAGTTAAAAAGATAGTAGGAGTTTTATCATCAGCCGTGCGAAGGGAACGCAGAAGATCAAGCCCGTTGATTAGAGGAACATTGATATCTAAAAGGTAAAGATCAAAACGCTCTTTAAAAGTGATGTCTAACACCTCTTGACCATTTTGACAATGGATTACGTCGCAACCTTCCTCTTCGAGAAGATCTACAAGTGTCTCGCCTAAAAGAGGATCGTCTTCTAGGAGAAGAATCTTATTCAACACTTTGTATCGACCAAGCTATACTTTCACCAGCGTACATAGGCACAACATGAGAGTAGTTTTCAGGCACAAGAAATGGTACTTTTTCTAAGATGATCTCTTTAAATTCTGGACAGATTCCGTAAATGACCTGCGCGTTATCGCTTATAAAACTTTGCAAGTTATCAAGCGCATCATATTTTTCAAACACTTCACATAAAAGTTGCAAAGCAATAGGCGCTGTAAAAACACCTGCCGCACAACCGCAAGACTCTTTTTTATGCTGAGGATGCGGCGCTGAATCTGAACCGAACATCACTTTTGGATGTGCTTCAAGCGCTACTTTTAAAAGTGCGTCCCTATCTTCAGGGCGTTTTGCGATAGGTTTGCAGAAGAGATGCGGTTTCATCATTCCACCTACAACATCATCCAAAGTGATGATTAAGTGGTGGATCGTGATAGTCGCATACAAGTTTTCATATTTGTCGAGCATATCTACAGCCGCTTTTGTTGTGATATGTTCCATAACGATTTTAAGTTCTGGAAAGTTTGTCGCTAAAAGTTCATAAATGCTCATAAACTCCGCTTCTCTATCCATCACAAAACCGTCTGTTTCACCGTGGATACAAAGAGGAATCCCAAGCTCACTCATAGCTTCTAATGTTGGTCTCATCGCCTCAACATCAAAAGATGTTACTCCGCCCTCAGAGTTTGTCGTGATACCCGCAGGATAGAGTTTCACAGCCAAAATATCCTCAGCAATGCTTTCTAAAAACTTTTTGTCATAGTTTTGATAAAAGATGGTCATGTAAGGTTCAAAATAGTCATTTGGTACTGCGGCCATAATGCGCTCTTTATAAGCGATAAGCTCCTCTTTTGTAGTCACAGGAGGTACAAGATTTGGCATCACCAAACCTCCGCTAAAGCTGTATGCGCTAAGTGGCGCGATGTTTTCAAGCATCACTCCATCACGAAGATGAAGGTGCATATCTAGTGGCATTAAAAGAGTATGAGTTTTCATAAATTTCCTTGTTTTATTGTGATTCTTAGTATAGCAAAAATAAAATTTTAGACAGCAAAAACTCTAAAAAACCACATTGAAAAGGTTGAAATAAAGATCGCAAAAGTCAAGTATGGCAGATATTTATAGATATGCGTAAGTCCAAATATCGGCTTGCCCTCCACAAAAACTCCAATCTGAATAGCAGTGATTATGAATGAAACAAGCGTAGCAAAGATAAAGATAAAGGGCACAAACAGATACCACTCTACATGTAAGACACCATAAGCCAAGATAGCCAAAGAAGCGGCCAAAACTATGATGTTTTGCATACTTATAAGCGCAGAACCTTTCTCCTCTTTTTTATAAACACGGGCAATTTTAAAATACAAAAATGCCAAAAATAAAGCTAAATAAAACGTCATAAAGCAGACTTTCCCCTCAAAATAAAAAGTTCATTATTCTAGCAAAACTAATATTAATTATAAAATATTCTGAACATATTTTCAAAATTCCCTTACTAAATTTCGCTATAATAATTTTTATTTCACAATAGTTGAGGCACATATTTTGTCCATATTTCAAAAATCAATTTTCAAGAACATCAAACAAGATGAAAGCTTAGTCGCTACGCGCTGGGCGGAGTTTCAAAAGTATATCGCCAAGATAGACGCGATCAAAGATTTTAAAGAGGAAGTTTACCAAGACGGCTTTTTCAAAGATATCTTTGAAAACTGTTTGGGCTACACACTCAAAACGACAAATCCAAATGATTTTAACTTAGAGCGTGAAAAGAAAAACGAGACAGATGGCAAAAAAGCTGATGGCGTACTCTATGTCAATGGCGAAATCATCGGCGTAGTCGAGCTTAAAGATCAAAAGACCAAAAATCTTGATGGCGTAGAAGCTCAAGCTTTTAACTACCACGCTTCACACTCCAACTCAAAATACATCATCATCTCCAACTTCGATGAACTCCGTTTTTACATAGACAAAAAAACAGCCTATGAAAAATTTAACCTCTTTACTTTGAGCTATGAAGAGTTTAAAAAACTGCATCTGCTCCTGAGTTTTGAGAGTATAAAAGCCCATATTCCTTTGCAACTCAAAGAAAAATCTGCTTCTTTTGAGCAAAATATCTCAAAAGCACTTTACAAAGATTTCAGTGCTTTTCGCTCCCACCTTTTTGAAAATATCAGCAAGAACAACACGCAAGAAAAACTCACACTTCTTCGTCTCACGCAAAAACTTTGCGACCGCATCATCTTCATTCTTTTTGCTGAAGATAGAGGGCTTTTGCACTCCAACACTATCAAAGAGATACGAGAAGAGTTCAAAGCGCAAAAATTTACTTCTTACAAACTCTACGACATCTACAAATTTTACTTTGATGCCATCAACGCTGGAAATGAAAAGCTAGGTATTCCAAAATACAACGGCGGACTTTTTGCCAAAGATGAACTTCTCGATTCGCTGATTATAGATGACAGTTGCTTAGATGTAGAAGCGCAAAACTTGAGCGATTATGATTTTGAAAGTGACGTAAGTGTAAACATTTTGGGGCATATTTTTGAGCAAAGCCTTACAGACTTAGAAGAGATAACCGCTTCCATAAACGACACAGATTTTGACATCAAAAAGAGCAAAAGAAAAAAAGACGGCATCTTTTACACACCTGAATACATCACAAAATACATCGTACAAAACACGCTCGGCAAGCTCTGCCAAAACAAACGTGAGGAACTTTCACTCTTACACCCTTCGGGCACTTCGCATGTAGTACCTCCAAAAGATAGCAGAAAACCCACAAAAAAAGAGCAACAGATAAAAGACAATCTCGAAATCTACAGAGATTGGCTCTTACATGTAAAGATACTCGACCCAGCGTGCGGAAGCGGAGCGTTTTTAAATCAGGCTTTGGAATTTCTCATACGTGAACACGGAGAACTGCAAAACGACCTCGTCCTCATGGGCGATATCACCGCTTACTACGAGATAGAAAAGAGCATTTTAGAGCATAACCTTTACGGCGTAGACATCAACGAAGACGCAGTGGAAATAGCAAAACTCAGCTTGTGGCTAAGAACGGCAAGTAAGGGAAGAGAGCTTACGAGTTTGGCGGGGAAAATAAAATGTGGAAATTCGCTCATAGACGATAAGTCCGTAGCTGAAAACGCTTTTGTTTGGGAAGATGAATTTCCAGAAGTGTTTGCACAAGGCGGTTTTGATGTTGTGATTGGGAATCCGCCGTATGTATTTGCAAGAGAAAATATTAATCAAAATGAAAAAGATTATTATATAAAAGAATATAAATCAGCTACTTATCAAATAAATACATATATTTTATTTATGGAACAAGCTATTAAATTATTAAAAATAAATGGCTTTAATGGTTTAATCGTTCCAAATGCTTGGCTCATGGTTTATTCAGGACAAGAACTTAGAAAATATCTTTTAGATAATTGTAAAATTAATCAAATTATCAATTTATCAGGTTACTCTTTTGAAAATGTAAATGTTGAAACAATCATCTTAATTGCGAAGAAAGAAAAAGTTTTTTCAAATGAAATATCAATTTTATTGAGCAATAATACTGAATTCATCCTCTCACATCAGAAAATACAAGAGGATTTCATAAACAATGAAGGTTATGAATTTAGAGTTTTTTCAGATAATGAAAGTTCTTTACTTGTGAAAAAATTACAAAATAATTCTGTTTATCTTGACGAATTAGTCCATATAAAAGCTGGATTACAAGCTTATGAAAAAGACAAAGGAATACCAAAACAAACTGCCAATGATGTGAAAAATCGTATTTACGATTATAACTACCAATATGATGAAAATACTTTCAAATATCTTGATGGTAAAGATGTTGGAAGATATTTCATATCATGGAATGGGCTTTATTTACAATATGGGGAACATCTAGCTGCTCCAAGAACATTTAATTTATTTGATGGTAAAAAAATTATTATTCGAGAAATTACAGGTAAATACCCAAATAATATTATTGCAACGTATGATGAAACATTATTTTTATACAATAGAAGTAATATTGGAATAATTGCCAGAGAAAATAAAACGATATCTTTAAAATATGTTGTTGTTATTTTGAATAGTTCTTTAATATCCTATTATTTTGTGAAAAATACTGCAAAATCTGTTCGACAGATGTTTCCAAAAATAATCTTAAATGATTTAAGACAGTTTCCATTTAAAGAAATCTCAGACTCACAGCAAGAGCCATTTATTCAAGAAGCCGACAAAATGCTCTCGCTTAACAAACAGCTTCAAGAAACAAAACAAAACTTTTTAAATGAGTTGGGGCTTGAAAAACTTACAAAGAAACTCCAAAATTTTGAAGAGCTAGAGTTTGATGATTTTGTCAAAGAATACACAAAAGCCAAAAAGATAAAATTCACAGACAAACTAGAAGAACGCAACTTCAAAAACGACTGGAAAGCACTTTTTGAAAACGACAAAACCCTTACATGTAAGCTAAAAAACGAAATCTCCACAACCGACAAAGAGATAGATAAAATGGTCTACAAACTCTATGACTTAACAGAATATGAGATTAAGATTGTGGAGGATAAAGAATGATGAATTTATTAAAACAAATAATTACAGAGAGAGGATTATATATTTTAATTGCTGTTGTAGGTTTTATTTCAAGTATAACAACTATGTTTATTGATGTAAATTCACAAATTTCTGTAAAATGGCTATTATTTTTGATATCAATATCACTGTCAATATTCATTATTTTTTTAAGTCTTTTAAATAAAGTAATTTGGGAAAAGCAAATTACAAATAAGATTAAAATCATTAAATATTATCCAGATAAAGGTTCCATCGTTTTAAAAACAAATCAGGATATATTTATTAATTCCTTATTAACAATATATATAAATACTGATGGCTATGAAGAACTACAAATTTTATGTTATATTGAGAATATTCAAGAAAATAAGTTATTGTTGGCGAAAATCATAAAAGTCTACGCAAAAGATGTCAGTGATGATTTAATAAAGAATGGTATTGTAAAAACAACCCTTCCATTTAGTATAATAGGAGATTTAAATGAGTAAAAAAATTAAGGTAATTAAGGTAATAGATAACTACACATTGGTTATAAACAGCGGTAGTGATGATGGAGTAACGGATCAATATGAATTTTTAGTTTATTCATTAGATGAGGAGTTATTTGATCCAGATACAAATGAAAGCTTAGGAGCATTAGAAAATGTCAAGGGAATAGCTATTCCTATCCATATACAAAACAAAATGACTACAATCAAATCAAATCAATATTTATATTCAGAAAATAAAAAAATAATTAAGAGGTCTGGAGGATTAACTTTTGGAGGCAATGAAGAGATTATTGAGCCAAAAGAAAGACGAATGCAACCTTTTTCAAATCCAGAAATCAATGATTTTGTTAAAATAATAGATATATCAAGAAGACTTTAACTCGTTACAAAGCTCCAGCTTTGTAATGCATACATTAAACGCATAAACTTCTAGTCAAAATAAAAACTCCTCATGACAAACTGCAATACTTTAAAAACGGATTTTAAAAGAGTGATAGGATAGTACAAATCCAACGAAGGTTTTATAAATGGACAAGCTCAATAAGTCAAATGTTGTTATCTATGATGATGGAGAATTGGAACTGAATGTATCTGTTGAAAATGAAACAGTATGGCTCAATAGAAATCAAATATCAGAACTGTTTGGCAGAGATGTGAAAACAATAGGAAAGCATATCGGCAATGTATTTAGCGATGGGGAACTGGAAGAACTCTCAACTGTCGCAAATTTTGCGACAGTTCAAAATGAAGGTGGCAGAGAGGTATCAAGAAATATTGAATACTATAATTTAGATGTAATTATCTCAGTCGGTTATCGGGTCAAATCGCAAAAAGGAGTTCGATTTAGACAGTGGGCGACATCCGTACTTAAAAGATATATCTCTGATAGCTATGTCATCAACTCTGATAAAATTACTCATCAAAGATTTAAAGAGCTTGAAAATGAAGTATCACTTCTAAAATCAAAAGTAGAAAATATATCAAACTCTCTTGAATGCACAACACTTCACCAAAAACAAGGAATCTTTTACGATGGACAGATTTATGATGCTTATGCTTTTGTGAATGATTTATTAAAAAGTGCAAAAAATGAAATCATTTTGATAGACAACTACATAGACGATACCGTTTTGACACTCTTTAGCAAATATCCAAATTTAAAAATCAAAATCTACACTCAAACCATTTCAAAACAACTCAAACTTGACTATCAAAAATACCAAACTCAGTACAAAAACATATAACTCCAAGAGTTCAAAAACTCTCATGACAGATTTATTATACTTGATGAAAAAGAGATTTACCATATAGGCGCAAGTTTAAAAGATTTGGGTAAAAAATGGTTTGCATTTTCAAAATTTGAGATGAGCACTTTAGATATTTTGAACAAATTAAAGTGAGACGCCTACTACAACATATCCCGCACGCTCTGTTTAAACTTGATAGCGACATCTTGTTTTGCGACCTCGTTTCCTTGTGATGACTGACCTATGATATCGACTTTTTTACTGAGCACTATCTGGTTTTTGTTATCTCTCACATCAATATTTATAGCTGATCTTGCAAGGTTAAATCCGTAAGCGTGAGTAAAAACGGTGTTGGATGTGATGCTCACATGTAAGTGGTATCTGTCCTCTTTTTGTCCAATCTGAAAGCCTCTGTCACTCAAAATCGATTTAAACGGATCGATGAGATTTTGGCTCTCTTTATCGGCTGTGACACTAAAAGTGATGTTTGATTTTAGAGTGCTAAAACTCTTTTTTAAAGAGCTGATCTCTGAGAGTATATATCCATCATCAAACGAAGGTTTTAACACTTTAAGCACAATGGATTTATAAAGCAAGTCATCACTGATATATGAAGCATGTTCATAAAAATAAAACTGCTCTAAAACATTAGCCGACTTACTTGTGAACTCACCATTTTTAAGTAGTGCTATCGTTTTGTCTGTTTCATCTTTAAGGCTGTTAAAGAGCGCTGATTTGTCTGACTTTACAAGAGTGGCATAACTGTTAAACCCGATCTTCTCACTCTCTAAAATTTCATAATTACTAAGACGTATTTCCTTTACATGTAAGGCTACTTTTTGCTCATCATCTCTTGTATAGTTTTCAACTCCATTATAACTATGAACTCTCGTGTCTGTAGTCAGTTTTGATTTTACCGATACACTCAAAGCCGAAGCGATAGAATTGAGAGCATTTGCAAGCGCTGTTTCTTTATCTACACCCTCGCCCACGCCATAAAGTGAAGATGCATCTGCGGGAGGATTTGTCATCCACGAAGGTTGCGGTTTTAGTGGCACTTCGACAGTCGGAGGCTTTGAACATCCGACAAGTAAAAGTAAAACTGCAACAAAGATAAAAGAGAGTTTCATAATTGTTTTACTTTTTATTTATCTGAGAGCGTGCTTGTTTGTTCTGCTCTATGATGCTATCAATATGGTTGATCGCCACATTTATCTGCTCAACTGGCTTGATGGTCAAACTATCCGCCTTCATATAAAGCGCTTTTGCTTCGCTGTATTTGCCCTGCGCTTCTTTGACAACGCCAAGATCATATAACGGCACATAACTTCTCTCAGCCGTTGAATCGATAAGCTGAGTTAAAAGAGTTTCCGCTTTGTCAAATCTGTTTGCCTTGATATATTCTAGAGAACTTTTGAGCAACAGTTTTTGTCTGTCACTGTAGTCAATATCTGCATCTTCTAAAAGCTCTACATTAAAATAAACATAGTGCGGAGCGAGCTTTGAGACAAACTCTTCGCTGATATCTTCAGCCAAACCTTGAGAGGCCATAGAAAGAGAGGGAATCAATCTCGAGTCATCACTACAATGTGTCCATGAACCATTTTTTGTAAGCGTGTCAGCATAGATGATGTCGCCTCTAGCTGTGTCTACCATTCTAAGCTCTGCTGTGAGTGAAGCGACGGCTCTTGTACAGTAAACACGCACTTCCCAACAGTGGTCTTTATTACATTTTGTACGCTTTTCATAAAAGTTGGTATCTTGCATCGAAGGACGGGAAACATCCCCTGAAATAATCGCTTGCGCTCCTATGACATGTCCCATTTGCACTGCAGTTGAGGGATCTATCAGACCGCTGTTTTGGATCTTTTGTTCATCTAAAATCTGATTGAAATCTTTTCTGCCTATCGTCGTAAAATAGGATTGCCCATCCACTCTACTTTGCGCTATTTTGGCTTCTATCTTGCCTGAAAGGTTGACTCTGTCATTTGAAAAATCAACAACGGAGATCTTCTTCGTCTCTGCCGCGCGTGCTATTTGTGCAGGCTGAAGTGCTCTAATCTGCACTTTTTGCGCACATCCGCTAAATAAAATTGCTATCGTTAAAGTTGCCAGTATAAGTTTCATAAAGATCCTTTTGCCTCTACGATAAGTTCATTTAAAACTCTTTCATATAACGCTGCATCTGTCTTACATGTAGACTCAAAACGAGTCACCAGAATCGGCGTCGTGTTACTCGCGCGCACGAGTCCCCAACCTGTGTCAAAGATCACACGGACACCATCAACATCGATGATATCTTTGATATGAGGAAAACCTACAGGAGGGTTTTGCAGTAGAACTTTCAGTCTGTCGATGATAAGAAACTTCTCTTTTTCTGTCGTCTCCACTTTGATCTCTTCTGTGGAAAACACCTCTGGAAGCTTTGCAAGTTCTGCGTCAAGATCGATGCCATCATGAATGAGTTCAAGCATTCTAAGCGTTGCGTAGATCGCATCATCATATCCGAAATAACGGTTTTTGAAAAACACATGTCCGCTCACTTCACATGCCAAGTCCGCACCCACTTCTTTCATCTTCACTTTAAGATTTGAGTGTCCCGTTTTGTACATGATCGCCGTGCCACCGCGACGTTCTAGTTCATCATACATCACTTGAGAACATTTCACTTCACCCACTACGACAGGATTTGTCATCTTCATCGAATACAAAAGCGCCATCATATCGCCTTTGATATTGTTCTTATGCGTCAAAACAGCAATGCGGTCAGCATCTCCATCATAAGCAAAAGCGATATCGCCCTCTTTTTCCAGAAGTTTCTTGATATCTTCAAGGTTATGTTCATCTGATGGATCTGGATGGTGGTTTGGAAATGTGCCATCTGGATCGATGTAGATTCCCTTTGCATTTAGCCCAAGACCACCGAAGATTTTCTCACTCACGATTCCAGCTACGCCATTTCCACAGTCATAAACTATGCGCTCCCTCATCCCTTTAAGATGGGCAAATTCTTTAATCATGAAATCCACATAACGGCTTACTGCGTCTATATCTATTACATCGCGAGCAACAGTTTGGGGCATTGGCATCGTTTCTATTTCACGTCCGAGTGCATAAATATCTTCACCAAAAAACGGCGCTTTATCGACTGTGATCTTAAAGCCATTATATTCACTTGGATTGTGTGAACCTGTGATCATCACAGAAGCGTTTGGCGTGATGCCGTCCCACTCTTGATAAGAAGTAAAGTAATTCACAGGTGTCGGCACCATTGCCATATCAAGCACAGTTTTTCCACCAGCGTTGAGTCCGCGAACCAAATACTCAAACAAAATAGGTGAGTGACTTCTAGCATCATAACCTACAGAAATATATTTACCTTCTATACGGCTTGCAAGTCCATAGCCTATGCGCACAACACTAGCCTCATTTAGCTCTTTTTCAAAAATTCCTCGTATATCATACTCTCTATAAATGCTCATATTTTTCCTTAAAATTTAAATTTCACTCTATTGCGTCCACTTTCTTTGGCATCATAAAGTGCTTCATCCGCTCTTTTTATCGCTTTTTGTATATCTTCACCTTTATGATAACCACTGAGTCCGAAGCTACAAGTCAGTTTGCCTGCATTTTCAAACATCTCTGCGGCTATAGCTTCTCTGATATTATTTGCAATTTTTACCAATACATTCAAGGACTCTACATATAAGAGTATCACAAACTCCTCGCCGCCCCAGCGGATGATAATATCGTTTGATCGTACAGTTTTACGCATTATTTTCACCATCTTTTTTAAAACCTTGTCACCAACATCATGTCCATAAGTATCATTCACATTTTTGAAAAGATCGATATCACAGAAGATAATTCCCAGATGTAAACCATTGTGCGTGGAGTTGATTATTGTTTCACTACTCGCATTAAAATACTCACGATTATAAGCGCCTGTCAGAGAATCAGTGTATGCTTTATCGATAAAGCGGAATTTTTCTTTCATCGTATCACTGATGTCTGAAAGCTCTAAAAGATAGTTATCTTCCATTGTATTTTCTTGTATTGAAAAGTAACAAACATCTCCCTTCTTATCCATCATGGAGACGATTTTATCCTTAGCGTCAATACTGGCAAGTTTTTCTATCCAGTCTCTTTTATTTTCTATATTTTTCATATGAAAACATCTTTCATCATCCAAAAATTTTTCTGAAATATATCTGTAATGAAGTTTAAATACCGCGAGTGAGGCATACCCAAAGAAATCGAGAAACTTTTTATTCACTTCTAAAATCTCATCTTTATTCATAATGAGCAATATAGAGTCTTGTGCATCTAAAATACGCTGAGTTTTACGAAGCAATAATCTATACTCTTTTTTAAGACTAATCTCTTTGTACATGTACATAAATACGAACAAAAGGAGAATAAAACCAACAAGATAAGCAATTCGCTCAGAGTTTTGCATATTTAAAAATATCGATTTATCTTGTTGCAGGATAAATACTGCAACCACCGCATTGGTAATTGGATTTTTTAAAGGAATAAAAGTAAAAAGGTAATCCTTATTTTCATTACTGATAGAAAACACTTTTCCCTTCTCAATATTTTCTTGTATATAAGCATATTTTTGAGGGTCTATTAACGAGATGTCCGCATCAATGGAAAGATTTCTCAACTTCTCCGTCACCGCCTTATCAAAAGACCAGCCCTCATACATGGAGTTTTCATAGTTTGATTTCTGATTTGTAAAAAGAGTCGTGTTTACAATATCTGATTTTATTAAAAAGCTACCTTTACATCCATCCGTACTAGTAAGATCTTTTATAAAAGCAAAAGAGCTAAAAGAGATCTCAACACTTCCCATATAAAATTTATTGGATGAATCAGACTGATAAAAAAGTGGAAAAATATGTCTAAATCCATTATAAACTCTTCCCTCCTCAAATCCGTCAACCCTTTGGTGATGTTCATTCACCCAGCGAATTGTCGGTCTACTATTTGTTAGATCATCGCCATACATGTCAGGCTTATGCATCCTTAAAAAACTTTCGTTATTTGAGAGATGAAAATGGAGCTGTCTGAGGCCATAAAGTTTGTTTTGCTCATATTTATCTTTTAGCTGTTCATACAACTCTTTTCTGGCTTCGTCTTTTTCATTTGGATTTTGAGCTTTTTTAAGGATTTCAAAGATCTTAGCATTTTCAATCTCGAGCTTAAATATTATCTGAGCAATATCAGAGTACTTTCTCGAAATATTTTCAAAATCAACTTTTACAGACTCATTATATCTATGTGTATAGGAATTTTCTTGCTCCTTATAGAAAAAATGTACTGCCAGAAAGTAGAAAAGATAGATAAAAATAAAGATACCTAAGAAGAGAAAAAATAGTTTATCCACTTTCAGAAGGATATTGTAATTTTTTGCAAGAACATAAAAACCCAAGCTAATGAGTATAATAAAAATCGCCAGTAATCCACGAACCTGACTCTCCATTGGTTCAATTTTGAGCTTATGAAAAGATGAGATATCCTTTGCAAGCAAGATATTCCCAAGAAAAACCTCTTTTTCATCAAATAAGGCATAATTAAAAACAGCTGTATTTTTGTCTATAACATAACTATGATAAGGAGAGATAAAATGTGTCACGCCCTTACTTTTGATGAATTGCACCATCTGCTTCTCGGCATTGTGATTTGCTACGTAATAATCATCTATAAATGTTTTTGTGAGTGGAAAAGTAATCTGTGCTCTATACTGTTTATCCACTAGAACAAGGGAATGGTAGCCCATATGTTTTAGTTCATCTACCATAGAATCAAAATTTGAAATCAATTCAATAAAGCCTATAAAACTATTTTCATCATTAAAAATTGGCATCATTGTCTTAAATGTCATGTCGTATTTTCCGACACTAATGCTGCTGATAACTCCAGGAGATTTTATCATGCTAAGTACATCTTGACGTATATTAGCTAGATTATCGCCTTTTATAGAATCCCAACTTCTAGATAAACAAACACCTTGTGCATTTATAAACTGGACACGAGAGCCGCTGATATCACCATAAAGTTGTAATTTTTGAAAAATATATTTATATGAATTTTGATCGATTTTTTTTGTTTTTATCAGTTCTAAGACTTTGTGGTCTGAAACAAGTTGCTGAAGCATCATAAGCTGACTTGCTTTTTTATCGGAGATCAACTTATTTATTTCTCTATTGAGTTCTGCCGTATTTGTAGTGAAATATTCATTTTGTTTTTCTTGTATCAATGCATCTTTATAGATATTTGATATATACACAACTGCTATGAGTATAGAAAAAAATAAAGAAAAGTAGACAAATTTAATAATTTTACTCAATAAAAAACTCCTTGATTACTCTAGTATTTTACATAAAAGTCCATAAATAGAAGATTATTATGTTTATAAAGATAAAATCATCTACTTGGTATTTGGAGAAACGGATGAATAGAATTTTAATCGTAGAAGATAACAAAGCACTGGCAAAACTCATTGCACTTAAAATGGGTGCCGAACTCGATTTTGAGATAGATATCGCTTACACTTTCCAAGAAGCAAAACTTTTCATTAAAAAATATAATTATTTTCTTGCCCTTCTTGATCTTAATCTTCCCGATGCTCCCAACGGAGAAATCGTAGAATATGCCCTAGAACGTGAACTTCCATCCATCATTTTAAGCGGCATTGTTGATAAAGAACTACGAAAGAGATTGATCCAAAAAGATATTATCGATTATATTAAAAAAGATGGCATCAGCTCAATTGAGTATATCATCTCCACTATCAAAAGACTTCATGATAATCAAAAACATAAAGTGCTTATCGTTGATGATTCTTTAGTATTTCGTAATCAAATGCAAAAAATGGTGAAAAACATGTTTTTTCAAGTCATAACTGTTGCACATGGGGAAGAAGCTCTTGCAATGCTGCAAATACATCCTGATATAAAAATAGTCCTTGCAGACTACTTTATGCCTGTTATGGATGGACTTGAACTCACAAAAGAGATCAGAAAAACATACTCTAAAAATGATCTTAGTATCATTACAATCTCATCCAATCAAGATGAAGAGATCACAGCACTTTTTCTCAAAAATGGAGCAAATGACTATATCTACAAACCTTTTTCGAAAGAGGAGTTTATCTGCCGTCTCAACAACACCATCGAAGCTTTGGAAAACATAGAAAAGATCACCAATAATGCCAACAGAGATTTTTTAACAGGCGTTTATAACCGTAGATATTTTTATGCAAATGCGCAGGAATATTTTCAAGAAGCCAAACAAAGCGGACAAAATTTCGGCATCGCAATGATAGATATAGACAACTTCAAAAAGATCAATGACACTTACGGACATGACACAGGCGATAAAGCCATCGTTTCTCTTTCTCAAATACTCACAACCAGCGTAGATGCAAAAGATATCGTAGCACGATTTGGCGGTGAAGAATTTTGTATCATTTTAAAAGATATGAGCCCTAATGCCATCAAAGAAAAACTTGAATTTATAAGAAAAAAAGTGGAAAACTCTTCCATCAAAGATCATGATAGACAGCTCTCTTTTACCGTTTCTATCGGTGTTGTCACATCAGCTGAAGACAGCCTAGAGGACACGATAAATACCACAGATATGTTTTTATATAATGCAAAAAATGGCGGAAGAAATCAGGTAGTCTCAGACTAATCTAAAACGATTAAACGTCCAAAAGGAATTTCCACCTCTTTTGGAGATATCCACACAACTTCAAAAAGCGGCTCTTCGCTTGGAAAAAATCCATCTAAATCCGTGAAATATAAAAGCAAAGATATGTCATAAAGATGAAGATCAATGTATTCAAATACTGGTCTAAAATCTGTTCCGCCTCCGCCTTTTAAAGAGTAACTCAGTTCATCGCCCTCATAAAAAGTTTCATGCGATTGTACTGCGGCATCTGCGACGATAATGTCGATCTCATAGTTTGAGATGCTCAGCATAATGGAGCGAATCTCGCTCATAAAACTCCCTAAAAGTTCCTCATCCACAGAACCTGAGCTATCGATGGCAATGGTAAGTTTAAAGCGGTTACTCGTAAGCGAAGGCAGATACGTTCCAAGATAAAGCAGTTTTTTTGAAGGCGGTAAAACTCTGTAATCATCTCTGTAAAATCTATCTATCGCGTGAGCCAATTCCTCTCTCCAATCAACCTTACATGTAAGCTCTATATCGAAGAAACGCTCCATCCCAAGAGGCAAATCTCCACGGCTCTTTTCATCTTGCAAAAGCTTTTCATTAATCTGTGAAAACAGCTCTTCATCGACCACATTTTCCACTTCCATTTTTGGAGCGTTTTCATCTTTTTTATCATCAGATTGGGGATTATTTTGCTTGTTGTTTTGGCGTTTATTCTCTTCATTGAAACCCGTTTCATCACTCTCATCGTCACTAAACTCTTCGTTTTTGATCTCGTCTTTTAAAATCTCATAAATCTCTTCAGCATACAAACCATCAAACCGCGGATCATGGTTCACACCAAAAGGTTTATCAAGCCCATTTTCAACAAGCATCGCATTGATGGCATAATCCGTTGCAAGTTGCCAAAGCCATCCATAGCGGGAGTTTTTACGATTTTGATGCGATAAAACCGTGTGCATCGCACCATTAGAAAGGGCAAATTCCAACTCGCTTATCTCTAAATCTGCGAGATATTCGTCGTTATATTCCAGCCTCAAACCATCACTTAAAAACGCGCCGATATTATCGTTTTTAACAAGTTCCAAACGACTCGCAAGCGTTCCAAAATAGGGATAATCGACAAGGAGTTTTGCTTTGGCTTGAGAGATTTTAGTTGCTAAGGTGTATTTATTTTCTTGAAAAGTTTCTAAAATAGTATTTGCACTCATAACTTTTCCTATACGTTTTAAAGATATTTTAGCATATATTATAAATTTTTTTAAAGCGGTATTTTGAAGTAATATAAAAATCAGTCGAGGGAGACAAGGGAAGTAAATCCCCTTGACTACGCTAATTTAGCATAGGTGCAAAGATGCACATAAGCAGTATTACTAGGACTAACTTATTCATAAAATCTCCCTCGATGTAATTTTGGAGGGCAAAAAAAAAGGTTAGAGGGTAATTAATCCTCTAACCTTAAAAAGCTTTTTACCGCTCCATAAATTACACCAAGTTGTCCTAGTAGCTGAAATAATATCATAAAAAAGTAAAAAATATATTACTTACATGTAAAGCGCAACGATATATAAACCATTGTCTCTATTTGACATAAATTATCTCATTGGCTATTTTGTGCTTTACTAGTTCTCTAATCGATTTTTCAAGACCAAGATCAACTTTTTTGTGAAAAAGAGATTCTAAAAATTCTTTGAGCGCATAATATTTATCAAAACTAGAGGGCATATCGACGATGATATCTATATCGCTCTCACTCGTCTCATTCCCTTTGGCATAACTGCCGAAAAGACCTATTTTTTTGACATCAAAATTATCATACATATAGTGTTTTTGCTCTTGTAACATTTGTAAAATAGCATTTGCACTCATAAATTTTCCTCTACGTTTTGCAGGTATTTTAACATATTTACGATGTAAACAAGCGAGGATACATCAAGTTATATACTTTGTATCTATTTTAGAATAAGAGCTTTAATGTCCCCTCATAAAAATTATAAAAATTATTTTTAAAACAGCGCCTAAAATTATTAAAATAACACCTATTTTCCATGAAATATAAATCAATATATCAGACATTTTTTTGTAAAAAACATTGCTTTTCTCACGCAAAGTAAGTTTTTCATTATTTTGTATTTTAAATTCAATTTGTTCAAGAAAAATTTTAGATCCTGGTAAGCTATTAAGATATTTTAGATTCCACTTTAACAAGTAATGAAACGCTAAAATAATAATTCCAAGTAATAATAAAGCCATAGGGTTCAGTAACATTATTTTCTCCTTCTTTTATCATCTCCTCAAAATTTCTATGAAAGCAGATAACTAAACTTTCTCACCCAGATTTTAAACACTTCTGAGTGTTCCATTCTCACGCCGTTGCGTTGGAGTTCTTGGACTATCATCACGGCAAATTCGCTTTGAAGTTCAATCGTATAGCTCAAAAGATTTTCAAGATACTCTGGGTTATGAAGTGTTTTACTTACAAGCCCTGCACTAAGCGCATACAACACATCCACATCACTCGGATACTCGCCCTCGCCCGTTTGTAAAATAGCTTCGATATCTGGAAGACGATTTACGACTTTACAAAAACTGAGAAAATCCACTGCGATATCGTGCCCAACTGCGCCGCCGATTGTGTTTATTAACAGTTGTTCACTGATACTTGATTTGAGGAGTTTATCTACAAATTCCCAGCTTCTTGGTGTTGCAAAACTCTTCTCATTTTTTGTCGCATCAAAGGTAAAAAGGTTCTCATTTTTATAACCAATGTACGCGATAATGCGCTCATCAATAAGCGTTTTATACGCCCACGATTTATAATCATCCACATCTACGCCCATCTCTAAATGCACAAAACGGTTTGCCAAAGGAGATGGCATTCTGTAAACCACACCTCTGTCACTTTCACGATTTCCAGCCGCGACTATCGCCCAACCCTCAGGCAGTTCATACTCGCCCACTTTTCTATCCAAAATCAGCTGATACGCCGAAGCCTGAACAGCCGGAGGCGCGGAGTTTAGTTCATCTAAAAACAAAATCCCGCTTCCCTCACGAGGTAAAAACGAAGGAGAAGCCCAGACTGCGGTGTGTTCGTGCTTGTCATAAAAAGGGATCCCTTTTAAGTCTGTCGGGTCCATCAGTGAAAGACGCAGATCCACAAAGCCCATCTTGTTTTCATCAGCGATCTGTCTGATAATGGAAGATTTTCCAATTCCAGGCGCGCCCCAAAGAAAGGTCGGGATTTTTTGCTCTATCATCGCTTCTATCGCACTTCGTATTTCACTAGCTTTCAATCTTGCCATCCTATATTTTCTGTTTTTATATGGTTTCCAAAGGCCTCATTTTCACTCACTAAACGGTCAAGCCTTTGATCGAGCCTGAGTTCATAAAGAAGTTCAACTGGAGTTTTTGGGTTTTTGCATAAAGCTTTTAAGACTTCAATTTCTTTAGAGTTTACAAGTTTTTCTAAAATTTCTACGGGTGTTTTTGAGTTTTGCGCAAGGGAGAGATGATTTTTCTCATTCAAATACGCTTCTCGAAGACTCTCCTCTTTTACTGCTGGATTGGAAAAAAGTGAGAGGTTGATCTCATCATCGCCTAGTGAAAGTATCATTTGTGCGACTTCCTCACAAAGAGTTTGATTTTCACATAAAATGAGTGTCGTTTCTTTATTAGCAAGCGCTAAAAGTGTCTCTTGCATCTTACATGTAAGCGTTTTATTTTTAGCCAAAAAGCTTGGAGTTTTCTCTATAAAGAGTTTAAAAACAGTATCATCAAGTTTGATATGCTCGGCAATTATCTCGGGATAATGCTCTTGGAGTTTTTCCATCAAAGCTCTATCAAGATCTGCGTTTTTACAAAGGGCTTCATTGATAGTTACGTCGTTCAAAGAAAAGAGCATAGTTTGCAAACTTTTATCCACTCCTTTTCGCCCTGCAATGATCTTTCTTATCTCCAAACTGCCATTTTTCAAAAGCATTTTCAAAACTACATCGGGAGTGTTTTTATTTTTTGAAATAGAGAGTAAAATCGCATATAAACTTTGATTTGAAACTCCTTTTTTAAGCGGCTCCAATCCTGCGATCACTTCTATAAGATCACCATTATTACTTTGCTCTACAAGATGCATAAGCCCCAAAGTTGCGTACTGGACATTATGATTTCTCTCTATATTTTTATAAAATCTCGATATCAGCGCCGCGGTAACATCACGGTTTTCATCATTATCAAAAAATCCCTCATTTTGCCAATCATAAAGTTTTATGAGTTTTAAAAAAAGTGTGTCATTGATCTGTGAATTTTTTATATAGGCGAAGAGTCTTTCTTTGTCGTGAGAGAGTTTGAGACTCATCAAAAGTGCATCTTCGTCAATGTTTTTTATCAGCAGATTTTCAAGCTCATCGATGGTAATAAACTTCTCTTTTAAACCCGCTTCATAAAGAGCATCAAAATCATTTTGTTCATAAGGAGTAATGAGTCTGCCCTCAGCTATGAAAACTACATCCGCATCATATTTACTTACAAGCTCTATCTTACACTCTTGTATCTGATAAGCAAACTCCTCTTGATTAAAAGCCCTTGGTTTTCCAAAAAGAAGAATCTTTTTATTTTTTAGCTCTTCTAAACTTATCTTACTCATCTAATTTGCCAATACTTTTTCTATAGAATATTTCAAATCCGCATCGAGTGTGTCCATAGATTTGAGCATCCATCTCAAATATCCCGCATCTTCATGAGCAACATCGGCGAGGTCTTTGCCTTTGTATTTTCCAAATCTGAAAGATTTTACAAAGATCGGTTCTTTGGTTAAAGCCACCATCTTCTCGACAGGATTTTCACCTACAAACTTTTCTTGAACTGATTTACGAAGCTCAGTCAAAAAAAGTTTCAGCGTCAAAACATCGCCTATCGCATCATGTGCTTTTACTTCGATGCCAAGCTTATCCGCTTCTGCTTTTTCTTCCTTGTAAAGTCCCATTTTATAGCGAAAATACTGTAACCTATGTGCCTCTTCATCAGCATAAATATGTCTTGCACAGCGAAGGGTATCGATGAGTTTCATCTTTAAAGAAAAGCCCTCTTTTTCAAGCATCCCTATATCAAAAACAGCGTTATGGATGATGACGTAGTTTTCAGGAGTGTTGAGTTCAAGAAGTCTTTTATAAGCCTCAGTTTCGGTGCATAAAGGCTTTCCCTCGATCATATCAGGTGTGATACTGTGCACTTCCATCGCTCCATAAGAGATGGGCACTTCAGATGAGCAAAACTCATTATGGACCTCTATCTCTTTAGCACCAAGCACCATATATCCAAGCTGAATGATGCGGTCATTTTCTCCCGCGCCCGTTGTTTCCGTATCTAAAATTATATATTTTGCCATTTGGACTCTTTCGTTAGTGCTTCATCTCTAAAAATGGATGGAGCATGTAGTTTTTCATCGCTTCGAGATACATCTCGTTTAATGTGATAAGTAAATAGTGCATACCATCCTTATACACCTTTTCATATTCACAAAAGGTAAGAACAATCTCAGGATATTTTTTTCCTTTATAAACAAAATCATGAACCATAATCGGCTCATTTAAATCATCAAATATTTTAAGAAGTTTATCACTCGAAAAGGGAGAATCAATCAGTTCAAAGAGATGAAAGAGCTTACTGCACGAGATACTCATCAAAGATTCTTTGTCGCTCTGGATATAGGTGCTGTACAAGGATTGTGCAAGCTTCAATGACTCTTTGGACAAAGGCGATTTTACAAGTTCTTGTTTCTCAATCTTCACCGTACAGCTCCCTAAATAGTTTATCTAGATCAAATTTTACCAATGGCTTCATACGAAAAATATAATGTGGAATCACCTCCAAAAAGAGATATCCAACAAGGATCATAGGATAAAAAGCAGCAACTTCTCTGTAAAGCATTTTATATGTATGACGTTTTTTCAGCCACGCCTGACCCACCTTTGAACCACTCATTCCAAGAATGACCTCAAATGCGACGACAAATCCCCAAACTAAATATGTAAGAATCGATCCTAGCAATAAATACCAAAAAGAAAATTCTAAATTGTAAAACATAAGTCTATTATCTCATATCATAGCTTATGCAAAAATATGTATTTTTATAATAAACCTAACAGTGCAACCAAAAGCACAGGTGGCGTGATAACCAGACCTACTTTCATATATTCACCCCAACCAATTTTGACACCTTTTTGAGCTAGTACATGTAACCATAAAAGTGTCGCAAGAGAACCAATAGGTGTCATTTTTGGTCCGAGATTTGAGCCTAAGATGTTGGCATAAACAAGCGCTTCATGTCCTGCGTAACCCACTTGGTTGATCGAGATATCCATAAGCATAATGGTTGGCATATTGTTCATCACTGAACTGATAATCGCAGATAAAAAGCCCGTTCCGATGATTGCCGCTGTGTCACCTTGCTCTAAAAGTGCTTTGATCCACGAAGCGATAATATCACTGATTCCTGCATTTTTAAGTCCATAAACGACAACATAAAGCCCGATGGAAAACCAGACAATCTGCCAAGGTGCCGCTTTAATGGTCATAATCGGTTTGACTGCTTTATAATAGTTTGCAATAAGCAAAAAGAGGATCGCGCCACCTAGTGCAAAGAAAGAAACAGGCAAATGAAATCTATCTCCGATAAAATACCCAGCCATCAAAAATGCCAAAAAGAACCACGAAATTTTAAACATCGGCATACTCTTGATAACCGAGCGAGGCTGGGCAAGTGCAGAAATATCGATGAAAGTAGGAATATCTTTTCTAAAATAGATCCATAAAACTACTATGGAAGCGATAATGCTTAAGATGTTTGGCAAGAACATATGAAGCGCATATTCACTAAAACCTATATGAAAATATCCTGCGGTTACGATGTTTGTAAGATTTGAGATGATAAGGGGATTTGACGCACTGTCGCCGATAAAACCGCCTGCCATCAAAAAGGCAAAGACCGAGAGAGGTTTTAGTTTGAGATGTTTGATCTTTGCTAAAACTATTGGCGTCAAAATAAGTGCCGCTCCATCATTGGCGAAAAATGCGGCAACAAGTGCGCCAAGAAGAAGGATATAGACAAACATCAAATGCCCGTTTCCACGGCTGAGTCTTGCCATTTTGAGCGCTGCGTATTCAAAAAAGCCGATCTCATCAAGCACCATAGAAAGTAAAATGATCCCAATAAATGAAAGTGTCGCATCCCAGACGATGCCCGTTACAGTCAAAACATCGCTAAAACTTACCACACCAAGAACAAGACTTACCAAAGCACCAACAACCGCTGTCGTACCAATCTGAAGCCCTTTAGGCTGCCAAATGATAAAAAACAGTGTGATAAAGAATATCGAACTTGCTAACAACATTGGTTATTGATCACTTTTGATTTTGCTAACGCTTCTTCGATCTCTTCTTTATTTATATCTCCGCTTAAAGTGAGATTGACATTGCCATCTTCTCCACTTATCTGGATATCTTTTATTTTCTCTTTCGTTGCATCACTCATACATTCGCATCCGCCGCTTTGGCAGTTTTGCACCATTGAGACAATATTTGCTTTTTTGACTTCACCTAAAAATGATATTTTCACGCCATTTGTTGTTTTACTTACTTCTTTTTGCATCTTGCATCCTTTATATGTACAGGAACTATAGCATACTTTCATCAATAAATCAATATATCTTGATATATAAAAATTACGTTATAATTCTCTTTATGGAAATATTTTTAACAACAGTATCGGCACTCAATGATGAAACACGTATAAAACTTTTACGTTTTATAGACGAAAACGGCTCTATGTGCGTTTGCGATCTCCAAGAATCTTTTGGAATGATCCAGTCACGTCTTTCTCGCCATCTTAAAATCCTCAAAGAAGCGGGATTTTTGAGAGTGGACAGACAAGGTACTTGGGCTTATTATTCTATAAGAACACCATTGGACAGGTTTCGTCTTCAAGCGCTTGAAGAGATCAAAACACTCGCCCTTTTCCTTCCTGAATTTAAAAAATGTTCGTCAAATAATGAAGGATGTACTATAAAATGAAGACAAAAATAAGAGAGTTGGCATACAATCTCAAGCTGATGTTAGAGGGATTTATAGATAAGGAACTCACCCTTTTTGCCGCAAGCCTCAGCTTTTACACCATCTTTACTATCATCCCTCTTTTGATGATCGTTATGGCACTTATCACTTCGCTTCCAAACTTTAGTGACCATTATGAGACGATCAAAACATTTATCTTCTCAAACCTTATGCCGGTAAATTCTGGTGCGATGATGGGTTACATCGACGGCTTTTTACAAAACTCTGTAAAGATGGGTGTTATCGGTTTTGCGAGTGTTATCGTCGCTTCTTTACTCTTTTTTCAGAATTTCGAGTATATTATCAATCGTATCTTTCATGCGCAAAAAAGAACTATTTGGGAATCTGTCACAACATACTGGACACTTATCACCCTCACGCCTATCGCACTTGGTGTCTCTTTTTATATCTCCACTGAACTTGCCCTTATCGTCAATGAAAGTGGCTTATCTGGCTGGATAAATATCATCAAAATCTTTCCTTATATCATCGTTTGGGCGCTCTTTTTTCTTATCTATCAGATCGCCGCAAATGTCAAGATAGAGCCAAAAGCCTCACTCATCGCTTCATTTATAACTTCTTCAATATTTTCAATCGCCAAATCATCTTTTATTTATTACGTCATTTACAATAAAAGTTATTCTACTATTTACGGCTCTTTTGCTATGGTGATTTTTATCTTTTTTTGGATCTATATATCATGGATTATCTTTATTTATGGGATGAAATTATGCTATATTTTGCATCGCATATATGAAGATCGTCGTGCTCTCAAAAATAAGAGCGTAAAATAAACGCTTAGATTTTATCGCCAAGAATGATAAAGTAAGATGCATATAAAAAAGAAACGCGCTCAGAGGCACTACACTTGACGCTTCTCCGAGCGAGACTAGTTTTATTAACCACCCATCAAAAACCCCTCCAAAACCGCCTACATGTAAGAGAATACTGAGTGGATAAAAGATCGTAAAAAGTTCACTCCAAAGAATTGAGAGTGGATGCATAAAGGAAAAAATTTCAAAAATATAAAGTGAAAATGGCAACATCGCCATATAAACAAAGATTGGAAAAAGCAAAAATATAGCGATTTTATTCATTTTCTGCGTATGAAGTGCAAAAAGAAAAATATAAAAAACACCGCTTGCTGAAAGCCAAAATGCAAGTGAAAAAAGTAGCTTCGGCAAAAACGCTACTAGCAGTAAAAGTGTGAGAAAAAGAGTCTGCATTGAGATGATTTTCAAACCTCTGTCATACAAAAAATACCCCACAATTAGCATTCCAAAAGAACGAATCAGTGACGGGGTAAAATCCAAAAACCAGACATAGACAAATAAAAAAAGTGCAACAACAAAAAAAAGATCACGGTTGGTATTTCTGTAGGGAAGAAATTTCCCAGCTATAGGTTTGTATACAAAGCCGAAAAGGAAAAAAAGTACAGCACTTAAAACACCAAGATGAAACCCGCTAATAGCCATAATATGGCTTACTCCAAGAGATGAAAGTTTTTGGCGAAGCTCGAGACTTTGCGGCGCGGCTGTAAAGAGTGCTTTGTAGATTGTCGCTATATCTTTATCTTCATGCTGCGCGGCGATGGAGGCATTGAGACGTGATTTAAAACTCTCGGATTCTAGCACATGAAAGTCTGTACTTTTGGCATAAAAACCTTTGAGATAGCCCAAAAAATCAAGCCGTGAAAGACTAAACTCCGCGCTCACCTCTTTTTCCATCACATCGCCGATACCAAGCCCTTTTGCAGTGTAAATCACAGCCTCACCACAATCGAGTTTAAGCATAAAATATGAAGAACTAAAACGGCTCTTTTCATATTGGTTTAAAACCTTACATGTAAGCGTTACATTCTCTTGTGCAACAAACTTTTTATAGGAAAAATATTCATAGGAAAGGGAGAGCAAAAAGAGTAAAAAGAAACCAAGCAGAGCATAAAAAAAGTCACGTCCACGAAAAAGTTCTGGACGTGCTATCATAGTTTAGAGATGGAGAGACATCGATATGGAATCATTGCCTACATCAACACTAGCAGAGCGAGTATCGATATTTTCATAAACAGTTTCGATTCCCTTTGCAAACGATGGAGCATCCACAAAGCGGGTGAGTTTTTTCTGAAATACCAGCTTCACGTGTCCGGTAGGACCATTACGCTGTTTACCGATGATGATTTCAGCTTCCTCTTCCTCTTTTTCGACGTAGTTGCCTTTAAACTCTTTACCTTCAGCTTTAGCCGCTTTTTCGCGCTCTTTTTCCTCTTTGTAAAGATAAACGTCATCTCGGTAGACAAAAAGGATGATATCGGCATCTTGCTCGATAGAACCTGACTCACGGATATCGCTGAGCATTGGACGTTTGTCGTTTCTTGATTCAAGTCCACGGTTAAGCTGAGAAAGAGCAATGATAGGAATACCAAGCTCACGCGCAAGCATCTTCAAACCACGAGAGATCTCGCTTACTTCTAAATGGCGATCTTTTCCGCCTGTTCCACTCATGATCTGTAAATAGTCTATCACGGCGACTTCGATTTCAGGATGCTGGTTTTTCAGCTTACGAAGTTTTGAACGAAGCTGATTGATATTGACAGAACCCTGATCATCAACAAAAAGTTTTGCTCTATTCATCTTGTCTATGGCACCTGTGAGTCTGCTCCATTCATCATCGTTCAAATCCCCAACACGCAGTTTTTGTAAAAAGATAGAAGTCTGGATACTTAGAAGTCTTAGCATCAACTGTTCAGCTGGCATCTCAAGCGAGAAAAATGCAACACCTTTTCCATGGACAATTAAGTTATTGACCGTATTTAAAACAAAAGAGGTTTTCCCCATCGCCGGACGTGCTGCGATGATGACCAAATCCCCTTTTCCAAAACCTGTCGTCATCTCGTTGAGCTTATCAAAACCCGTATCAACACCAACAAGCTTGGTATTTCCACGTGCTTTCATCTCTTTGATATATTCCATCGTATCAAAAATCACAGTCGGAGAATCTTTAAAGTCACTTGACTGAGAGTTTTGTGTTATCTGATAGAGTTTTTTCTCCACCATATCCACGACATCTTCACTCGGAAGATCTTCTTCCAAAGTGACACGTTTTATCTCAGTTGTGAGTGTTAAAAGATGGCGCTTGAGCGATTTATCTTTGAGGACATCGACGTAGGCTTTGATATTTGCGATAGGATTTGCCGAGAGAATATCAAGCATAATACTCTCATCAAATTTTTTCTCACGACTCAGCTCTTTTTTGATAAACTCTTCATCAATGGGCTCATTTTTTTGTGTCAAAGAGAGCATCGACTTGAAGATATCCTGATGCGCAGGAAGATAAAAATCATCAAATTTCAGTACAGAAGAAAGCTCATCAAATTGCTTGGGATCAAAAACGATGGAGCTCAGAACCGATTTTTCAAAAGTGAGATTATAAAGATTATTTTCCGTCATTTTCTGCCATCTTTTCAACTTCCATTACAAATCTATCTACAAGCTCATGCTCATCCAAGTTTGCCACAACTTCTCCTTTGACCATTACAAGCCCTTTGCCTTTTCCATAAGCGATTGCCACATCTGCATGTTGCGCTTCGCCGATGGCATTGACCACACAGCCCATTACGGAGACATTGAGAGGTGTTTTGATGTGCGCCGTTCTTCGCTCAATCTCACTCACGGCAGTAACCAAATCCGCTTCAATACGTCCGCATGTAGGACAAGAGATGATATTAAGTCCATCAGGCGCCGCGCCACTGTCTTTTAAAATCGCACGTCCAACTTTGATCTCTTCTTCGAGCTCGCCTGTTATGGAAACACGCATAGTATCGCCGATACCATCAAGTAAAAGTGCACCCAAACCGATGGCACTCTTCACTGTCGCATGAAAGATAGTTCCAGCTTCCGTGACACCCAAATGAAACGGATAATGGTTTTTTGGACGGAGCATTCTATACGCATCCACTGTTCTTTGCACATCACTGGCTTTGAGAGAGATCTTGATATCATCAAATCCAAGGTCTTCTAAAAATTTGATGTTGTACTCAGCGGAAGCCACCATAGCCTCAGCAGTGGGACCATATTTATTGTCAAACTCTTTTTCCAAACTTCCTGCATTCACACCGATGCGAATAGGAAGATTACGCTCTTGACACGCTTTTACAACTTCACGTACTTTATCTTTAGAGCCGATATTCCCTGGATTGATACGAATACAGTCCACAACCTCAGCCGCGATAAGAGCGAGTTTATGGTTAAAGTGAATATCTGCGATTAGCGGCAAAGAGATACGCTCTTTTATCGCTTTAAGAGCAAGCGCATCTTGCATATCTGGAACAGCCACACGGACGATATCACATCCTGCAAAATGCAAACGATTTATCTGCTCAACAGTCGCTTCAACATCACGGGTATTTGAGTAAGTCATAGACTGCACACTAATAGGTGCATCCCCACCAACAGCAACATTTCCAACATAAATTTTTTTAGTTTCGTATCTTTTTATCATAAGAAGGATGATATCTTTTTTGGGATAAAAAACTGCTTTTGCTTTTTTGAAAAAAGTAATGTAAAGTTTTTCTTTGTACTTTTTTCTTCGCAAAGTTTCTCTCTTTACTTTTTTACAAGACTTCTCTCATACTTTTTTCTGCCGCAGTTCCTCTCTGTACTTTTTTCTTCGCAAAAAAGTACCAAAAAGCTCTTGCAACGGCTTCGAGCCTGACTTTGTCAGGTTCCCAAGAAAGTACAAACAAATTTCTAAAAATTCAAAACTCACTTCGTTCAAACAGTTGAATTTTCTTAACGATATTTATTTGTACTTTCTTGGCTCTGCAGGTGTTGCAACTGACGGGTGAGTTTAGTCGGCGTTTGTGTGTCACTTTGGATTTTAGCTTTTTTGACCGAGTGGAGTCGTAAAGAAAATGCAACTGTTTGAGCGAACGAAGAGAACGAGTTTTGCATTTTTAGACGCAGCGACCGAAACAAAGCGTTAAGAAATCCAACTGCTGACACGAGCTTTTTTGCATACTTTTTTTTCGGCAGAAAAAAGTATGAGAGAAGTCTTATTAAAAAAGTATGCAGAAAACTTTACATAATTTTATATAAACTGGAACACAAAGGACTAAGCGAACTCTATCGGATCCATATCTATTTGAGAAAGAGGTGTCTTACATGTAAGCAAAGCTTTAATGAGATCGGTACTTTTATCAGCTCGTAAAAGTACCATAAAACGGTACTTATCTGCAATTTTTTCTATAGCAGATGCTCCAAAACCAATGACTTCTACTGTAGTAAAAAATTTTAATTTTTCTACCATTACATTCATCTCATCTTGCGCTTTGATCCCATTTTTGTGAGCAAATAAAACTCTTGCAAGCTTTTTAAAAGGTGGATAAAAACCTCGGCGAAACTCCAACTCATCTTTTAAAAATCTCTCATAATCATCGATGTACGCTTCAAAAAATTCACGATTAAAAGTCTGCACAATTACTTTTGCCTCTTTTTTGCGTCCACTTCGTCCTGCTATTTGCACAAGTGAGGAAAGTGCTTTTTCTCTGGCTCTGTAATCGCTCATGTTTAGCATATTGTCTAGTCCCAACACAACTGCCAAGGTCACATCATGATAATCGTGTCCTTTAGAGAGCATCTGCGTTCCCACGAGTACGTCGATCTCTTTGTCGTTAAAACGCTTGAGCGTCTTTATCAATTTGTTTTGCGTAGTTATCACATCGCGGTCAAACTGCTCTACATGCAAAGCTTCATGATTCTCTTGTAAGTGTTTTACAGCTTCTGCAGTCCCAAGTCTGGCACTTTTAAGTGCGGGCTCTTTACACTCTGGACAAACCTGAGGAATTTGTGTGGCGAAGTTACAATAGTGGCATTTGAGCGTTTTACTTTTTTGGTGTACACTCATCCCGACACTGCAATATGGACAGAGATATTTATGCCCGCAACTTGCGCAGATAAGGTATTTAAAGTTCGCGCGAGTAGGAATAAATACGATGCTTTGTTCATTTTTTTGCTTCGTTTTAATAATTTCATTTTCTATAAGCGGCGTGATGGCTTCGAGCGAAGTTTGGTAAATATATTCTTTTTTGGACTCAAAATATCCACCTTTGAGACGAAAAGAAGGAAATTTTGCATAGCTTGTAAGTGAAGGTGTTGCACTTCCAAGGACTACTTTCGCGCCGTAGAGTTTTCCCATATAAATGGCCATATCACGGGCATTGTAGCGAGGACGACTAGAAGATTTATAGCTGTCGTCATGCTCTTCATCGACAACTATCAAACCGATATCCTCCAAAGGCACAAAAAGCGCTGACCTTGCACCTGCTACGATATCTACGCTTCCCTCACGGATGCGTTTAAGTATCTTCTCTTTTTGAATTTTTGTGATTTTAGAGTGCCACATCACGACACGTTCCCCAAAATGAGCGGTGAGTCTTTGCTCCATTTGAGGAGTAAGCGAAATCTCAGGCATTAAGAAAATCGATCTTTTTCCCGCTTGGATAGTTTGAGAGAAAAGTTTCATATAGATCTCTGTTTTTCCACTTCCCGTATCTCCAAAAAGCAAAGCAACATCATTTTTTTGTGTAAATACAACAGCTTCATTTTGTTTACTTGAGAGTTCTATTTTCTCTTGAAAATCAACTAAAACATCCTTACATGTAAAGGTTTTATCAAAGGGAACAAGGAGAGAAAAAGCCTCTCCAAGTGAGCAAAGATAGTAATTTGATAAAAAAGTTGCGAGTTGCATTTGAGATTTTGAAAACTGAAAATTTGTACTATGTAAGATATCTGAAGTCTTGAACTCTGGTTTATCGCATGAGTTTATAACGACTGCTTGAACTTGTTTATTTTGCAGAGAAACCTCTACATGTAGACCATTGTCTAAGAGTTGTTCACTTTGGTAGGTTAATAACTGTAACGGAGAATTTAAAAGAGAGAGGTAGTAATAATTCATAAAAGAATTATACTTGAAACTGACTTTACTTAGTCAGTTTGTCGCAGTATCCTGTTCCAGATGTACAGCTAAAATTTCCATCTACCACGTTATAATAAAATACATTTGGAGTTCCAGATACGTAATAAGTATACTGATCACTATTTGTTTTCATCCAACCACCATCAGCATTCTTCGTTGTGATTCCATATGTTAGAAGTTTATTTGTACCATTACTATCAAATATCATAGTCCCTGCTGGCTGTGTACCATTAGCCGCTCCATCTAAATGACTAATGTAGCTACTGTCACCCTTCATAAAACGCTTCTGTCTTTCAGTAGAGATCGCAGTACGGATAGACATCACATCTGAACGTCCACTTGCGATGACTGCTTGTTCAGAAACTCCTGCAAATCTTGGAATAGCAATAGTAGCAAGGATACCAATAACAATAATGACAAAAATGAGCTCTATCATCGTAAAAGCATTTCGTGAAGTTTTATGTAACATAAGCAACCTAACAAGTTAAGATAGTGGGAGGAGACAAAGTATAACAATCCCGCAAAGGGATTGTTATCACACTGAGATTATTTTACTAAGATAGTTTGGTTTTCATCTTCTAGGAAGAAAAGTGGAGATGAAGTTGAGTTACCATCAGAACAACCTATGTAATATTTTTTTGCACCAATCTTTTCTGCTATTGCAAAAGCGTTAGTAGAAGTCAGAGTGTTATTTGTATCTTTAGCACCAATAGCAAATGACGTCGGATAATTCAAAGTACACATCGTAAGATCAACAGCAGCATCCACTTCACTTGGAGCAGTAATTTGAGAATTTAACTTATCTGTATAAGCTGCAGTTTTAACAGAACCATTCGTATCAGCTGAGATTGATTCAGACCAAAGCGCAGGCGCAACAGTCCTGTTTAACGTACCAACATACGCTTTCAATTTACCAACGTGCGCTTGCTCAGAAACACCGATGAATTTCGGTAATGCAACCGCTGATAAAATACCTAAAATAACGATAACGAAGATCAATTCGATCATTGTAAAACCAGCTCTTTTCATAAGAACTCCTTAGTTTAAAAAATTGGGTTACACCAGTAACCTTAGAGCACATTATGAGTCAGTTTATCTTAAAGTTTTATTAAAGTGACGATACTATTGCAATATTTAAAGCATTCGGTTTTTTTATATAAGCAAACAACTACAGCGATAATCTAAGAAAAATTGGCACAACAATTGCTTTTACAGTTATAATAAATAAAAAGGTTTGCAGATGAGTCTTCAAATATCACAAGCTCGCCCTTTAATGGAACAAGCTCTAAATTACCGATCTATGCGTCAGGATATGATCGCATCAAATATCGCTAATGCAGACACTCCATATTATAAACCGCGTGATGTAAGTTTTGAATCAACTCTTGTACAAAAACAAAAAGAGGCATTTGGAAGTAGTACGCAAACACTTCAAATGGCAAAAACAGATGGCGAACATCTTGATGCGCTTCCTCAGCTCGACAACTCAACTGCATCTCTATTTTTTAGAGACGGTCATATGGCGAGAAACGATGGAAACAGTGTAGATATAGATGTAGAAACAACAGAGATGAGTAAAAACTCTACGATGTACAATGCTGTTATCGCAGCGATTAAAAAAGATGAAAACATCTATAAAAGTGTTATCGACTCATCTGCGAAACTAAGCTAAGGATAGATTATGAGCAATTTTTTAAGTAGTTTTGATATCAGTGGTTATGGGCTTTCTGCTCAAAGAACTCGCGTAAATGTTATCTCTTCAAATATCGCAAATGCACAAACAACTCGTACTGAAGAGGGTGGACCTTACCGCCGTAGAGAAGTTATCTTCAAAGCTATCAACTTCAATGATGCTATAAATACAGCGATCAACAACCAAAATTCTTCAAACAAATATGAAGATCCTTTGAGTGAAGGACAAGCCGGCCGTAAAGTAAATCCTGCTATAATGACCGTAAAAGTTGATAAAATATCGCGAGATGATTCTCAGCCGAAAATGAAATATGACCCGACAAGTCCTGATGCTGATGCAAAGGGTTATGTTGCGTATCCAAATATTAATCCTGTAGTGGAAATGGCCGATTTAGTGGAAGCGACAAGATCATATCAAGCAAATGTTGCGGCATTTGAGAGTGCTAAAAATATGGCAACTGGCGCCATTTCTCTTTTACAGTAGACAAGGAATAAATTATGGCAATAACTAGTATCGATACTCTTTCATCTGCGGATATTTTAAAAAATAAATTATCATCAGCTCAAACTCCAAGTACGGGAGAAGCATTCGCACAATCACTAAAATCGGCTATGAATGATGTAAATAACCTTCAAGAAACAAGCGAAAAAGCTATGAGTGACATAGCAACAGGACAAGTCAAAGATCTCCATCAAGCTGCACTTGCTATCGATAAAGCAGAAATAAGTATGAAATTAATGCTGGAAGTTAGAAATAAAGCATTAAATGCATACTCACAAATCAGCCGAACTCAGATGTAAGTAACCCGTTTTTAATGCATAGTATCTCTTACAGAACAAAATCAAAAAAGACTTTTTTACTTTTTTCTATTATTTCACTTGGTTTTATCGTCTTTTTAAGCGTAATGCTTTTTACTGCCATCAATCCTCGTGAAATCCCTTCACTTTTCACCTCTGAAACATCTGTGGCTAAACGTGGGAGCATCATCAGTGCTGATGGATTTCATCTCGCGACTACACAAAAACTTTATAAAGCGATAGTCAATACAAACTTTATAGATCCAAATAAGATGGATCTTTTCATTCAGCTTTATAGCATATATAGTAATGTCGATCCACAAACTGTGAGAACTCTTTTAAACAAAAAAAATGGGATTGTCGTTTTAAGTTATAACCTCAATTCTAAACAAGCGCAGTCTCTTAAAAATCTCGGCTTTGAGTTAAGAAGATATAAGGTGTTTGTAGAAAAAGAAAATCCTACAACACATACTCGAATCACACAGGGTCTTAGTGTCATTGAAAGTGGAGAAGCTAGGATTTATCCTTATGGGACTCTGCTTACACCGGTTATCGGCTATCCGCACAAGATAGAAGAAGACGGTTATACCAAAATACGCGGAGTAAAAGGTGTAGAAAAGCGCTATGAAGATGAACTCTCATCTAAACAGGATGCCAAACAGTTTGCTCCGCGCGATGTTAATAACTATATGATACTCAATAAAGACAGCTATACTAAAGCGCAAACAGATGGCTTGGATGTAAAATTAAACATCCCCGTTGTGCTTCAAATAAAAATAGAAAATATTTTAGACAAAATGAAAGAAAAACTAAACGCAGAGCATATTATGATAGTTGTCATGTCATCAAAAGATGGCAGAATTTTATCACTTGCGAGTTCGAATAGATTTCTTCCACAAAATATACAAAAACAGGATTATCCTTCGCTTAATACTTGGGCTATCGAGTATGCTTTTGAGCCTGGTTCTGTTATCAAACCACTGACATTTACTCTTTTACTAGAAAAACATCTCATTAATCCTTATGATATGGTCAATGGTCATGGAGGAAAGTTTCAAATGGGTAGAAAAGTGATCACGGATGAGCATAAGTTTGACATGCTCAGTGCTGAAGACGTTATCGTCTACTCATCAAATGTTGGTATGGCACAACTTGCACAAAAACTGACGGGCATGGACTTTTATGAAGGACTCTCTAACTTTGGACTTGCACATAAAACCAACATCGATCTTTCTTACGAAAAAGAGGGACAGATTCCCAACTCATCACAACTCAGCGATGAAATATATAAAGCAACTGCATCTTATGGATATGGAATGAAAGTGACACTCATGCAGCTTGTCAATGCCTACAATGCTTTTAATAACAACGGAAAAGAGGTTACGCCTCTCTTAGTAAATTCACTTATCGACAAATTTGGTAAAGTAACTCCGATCCCTATTGATCCTGGGAAACAGGTTGTTGACCCTACAACGGCAAGTATGATGAAAAAAATTCTTATTAAAACTGTTATGGAAGGAACGGGAACAAAGGCGATCACTCCCGGCTTAGAAATAGGCGGAAAGACTGGAACTGCACATATCGTAGAATCAGGATCGTATGTTGCTAAGTACAATACTTCATTTGTAGGTTTTGCAAATGATGGAAAAAATAGCTATACCATCGGTGTTGTGGTTATCCAACCAAAAGGTGAGTACTTCGCCGCACAGACATCTGTTCCTATCTTTAAACAGATCATTGATACTATGGTTGAAGAAAAGTACTTAAAGCCAAATATTGTCCAACAACCGAGTGACACCAACAACAGCCTCCACCAAAATCACTGAGTTACCTGTCTCTACCTTTGAAAGCGGGACAAACTCGCGATTTACAATCGCGATATAAGAAACTTCTAGCGGTGCTAGAATAGCTTCCATCTTCTTGATGATCGTCTCAACGTCATATTCCTTTGCTATAACTAAACTCGTCGCCTTTTTCAAAGCTGATGGAATTTTTAGCGCTTCAGTTCTCTCATGAGCGCTAAGATAGTCATTTCTACTGCTTAGTGCCAAACCTAAACTATCGCGCATCGTTTCAACGGGCACAATGTTGACATCCATAAACATCTGTTTTACCATCAAAGTGATCAGTTTTAACTGTTGCGCATCTTTTTTTCCAAAATAAGCATTTGTCGGATTGACGATGTTAAGAAGTTTCATCACAACAGTTAAGACGCCGCTAAAATGTCCGGGACGCGTTGCACCTTCAAGGATATAACCACGTACATTTGGAGCACAAACACTTACTTCATCATCTGCGTACATATCTTCGGCAGTTGGATAAAAAAGATAATCAACTCCAGCGAGTTCACAAACACGTTTGTCTGCCTGCTCACGTCGTGGATATTGTTCTAAATCTTCACCTTTTAAAAACTGTGTAGGATTGACAAAGATAGAGACAACTACAATCTCGTTTTCCTCTTTTGCTTTTTTGATCAGTGATAGATGTCCACTATGAAGTGCGCCCATAGTAGGAATGAAACCAATGCTTACATGTAAAGCTCTTAGCTCATCTCTAAGCGCGTTGGGGGATTGAAAAACTCTCATTTTTAAGCCTCTATAATATATAATCACAATTATACTATATGACTGGATAGAACCTATGGACAATTATGAATATACAGAACTTTTAAAAACATTACAACTAAAAATGAAAAATATTGCCGGTGTGGTTGAACCTAAAAAGATTGAAGTAAAACTCGAAGAGATCAAAGAGATGGAAAACGATCAAAGCTTTTGGAATGATGCGGCAAATGCGGCAATCGTTCAAAAAGAAAAAACGCAATTAGAAAGAAAACTTCAAAAATATCAAGACGCATCATCAGCTGTAAATGATGCTGAAGATCTCTACGAAATGGCCAAAGAGGAAAATGATGAAGAAACAATCGAAACACTTTTTAGTGAATCTTCTCATCTTGAAAACTATGTAAGGCAGATGGAAATTAGTGTTTTGCTAAGTGGAGAAACAGATGGAAATAATGCCATCTTATCTATTCACCCAGGAGCTGGGGGGACTGAGTCTCAGGACTGGGCTTCTATTCTTCTTAGAATGTATACAAGATGGGCTGAGAGACACGGATTTAAAGTCGAAACGCTTGATTATCAAAATGGTGAGGAAGCTGGTATCAAAGATGCGTCTATTTTAATCTCTGGCGAAAATGCTTATGGATACCTCAAAGTTGAAAGCGGTATCCATCGTCTTGTCCGTATCTCTCCATTTGATTCAAATGCTAAGCGCCATACCTCTTTTACCTCAGTTGTTGTTTCACCTGAGATTGATGATAATATTAATATAGTCATAGAAGATAAAGATATTCGTATAGATACTTACCGTGCTTCAGGCGCGGGCGGACAGCATGTCAACAAAACAGAATCGGCGATTCGTATCACGCACATAGCAACTGGCGTAGTTGTGCAGTGTCAAAACGATAGAAGTCAGCATAAAAACAAAGCCACTGCGATGAAGATGTTAAAATCGCGTCTGTATGAATATGAACTAGAGATTCAAAAAGCAAAAGAAGCGGGAGTTGAAAAAAGTGAGATCGGTTGGGGGCATCAGATCCGATCTTACGTGCTTCAACCTTATCAACAAGTCAAAGACACACGGAGCAATGAAGCGTTTAGCAATGTCAGCGCTATCTTGGATGGCGATATTGATGGGATGATTGAAGGCGTTCTAATAGCACAAAATCGATCTTCATAAGTATTTTTAGAATAAAATATTTTTATGAAACTACTCAATGAATGTGTGTTAACAGACAAGTGTTCTTATCTAAAAGATAAAGAGCAAACTGCCCACTACAAAATACTCTCTGAGTGTAGCACCGAATATTGCACTACTTTAGTCCAAAGAGGATGGAGAAGATTTGGAAAGATGTTTTTTAGACCGATTTGTGCAGATTGTCATGAGTGTCAAAGCATAAAAATCGATGTAATCAACTATAATTTTTCAAAATCTGAAAGAAGAATTATTAAAAAAAATAGTGGTATGAAATCGATTATTCAAACACCTACAGTAAGCCATGAGCATATAAATCTTTTTAATAAATACCATGACTACATGCATGAAAATAAAAAGTGGGATAATAATCAAACCGACATTAAAAGTTACTACACCTCTTTTGTGTCGGGGCATGATAATTTTGGATATGAGATTTTATATTATGATGACAATAAGCTTATAGGAGTTGATCTCATTGATATTATAGAAGATGGTATCTCATCAATTTACTTTTATTATGACCCAGAGTATCGACATTTATCTCTTGGAAAATACTCACTTTATAGACAAATCAATCTTGCAAAAGTACTTAAAAAGCCTTGGATATATCTGGGATACTATGTAAAAGATTGTCCGAGTTTATCTTATAAAAATCAGTTCTCTCCGTATATGATACTACAAAACCGTCCAACAGATTTAGAAGAAGATATTTGGAATTAAAAACGTTAAATTAAAAAGTTTACATGTAAGCGTTAACGAGAGAAATTTTAGAGGAAGAGTTGAAGGTAGTATTGCCCCAATAAGGGACAATAAAGTGAAAGACTAGCCGTTGCGTTTTTTGATAATCTCTTCAGAAACGTTTCTTGGAACTTCTTCGTAATGGTGGAATTCCATAGAATAAGTACCACGTCCTTGAGTAGATGAACGAAGGTCAGTTGAGTAACCAAACATTTCAGATAATGGAACATAAGCGTCAACGATTTTGTTTCCAGAACGGTCACCCATGTTGTTGATTTGTCCACGACGACGGTTAAGGTCACCGATAACATCACCCATATAATCTTCAGGAACTTCAACTTCAACTTTCATAAGTGGTTCAAGAATCGCAGCACCTGCTTTTCTACAACCCTCTTTGAATCCCATTGAAGCAGCCAGTTTAAACGCCATCTCATTCGAGTCAACTTCGTGGTATGAACCATCATAAACTGAAACTTCAATATCTTCAAGTGGGTAACCAGCAAGAACACCGCCTTGCATTGCTTCAACGATACCTTTTTCAATTGCAGGAACGTATTCCTTTGGAATAACCCCACCTTTGATTTCGTTGTTGAATTTGAAACCAGCGCCAGCTTCATTTGGTTTGATACGTAAGAATACGTGACCAAATTGTCCACGACCACCTGATTGTTTTGCGTATTTGTACTCTTGAGAAACTTCAGATTTAATCGCTTCACGGTAAGAAACTTGTGGAGCACCAACTTCAGCTTCAACTTTAAACTCACGTTTCATACGGTCAACGATGATCTCAAGGTGAAGCTCACCCATTCCTGAAATAATTGTTTGACCAGTTTCTTCGTCAGTGTGAACACGGAACGAAGGATCTTCTGCAGCAAGTTTAGCAAGAGCTAGACCCATTTTTTCTTGGTCAGCTTTTGTTTTTGGCTCAACTGCAACAGAGATAACTGGCTCAGGGAAAACCATACGCTCTAGGATAACTTTATCATCTTCATTACATAAAGTATCACCAGTCGTTGTATATTTTAGACCAACAACAGCGCCGATTTCACCAGCATAAATCTCTTTTACTTCTTCACGTTTGATAGCATGCATTTTCACGATACGACCGATACGCTCACGTTTGTCTTTTGTAGTATTGTGTACAAATGAACCTGCTTCTAAAGAACCACGGTAAACACGGATAAAAGTTAAAGTTCCAACAAATGGATCTGTCATGATTTTAAATGCCAAAGATGCAAATTTACCATCATCAGTTGAAGGAACAACAACTTCGATCTCTTCATCATCCATCATTGTACCTTTAATAGCAGCACACTCAGTTGGTGATGGAAGGTAAGCAACAACAGCGTCAAGTAAAGTTTGAACACCTTTGTTTTTAAATGCAGTTCCAGCAGTCATTGGAACGATTTCCATCGCTAAAGTTGCCGCTTTGATACCTGCAATAATCTCTTCTTCAGTAAGTTCGATACCTTCAAGAAATTTTTCCATCAACTCTTCGTTACCATCAACACCAGAGATAGATTCGATCATTTTTTCGCGGTATTCATTTGCTTTATCAACCATATCAGCTGGAATCTCTTCAACGTGGTAGTTTGAACCCATTGCAGCATCTATATCCCAAACGATAGCTTTCATTTTTACAAGGTCTACGATACCTGTAAATGTATCTTCTGCACCGATTGGTAGTTGTATAGGAACCGGATTACCTTTTAGACGATCACGAATTTGACCTTCAACATTATAAAAGTCTGCACCTGTTCTATCCATTTTGTTAACAAATACGATTGATGGTACGCCATAACGGTTTCTTTGTCTCCAAACTGTCTCAGATTGTGGTTGAACCCCACCAACTGCACAGAAAACTGAAACTGCACCATCAAGTACGCGCATAGAACGTTCAACTTCAATTGTAAAGTCAACGTGGCCTGGAGTATCGATAATATTTATCTGTTTTCCATCCCATTCACAAGTTGTAGCAGCAGAAGTAATTGTAATACCTCTTTCTTGTTCTTGCTCCATCCAGTCCATGGTAGCAGCACCATCATGAACCTCACCGATTTTATGTTCAACACCTGTATAGAACAAAATACGTTCTGTTGTTGTTGTTTTTCCTGCATCAATGTGTGCAGCAATACCGATATTTCTTACATCTTCTAGCTTGTGTGATCTTGCCATATTATTACCTTAAAAAAACTTTGATTTTGAAGAGCTGAACCTCTTTCCTAAAAGGAAAGTTTCATCTTAGAAAAGAGGTTTACATGTAGGAACTTCACACGAGGTGAAGTTCAACAAAAAGTAGATATTACCAGCGATAGTGAGCAAACGCTTTGTTCGCTTCAGCCATTCTGTAAGTATCCTCTTTTTTCTTGAATGCAGTACCTTTTTCGCTACCTGCATCCATGAGTTCATTTGCTAGACGTTCTGCCATAGTACGCTCATTACGATTACGTGATGCGTCAACTAACCAACGGATTGCTAATGATTGTTGACGTACTGGACGTACCTCTACTGGAACTTGGTAAGTAGCACCACCAACACGACGGCTTTTGACCTCGATGATTGGTTTAACGTTATCGATAGCATTGTTAAATGTATCTATACCTGTTTTTTCACCACGAGAGCTGATGATGTCTAACGCGCTATAGATAATTTTTTCTGCTGTACTTTTTTTACCGTCTAGCATGATTTTGTTTATAAATTTCGTTAAAATTTTGCTTCCGTAGATCGGATCTGGCATAATTTCACGAACAGGAGCTTTTCTTCTTCTCATCTGTTATTTTCCTTATCTTCAATTTTTGTCAAATTTACTCAAAACATTTCTGTCCTGTGCTCGCTTGAATCTTTTTTGCGACAATCTCGTAATTAGAGATTATTTAGCAGCTTTTGGTCTCTTAGTTCCGTATTTAGAACGAGCAACTTTACGATCTTTAACACCAGCACTATCTAACGCACCACGTACGATATGATACTTAACACCCGGTAAATCTTTAATACGACCACCACGAACTAGTACGATTGAGTGTTCTTGAAGGTTGTGACCCTCTCCACCGATATATGAAATAACTTCAAAACCTGAAGTTAGACGAACTTTTGCTACTTTACGTAGAGCCGAGTTAGGTTTTTTTGGTGTAGTAGTGTAAACACGAGTACAAACACCACGACGTTGTGGACACGAAACAAGCGCAGGTGATTTAGATTTTTTAACCACTTTTTTACGCTCATTACGAATCAATTGGTTGATTGTAGGCATACAATTCCTTTCTTAAATGTTCCAGTAGAATTTAATTCTTCCGCATCCGGCAAAGATGAGAGAATTATAAACGCGTAATTTTACAGAATTAGCGATTAAAGTTTGCTTATTTTAAGAATATATTAATGTGTTGTAAAAAGAGTGGATAGAATATTTACATGTAAGCATTATGCTTACATGTAAGGAGGCTAATTAATTTGTGTAGTCTTCAAATCTTAAGATATCATCTTTATAGATACCAGTACCAACTGGGATCGTACGTCCAATAATAACGTTTTCTTTTAAATCTGTAAGATCATCAACTTTCGCTGAAACTGCTGCTTCTGTCAATACTTTCGTAGTATCTTGGAATGATGCAGCTGAGATAATACTATCTGCAGAAACTGCAGCACGAGTAATACCAACCAAGAATGGTTCAGCAATTGATGGACGTCCGCCTAAGCGAATAATTTTCTGATTCTCTTCAATAAATTTATTTCGAGATATCAAATCACCTTCAATAAACTTCGTATCACCAGAATGTAGAATTTTAATCTGACGTAACATCTGAGTATAGATAACCTCAATATGCTTATCTGCAATATTAACCCCCTGAGAACGATATACTTGTTGTACTTCGCTTACAAGATAGTTATGAAGTGCTTTTACACCCAATATTCTTAAAATATCATGTGGAGAACCGAGACCATCAGTTAATCTCTCGCCAGCGTGAACATATTCGCCGACATTTACTTGTGCAACAAGAGATTTGTCAACAAAATACTCTTTAATAACACCATTTTCAGATGAAATTAAAATACGTTCTTTACCACGTAGTGGCTTACCAAAACTCACAATACCATCGATTTCACTGATAACAGCATTTACCTTAGGACGACGTGCTTCAAAAAGTTCAGATACACGTGGAAGACCTCCAGTAATATCGCTTGATTTTTGAAGTGCTTTTGGTGTTTTAACCAAAGTATCTGCGATTTTAACATCTGCACCGTTTTGTACATAAACAGATGATTTAGGATCAATCGCATATCTGATGATCTCGCCATCATTCGTTGCTAAAACGATAGTTGGTTTGTATTCAGGTGAAATATGCTCATTAATCATCAAACGAGTTTTACCAGTTAATTCATCATACTGAGACGATGCAGTAACCCCATCAATTACGTCTTCAAAACTAACTTTACCGTTTGCTTCTGAGATAATAGGATTTGAATATGGATCCCACTCAGCGATAACGATTGATTCCTCTTTTGAAGGCTTAGCAATTAAAGTGTCTGCTTCTACAAGTACATCATCATTTTGTTCAACGATAGAGCCACGAGCGATATAGTGACGGATAGCTTCATGATCAAGCTCATCAACAATACTTGCAAATAGACCTTTTTCTTTTACTTCATGTCCAGCTTTAACACCTTCATATCTCTCTAAGTAGTCACCTTTGAGTAGGAAGTACTTGATAGTTCCCGCTTCTTTAGCTCTTATTTTTTGAGTTATTGGATCGCCATCTTTAACCATGATCTCTGAAGCATATGGAATATGATTTGGAACATTCCATCCATCATTGATTTTTTCAACGATAGATTCTGCATCTTTAACCATTTCACCATGTTTATATGGCAGGTAAAGTTTACTTTCAATATGTCCACCGACACCAGCTAGTTCATTTGGACGAGCCACTTCATTTTTTCTAAGTGTATATCGGACAGTCTCTTTTTCACCGACAACACTGATGATCATCTCATCGTGAATTGATTGAATCTCAACTCTACCATCAAATGGTGCTTTTATTTTTGGCTCAACCAATAATATACCTGCATTACGACGGTTAGCAACAATTTGTTTGCCCTCTTTTGAAGTGTATGTTTTAAAGTTATAGTAACGGATAAAACCTTCTTTAGATGCCACAACCTGACGCTCTTGACGAGTACTTGACGCAGTTCCCCCAACGTGGAACGTACGAAGTGTCAACTGTGTACCTGGTTCACCAATTGATTGAGCAGCAATAATACCTACAGCTTCACCGCGACGTACCATTTCACCAGTACCAAGGTTAAGTCCATAACAAAGTGCACATATTCCACCACCCTCAGACTTACATGTAGTCGGAGTACGGATATATGCTGATTTGATTCCAGCTTCAACAATTGTTTTAGCTTTTATTTCATCAATCATAGTTCCTTCAGTGAAAAGGATCTCATTAGTAATCGGATCAATTGCATCATCAGCAAGAACACGACCAAATAAACGGTCTTCTAAAGACTCGATTAAAGAGTTATGATCAGAAATATCTGAAATCTCGATACCTTCATGCGTATGACAATCATGTTCTACAACTTTTACGTTTTGTGCAACATCAACAAGCTTACGAGTCAAATAACCCGCATTTGCTGTTTTAAGTGCAGTATCCGCAAGACCTTTACGCGCACCGTGAGTAGAAATAAAGTACTCTAAAACGTTAAGACCCTCTTTAAAGTTAGAGATAATCGGAGTTTCAATAATATCACCACTTGGTTTAGCCATAAGACCACGCATACCAGCTAACTGACGAATCTGCGCAGCAGAACCACGAGCACCAGAATCAGCCATCATATGAATCGAGTTAAAACCTTTTTTATCAGTTTGAACTAGAGTCATCATTTGAGTAGCAAGGATATTATTTGTATCTGTCCAAACATCGATGATTTTATTGTAACGTTCTTGTTCAGTTAAAAGACCTGCTTCGAACTGTTTTTGAATCTCACGAACTTTATTTTTAGAATCATCAATTTTAGCCGCTTTAGTCTCAGGGATGATAATATCATCTATAGAGATAGAGATACCAGCTTCCGTTGCTTGTTTGAAACCAAGGTTTTTCAATGCATCCAAGAAAGATGCAGTAATACCAATACCGCCATGTTTTTGAACATAATCAACAAGTTCATTGATCGCTTTTTTCTTCATAACACGGTTCCAAAGTTCAACTGGAACAAAATCAGGAATAATATCTTTGAGTATTAAACGCCCTGCAGTCGTATGAATCAATCTTCCATTTACACTTGAACGAATCTTCGCATGAAGATCCAAAGCCCCATGTTGGATAGCAATCATAACTTCATCTACGTTTGCAAATAGTTTGTTTGAACCTTTTACACCACTTTTTTCCAAAGTTGTATAGTAGATACCAAGAACCATATCCTGTGATGGAGTAGCAATCGCTTTTCCTGATGCTGGAAGCAAGATGTTCATAGATGCAAGCATCAAGACTTTTGCTTCTGCAATAGCAGCAGTACTTAGTGGAATATGCACAGCCATTTGATCCCCATCGAAATCGGCATTGAAAGCCGCACAAACAAGTGGGTGAAGCTGAATAGCTTTTCCATCAATCAATTTAGGGTGAAACGCCTGAATTGAAAGTTTGTGAAGAGTTGGTGCACGGTTTAGAAGGATTGGATATCCATCAACGATTTCAGCTAAACATTCCCAAACTTCATTCGTTTTTGCATCAATCATCTTGCTTGCAGCTTTGATAGTTGTTGCGTAACCTTTATCTTCTAGTTTCGCTATCAAATGAGGCTTGAATAGTTCAAGAGCCATTTTTTTAGGTAAACCACACTCATCCATACGTAAAGTTGGTCCAACGACGATAACTGAACGTCCAGAGAAGTCAACACGCTTACCAAGAAGGTTTTGACGGAAACGTCCTTGTTTACCCTTGATTATTTCACTCAAAGATTTAAGTGGACGTTTATTTGCACCTTTTACAGCATTCGCACGACGGCCATTGTCAAAAAGAGCATCTACTGCTTCTTGAAGCATACGTTTTTCATTTCTTACAATGATTTCAGGAGCTTCAAGTTCAACAAGACGTTTTAGACGTTGGTTACGGTTGATAACACGACGATAAAGATCATTAACATCAGAAACAGCAAATTTTCCGCCATCAAGACTTACAAGTGGACGTAAATCTGGTGGAAGAACTGGTAAAACTGTCAACATCATCCATGCAGGATTATTTCCACTGTTTAAAAATGATTCTATTACTTTCAAACGTTTTGCAATAGTTTTACGTTTTGCTTCAGAATTTGTTTTTTCAATATCTTCTTTAAGTTGTGAAAAAAGTTCTACAAGATCGATATCATCAAGAATATCACGAATAACTTCGCCACCCATTCTTGCTTTAAATCCTAGCTCTCCAAATCTCTGAACTAGAGTACGGTATTGTTCTTCATTTAAAACATCATATTTTGCAACAGGAGTTTTAGCATCAGCATCATAATATGCATCTCCGCCCGATTCAACGATGTATGCTTCATAATAAAGTACGCGTTCTAAGTCTTTCATCTTTACACCAAGAAGTGTACCAATGCGAGATGGTAATGAACTTACATACCAAATATGTGCCACTGGAGTTACAAGATCAATATGTCCCATGCGAACACGACGAACTTTAGAACTTGCTACTTCAACACCACATTTCTCACAGACAACGCCTTTATAGCGCATTTTTTTATATTTACCACATAAACACTCATAATCACGTACAGGACCGAATACTTTGGCACAAAATAGGCCATCGCGTTCCGGTTTTAATGTACGATAATTAATAGTTTCGGGTTTTTTAACCTCTCCATGGCTCCAAGAAAGTATCTTCTCAGGAGATGCAAGGCGAAACTGTAATTGTTTTATATCTTTAGGGCGATTCTCTTCTGATATTTCTATTGCTACTAATTTACTCATCGTCTTCAACCTCGTCAAAAATCTCTACATCAAGAGCCAATGCTTGTAACTCTTTTGTCAATACGAATAGTGTTTCAGGTATTCCAGATTCTGGTACCAATTCACCTTTTGTCAATGCTTTATATGCACGTACACGCCCATCTACATCATCTGATTTGATAGTTAACATCTCTTTTAGAACTGCTGACGCACCGTATGCTTCAAGAGCCCAAACTTCCATCTCTCCAAATCTTTGACCACCGAAGAGTGCTTTACCACCGACTGGTTGTTGTGTGACTAAAGAGTATGGTCCAGTTGAACGAGCATGAATTTTCTCATCAACCAAGTGATGGAGCTTCAAGATATACATGTAACCAACATTTACACGCTCACGCATCTTCTCACCTGTTCTACCATCATGTAAAACAGTTTTTCCATCACTACTCATTTTTGCCATTGCAAAAAGTTTCGCGAATTCAGCTTCATTTACACCCTCGAAAATAGGTGTTGCAAATTTAACACCTTTTGCCCAATCACGAGCATATTTAAGAAGTTCATCATTACTCATTTTTCCTAAAACTTCTGCACCATTCATAAGTCCTGCTACATCAGATATCTCTATCATTTTTGCACGGATATTGTCTAAGAAATCAGCTTGTTTTGCATCAAACTCTGCTTGAATTTGGTGACCGAGTTCACGACCAGCCATACCAAGGTGCATCTCAAGAACCTGACCGATGTTCATACGAGATGGAACCCCTAGAGGATTCAAACAAACGTCAACACTACGTCCATCTTCCATATAAGGCATATCAACTTCAGGAACGATATTTGAAACAATACCTTTATTTCCGTGACGTCCAGCCATTTTATCACCAACTTTTAGTTGACGTTTTGTAGCTATATAAATTTTTACATATTTAACGACACCATTTGGCAGGATGTCATCATTTTCAAGGATAGCAAGTTTTTCTTCATGCTCATCACGGAAAATTCTTTTTTGTTTTTGAAAATAGTTTTTCATTACATTGTACTGATTTTGAATCTCATCAGTAAATGACTTAACAATGTTATTCATAGCGAAACGGTTTACATCTTTAAGATCTTCACCATTGATGATGTCACCTTTTTTGTAATCAGTTCCATTTACACTTACATCTTTTCCAAGTGGTTCTTTTGTTAGAAGAGCAGTGATTCTAAAGATCTCTTCTTTATCGATCATTAAAAGACGATCGTAATGTTCACGCTCTAGATAATCACGTTCCTCTTTTTCAAGTTCTAATGAACGAGGATCTTTATCATAACCCTTTTTCGTAAAGATTTTAATATCAACGATAACACCTTCCATAGACGGAGGACAATACAATGATTTATTGACAACATGACCAGATTTTTCTCCGAAAATTGCGCGAAGTAATCTTTCTTCTGGAGTTGGTTTTACTTCACCTTTTGGAGAAACTTTACCAACTAAGATCATTCCACCTTTGACGTTTGTACCAATTTTTGCAATACCACTCTCATCTAAGTGAGCCAAATCTTCTTCACGAACATTTGGAATATCACGAGTGATCTCTTCAACACCATGTTTTAACTCACGAGCTTCACACTCTTTTTCATAGATATGTACAGATGTAAAAGCATCTTCACGAATCATACGCTCTGAGATAACGATAGCATCCTCGAAGTTATAACCATTCCAAGGCATAAAGGCAACCATAGCGTTCACACCAAGAGCCAATTCCCCTTGATCCATATTTGGACCATCAGCAATAATATGATCTTTTTTTACAAACTGACCAATTTTAACAACCGGTTTTTGTGAAAATGATGTGTTTTGATTCGTACGAAGATTTTTTTGTAAAGGATAATAATCTATAAAGATTCCATCATCATCTTCGCCTTTAATATAGATGTGTTTTGCATCAGCTTTTTCAACAATACCTGAACGCTTTGCATAGATACACTCCCAACTGTCACGAGAAACCAGTTTTTCAACACCCGTTCCAACCATTGGAGCTTGTGGACGAATAAGTGGTACTGCTTGACGTTGCATGTTCGAGCCCATAAGCGCACGGTTGGCATCATCATGTTCCAAAAATGGAATAAGTGACGCAGCAACACCAACAACCATATGGGAAGAAAGATCAGCATATTCACACTCTTTTGCTGAACGATAAATAATCTCACCATCTTGACGAACTGCAATAAGATCTTCAATAAATTGACCTTTTGAATCAAGTTTATTTGAAGCAGCAGCAATCATTTTGCCCTCTTCTTGAGTCGCTGTCAAATAGATAACTTCATTTGTTACAACACCATCTTTAAGAACTTTATATGGTGCTTCAATAAACCCATGCTCATTTACTTTTGAGTAAGTTGCAAGCGTATTGATAAGACCAATATTTTGTCCCTCTGGAGTCTCAATTGGACAAATACGTCCATAGTGAGTCGGGTGAACGTCACGTACTTCAAAGCCGGCTCTCTCTTTAACAAGACCGCCCTCTCCAAGTGCAGATAAACGACGTTTATGTGTTAATTCAGACAAAGGATTCGTTTGATCCATAAACTGTGATAACTGTCCACCTGAGAAAAACTCCATAATAGTTGATGTAATCATTTTTGAGTTAATTAGATCATGAGGCATAAGCTCACTCATCGGTCCACTCATCGTAGAAAGTTTATCTTTGATAGCTTTTTGCATCTTGATAAGACCATTATGTAATTCATTACCTAAAAGCTCACCAATTGAACGGATACGACGATTTCCTAAGTGATCTCTATCATCAATATGACCTTGACCATTTTTAACTTTAATAACATATTTAACAGTATTGATAATATCTTCATTCGTTAAAACTGTTACATATTCAGGAATATCCATTCCCAATTTATGATTCATTTTCATACGACCAACGCGTGTTAAATCATAACGTTCAGGATCAAAGAAAAGTTGATTAACAAAAGCTTTTGCTGCATCTTTAGTTACTGGCTCACCAGGACGCATAACTTTATAAATACGGATTGCTGAAAGATCATTTTCATCTTCTATATCTTCTGTTTGTTTTAAAAGTTTTAGTGAATCTGCATCAGCAATAAAAGCATTAATAATCGATCCATCAACACCTTCTGCTAAGTCATTTGCGATAACAAACGATGTAACACCAGCTTCTGCCATCTTTTTGAGTTTTGTCTCATCAATCGAAGTCATAGTATCAAATAAAACTTCACCCGTTTCTGGATTAATGATTGCTTCTGCTAAGTGACGGTCTACTAATGTTTCAAGAGGATACATAACTTTAGTTACGCCATCTTCTATAAATTTTTGAGCTTTTTTAACAGATAATCTTTTTCCAGCTGTAATTAAAAGGTTCCCTTTATCATCAACGAGATCAAAATCCAGTCTTCCTTTGAAGTCATCTGGTTTAAAATCAATCATAAAACTATTGTCTTTAACTGCAATAGTTTGTAGTGGATAGAAAAGTTTTAATATATCTTGTTTAGAATATCCTAAAGCACGGAACATAATAGTTACAGGAACTTTACGACGCTTATTGATTCTCATGTATAAAATATCTTTTGGATCATACTCAAAATAAAGCCATGAACCACGATCTGGAATAATTTGACCAGTATAGATAAGTTTATTTCCTGAAGTTGTTGATTCTTCCTCTTTGAAAATAACACCAGGTGATCTGTGTAGCTGATTTACAACAACACGCTCAACACCATTTATGATAAATGAAGTACGTTCAGTCATTAAAGGAATATCACGAACAAATATACTTTGTTCTTTAATATCTTTTACACCTAATTTTTCTTTTGTATTTTCATTGCGTTCCCAGATAACAAGACGAGTTTTCATTCTAAGAGAAACTGCATACGTAAGTCCACGTTCCATACATTCACGAACTGTGTACTTAGGTTTACCAACTTCTGAGCCAATATACTCGACTGTTAATCTATTTTGAGAATCATGAATTGGGAAAACTGATTGAAATACATTTTCTATACCGCTTTTTGAACGGTCAGCACCATCAAGCATAAGGAAGTTGTCATATGAATTTTGTTGTAGTTGGAGTAGATTTGGAACTTCGATTTGCTGAGGAGTTTTTGCAAAGTCTACACGTAAACGATTGCCAGAATATAAAGTGTTTAACATGGGCTACCTCTAAGTAAGTTAGTGCACAATCTATTGAAAATAGATCGCATTTATCGTGTTCAAGCGTCCTTGAACTGAACCACAATTAAGCAATTATGGATATAAACGACAGAAAGGCACTTTTATAGTATGACGTAAATCATACCACAAAAGTGCCTGTATCTTTTTTTGAAGGCAGATGCCTTCAAAGAAATTAAATAATTATTTAACTTCTACTTTAGCACCAGCTTCTTCAAGTTGTTTTTTTGCATCTTCTGCAGTTGCTTTATCTACGCCTTCTTTGATTGTTGAAGGAACGTTTTCAGTTGCATCTTTTGCTTCTTTAAGGCCTAAACCAGTAAGAGCACGAACAACTTTAATTACGTTGATTTTTTTATCGCCAGCATCTAAGATGATAACGTCAAATTCAGTTTTTTCTTCAGCAGCTTCAGCAGCTACAGCGCCACCAGCTACAGCAACAGGTTGAGCAGATACGCCAAATTTTTCTTCAAACTCTTTTACAAGTTCAGACAACTCAAGTACAGATAATCCAGATATGAATTCTAATACGTCTTCTTTAGTAACAGCCATAGTGTTCTCCATTTTTTTATTTTATTTTTTATTTATTAATTAAAAGAGGCGAATTATGCTTCTTCTTTTTGTCTTTTTAATGCATCTAAACCGATTGTGAAGTTTCTGATTGGACCCATCCAAACAGAAGCAAGCATACCAAGAAGTTCTTCACGACCCGGAAGTTTAGCGAATGCGTTAATTTTTGCAGCATCTGCTAGTTCTTTATCTAAGTAACCAGCTTTAACTACAAATTTATCATTTGACTTTGCAAAATCAGATGCAACTTTAGAAGCAGCAATAACATCATCAGACCATACAAATATATTTGTATCTCTTAGATCTAAACCTGTCATTCCAGCTTTTTCAAGAGCGATAGTTGCTAAAGTATTTTTTACAACCTGAACACTTGTGCCTTTTACTTTTGCTGATCTACGTAACTCTTCTAAATTAGAAACAGTTAAACCTTTATAATCACAAACAACTACCGCAGTAGCGTTCTCTAGTGAAGATGCTAAGTTTTCAATTACTTCAGCTTTTTTTGCTTTTAACATAAAATCTCCTTTCCAGACATAACTTCAAGATGGGAGGGAAAGGCCTATTAAGCTACTACAAATGTAGATGCCCCAAACTATCTTTAGTCCAAGTAATTCAGATTTTCTTCATGAAAATCTTTATTTTGTCATACCAATATCACAAAATAAAAACCTTACATGTAAGGCTAGCCAAGTTTCCTTGGCTAAGACTTATCTGATTTCTGCTAACTCTAAAAGTTCAAGTTTAATTGCAGGACTCATAGTAAGACTGAGTGCTGCATTTTTGATATAACGTCCTTTTGCAGTTGATGGTTTATGTTTGTTAATAGCACCAACAAATGCAGAAATATTTTCTGCAAGTTTTTGTGAATCAAAACTTACTTTACCAATACCTGCATGGATATTACCTTTTTTATCAACACGGAAAGCAACCTGACCGCCTTTTACATTCTTAACTGCTTGTGCAACATCTGCTGTTACAGTACCAGTTTTAGGGTTAGGCATCATACCTTTTGGCCCTAGAATACGACCGATTTTACCAACAAGACCCATACAGTCTGGTGCAGCAACAACTACATCAAAATTGAAAATTCCCTCTTGGATCTGTTCAACTAAGTCATCAGTACCAACGATATCAGCACCAGCAGCTTTTGCTTCATCAGCTTTGATACCTTTTGCAAATACTGCTACGCGAACAGTTTTACCAGTTCCATGAGGAAGTACAACTGCACCTCTAACCATTTGGTCCGCATGTCTTGGATCAACATTTAAATTTAATGCTATCTCAACAGTTTCATCAAATTTTGCTGATTTTAACTCTTTGATTGTTACAGATGCATCAGCCACTGAAAAGCTTTGTGCAACATCTAATTTTTCTTTTAATAATTTATAACGTTTACCTGCCATTGAATATCTCCTATGATTTCTGCCGCAATTTATTTCAGAAGAGAAAAACTCTTCTGAACGTGTATCATTTAACCATCAATGCGGTCGTTGATTTAGATACACTTAACTTAAATTTAGTCTACTATCTCTACACCCATTGAACGAGCTGAACCAGCAATTGTGTTTGCAGCCATTTCAATATCAGTAGTATTCATATCTTCCATTTTTGTTTTCACTATTTCCATAAGTTGGTCTTTAGTTATTTTACCAATTTTATTTTTTAGTGCGTTATCTGTACCTTTTTTAAGTCCAGCTGCTCTCATGATTAATTGTGATGCTGGTGGTTGTTTAGTAATAAAAGAAAAACTTTTATCACTATATACTGTGATAACTACTGGAACTTTGAATCCCATTTTATCTTTTGTTTTTTCATTGAATGCTTTACAGAATTCCATAATATTAACACCACGTTGACCTAATGCCGGACCTACTGGAGGTGCTGGATTAGCTGCACCAGCATTAATTTGCAGTTTGATGTAACCAGTGACTTTTTTTGCCATTTTGCTTCCTTTTTGTTGAGTTTAAATTATTTTTTCTACTTGAGTATACGATATATCTACAGGTGTCGCACGTCCAAAGATAGAAACATTGAGTTTCAATGTTCCATGCTCAAGATCGTATTCATCTACAGTTCCTGTAAAGTTCGCAAACGGGCCATCAACGATACGTACCATCTCACCAGAATCAAAAAATACTTTTGGTTTCGGTGCTGCACGGTTATTTGCGCGATCCAAAATAACTTGAATATCGCTTTCACTTAGTGGCGTAGGATGGTTTGCTTCACCGACAAAACCAGATACACGTGGTAAAGACTGGATTAAGTGTTGGAGTTCATTATTTAAATCAATATAGACAAATACATATCCAGAGTATAAAGATCTTTCAGTGATCTTTTTTTTACCCTCTTTTACTTCAATAACATCTTCTGTAGGAACAAGAAGATCTTTAATACCTTCTTGCAATCCTCTTTCGATAATAATATTTTCTATTGCAGCTTTAACACTACGTTCACTTCCAGAATATGTCTGAATTGAATACCATTGATGTGCCATTATATATCCTTAACTTAGTAAAGCTGAAACAGTTGAAGACATAATAAAATCAACTAACGCTAAAAATAGTGATATAAATGTTACAACAATAACAACAGAGATATAAGCTTGTTTTACTTGCACTTTATTTGGAAAAATAACTTTGCTAAGTTCTAATTTTGCATCTCTGACATAACTATTTAAATTTTTCATTAATTATCCTAAATATATCTACATATTGCATTTTCAATAAATAAATCTCGAAAGATGTATTTATTGAAAATGGCAGGCGAAGGGGGACTCGAACCCGCAACCATCGGATTTGGAATCCGGCGCTCTACCATTGGAGCTATTCGCCTGTATAAACTTATAAGTAGAAAATCTCTACTTATAGGTTAAATTATAATTTCATCTCTTTATGAACAGTATGCTCACGACAAAATTTACAAAATTTACGTACTGAAAATTTTTCAGTATGAGTTTTCTTATTTTTAGTTGTGTGGTAGTTACGACGTGTACACTTCTCACAACCTAAGTGGATATTTTCTCTCATTGTGTTTACCTAATTTAAAAGTTCACTTCCACTTTCGTAGAAGCGACATCAATTACTTGACGATTTTAGAAACAACACCTGCACCAACTGTACGTCCACCTTCACGAATAGCGAAACGAGTTCCCTCTTCCATCGCGATTGGGTGAATTAGTGTAGCAGTGATTTTAACGTTATCACCTGGCATAACCATCTCAGTACCTTCTGGTAAAGTGATTGCACCTGTAACGTCTGTTGTACGAACATAGAACTGTGGACGGTAGTTAGAGAAGAATGGAGTATGACGACCACCCTCTTCTTTACTTAGTACATAGATCTCAGCTTCAAATATTGTATGTGGAGTAATTGATTTTGGTTTACAAAGAACTTGACCACGTTCAACTGCTTCTTTAGCAATACCACGTAATAAAAGACCACAGTTATCGCCAGCGACACCTTCAGTCATCTCTTTACGGAACATTTCGATACCAGTTACAGTAGTAGTTTGAGTATCTTTAATACCAACGATTTCAATTGTCTCACCAATTTTAACTGTTCCACGTTCAATACGTCCAGTTACAACTGTTCCACGACCAGAGATTGAGAAAACATCTTCAACTGGCATCAAGAAATCTTTATCAGTTTCACGAATTGGTTGAGGGATATATCTATCAACTTCAGCCATCAATGTTTTGATTTTTTCTGACCATGCACCTAAAGTACCAGTTTTAGCTTCTTCAAGAGCTTTAAGAGCTGAACCAGCAACGATTGGAGTATCATCACCTGGGAACTCGTATTGATCTAGTAATTCACGGATTTCCATCTCTACTAGTTCTAGTAGTTCTTCATCATCAACCATATCTTCTTTGTTCATGAAAACAACGATGTATGGTACACCAACTTGTTTAGAAAGAAGAATGTGCTCACGCGTTTGTGGCATCGGGCCATCTGCTGCAGAAACAACTAATATAGCGCCGTCCATTTGAGCAGCACCAGTAATCATGTTTTTAACGTAGTCAGCGTGACCTGGACAGTCAACGTGTGCATAGTGACGATTATCTGTTTCATACTCAACGTGTGAAGTAGAGATAGTAATACCACGCTCTCTTTCTTCTGGTGCATTATCGATTGCATCGTAATCCATCATTTTCGCGCCATTTGTTACCGCTAGAACTGCTGTAATTGCTGCAGTTAAAGTAGTTTTACCATGGTCGACGTGACCGATTGTACCAATGTTACAGTGAGGTTTATTACGCTCAAACTTTTCTTTTGCCATTGTGTCCTCCGACTTTATTTTTGTGAATAGAAATGGAATTGTATCCAAAAATTATTCAATTATTGCTTATATAAATATAAAATATAAATTTTCTTTCAACTGGAGCTAATGACGGGATTTGAACCCGTGACCTCTTCCTTACCAAGGAAGTGCTCTACCCCTGAGCCACACCAGCAAGCTATTTCAATAATAGATTTACATCTAGTATATTTTTTGAATATTTATATTTAAATTTTATGGGTATTTTTTCTGTAAATAAGTGGAGCGGGTGAAGGGACTCGAACCCTCGACCCTCAGCTTGGAAGGCTGACGCTCTAGCCAACTGAGCTACGCCCGCATCCTGACTTTTTTCGTGGTGGTGAGAAGAGGAGTCGAACCTCTGAACCCGAAGGGAGCGGATTTACAGTCCGCCGTCGTTGGCCACTTGACTATCTCACCAAGTTTAATATTCAATATTCAATGGTGCCGGCACGAGGATTTGAACCCCGGGCCTGCTGATTACAAATCAGCTGCTCTAGCCAACTGAGCTATGCCGGCTTTGAATTTGAGCCAGAATTATAGACAAATTCATTTCCAATGTCAAGCTTTTTTTATTAAAAGATGATTTTTTCTCCATCTTCTAATATTTTCACCTCCAAATCACCCTGAAAAAGGGCAATCTCTTTTGTCATTTCTTCTAAAAAAAGTGGTTTGATATGATTAATATAGATATTAATTTCTTGTTTTTTCATCATTTTCAACTTTTCAAATAATATCTTTGGTGTTAAATGCTTTGAAGCATACGCCAACTGTCCCATCCTTGATGGAAAAGAACACTCTACGACAAGAGTTTTAATGTCACCTCTTGTATCGATTTTTTCAATTGTACTGTCCAAACTATAGGTATCAAGAGAAATTATCACAGATGAACCATTTTTTGTCACAATATATCCGCAACTTGCAACGGTATGATCTGTTTGATAAGGCTGCAAACTTACCTCTTGCGAAATTTGATAACTTTTTTCACACTCAATCTCTTCATAAACAACACTCATCTCATCTGAATCTAAAAGCCTTATTGATGCGAAATCCGGCCATATTCTATTATTTAAAAAATCCTCTTTGACAGCTTTTATTGTTTGTGGCAATCCATAAATCTTTAGCGATTTCTTTCTACATGTAAAGTAGCTGTCCATGATGTATGCAATATCTATAATATGGTCAAGATGCGAATGTGAAAGCCAAATGGATTCTATCTCTGCTGATTTCTCTTTAAGTGGAACAAGCAAGTTACCAGCATCAATGACATTCTTCTCATCTATGTAAAATGCACTCGTCCCCACATCCGCACCCTTGGTTCCATATGCACCTAAAATAGTTATCTCATTCATCTTGACACCTCATCTTCGTCCTTCGATTATAGCAATAATATCGATATAATTTCATAAATTTGATACTACAGTAAAAGGTACAAGATTGCTTACAATCCTATTTTCTCCCGCTGAGGGCAAACACCAAGGTGGAAACGAATCTAAAACAGAGCTTTTTGGATCAGACAAAGCAAGAGTTGATATTCTTAATGTATATAATGAAATAGTTTTAAATAATGACGAAAAAGAACTTGAAAAACTTTTTGGCATAAAAAACAGTAAAGATTTTGAGCCATATTTGGATGGAATCTACAATGAGGCATTGATGTGTGCCATCCAAAGATATAGCGGAGTTGCTTATGAATATCTCGATTTTAATTCACTCGATAGATCTGCACAAGAGTATCTTAAAAAAAATGTCCTTATTTTTTCAAATCTCTATGGTCCGATCTTAGGTTCTGATACCATCGCCAACTATAAAGTGCACCAAGGGACAAATATTGGCTCTATTGCACCAGATAAATATTATAAAGATAGATTTTCTTATCAGCTTGATCTTTATTTGGCAGATAAAGAGATCTTAGATTTGCGCGCTGGGTATTATGACAAGTTTTATAAAACAAACAAACCTTACACAACTCTAAAATTTTTAAAAGATGGTAAAACGGTAAGTCACTGGGCAAAAGCGTATCGCGGAATCGTACTTCGTGAAATTGCAACGCACAATGTGCATTCGATAGAAGAGTTTCATAAACTTCACATCGAAGGCTTATATGTAAGTGAGATCAAAACTATCAAAAACAAAACAGAAATCGTCTACGACATTGGAGAATAAAATGCAAAATAGTGAATCAATCAATCAAACTATCAAAGAAAATCCCACGGTTATACTCTACTTTAGTGCGCCTACTTGTAATGTTTGCCACGCACTTAAACCAAAACTTCTTGAAGCACTGAATGAAAACTTTACAAGCTTTGAAATCGTAAGCATTGATGTTTCAACAGATGCTGATATTGCAGCAGAATTTAGCGTTTTTGCCATTCCAACTGTTTTAGTCTTTTTAGATAGCAGAGAATTCCTAAGAAAAAGCCGCCACATGAGTGTTGGCGAAGTGATAAGCGAGATCAAAAGACCTTATGAGATCATGATGAGCTAAGCCGGTTAAGGGATGGGAAGAGTGATCACAAACTCTGCACCAATAAATCTGATATTCATATAGTTATACTCCCTTGTACGCGCAGATATTGTTCCATGAAGATGTTGGGTAATGATGATATAAGTAATATAAAGTCCAAGTCCTGTTCCTTTAGACTTATGTTTTGTCGTAAAATAGGGTTCAAAGATTTTTTCTAAAATCTCTTCTTTGATACCACCACCTGAATCTTTCAAAGTGATCATAAGTTCTTTGGCATTGCATTTGATATCTACAAAGAGATGTCGATCTTTTTCTTGTTTTTCGACCATCGCATCTTTGGCATTATTATAAATATTTAGTAATGCTTGAATCAAAAGATTTTCATTACTTAAAACTCTACAATCCTGTGTTGATAGAACTATGGAAATATTATTACTTTTAAAACTCTCTTTTATAAGTTCATGAACTCTATCGATCGCATCTGCTATGTAAAAATGTGCTGAACTTTCCATATCTGAACTAAAGTAATTCTTAAAATCATCTATAGTCTGTGAAAGATATTGGGCTTGAATATTGATATCATTACTGATTTTGAGAATATCCTCTTTTTCTATAGCAGCCCCAAAGAGAAGAGATGTTTCCAATTTTGCTGTATGCAAAGAGATGATGTTTAGCGGCTGTCTCCACTGATGAGCGATATTACTCAGCATCTCGCCAAATGCGGCTATTTTGGATTGGATCATGATCACTCTGTTTTGATTATCTATCTCCTCTTTTTGCTTATCAATCGTCTGTTTTAGATGATTTTTTGTATGGATCCACTCTTTTTTTAAACTTATAAAAAGTAGAATAAATATCAAACTGATAACTGCAAAAAGAGAAATAAATACAATATATACTATATCTTTATAGTGAAGCTTAAAAGCAAGCTCTTTTGGATGATTATATTCATATACAAATGAGTCATAATTAAGATCTTTTGAAGTCATACCAAAGACTTTATAAACTTTTACGATGTCATTTAGTTGATCTTTATCCAAATAACCCAGAGGAATATCTTTTTTGCAAGCCAGACGCTTAAGCATTTCCCCCTCTTTTATCAGTTGGATGAGAGTTTTGTGTTGCGTATTATAGTGTTTGTAGATGATCTCAGCGCTCTGCGTAATATTATCAAACGCATATGTCCAGCCCCGCATCGTAGCTTCGTAAAAATTTTTTGTTGTTTGCGGATTGTTTTTAATATATACAGAAGAGGTAAATAAGATATCATCATAAAACCGAAACCCGTAATCTTTAGGATTGAAAATTTTATAACCAATGCCTTTGTCTTCCATGCGTAAGGGTTCATTTGATATATATGAAGCCATGGCATCAGTTTTTTTATATATCAAATCATCAAGATTAAAACTATGGGGCACAACATTTATATCTTTTAGCGTTAAACCCGAGGAAGAGAGCATCGCCATCAAAGAAGCCATATCCTGAGCATCATTTGAAAGCATGATTTTTTTATTTTTAAGATCAGCGACAGTATTGATGTTTGTATCATCTCTTGTAAGTAAGACCATCGGGGATTGCTGATATATGGCACCTAAGGCAACAATATCGGCACCGTTTATTTGACTGATTATTATTGATGAATGTCCAACAGCAAAGTCAGCTTTTTTTTCAGGGATGACACTGAAGATATCCGTATCTTTTTTGAATTCTTTGATCTCAACATCAAGACCGACATCTCTATAGTAGCCCAACTCTTTTGCCATATAATATCCGGCAAACTGAAATTGGTTCAGCCAATCGAGCTGTAATACCACTTTTTGAGTCGCAAATAATGAGATGCATAATGATAAAATAACAATAATCTTTTTCATGTCAATAATTTTATCCTAATATACACATAGATAAAGTATTTCTTAGTTCATACTTTGTAAAAGCTCCAAAAACTGCTCGCCATAACGCTCGAACTTCACTTCTCCCACACCGCTTACATGTAACATCTCTTCTTTATTTTTTGGCAAGAGTTTTGCCATCTCTTTGAGGGTTTTATCTCCAAAGATGATGTAGGCCGGTTTGTTTTCCTCTTTTGCTATTTGCGCACGTAGAGTTCTTAATTTGTCAAATACTTCACTGTCAACATCTTCATCTTTATGCACGACAAACTCTTTTTTTGCCTTTACATGTAAGCGTTCCTCTTTGATGGAAACCTTGAGATCATTTTTAAGTATTCTCATTCCGACATTATCCAAAACTAAAGAGCGGAACTCTCCACGTTTAAGCGCGCCGAGTTCCATCAAACGTTCGCTGATGCGCTCCCAATAAGTTTTTGATTTCTCAGCACCTATGGCGTAAACAGAGAGTTGATCGTGTCCGTTATCAAGTATCTTTTGCACACTGCTTCCACGCAAAACATCGATGACATAGGCT
>Ga0265593_1000032_pt1 | contig 117056 bp, 97 predicted proteins | sample saktaG_8_FD_190136 | JGI IMG/M metagenome (GOLD analysis project Ga0265593, IMG submission 190136) | Saline water microbial communities from Sakinaw Lake, British Columbia, Canada - sak_2011_5_24_36m | ecosystem: Environmental > Aquatic > Non-marine Saline and Alkaline > Saline ... | reverse complement strand
GGATTTGCTCTTTACCCGTATATCCAATAATTTTGAATCTCTTTTCGGACATTTCAACATGATAAGCCTCGATCTCAAGCGTGCCATGCACCTGGAGATGGGCGAAATGCTTGACATAGATGAAATTTTTGCTGCTTATGAACCAGGGGCTCATTTCAGCGATGATTATTTCGATAATAAAATAGCGATTATTACAGCCCTTAACTTTCCAATGTATTCTCTGAAGGAAAAAGAAGAATCAGGGCCAGGTTGGACCCGCAAGGAATGGGCATATGCCCGGATGGGAGATATCTTTACAGCCAGGGTGCCAGCGGCGGTCAATGTGAGGGTTTCTGAAGCCCTTACCGCCTCCGACAACTACATCTCGAATTATAATATATATGTCGGTAATCTTCTGGATGAACAAGGCAAAACTCATTTCGCCCCTGACATGAAACTTCTTTCACACTGGAACCTTCGCGACGAGCTGAAAGCAAATTACAACAAGGGTGAAGAAGGTCTGTTGAAGCAGAAAATGATTTACGAAGTGATGCTGCGTATCATCGGACAGGAAATACCGGAGGCTGTGATAAACAATCCCGGTTTAAAGTGGAACCCTTTCTCTAACAAGCTATATAAAGATGGTAAGGAAATTGCCAATATTCCAGAGCCGGATACCAGGTATGAATATCTGTTAAATAATTTCAGGGCTATGAAAGCTGTGGATGAGTACACTCCGATTTATCCAACTTTTATCCTGCGTGCCTTTGACGGGGGTATGGAAATTCCTCAGGAACAAGTGGAAAAGCTTTTTACTGATTTCTGCTCATCCGCCCAGGTCAAGCAGGTGGGCGATCTGATCAGCCAAAGGCTTGGAAGGCCTCTGCAGCCTTTTGACATCTGGTATGATGGATTTAAAGCCCGAAGCAACATGAATATGGATTTGCTCGATAAGATCACCAGGGCTAAATATCCCGATACCAGGGCATTCGAAGCTGACATCCCCAATATGCTCATAAAACTTGGGTTTAAACCTGACAAAGCAAAAGAAATTGCATCCCATATTACAGTCGACAATGCAAGGGGAAGTGGTCATGCATGGGGCGCACAGATGAAAGGCGACAAAGCCCATCTGCGCACAAGGATTGGAAAAGATGGCATGGATTACAAAGGTTACAACATTGCAATTCATGAGTTGGGCCATAATGTGGAACAGACCATCAGCCTTTATCTGGTGGACTATTACATGATGCAGGGCGTTCCGAACACTGCTTTTACAGAAGCTTTTGCTTTCACTTTCCAGAAACGCGACCTGGAACTCCTTGGTTTCAAAGACAATGACCCGAAAAAGGAGGCACTATCCGCGATCGATAATTTCTGGATGAGTTATGAAATAATGGGCGTTTCCCTGCTGGATATGAAAGTTTGGAAATGGTTATATGAAAATCCTAAGGCTACCAAAGACCAGCTAAAGGAAACGGCCGTCAAATCTGCCATTGAAATCTGGAATCAATACTATGCACCTGTTTTCGGCATCAAGGATTCCCCCATCCTGGCAATATATTCCCATATGATTGATAATCCTTTGTATTTATCAAATTATCCGGTGGGACACCTTATCGATTTCCAGTTGGACCAGTATTTCAAAGGAAGGAACTTTGCAGAAGAAGCAATTCGAATCTATTCTGCAGGAAGACTTATTCCACAATTATGGATGAAAAATGCCGTGGGTAATGGAATCAGTATTAAACCCCTGTTAAATGCTACTGACGAAGCCCTGAAAGTAATCAAATAACTTCACGGGATTTTACAATTTTATTATTTCGCCATTCAATATGGTCGTTTCCACCTTATTGCTTCCATAGGCATAAGGCATAAATTCAATGCCCGGAATGGGTTTGGTGATGAAGAGATTTGCTTTTTTCCCTCGCGAGATACTTCCATAATCTTCACTTAACCCCATCGCATAGGCGCCGTTTATCGTTACTGCATGAATGGCCTCCTCCGGCAGCATCCGGTATTTGATGCATGCCATCGAAAGGATAAACTGCATATTTCCGGAAGGAGAAGAGCCCGGATTAAAGTCGCTCGCCATAGCGACCGGTAATCCTGCATCCATCATTTTCCTGGCCGGTGCATATTCCATTCCAAGAAAAAAAGCAGCCCCGGGCAGTATGGTCGGCATGGTTTCGGTACCTTTAAGGCAAGCGATTTCCTCATCACCTGTATATTCGAGGTGATCGACCGAAAGGGCATTATATTTCACTCCAACCTGGATTCCACCGGAATAATCCAGCTCATTTGCATGAATCTTTGCACGCAGACCGTATTTCATTCCGGCATTCAGAATCCGGTCGGTATCTTCCACTGTGAAAAATCCGCGTTCGCAAAAAACATCAATATAATCCGATAATTCCTCCTGAACTACCCGCGGTATCATTTCATTGATGACCATATCAACAAATTCTTTTTGCCGGCCTTTGTATTCCATGGGGAGCGCATGAGCTCCGAGAAACGTAGGGACAATTTTTATGGGTGTAAGCTCCTTCAGTCCATTAATTACGCGCAGCATTTTAAGTTCATCTTCCAGGGTCAGTCCATACCCGCTTTTAATTTCAACCGCGCCTGTTCCGAATGCTATAATTTCATTTAAACGGACAAGCGCCTGTGCTATAAGTTCTTCTTCAGAAGCATCATGGAGCCTCTGTGCGGAATTAAGAATTCCTCCACCCCTTTTTGCAATTTCTTCGTAACTTAGCCCTTTTATTTTGTCGATATATTCGATCTCCCTGCTGCCCGTATAAACTAGATGGGTGTGGGAGTCGCAGAAACTCGGAAAAACCAGCTTTCCTCCGGCATCGATCAGGGTCGCCCCACCCCCTGCCACCTCCTTTACAGGGGAGGGGGTTTCCGAGTGTACCCCATAATCTTTTATCCGGTCTCCTTCAATCAGCAACCAGGCATTCTCAAGACAGGCAAGCTTTGCCATTGACTCACCCGCTGTATAAAGTACAGGGGTTTCTTCAACCTGAACAAGCTTTTTTATATTTTGAATTAAGATGGTCATATCAGATTTTTTTATTTTACGAATTTACGAATATAAAAATTTGAATATCAATAAAGCCCTGCCGCTTTTCCGAATAAAATTTTGCTTACTTTTGAGCATTCAAAGTAACCCTAACATTTTTTATCTATGAAAAAAGTTTTTGTTTTGCTGTCGGTCGTCTTTATCTTTAACAGCTATGGCACTTTCGCAAAAAAAGTTGAACTGGCCGATGCAAGACTTGCCGGTAAAAATTTCTTTTTCGAACGGATGAATACCCATGAAGCAGTGTCGTATCACAACCTCTCAATTACATCCGAATTTATTGAAAAACAAGGAAATGAGCCGGTATACTATATTTTTAACGTCAATGAAAATGGATTTATTATCGTATCCGCGGAAGATGCCTGTTACCCGGTTTTAGGTTATTCCTTTTCTGGCGCTTATTTTCCTGATAATCAACCCGAAAACTTCAGGGCCTGGATGAAACATTATACGGAAGAAATCAGCCTTGTCCGCGGAGGAAACTACCCGGCTGACGAAGCCATTGCTGCAAAATGGAACTATCTTTCTCAAAAAAACTTTGAGAACCACCGCAATCCGGAAACCATATTATCCGTTGCTCCCTTAATCAGGAGCAGCTGGAACCAGGATTATCCATACAATGCATTATGCCCGGCCGACCCTCAAAGCGGTGGATCTTATGCAGGACATGTTCCGGTGGGATGTACTGCCACCGCTATGGTTCAGATAATGTTTTACTGGAGATGGCCTGATATGGGAATCGGATCACATTGCGATACCTATCCATACGGCGGACAGCAATATTGTGCTGATTTCGGGTCGACGACCTACGAATGGGATGGAATGCCCAATGGCACCTCCAGTGAATGCATGCCTTTGTCGATCCTTTCATACCATGCAGGTGTTTCGGTGAATATGCAATACGGGGTGGATGGATCCGGCGCTGCGATTTCCGATGTGCCCTATGCCCTGATCACAAATTTTAAGTATGCAAATGGAATCCAGTATGTGAAAAAGAGCAACTACAATACCACTTCATGGGCCAGTTTAATGAAAACCGAAATTGATGCCGGACGGCCCATCGAATATGCAGGTTTTGAACCCGCAAATGCAGGCGGCCATGCATTTGTCTGTGATGGCTATGAAGGAAATGGCACCTATACCGATTACTTTCATTTTAACTGGGGCTGGGCTGGAAGTTACGATGGCAATTTTTACCTGAGCAACCTAAATCCGGGTTCGTACACCTTTAACATCAATCAGCAGGCTGTCATTAAAATTCAACCGAATCCTGCCTACTATCCGGAATACTGCTCCGGGAATCATGATGTGACCGATTTTAATTTTGGCACGCTTGAAGATGGCAGCGGCCCCCTGGCAAATTATCAGACCAGTTCCAACTGCAGTTGGCTGATTGGAGTCGACGACAGCATTCAGTCGGTGGCTCTGACTTTCCTCAGATTTGACACAAAAACCGGGGATGAAGTAAAAATTTATAACGGGCCTGATGCAACCGCTCCGCTCCTGGGAAGCTATTCAGGCACCACCCTTCCGCCCACCATCACCACCACAAGCAGTCAGATGTTTATTACGTTTAACAGCAGTAGTTCTGGATCAGCCCAGGGTTTTTTAGCCACTTACACAAATATTCCTGTTTCCTTCTGTAATGCAAATGAAAATCTGACAGCAGCAAGCGGAAACATCAGCGATGGAAGCGGACGATTTGACTACAGGAACAATACAACCTGCAAATGGAGAATATTGCCGGAAAATGCTACATCGGTTACCTTGACATTCGACGCATTTAATACGGAAGCTGACAATGATAAACTGATCGTCGTCGACCTTGGACCACCTGCAGTGGTTCTCCAAACGATTTCCGGAGACCATTCATCCCAACTTCCGGATCCCATTACCGCTTCCTCCGGGAAAATGATGCTCATGTGGAACACCAACAAGGATATTCGCAGCCTGGGCTGGAGTGCAAACTATACCATTACGGTTGGAACTCCGGAATCGGAATCCTTTAAAGAACTTAGCGTTTATCCCAATCCTGCTATTGACAAGCTGAATATCAGATTTGCCATTGAGGCAGCCCAACAGATAAAAATTGAAATTCTTTCAATTACAGGGGAAAAGTGCTTGTCGGAGGTACTGCCTTATTTTAAAGGCGAATATTCCAGAAGCATTGATATTTCAAAGTTTACACAGGGAATTTATCTGCTTCGGCTCACCAGTGATCATGGAATCACCATCAGAAAAGTCATCGTTCAATAAAGGCTGATCTGAATATAATAATTCTTAAAAAAAATGCTCTGATGAAGAAAGTTCATTTCCTTCTGCTTGTTCTTTTTATAAGTTGTGGAAGCATCCAGGCTAAAACCGTGGACCAGAACCTTGCCCAAAGAACCGGGATTAACTTCTATTACGAACGCTTATACCAGCAAGCACCCGTGGATTATAAATCGGTCCGGGTCAGTGAGTCTTTCCAGGTTTATTATAATAATCATCTTGTTTATTATGTGTTTAACATTTCTGACAATGGATTCATAGTTGTTGCAGCTGAGGATGCTGTAAACCCGGTGCTGGCCTATTCTCTGGAAGGAAAATATCATTCAGATAACCAACCGCCTCAGTTTGTCTCCTGGATGGAAGGATATGCTGAACAAATTACAGATATTGCAAAGAACAACATTCCGGCAACAGAATCAATAAGTCTTGAATGGCAAAGACTTTCCACCATGGATCCTTCCACTTTACAAACTCACAGGGGTGATCGTGAAGTAAGCCCCTTATTAATCTCAACATGGGATCAGGGAAGTCATTATAATAAATTATGCCCGGTGGATGCAGGGGGTTCAGGCGGCCATGTATGGGCAGGTTGCGTGGCCACTGCAATGTGTCAGGTGATGTACTATTACCGTTATCCGGCAACAGGAGTTGGTCAGCATTGTTATACCCCAAGCGGATATCCTCAGCAATGTGCCGATTTCGGGAATACAACTTATCAATGGAATGAAATGCCCCTTTCATTTTCAAACAATTGCTTTGATGACACTGCAACTGCACGCCTGCTGTGGCATGCCGGCATTTCGGTCGATATGATGTATGGTGCTGGCGGGTCGGGAGCCTATAGCGAAGATGCGCTAACTTCCATGATCAGTACTTTTAAATTCTCACCCAATGCCCATCTGGTTGCACGTGACGATTACCCTCCGAATGGAGATGAATTTCCTGCCATCCTCAGGGATAATCTGGATCATAAAAGAGTGATGTATTATGATGGTTACGGAACCGGCGGGCATGCATTCAATGTGGATGGATATCAGGGAACCAATTTTTTTCATTTTAACTGGGGCTGGAGCGGATCTGCCAATGGATATTATTACCTGAATAATCTGAATCCCGGAGGGAATAACTTTAACAATGGTCAGAGGGCAATGGTGGAACTCTATCCCGATACCCTGACTTATAATTACCCGGATTACTGTGGCGGTCAGACCATCCTTCACGCACTTGGCGGAACGATCGAGGACGGAAGCGGCCCTTCGAAAAATTATCATGCCAACGCTGATTGCAGCTGGCTGATTGAACCTCAGTCCGTTTCCGACTCCATCATCAATATAACCCTTTCTTTTAGTCAGTTTAATACCGAAACTGACCAGGATGTATTCAAGGTTTACCAGGGGACAAGCACCAATGATCTTCTGGTTGCCGAGTATTCCGGAAACAACGTTCCTCCTTCCATTACCATCCAGGGAAATAAAGCCCTGATTACCTTTACCACGAACAATACCATTGAAAAACCAGGTTGGTTCCTCACTTATGTATCTGAATCTTTATCATGGTGCCAGGGTACCCTCAATTTAACGGACCCGGAAGGGGAATTTTCTGATGGTAGCAGTGGTTTCAATTATAAGAACAACAGCAGTTGCCGCTGGAGAATTGAACCCACCGGAGCCAATCAGGTAACCCTGCAGTTTACCTCTTTTAATACCGAGCAGGGACAGGATAAAGTGAGGGTTTATGACCTTGAAACAGAAGGACTGCTTGCTGAGATCTCGGGTAATTATTCTTCAGGCAATCTCCCCGGACCCATCACTTCTCCCAGTGGAAGGATGTTTCTGGTTTTCAATACAAATTCCTCCTATACCGAACAGGGATGGTCTGCAAACTATAATACTTTTCCAGTAAACATAGAGGATCGTAACGAACTAAGCGGGATGCAGGTTTATCCGAATCCGGCTGAAAACCACATCCACCTAAGAGGCAATGGATTAAATTGCAGCAATTTACATTATGAATTCATGAATGTTCAGGGAAAAAGGATGCTTGAAAAGGATGTCAAACTGGATGCGGGAACCATCGATACTGAAATAATTCTTGAAGGATGGCCTGGCGGATTATATATTCTGAAGCTGGTTTCGGAGCATTCGGTCCTTCTTAAGAAAATCCTGATAGATTAAACCCGGTTTATTTTTCAAATAGCACGTCAATTTCTCCTCTTTGTTCAAGGCATTCCATGAGTTTCGCCTTTAGTTTCCAGCAAGTCATCTGTCTCATCTCGATTTTTCTTGATAACTCATAAGTCGAAACTTTTGGATCATGGCACACGATGTAGACAATCCTGAAAGCTTCAGTAATGGGTATATGACAACGGTGAAATATGGTATGGGACCTTGCTGACTCCTCATGCTTGCATCGGGTGCATCTCCGTGAATAAGGTGTTTTTCCGCTACAGTAGTTGGTATGCCCGCATTTACGGCAGGTATAACCATTTTCCCATTTCTGCTCTGCAAGAAATTTCAGGCATTCCTCTTCAGAGGCAAATCGCGACTGGAAAGATTCCGTATCCATTTGCCGTATAACAAACTGCATAAACGTTTTTTTTGCAAATTTAAAATATTTAGTGATATTTATGCGCTTCATAATAAAATATATTTTATCTTTGCAGCGAATTTAATTTATATACGCATGAAAAAATTCACTTCAATTTTTGGACTCTTCTTATTTATCAGTCTTGTTGCCTGCAGCAATAATGCGGGAAATAAAAACAATGCAGACGGCAATGCTGTGGCCGGAGCCCCTATTGAGGGGAAGGTAACGCAACTTACGGCAGATGCTTTTAAAAAGCTGGTATGGGATTACCAGCAAAATCCAAATGACTGGAAATATTCCGGCGACCTGCCCTGTATCATTGATTTCTATGCTGACTGGTGCCGTCCCTGTAAAATGGTTGCGCCTATCATGGAAGAACTTGCAAAGGAATATCAAGGGAAGATAAGGGTTTATAAAATTAATACGGATGAGCAAAGGGAACTTGCCGGATTATTCAATGTCCGTTCAATTCCGGCAGTTTTGTTTGTGCCTAAAACCGGTAAACCTCAAATGTCGGTTGGTGCCTTACCCAAGCCTACTTTTATACAGGCGATCCATGACGTGCTTAATGTTAAATAGTAAAATCATAAAATTAACTCATAAACAACAATAAAATGGTAGAACATTTGACCAAGGAAACTTTTATAGAAAAAGTTTTCGATTTTGAAAAGAACCAGGAATGGAAATTCGAAGGCAATTTACCTTGCCTCATTGATTTTTACGCTGACTGGTGCGGCCCCTGTAAAATGGTCGCCCCCATTCTGGAGGAACTGGCAAAGGAATATGATGGTAAAATCAATATTTACAAGATTGATACGGAAGCCCAGCAGGAACTTGCCGGTGCGTTTGGCATCAGAAGTATTCCCTCCATGCTTTTTGTTCCTATGAACGAACAGCCCCAGATGGCAGTTGGTGCCTTGCCAAAGGAAAACCTGATCCAGGCGATCAGCGATGTGCTGTTGAAGGAAATTCCTAAAAATTAATTAAAAAACAGCTGATATCAGACATTGGACCCTGGAATATTATAATTTTACCCTGTCCAATGCCTGATATCTGATGTCTTTATTGATTTCCACTGCCTATCTTCCTCCGTTAGCTTATATTTCCGCAGGGATTAAGGAAGAAGTATTTCGGATAGAAATACATGAAACATTTCCTAAGCAAACCTGCCGTAATCATTGCAGAATATATGGTCCCAACGGGATTCAGGTATTGAGCGTTCCGGTAATCAGGACAAGCGGAAATCACACACAGACCCGGGATGTGCGGATTTCCTATTCCCTACCCTGGCAGAAAACACATTGGAAGTCAATTGAAACCGCATACAATAACTCTCCATTTTTTCTCTTTTACCAGGATTATTTTGAACCTGTTTTTCACAGGAAGTATAATTTTCTCATTGATTTGAATGCTGCATTGCTTGAAACCATATTTTCAGCCCTGAAAGTATCAACTCAGATTTTATATACCGATCATTTCACAAAATTTTCTAGCAGGGATCCAAGGGAATACCTGGTTTCAAAAAAACATCAGCTCTTTCTCCCTCCCTATCATCAGGTATTTGCATCGAAATCCGGATTTATTTCCAACCTGAGCCTGATTGACGCCCTGTTTAACCTTGGCCCTGAGACCCTGCCTTATTTAAAATCCCTCTAGGTTTGCCAGTATGGATATTATCCGTATATTTGCATTAATTTAATCTAAATTAACTTGTCAACCTTACTTGAACTCCGCCAGGGAGAATCCGGAATCATCATCAAGATCCGGGGGAGGGGTGCTTTCCGTAAACGTATCACGGAGATGGGATTCATCAGGGGAAAAGAGGTTGTGGTGATCAAAGCCGCTCCCCTTCAGGATCCCATCGAATATAAAATCATGGGGTATAATGTATCCCTGCGCCAAAGTGAAGCAAGGTTGATTGAAATGATACCTGTTGCGGAATACTTAAAACCCGCAGCCCATAACTATTTCCATGATTCCAATGGCATTCTCCCCGAAAAAATGCCTTCCCTGAAAATGGCTGATAAAGGAAAAATCATAGACATCGCCCTGGTTGGTAACCCGAACTGCGGAAAAACCACCTTGTTCAATGTTGCTTCAGGTTCCCATGAAAGGGTAGGGAACTTCAGCGGAGTCACCGTGGAATCAAAGGTTGCCACTTATCAGCAAAACGGATATACTTTTAATATTACCGACCTTCCCGGAACCTACTCACTTTCCGCTTATTCCCCGGAGGAACTTTTTACTAGAAGGCATATCGTCGATAATTTACCCGATATCGTGCTTAATGTGGTGGACGCCTCGAATCTGGAACGCAACCTTTATCTCACCACCCAGTTGATCGACATGGACCTCAGGGTCGCAATAGCCCTCAACATGTATGATGAATTCGGAAAGCAGGGACATGAACTTGACTTTAATACGCTTGGTAAGCTTATCGGCATTCCCCTTGTCCCGACTGTCAGTTCCAGGGGACAGGGAATCAGGGAATTATTTGACCGGATCATCGAAGTGTACGAGGAAAGAGATCCTGTGATACGCCATGTGCACATTCATTACGGGAACGACCTTGAAAAATCAATTCATCGAATTCAGGATGTTATTCGTCAGGATGCGGAACTGACCGATATTGTTTCATCCCGCTACTTCGGCATCAAACTGCTGGAAAAAGACATTGAGGCCATCAACCGCCTGAAGCCTCGGAATAATTATGAAACAATCCTTCAGATCGCGGATAAAGAAATTCATCTTCTTGAAACAAATTTCAAAGAAGATTCAGCAACCCTGATCACGGATGCGAGGTATGGATTTATTGCCGGAGCTTTAAAAGAAACCATGAAGGTCAATGAAAATTTGGCAACAGGCAAGACTTACAGCGAACGCATCGACCGTTTTCTGACCAACCGTATTCTCGGCTTTCCCATTTTTCTTCTTTTTCTTTTCCTCATGTTTCAGGCAACTTTTTCCTTAGGCGAATATCCAAAGCACGGAATTGAAATCCTGGTTGGTTGGTTCGGAAGTCAGATCAGCGACCTGCTTCCTGCAGGTCCGCTGAGGGATTTACTGGTCGACGGCATTATCAACGGAGTTGGAAGCGTCATTGTTTTCCTGCCCAACATCCTCATCCTTTTTCTTTTCATTTCCATTATGGAGGATACTGGTTATATGGCAAGAGCTGCCTTTATCATGGATAAACTGATGCACAAGATGGGGCTTCACGGTCAATCCTTTATCCCCCTGATCATGGGTTTCGGATGCAACGTTCCTGCCATCATGGTAACACGCACCCTGAAAGACAGAAACGACAGGCTGCTGACCATGCTCATCAACCCCTTCATGTCATGCAGCGCCCGTCTTCCGGTTTATATCCTGATCACCGGAGCCATCTTTCCGCATCATGCAGGCATCGTCATTTTCGGCTTGTACCTTACAGGTGTCCTTCTTGCGGTGCTCATATCCCTGATTTTCAAGAAAATTTTCTTTAAAAGTAAAAAAGCTCCGTTTGTCATGGAACTGCCTCCTTACCGAATGCCCACCCTACGGGTCACTTTTCGGCATATGTGGGAAAAAGGACAGCAGTATCTTCGGAAAATGGGCGGTATTATACTAATTGCCGTGATCCTGATCTGGGCGCTGGAATATTTTCCTGCCGGCCGGAATGCCGGGCCTGAAGAAAGGCTTCAGAAGTCCTATATCAGCAAAATAGGGAAAAGCATAGAACCCCTCATCCGTCCGCTTGGATTTGACTGGAGAATGGGCGTCAGCCTGATTACGGGAGCTGCCGCCAAAGAGGTTGTGGTCAGTACCATGGGGGTACTGTATGGTACAAATCATTATCATGAAACAGCCGGTAAAAAAAACCTGAACTACCGGATTCAGTCGGAGACCTATCAGGAGGGCCCGAAGCAGGGGGAAAAAGTTTTCACACCCCTCACCGGAATTTCCTTTTTGCTGTTTATCCTGATTTACATGCCTTGCGTGGCTGTTATAGCGACGGTTAACAGGGAATCGGGACACTGGAAGTGGGCTTTGTTCCTGATTGTTTATACAACAGCCCTGGCCTGGGTCCTATCTTTCACTGTATATCAGACCGGAATGTTATTGTTTTCATGAGATGAACTGGCAATATTTGATCACCGGAAGCATTATCCTCACAGCGGTTATCCTGACAGGTATCCGGCTATGGAATTTTTTCTCCAAAAAAGCCCCTGACTGCAACGGGTGCTCCTCCGGTTGCGGAGGTTGTGCATTGGAAGACCTGAAGAAAGAAATTGAAGCAGCAAAGAAATGAAGCAGGAGAAGGGTGTCCTTGAGTACCGATAACTTTTTTCTTTACCTTTGAAGAATCCCTAATATCTTTTTCTATGGAATTTGGAATTTGCCTGCAAAATATTGTACCTGTGAGAACTGAACCCAACCACCGTTCGGAGATGGCAACTCAGGTTTTATTCGGAGAACTGTACAATGTCCTTGAAACAAACGGCAGGTGGTTGAAAATTAAGCTCAGTCATGACAATTTTGAAGGCTGGATAGAGGAAAAGCAGAACACCTTCCTTGCTGAGGAAGAATTTATCTCCCTTTTTAACGCAGAAACTCCTTGCAGCCTTGATCTGGTTCAACTGATATCAAATGAAACAAAAAAATCGGTTTTTCCGGTAGTGATGGGAAGTTCTCTTCCCGGCATTGAAGAATTCCGTTTTACGATCAGGGACCAAAGCTATGTATTTGACGGACAGGTGAGCAATGTTTCGGAACTTGAAGAAACAGAGTCGCCCCAGGAATTGAACGACATTAAGCAGGCAATGGTTCATGATGCCATGTTATACCTGCATGCCCCCTACCTCTGGGGCGGCAGAAGCCCCTTCGGCATTGACTGTTCCGGACTGATTCAGATGGTTTTTAAGTTGAAAAATGTGAAAATGCTCCGGGATGCCAAACAACAGGCCGGACAGGGAGATGTGGTAAGCCTGATTGAAGAGGCTGAGCCGGGAGATGTAGCCTTCTTTGATGATGAAGAAGGCAATATTACCCATACAGGCCTTCTGATCGACCGTAACCGCATTCTGCATGCATCGGGCAGGGTCCGGATCGATACCCTTGACCATGAAGGGATATTCGATACCGAGAAGCAATTGTACACCCACAAACTGCGGCTTATTAAACGATATTTCTGACCCTGGCGTAAATCATGGTGAATAATCCCATGTTTTCATTCCCAAAGCAGGTGGAATCACAAAGACAATCAAACTTTTCTCCAAGACCTTCCCTGAAAACCTGTTGCCATTGCGCCCGCAGCATGTGATAATCGCTACGCTTCCCCCGAAGTTCCGTAAAAAAGTAGATCGCTTCCGACATTAAAAATCTGTCAATACTTGAAATTGCTACTTCGACCGGTGCATCGTGCGCGAAAACAAAATCCATCATGGCCCCGTAAGACTGATACACCGAAAGTGCCAGTTCCGGGGAATGCAATTCGGGGGTGTCATTGTTCGCATCCAGCTCAAACAGGATGAAACACCCGATAAATTCCTTCAGTTTTTGAAGGTGCATTAATTTGGTTTCATACGGCATATGATGATATGCAAGAGAAGAAAGGGCAATGTCATAATAAATGCAAAGGTTGCCGGTAATTTCTTCAAGCCTCGCCTGTATAATTCTAACGCGGGCTTCAGGGAATGCTGACCTGACATTACTTTCAGCCAGTTTAAGCATGCCTTCGGAAGGATCAATCAGCAAAATTTCCCCTACATCCCGGATGTTCCCCGATCGGCGTAGTTCATGGAGAAGGTCGACCAGTATCATCCCGTGGCCGCATCCGATGTCCATGATTTTTAAAGGCGCTGAATAACATGGAAGAGCATGGACGCAATGCGACCTGAAACTTACCCTTGCGTCAAACAATTCAGGTGTTCCTGCAAAATGTATGTAGGGTGCGGGGTCGGCAAAAATAGTTTCGGGAACTGTTAATTTCCCTTTATTTCGACCAAGGTAACTTGCCAAAAAAGCATTGGAAAACAGTCCGCCCTGCTCCCCTGCCATCCCGGTTGTGATCCAATTCAGCCCAGCCTGGTTCAGGTTTTTCGACAATAGCATCGTTCCAATATAATAATGAAAAGCGGGAATCAGTCCCGGACGAACCCGGTCCTCTACAGAAAACATCGCACCACCAGCATGAATAGCCTGACTTGCAAAGTCACTCCAGTATCTGCTTTCTTCTTGTCCGAGAAACAGCATGGGTTATAATAAATTGTCAGTCTTCCGTAACTTTTTTAGTCCTTTTCGGAATTTCCTGGTTGAAAACCCAGGTCAGACGAATGGTGATGACGTTATTGAATTGATTTCTGGTTTCCTTGGTCGGGTAAACGATCTGAACCTCCCTCAGTCTCACCATGGAATACTGGTAACGTACATCGGCCCACAATCTGTTCCATAACCTGATCTGAAGATCTGCGATCACAGAAACATCCCGGTTGGAAAGCGCTGTGATGGGATATTGAGAGAAGGTGGAATCGGTACCCTGGTGGTTGATCAATTGACCATAAGCGAAACCAAGTCCTCCCGATATCACTTTTTTATCGGTAAAATGCACCAGAACGGGAATTTCCAGGTAATCATATTTTAAATCAAAAGTTGTGGAGTCGGTATTTCCTTTATGATGACTTCCCTTTTGGGAATATAAAAGTTCCATTCCAACCGCCCATTTTTTATTTTTTCCGAAAGGAATCAGGATGCCGGGACCAACATTGAGTCCGACTTTATGAAAGCCGTAATACTCATCTCCGTCGACTTGTGTCAGGTTCATGCCCACACTCAGCTGTCCGAGGATACGCTGACCATCAGCCATGAGCGGAAAAAGAATTCCCGTTGTAAAAATGACGAAAAGTACGATAAACCATCTTTTCATATTGATCCTCAGTTTATTTAGGCAGTAAAAGGGTGACCACAGGGACAAAGTTATTAAGATAATCTATTATGAACGATTATTCGGCTTTTGTATTATTCAATCCTTTCATGGTAAGTTGAATCCGTTTCCTCAGTATATCAATATCCACGACTTCAACCATGACTTTCTGATTTAATTTAAGGATGTCGTTGGGATCTTTCACGTACCGGTCGGCAATCTGGCTGATATGGACCAGACCATCCTGGTGAACTCCGATATCCACGAAGGCTCCGAAATTCGTAATGTTTGTCACGATTCCCGGCAACTGCATTCCCTTTCTTAAATCGTCCATGGAATGCACGTTTTTGTCAAATTCAAACAATTCAAATTGCTGGCGCGGGTCACGTCCAGGTTTGGCAAGTTCCTGAATGATATCCTGTAAAGTTGGAAGCCCCACTTTTTCATCCATAAAATTTTCCAGCTTGATCTGAATTCTTAAGCCTGGTTTTTCGATCAGGTCAGCCACTGAACAATTCAATTTTTCAGCCATCCGGTTCACGACATGGTAAGTCTCAGGATGCACTGCACTCCGGTCGAGTGGATCGGAGGCATCCCTGATACGAAGGAAACCGGCCGCCTGTTCAAAGGCCTTATCACCGAAACGGGTCACCTTTCGAAATTCAGACCGTGATTTGAAAGGGCCTGTTTTATTCCTGTATTCTATCATGTTTTTTGCCAGTCCCGGGCCCAGTCCGGAAACAAAAGTCAGTAATTCTTCACTGGCCGTATTCACTTCCACCCCGACTTTATTCACACAACTGATCACCGTATCTTCAAGACTTTTCTGTAAGGAATGCTGATCCACATCATGCTGGTATTGTCCGACACCAATGGATTTGGGATCTATTTTGACCAATTCTGCCAGGGGATCCATCAGGCGGCGTCCGATAGAAACAGCTCCCCTTACGGTAATATCATAATCGGGGAATTCTTTTCGGGCAACCGGAGAGGCGGAGTAAATGGAAGCTCCGCTTTCATTGACCACCAGAGCAAGTATTTCTTTCTCAAAAGGAATGGAACGGATCAACCGTTCAGTTTCCCTTCCGGCAGTCCCATTGCCGATTGCGATGGCTTCAATTTTATAGGCATTGACCAGGCTTTTAATTTTATGCGTTGCTTCTTTTACCTCATTCTGAGGGGGATGCGGGTAAATTGTTTCATTATGCAGGAGTTTTCCCTGCCGGTCAAGACAAACAATTTTACAGCCTGAACGGAATCCCGGATCTATGGCGAGAACATTTTTTTGTCCGAGTGGGGAAGCAAGCAGTAGCTGACGGAGGTTTTCGGTAAAAACGCGGATGGCTTCCACATCTGCTTTTTCCTTTATCCACTGCCGCATTTCTGTTTCCATGGAAGGAAAGAGAAGCCGCTTGCAGGAGTCGGCAATGGCATCTTTTACGATTTTCGCCGATGAATTTTGTCCTTTAATAAAAATCCTGTCAAGAATTTCGCGTGCTTTTTGCTCCTCTATGTCGACGGACGCTTTCAGGAATCCTTCCGTTTCTCCTCTGAGAATAGCCAGCACCCGGTGAGATGGAGCTTTCCATAAAGGCTCATGATGATCGAAATAACCCTTGTAATTTTCACCTTCCTGTTCTTTTCCTTTCACCACTTTTGCACTAAAAACCGATTCGTGCTGAAAAAGATGGCGTATGCGTTTCCGGGCAAATACATTTTCATTGACCCATTCGGCGATGATATCGGATGCACCCTGCAAAGCTTCCATACTGCTTTTCACCCCTTTCTCCTCATCAATGAAAGCAGCGGCTTTTTCTTCCACATCCTCATATTTTTGCGAAAAGATAATGCTGGCAAGAGGTTCCAGGCCTTTCTCCCTCGCAATCCCAGCACGGGTTTTCCTCTTCGGACGAAAAGGAAGGTAAATATCTTCCAGTTCTGCCATGGTGACGGCTCCCAACACGGCATCTTCGAGTTCTGGTGTCAGTTTTTCCTGTATAGTCAGAGATTTGATAATCGCCTCGCGACGGTCATCGAGGTCTTTTAACTGTGCCAGGCGATCGCGGATATGGGTGATGGCCACTTCATCCATGCTCCCCGTCATTTCTTTACGATACCGTGCAATAAAAGGCACCGTAGCTCCGCTCTCAATAAGAATAATGGTATTCTCAACGAAGTGGGCTGCCAGGTTCAATTCCCCGGCAATAATTTTTGTATATTTTTCGTGCATATTAATTCATGCAAATTACCAACCGGAAGCCAGCACATCGATGATGTGCATCGTTTGTATCGGGAGATTATGCTTGGTTATGTATGCCTGTTGATGCAGCAGGCAGGAAGAGTCTGTGGAAACGATATATTCTGCGCCGGTTTCGAGGGCGCGATTTACTTTTTGTTCGGCCATGGCAGTGGAAATGGGTTCAAACTTTACTGCAAAAGTTCCGCCAAAACCACAACAAACATCATTGTCTTTCATTTCTCTAAGTTCCAGTCCCCGAACTTGTTTTAAAAGTTTGCGGGGTTCATCTTTCAGCCCGTATTCACGCAAAGCAGCGCAGGAATCGTGGTAAGTTACGGAATGTTCAAAACGGGCTCCCACATCATCCACTTTCAGAACATTCACCAGAAAATCGGTGAATTCAAAAATATTTTTTTTAAGCTGTTTATATTCGAGATGATACGCAGTATTATGAAACAACCAGGGATAATAATTCCGGATAAAACCGATACAGGAGGCGGATGGTCCCACGACGGGACGGTCATTTGAAAAATCCTTCAGAAATTTTTCTCCCATCTTTTTTGCATCATCCCAGAAACCGCTGTTAAAAGCCATCTGTCCACAGCAGGTCTGATTTCCGTTATAATGAACACCGACTCCCAGTTTTTCAAGAATCCTGACCATGTTCATGCCAGTCTCGGGATAAACCTGGTCAACAAAACAGGGAACGAAAATATCAACAAGCATATATGAAAGTGGAATGAATTTAATGTTCAAAAGTAAGGAAATTATTTGATTTCAAATCCGGTTTCAACTAAATGCTTCCAAAATAAAGGATAGGATTTGTTCACCACTTCCGGGTTAACGATCCGCACTGTCCCCAATTTCATAGCCAGCATGGCAAAAGACATGGCCATACGATGATCGCCATAGGATTCAAAAATAAAATCGTTTCCTGTTGTAAGCGGGTTGGCTGTCATTTCCAGTACCGGAGCATCAGAACCGGAAACAGCAACCGGAACACCGATTTTCCCCAATTCATTTTTTATAGCCAAAAGGCGATCCGTTTCCTTTATTCTGAGACTCTTTAATCCCTCAAAACGCCCTTGAAGTCCAAGCATGGCACAGGTGGAAATCACCGGGAGGGCTATGTCGGGAAAATCAGTGAAATCCAGAAAAAAGCTTCCTGTTTTCTTGTTCACGCGGCTCAGTTTTATACCGGTCCGGGTATGGCTTGTTTTTATTCCGAAATTCTTAAAAATGCCTGGCAGGATGGCATCTCCCTGCAGACTTTCTTTACGGAGCCCCATCAATTCAAGATCAACTTCATTCGCCAGAGCAGCTGCTTCATACCAGAATGCAGCCGCTGACCAGTCAGACTCAACTTGATAAGGGCCGGGTTGATAAGGGCCGGGAAAAATATGGATCCAGTTTTTACCTGTGGTAATCCTGGCCCCGAAAGCACGCATCAAACTGGCTGTCATATCAATGTAGGGAGCCGAAACCGGTTTTCCCTTCATTTGAATGGTAAGTCCTCGCGGGAGAACAGGTGCCAGCAGCATCAGCGCTGAAATAAACTGGCTGCTGATACCAGTATTTATTTTCACATCATTCCCGGAAAAAAAATTACCATGAATGATTAAAGGGGGATAACCGAGTTTACCAAGATATTCAATTTCAGCTCCCAGGCTCTTCAGCGCTTCTACAAGTACACCGATGGGCCTTTGTTTCATCCTTTCCGAACCGGTTAGCACCCAGTGTCCCGGCTTAAATGAAAGGTAAGCGGTAAGGAAGCGCAATACGGTTCCTGCATTTCCAGTATCCAGTTCGGGCACTTTTCGACTTCCCTTCACGGACTGGATTTCGGTAAGTAACCGAACCAATAATCGCGTATCATCGGATTCCGATAAATTACCGATTTGAAAATCCTGGTTTGATAAAGCCCGGATCATGAGCAAACGATTGCTGATGCTTTTGGAGGAAGGAAGACGGATTACCCCTTTCAGAACGTTTTCCTTCCAGCTGACACTCAGGATTTTCATATTAAACCTCCTGGTTTAGATAGCAATGATAAGCCTGAAGCATTTCATCCCTGGTGCAGACCACATTGATCTTTGCCTTTCCGGGTTTTTCAAGAAGCGTAAAACGGATGCCCCCCTCCTCGTTCTTCTTATCATGTTGCATATATCCTAACAGCTTTGAAAAATCTTCCGGCTGAAAATCATTCTGACCGAAACCTTCCCGTATCCACGATACGATAATTTTAAGATCGGAACCGGGGAGACCTGTTTTCATGAATGAAAGGCAGGACTCACAGATCATCCCCTTTGCCACTGCTTCACCATGAAGAACAGGAGTTCCATGGCGCTGTAGTGAAAAGGTTTCAAAAGCATGGCCAAAAGAATGACCAAAATTCAGAATTTTTCTTTGGTTCTTGTCCAGGAAATCCTTTCTGACCACTTGATTCTTAAGGGAAATTGTTTTCTGAATGAGGTCTGTCCATCGCCGGTCACCGGCAGGTATTTCCATCCATTGCTGAACTGACAGCTTTAAAATCATCCGGTACATGAACGGATCTCCAACCAGGGCCGTTTTAAAAATCTCTGCGAATCCTGACCTGAGATGTTCCAAGGGAAGGGAAGAAAGAAAATCCGGAAAAATAAAAATGGCGGCCGGAGGGTAAAAAAATCCGATCTGGTTTTTAAAATCCTGAAAATTGACTGCCGTCTTCCCGCCAATGGCAGCATCTGCCATCCCCATTAAAGATGCCGGAAGGTTGATGTATGGGATGCCTCTCATAAAACCTGCGGCGACAAATCCTCCAAGGTCTGTCACGACTCCTCCCCCCAGGTTGATCAGAAGGGTTTTACGGTCAGCAAGTCCTTCAAATAATTGCTGCCAAAGCGATTCGGCCTGCTTTAAGGTTTTATTTTCTTCTCCTGCCTGGATTTCAAGAATTCCGGCCTTTCCCAGAACGGGAAGATGGGATAACAGAACGGGCAGGCAATGTTTTCTTGTGTTTTGATCTGTAAGGATGAACACTTTGCCGTTCAGAAACCTGCCGGCTGAAAGGAATCGCCCCAATTGATCCCAGTTTCCCCCGCTTTCAATGCGGACCCGTTCAACACGCGATATCCGTCCGGATAGATGCATAATTTGAATTTATGGTTTTAATGAAAAGCAGCCATTAGCAAGTCAATATCCTGAAATGGCAGGTTATATTGCCGGCTGATGAAGAGATTGGTACTCATTCCATGAAAAATGTAAACTCCCTGCCGTACTCCGTAATCACGTTTAAGAAGGTTTTCAATTCCCCCCTGTTTGCTAACATCCAGTATAATGGGCACAATGATATTGTTTAAGGCCTGGGAAGCGGTATGCGGTACCCGTGAAGGTATATTGGGGACACAGTAATGGGTCACTCCGTGCAGCTTGAATACCGGGTCACTATGGCTGGTTGGATGAGAAGTTTCAAAACAGCCGCCCTGATCAATGCTTACATCTATGATCACCGATCCGTCTTTCATCTGTTTCACCATTTCCTCGCTGATAACACAAGGCGTTTTTCCTTCTGAAGAGTGTATGGCTCCAATCACTACATCAGCGGTTCTCATGGATTCTGTCATCACTTTCGGATGCAGGATGGATGTAAAAACCCTTAAACCAAGGTTGTTTTGAATCCGGCGCAGCCGGTAAACTGAATTGTCGAATACCTTGACGAGGGCTCCGAGCCCCAGGGCTGAGCGCGCTGCAAACTCTGCTACCGTTCCGGCGCCAATGATGACTACTTCAGAGGGATTGATGCCGGTAAATCCACCAAACATTTTTCCCCTCCCGTAAACTTTATCTGTTAAATATTCCGCAGCGATGAATATCGACGTAGAGCCGGCAATCTCACTCATGGCACGGGTAACGGCAAGCTGGTTGGTTTTATCACGGATAAGTTCAAATGCCAGGGCAGTCACTTTGCGTGCACTCAGTCCTTTGAAAAATTCCTTGCATTGCATGGCGATCTGAATGGCCGAAACCAGGGTTTGTTTCGGGTGTAATAACTCCATTTCTCCGTTCGTTACCGGTCCGACTTTCAAAATAATATCGGCTTTGAATACTTCCTGGGGGGAATTCACAATCCGGGCCCCTGCTTCTGAATATTCATGATCGGTGAAATGCGCTGTCAAACCGGCGCCTGATTCAATGATGACCTGGTGTGAATTTCGACAAAGTAAAGCAACTCCATCTGGCACCAGGGAAATACGGTTTTCCTGGGCAGAAATTTCTTTGGGAACACCGATTGTCAGATTGCTGTGCTGGTGGGGGACCTCAAGCATTTCTTCCTGGGGAAGTAAACGATCAGCCGGCGACATACGGATATAATCAGGACGGGGATCTTCCATGTACTGAAAAATTTACACGAAGTTAAGGAAAAAAGTAATCATGTAACCGTTTAACCCTGGAATTCAATTTTGCGGGTTTGACAAAAGGAATTTGCTGTGATGGTGACTTTTACCGTTTCCGGAGGAAGAAGTTCCTCCATCATTTCCGGCCATTCGATCAAGCAAAAAGAGCCCGAATAGAGATAATCCTCATAGCCGATATCGTAAACTTCTTCCAGTTTCACTATCCTGTAAAAATCGAAATGGAAAATAGAATCTCCTTCAACCGTCTTGTATTCGTTGATGATCGAAAATGTCGGACTCTGGACGATATCCCTTACCTCCAAAACCTGGCAAATGGCCTTGATAAAAGTTGTTTTACCTGCCCCCATTTTACCTGTAAATGCAAAAACCCTTGCGTCAGGATGGGCAGAGAGCAAGCTTCTTGCGGCGGCATTTAATTCAGATATGGATTGAACAATTAATTCCACTTATTTCGGTTTCAAAGCGATAAAAGGAATCAACATTTCTTCCATGCTGATTCCGCCATGCTGAAAAGTGTTTTTGTAATAATTGACGTAATGGTTATAATTGTTGGGATAGGCAAAAAAATCGTCATTCATGCAGAACACATAGGAAGAACTGACATTATTCCGTGGAAGAAAAATATCGGCAGGATTCTTAACCTCATAAACTTCGCTGCGGTCGTACTTCAGGGCACGACCTGTTTTATAGCGCAGATTGGTATTCGTATTCCGGTCACCAAGCACTTTTACCGGACTTCCCACCCGGATGGATCCATGGTCGGTAGTGATGATCACATTCACATCTTTTTCCGCCAGGAATTTAAATATTTCCAGCAATGGAGAATGCTGAAACCAGCTGACCGTAAGGGAACGGTACGCTTTTTCATCGTCTGCCAGCTCCCTGATGATCTCCATTTCGGTGCGGGCGTGAGAAAGCATATCAACAAAATTGTACACGATGAAGTTCAGCTTGTTCACCATGAGGTTGGGCATGAGTTCGACCAGCTTTTTTCCATAGGTCTGGTTAAGCACCTTATAATAGGAATATTTTATATCCCGGCCGTACCGCCTGAGTAATTCTCCCAAAAGTTCGCTTTCAAAATTGTTTTTCGGGCCTTCCTCATCTTCATTCACCCAGAATTTGGGATATTTTTTTTCAATTTCCGTGGGGAGAAGTCCTGAAAAAAATGAGTTTCTGGCATATTGCGTGACCGAAGGCAGGATGCTATAATAGATCTCCTCTTTTTCAACACGGAAGAAATCTTCGATGGTTGGCTGCAGCACCTTCCACTGGTCAAACCGGAGGTTGTCGATAAGAATAACAAAAACCGGTTTTTGATCATCCAGTACCGGAAAAACTTTTTCCTTTATCAGATTATGAGATTGAACCGGATGATTCCCTGCTTTTCCCTGAATCCATTCCTGATAATTGTGCCCGATGAACTTGCAAAACAAATGATTGGCTTCGTCCTTTTGCATCCGTAGCACCTGGTTCATCCCGTCATCCATGGATTGGCCAAGTTTAAGTTCCCAGTAAGTGAGCCTTTTATAAATTTCCACCCATTCTTCATAATTCAGACGGGCGCTGATTTCCATCCCTATATTTCTGAATTCCTGCTGATAATGGAAAGTCGTTTTTTCACTGACAATCTTTTTATTTTCCAGGTTTTTTTTCAGAGAAAGCAGAATCTGGTTGGGTTTTACCGGCTTGATCAGGTAGTCGGCGATATTCGAGCCAATGGCATCTTCCATGATGGTTTCCTCTTCGCTTTTCGTGATCATGACGACCGGAAGCCCGGGATAGCTGCTTTTAATTTTCATCAGTACTTCAATTCCCGACATACCCGGCATTTGCTCGTCCAGGAAAACGATATCAAAATTTTTAGTTCGCAACATCTCCAGCGCCTCTTGTCCGTTGTTGGATGTACTGACTTCATAACCCTTCTCCCTTAAAAAAATAATATGTGGTTTCAGTAAATCAATCTCGTCGTCCACCCATAAAATGTTATCCTTGTCCATGGTTGTCTTTTTTCTTAAATATAAATGTCGTATTATTGCTTTTATTGTTCAACCGGCGTTTTTTATCAAAAATAATAATTTAAGTGTCTTTCGGGATTACCAACAAACGTAAAAATATCAACGATCCGGTTTATGGTTTCATTACCATTCCGGATGAAGTGGTTTTCGATATAATGGAGCATCCGTATTTCCAGAGGCTCCGCAGGATCAAGCAGCTTGGACTGACACACTATGTTTATCCATCGGCCCATCATACCCGTTTTCAGCATGCCCTGGGATGTATGCACCTCATGGGATCAGCAATCGGGGTTTTAAAATCAAAAGGAATCAGTATTACGGATGAGGAATCGCTGGCGGTGAAGCTGGCCATTCTTTTACATGACATCGGGCATGGGCCTTTTTCCCATACCCTTGAGCAGGTCATCGTCCCCGAACTTACACACGAAGACCTCTCCCTCCTTTTCCTTGAAGAACTTAACCGGCAAACAAAAGGGAACCTGGATACCGCCATCCGGATCTTTAATGGCCGGTACCCTAAAAAATTCCTTCACCAGCTTGTTTCCAGCCAGCTTGATATGGACCGCCTCGATTATCTTTCCCGCGACAGTTTTTTCACTGGGGTGGCAGAAGGAACGATCAGTACCGACCGCATCATCAATATGCTGACGGTATGCGATGATGAACTGGTGGTAGAAAGCAAGGGCATTTACAGCATTGAGAAATTCATTATTGCCCGCAGGCTGATGTATTGGCAGGTGTACCTTCATAAAACGGTCCTTTCAGCCGATCAGATGCTGGTTCATATTCTCAGGAGGGCCAAATCCCTCAGTGGATCCGGCAGCCCGCTTTACGCTACCCCTGCGTTATCGGTTTTCCTTCAGAATGATGTCAGTAAAAATGATTTTATCGCTGACCCTATCTGGCTGGATCATTTCGCACTTCTGGATGATTTTGATATTGTTGCATCTATCAAGGTTTGGGTAAATCATCCGGATCGCATCCTATCCACCCTGTGCAGGAACCTGCTCAACCGCCGGCTTTTTCGTGTAGAACTGCAAAATAAGCCTTTTAAACAGGATTATATCGAAGCGATTAAAGAAAAGACTGCAGCCACCTATCATCTGACCACCGATGAAGCCGGATATTTTGTAGCTCAGGACAAAGTGGAAAATAAGGCATACAATCCATTGCATGATAAAATCAAAATCCGGTTGAAAAACAATGAACTTCTCGATATTTCAGAGGCTTCGGAACAACTCAACATTGCAGTACTTCCTACCACGGTCAGCAAATTTATTTTATGTTATCCGAAGGATATAAAAGCCAACGAATCAACCAGTTGAAAAATGTTTTTCAAGCTGCGAAAAAAATTGATAACTTGCGGACGTTTTAAATCCTGCCCCTATGGAATTCACTGCCAGTCAGATTGCCGACTTATTAAACGGCAAAGTTGAAGGGAATCCCGAAGTCAAGGTCTCAGGCCTTTCGAAGATTGAAGAAGGCACGCCCGGAACCCTGACCTTTCTGGCCAATATGAAATATTCACATTTTCTTTATACCACAAAGGCCTCCGTGGTGGTAATCAACACGGATTTTACTCCCACACAGTCTCTGGATTTGACCCTCATCAGGGTGGCTGATGCCTACTCCGCTTTTGCAAAGTTGTTGGAGATGTTCCGTCAGACACAAGTGGTTAAAAAGGGAATTTCAAATTTAAGCGCCATATCCGGCACTGCCCATCTGGGAGAGAATCCTTCCGTTGGTGAATTTTCTTTCATTGGGGAAAATGCCGAACTCGGAAATAATGTGATGATCTATCCACAGGTTTATATTGCCGACCGGGTTAAAATCGGAGATAACACCATCCTTTACCCCGGCGTGAAAATTTACCGTGATTGTATCATTGGCAGCAACTGTACTTTTCATTCCGGAGTGGTTATCGGTTCTGACGGCTTTGGATTTGCTCCTCAAAGCGATAATAATTTTCAGAAAGTTCCCCAGATCGGAAATGTCATCATTGAAGACAATGTTGAAATCGGTTCAAACACTACCATTGACCGTGCCACGCTTGGCTCTACGGTTATCCGGAAAGGGGTGAAACTTGATAACCTCATCCAGGTCGCACACAATGTAGAGATCGGAGAAAACACCGTGATTGCTGCCCAATCCGGAATTTCAGGCTCAACCAAAATCGGGAAAAATTGCATGATAGGCGGGCAGGTTGGCATTGTCGGGCATCTCACCATTGCTGATAATGTAAAAATCGGAGCCCAGTCGGGGGTTGAAGGAAATATCATAAAAGAAGGGAACATCATGCTGGGTTCTCCTGCGATTGATATCATGAAAGCAAGAAAAAATTACATTCACTGGCGAAATTTTGATGAAATCGTTAAAATGGTTTACCGCATGGAAAGACAAATAAAAAAAAAGGAAGAATAACCAGGTTGAAAGCAAATGAGTGAAAAACAAAAAACAATCAAATCTCCGGTAAGTATTTCCGGAGTCGGATTACATACCGGCAAGGACGTTGTCATAACTTTTAAACCGGCTCCTGAGAACTACGGGGTTAAATTTCTCAGAACAGATCTTAACACCCATGTTCTGGTTGATGCGGATGTTGACAATGTGGTCGACACTTCCCGGGGAACCAGCATAGAACAGGATGGCGTCCGTGTTGATACCGTTGAACATGTTCTTGCATCCTTATCGGGATTGGAGATTGATAATGTACTGGTTGAACTGAACCAGTCGGAAACGCCGATTCTTGACGGGAGTGCACGGTTGTACGTGGAAGCGCTGCTTGCGACCGGAATTGAGGAGCAAAAAGGATTAAGGAAGTATTACGAACTTAAATCCAACGTGGTTTATACCAATCCTGAGAAAAAAGTTGAGATGATCGCCATTCCATCCAGCGAGTTCCAGGTTTCGGTGATGATTGATTATGAATCAAAAGTTCTTCAATCGCAGAATGCAAGAATAGAGCATATCAGACAGTTCAGAGACGAGATTGCAAGCTGCCGCACTTTTGTATTCCTTCACGAGCTGGAATACCTTCTGAACAATAACCTGATCCGGGGTGGCGACCTCAGCAATGCCATTGTTTTTGTCGACCGGCCTGTTTCTCATGAAGAACTGGATCATCTGACACACCTGTTTAACAAACCAAAGATCAAGGTTGTAAACAAAGGAATGTTAAACAACCTCGAACTGCAATATTCCAATGAACCTGCAAGGCATAAATTGCTGGACATAGTCGGGGATCTGGCGCTTGTAGGCATGCCTTTGAAAGCCCATATCATTGCCACCCGTCCCGGACATTATTCCAATGTTGAATTTGCAAAGCTCATCAAAAAGCAAATGAAACAAGAACGTCATTCGGAAGATGTCCCCAAATTCGATCTGAACAAGCCACCTTTATACAATATCAACCAGATCAAGCAAATGCTTCCTCACCGACCGCCCTTCCTTTTCATTGATAAAATTCTTGAAATGGGTAAAGATTATGTGGTTGGCGTGAAGAACATCACGATAAATGAATCCTTTTTTGTCGGGCATTTCCCGGATGAGCCTGTGTTACCCGGAGTAATCCTGATTGAAGCCATGGCCCAGAGCAGTGGTATATTTGCCCTGAGTACCGTGGATGATCCACAGAACTATACCACCCTGTTTCTTAAAATAGAAAATGTGAAGTTCCGTCATAAAGTTATTCCGGGTGATACCGTAATTTTTTTTACACAGCTTGCCAGTCCTATTCGCAGGGGACTGATCCATATGAAGGGACAATCCTACGTCGGGAACAAGGTTGTAATGGAAGCCGAAATGATGGCGCAGATACAAAGAAAATAATTTATTAATATGAACCAGCCCTTAGCCTACGTCAACCCCCAGGCAAAAGTTGCAAATAATGTGGTCATCGAACCATTTGTGTCGATTGATAAAAATGTAATTATCGAAGAAGGCACATGGATAGGTTCGAATGTTACCATTATGGAGGGAGCCAGGATAGGAAAGAACTGCAAGATATTTCCCGGAGCGGTGATTTCGGCCATTCCCCAGGACCTGAAATTTGCCGGAGAAGAAACCATTGTAAAGATCGGCAACAATGTTACCATCAGGGAGTTTGTAACCATCAACCGGGGAACAAAAGCAAGTTATGAAACGATCATCGGCGATAATACCCTGATCATGGCCTGTGCACACATTGCCCATGACTGTGTGATCGGGAACAACGTGATACTTGCTAATTCCGTTACACTGGCAGGACATATTGTGGTAGATGATTATGCGCTCGTCGGGGGAATGGTAGGCGTTCACCAGTTTGTTCATATCGGCGCCCATAGTATGATCGGTGGATTTGCCGTTGCCAGGAAAGATGTTCCTCCCTTTACCAAGGCTGCCCGGGAACCTTTATCCTATGTTGGGTTAAATTCGATCGGAATGCGCAGAAGAGGATACTCCGCAGATAAGATCAATGAAATTCAAAATATATACCGCACCATTTATCTGAAAGGATACAATGTGACCCAGGCTTTGGAAATCATTGAAGCTGATTTTCCTGCTACGCCCGAAAGAGATGAAATCCTTTCTTTTATTAACAATTCCAGCCGGGGTATCATGAAAGGTTATACTTCCATCCGGGAAAAATAATGCAGATACGACTTGAAAATATTGGGAAAAGATTCAATAATGAATGGATTTTCCGGAATGTCACGTTTACATTCGACGCATCTTCTTCTTCGGCCATTCTTGGCCGGAACGGATCCGGAAAATCGACACTTCTCCAGTTAATTGCAGGGAATCTCAGCCCGAGCGAAGGAAAATTAACCTATACCTTCAGGGGAAAGGATATTCCTGTGGAGCATCTTTTCCGCTTCCTGACCATGGTTGCTCCTTACCAGGAACTGATAGAAGAGTTCACCCTGAAAGAAATGCTTACCTTCCATTTTGCTTTTAAAAAAATTATTCCGGGCTTTACGCTTGCAAGGGCCACCGATATGATGGGATTTTCAAATGTCGGGAAGAAGCAGATCAGGAAGTTTTCATCCGGTATGAAGCAAAGGGTGAAGCTGATCCTCGCCCTCCTGAGCGATGTGCCATTATTATTACTGGATGAACCCACCATGAACCTGGATCAGACCGGGACAGACTGGTACCTGAATCTGGTTGCTGAACTTGGGAAAAACCGTACGCTGATCATCGCCTCCAACCAGCATCAGACGGAATCTGCTTTTACCGCTAAAAGTCTGATGATTGAAGATTTTAAAACGTAAGGTTTCAGGGGTGGGCCACAAAATAGTATTCTTCCCCATTTTCAAAAAGCTTTTGAAAATCTCTTTCCGTTAAGGATTTAGAATGATTCAGCAATCCCTTCAGGGTCGAAACGCTGAGATTGCATTCCTGGTTCAGGAACTGGTAAAGTGCACCAGGCTTTGAGCCATAAAATTCAGCGGCGCCCATTCCAAATTCAAAAATAATGATCGGCTGGCTCCGGGAAATGGTTTTTACCCCACCCTGCATTACCGGAAATTCAGCTCCCTCAACATCTATTTTTATCAGACCTACTAAAATATCTTCCGGGATGAGGTTATCCAGCAGATCCGTTTCAACTGTAATCTGATTGATTTGAACCTGTTTTCCGTCATACTTTCTTTTTTTTATGCCGCTGTATGCCGGGGCATTTAAAACATGTTGAAAACTCGTTTCTCCCTGCTTATTAAAAAGTGCAATGGGTGAAATTGAAGTCAGGGAGTCTGATTTATATTTTAAAACCAAGGCTTGATAAAGTTCAGGAATTGGTTCAAATCCAAACTTCCGGCCTTCAGGAGCCATTTTCAGCATCAGGTCTAGAATTTCACCTTTATGGCATCCGATATCGATACAATGAGAACCGGGCTTCAGGTAGCGCTCCAGAATCAACCGGGTTTCGGCATCGTATCGCTGGTTACGGGTAAGAGAAATATTCAGGGCAGCAAGGAATTTCTTTATCAGTTGCTTCATCTGTTGAGGCTTGCAATGGGGGTATCAGAAACAACGGCAAAAATAAGACATTTAATTCAAGAATTTTAACTAATTTTGCAGCCCTTTCAAAATACAAGCCTAAAAATTGTTTATGGCGACAACTGCTGATATCAGAAATGGTCTGGTCATTGACTTCAATAACGACCTCTACAGTATTGTAGAATTTCAACATGTTAAACCCGGCAAAGGGCCTGCTTTCATAAGGACCAAATTAAAAAGCCTGAAGTCCGGGAGGGTGATCTCAAACACCTTTGATTCCGGAGTTAAAATTGATGTTGCACGCGTTGAAAGAAGGAAATACCAGTATCTGTTCAAGGATGATTCCGGCTATCATTTTATGCATATGGAAACTTTTGAACAGGTATTCATTCAATCGGAACTTATCAATACACCTCAGTTCCTCAAGGAAGGCCAGGAGGTGGAAATTTTATTCCATGCCGATACTGAAACAGCGCTGACCTGCGAACTTCCAACCTATGTCACATTAAAAATCATTTATACCGAGCCCGGTCTGAGGGGGAATACCGCAACCAATGCCCTGAAGGATTCAACGGTTGAAACCGGAGCCATTGTGAAAGTTCCTTTGTTTATCGACACCGGCGAAACCATTAAAGTTGATACCCGCAACGGAGTTTATGCTGAACGGGTTAAAGTATAGATCATGAAACTTACATCTCCTTTAAAACTTTCTGAAATTGCGGCCATGATCCATGCAAGAATGGAAGGATCGCCCGATTCCCTGATTACCGGAATCAATGAGATTCATATGGTGGAACATGGTGACCTGACCTTTGTGGATCATCCAAAATATTACGCAAAAGCTTTGACTTCGAAAGCAACCACCATTCTGATCAACAAAGAAGTTGATTGCCCGGCAGGAAAAACTTTGCTGATACACGAAAAACCTTTCGACGCCTATGTATCCCTGGTGGTAAAATTCCGACCTTTCGAGAAAGCAACGTCAATGGTCAGTCCAAATGCGGAAATCGGAGAAGGAACTGTGATTCAACCCGGCGCATTTGTAGGAAACCATGTTAAGATTGGTAAAAACTGTATCATTCATGCCAACGCGAGCCTTTATGATCATGTGATTCTCGGGGATGAGGTAATCATTCATTCCGGAGCCGTGATCGGGGCGGATGCTTTTTATTTCCAGCGCCGTCCGGAAGGCTGGAAAAAGATGGAATCCTGCGGAAGGGTGGTGATCGGCGACCGGGTAGAAGTCGGTGCGGCCACTACCATCGATATCGGTGTTTCTGGCGATACGGCGATCGGAAGCGGAACCAAATTTGACAACCATGTTCAGGTCGGACATGATACTTTTATCGGAAACAACTGTCTTATCGGAGCCCATTCAGCCATTGCAGGCGTCGTCAGAATTGAAGATGATGTTATTCTTTGGGCCAATGTGATGGTCAATAAAGATCTTGTAATCGGTAAAAAAGCAGTGATTATGGCATTATCCGGCGTTGATAAATCGCTCGAAGGAGGTAAAACCTATTGGGGCGTACCGGTTGATGACCCGAGAAAAAAATGGAAAGAAATTGCTGCCCTGAAACGCCTACCGGATTACATGAAGCAAAACAAAGGTCAAGGCATCCTGTAAACAACCACATTTACATTCATACCGGCGCCTACAGAAGCAAAGACGCAATAATCCCCGCTCGACAACCAGTGTCCTTCCAGGTCTCCCTTTACCAGCAAATCAAATAAAATGGGGATGGTGGCAACCGAATTATTCCCCAGTTTGGAAATGGTCATCGGCATGATGTCAACCGGAATGTTTTCAATCCCAAAGAGTTTAAAAAGCCTGGACAAAATCGCATCATCCATTTTGGCATTGGCCTGGTGAATCAGTACTTTTTTAATCTCGGTGATGGCCACCCCTGCTTTGTCGATACAATCCTTTACCACCTGAGGCACCGTATTCAGCGCATATTCATACAATTTCCGGCCATTCATCTTCAGAAAGATATCATCGCTTCCAAACTCCGGATTATATGACTTTTCCATTCTCAATAAATTGGCATGCTGAAAAGTATCCGACCGTGTAATATGACCCCTAATTCCCATGGGCTTTTTACTTTTAACTGCCTCCAGGATGATAGCACCTGCTCCATCAGAATACAACATGCTGTCGATATCGTGGGGATCGGAAACCCGTGATAAAGTTTCCGCACCAATGATCAGGGCTTTCTTTGAATCACCCGATTTCAGAAAATAGTCAGCCTGAATGATTGCCTGCAACCAGCCTGGGCATCCAAAAGGAAGATCGTATGCAACCGTATAAGGATTTTCAATCCCAAGTTTGAATTTGATCCTGGCGGCCAGGCTTGGCACCAGGTCCGATTTAAGGTTATTCTTTTTAACATCCCCGAAATTATGGGCAACGATGATATAATCGAGGGTTTCGGGGTCAATTCCGGAAGACTGTATGGCATCGCGCGCGGCAAAGAAACCAATATCGGAAGTTACATAATGATCGTCGATATACCTTCTTTCTTCGATCTCTGTAATCTGTTTAAATTTATCTATGATATCATCATTCGATTTGTTGATTCTTTCACCAAAAATATCATAAAATTCATTGTAAAGGAATTGTTCATTTTTAACAATTCTTTCAGGAATATATCGGCCGGATCCGGTAATTACGGAATAAAAAACGTCCTGGATTTCAGATCGCATCATGGTTGCTGACATCTTGTTTTTTAGAATAAAGATCAAGAGAAACCAACACGGCAATCAAACCCCAAACCGGGACAGAGGCTTTATCGGTATCTAAAAAATTGTTCATCGTCCCATGGAGAAAATAGGTTATAAGCGCAAGCATAGTCGACAAACTCAGGACTTTAACTTCCTTTTCATGGGTTCGCCTGTAAACCTTCATGGCAGTAATTAGCATCATGACCAATACTCCGATCATGAGTATCATTCCCGGCAATCCTTGTTCCGCCAGAGGACCGATGTATTCACTGTGCGCGTTTCCTTTGTCCCCGGCATTGGTACTGATCAGTGTTTTTTCCTCTGAACGCTGATAGGGCGCATATTCAAACTGATAGGTTCCAGGGCCGAATCCAAAAACAGGATGTTCTTTAAACATTCTAAGTGCGGATTGCCAGCGGTTTATGCGTTCAAGGTTGGAGTTGTCGGTTGAAATATTGGAAATTGACCGAATGTGTTCCACAAAGTTTGCAGAGGATCCCTGCTTGTTTTTCTCAAGCCGGTCAAGAATCTCAAAAGAAAACAGGTAAAATAGCATCCCCAGAATGATGGTAACAAAGACGATCCATTTCAATTTTATCCGGAACAGTATGATCAGAAATACCGAAGCTGCCACGGCAAGGCTGATCCAGGCTGCCCTGCAATAGGAAAGAACAAGGGCCATCATAAGAATAAGCAGGACCAGAAAAGCAAATAGCCGGGTAATCCTCGAATAAACATTGGTAAAAGTAAAACCACAGAACAAGGGAATCATCAAGGCTAAAACAGCGCCATAGGCTGTATGGTCATTATAGAAGGGTTCCATAACCCAATGGCCGGCTTTTTCCTCAAACCCCCATAAAGAATGCTGATAAGTAGTATAAAAAATAACGATAACCAGCGGTACGGCATATAACCATATAAACAGCCTGATGTTGGAGCGTTTTTTAAATAAATGAATCCCGAAAATATAAAATGGGATCACAAACCACAGCCTTGCCAGCAGGTATTTAAATGACACCACCGGTAAACTGCTCGTCAGACTGGTAATCAGCATCCATATCATCTGGAAAATAATGATAACCGTAAGCGGATGTCTCCATATCTTTTTATCATAGTCATTATTGAAGACCAGTTTTAGAAGGAACATGACGAGTACCCCGGCTAATAAAGGTTCTGAGGGAACCGAGATTCCGAATCCGAACTCAAATTCCCGGATGTTGATGGCTATGGGCGTCATCATTGCAATAAGCAGTAAAATCTTATCAAGGGAATAAAAATAAAGGTATAGGATAACCAGAAAAACAGGAAGAAACAACAACCAGTAAATATCCCGGTATATAAAATAGCAGTTCAGTCCGATAAAGACCGAGCTGAGAACATACAGAACCAGGTATTTCCCGGATTTGTTACCAAAGAAAGACTTTATTGCCGCAATTGCTTCTTTCATGCTTTTTCCGCAGATTTAACGCGGAATTTTTTATTTTCAATGAATCCTATGATCAAACCAGCAAAAAGCAGGACTGCAAGGGAAGAAAGAACCACGATGAGCCATCGGATGGGGTAAGCTTTTTTATCGGCTGGGAAGGGTTTACTTAAGACGTTTACATAGGTATAATTCCGGTAATAGTCAAGCAATGCCCGGTCGGCATCAAGTTTCATCTGGCTGAAAGTACCTGATTCCGCCCTCATCATTTCTGATAAGAGTAACATTTCACCCCCTTTTTCTTCCAGGTTTTTTTTCATGCGCTGGGCTTCCGCAGAACGAACTGACCCACTACCGGTACCCAGATAAGCGCGCATGACCTCCCGGGTCTGAGCCTGAAATTCGAGTATTCCGTACTTCATTCCCAGCTCTTCCGCTCTCATCTTCAAGGTATCAAGGTCTTTCTTTTTCTTTTCCATGATAAAATCATAGTTCTGAACCACTTCCCCGAATTTTTCCTTATGCATTCGTCTTACCTTGCCGTTGTAAAAATCAAGAAGGGCATTCACAATATCGCAGGCCATGGCGGGATCCGGATCCCAGACCTCAATTTCCACCGCTTCAAAGGGCGTTTTATTTACCTGAACCCGTTTGGAATATTCCCATGTCAGGGTACTAGCGAAATATTGATAGCTGGAGTCTATCTTCCAATGTTTTGCAAGATCAAATTTCTTAACAACGCTGTCGCGGATCTCCCTCGACTGAAAAATCTGAATCATCTGCTCGGTTTCATTCTCGTCAGAGTAAGGCGAAATATTTGATGGATAGACAATCGCGTCAGATTTATATAGCGGTGTAATGAATACGGGACTTGAAAATAGAATTGAAAGGAGAATCGTCGCCACCACCACAATGGTTAAATGAATTTTCCATTTGATCAGGATATCGATGATATTCTTGCTGTTAAAAAACCTATCCATAGAATTTATTTTTTTCGTTGGGATTAGCATTTAAATTTAGGCCTTCAGGATTGTCCGAGCTGAAATTTCTTGTGGGTATTATAATCCGATATTTTTTCCATGATCATGATGACGATGATGGCAATAAAGAGAGCCGAAATAGTTGAAACGATGACAATGAGCCAGCGAACCGGATAAGATTTCCTTTCTGCCTGAAAAGCATCGCTGACAATAAATTTCTGAGGCAGATTTTCCTCTGCGTCAACCTTGGATTCCTTAAATTTAGCCTGAAGCAGGGTTAATTGTTCTGTTTTAAATTCAAGCGCATTTTTTAATGACATGTAAATTCCGCCATATTTTCCCAGGATGTCCAGTTTTTTCTGAAGCGCGATCTGGGCCGTCTTATTCCCGTTCATAAGGGCGATGGCATACTGCTGGTTTAAAACCTGAGATTGATATTCAACATCATTTACGCCAAGGCTTCCCAGCACGATCAATGAATCCACGATCTCAGAAACCTCCTGCTTCATGGTATTATACTCAGCTTCCACAACTTTATATCCCTTGATCGAACGTTGACGCTGCATATCGTTTTTGGTGGAGTCGAGCAGAGAAGCTATGGTGTTGGCAATGTTTGCAGCCATCTGGGGGTCGGCATCATACACTGATATCTGAACAGCCATATATTCAGTACGCCGGAAACTGATGTTGTTCTCATATTCCTTAAAAAGTTTGGAATATTTATAGGAAGAAGTGCTGTCGATCCCGTAATGAGCCATCAGGTTGAATTGTCTCACGACCTTGTCACGTATTTTATTGGAGTTCAATATCTGCAATAGTTGTTCGGCTTGTTCATCTTCACCAAAAGAAGTAAGATCCTGACCCTTGGCCGACTGTTCACCAAGTAAAGCCTTGGAAACAGAAGTATTGCTTGCGGGAAAAAGAATTACCGTAGATTTAAATTTCGGTGTTATGAACCAGGGGCAGGAAAAAAACCAGGATCCAACCAGCGCAATGACCATAACAATAAACAAGGATTTACGCCACTTATAAAGGAAAATTACGAGGTTAGAGGAATCGAAATCTTCACTCCTTTTTATATCATCGGCCATATCAGAAATATGAATTTTTTTTCAAAGGTATGGAATTATACGAAAAGTGCAAACCAAAGTTCCTTTAGCGCAATTCCTTTAACGGTCTTCACGTAAAATTTTAAGAAGTGAACCAAAACTCCAGAGTCTTAAAATTGCCGCAAGAATGGTAGAACCCACCAGCGTGATAATAAAATTCCCAAGCCAGGATTTTCCGGCGGGAAGGAATGGCCAATGTACGACATATAAACGGGAGAGCATATTGAAACAGATCACCCCTATGATAAACAACATCAGGGTAAACAGGTATTGATAATTAATCTTGAATTTAAAAATATGCTGAACCAAAATAACCTGCAGGATGGCCATGGTGAATTGTGTGACCAGACTCGAGATAGCAGACCCGGATGCAAGCAACCTTGGAATCAGCAGGAAGTTCAAAATAAAGTTTATCAACAGTCCGGTTAAAGCAACCAGGTTCAATTGTTTCAGATTGCCGTTGGCTGTCAGCAGGGTGCCGAAAATATAAGTAGTGGAAACCGCAATAAAACCCAGTATCAGTAGTCTGAATACATTGGTTGAAGCTTCTATATGAGCATCATACAACAAGTCGATCAGTTCATAACTATAAAAATAAGAACTGAGTGAAACGATGATCGCCAGGGTTATGATCAGGGTGAAAGACAGTTTTAACATATGTTCTATGGGCTGCTTTTTCTTGATCATTTTCGAAAAAATAGGAACCAGCAGCACGGCAAAAAGATAGGCAATCATATTCGCTGCATCCAGCAATCTGAAACCTGAAGCATAAATACCGGCCTGTTCGTTTCCCATTTTATTCGGCAACAGACTTTCCAGCATGACAGGGTCAAGACGATTGTATAAGGTCATCAATAACACCAATAGTGCAAAAGGTAAACTTTGTTTCACGATCATTAGAAAAAACAGCCAGTTCCAAGTCAGTTTTCTGAAATGAGCTTTATTTACAACAATGAAAAACGCGAGTAAGGCAGTAATTACATAAGCAGCAGTTTGTGAATATACAAACCACTCAATATGAAATCTTTCATGTGTAATATGGCCCCATAACAAAGCGCCACAGAACAGGATCATCAGCAGACGATCGAGCACAGATAAAAAACTATCCGTTTTAAACATCAGGTACCCGGAAATATTTGATCGCAAATAAAGAATAAAAGAAAGAAGGAACTGGTTAAAGGCGAGCCAGCCTAACAAACGGAATTGATCCGGACTGTATCCAAGAAGGAAGGCAACCAGAAATGCCACGAACAGATATAATAATCCCAGCAGAAATTTTAATACAAGGATTCCGGAAAAATGTTTGTTCAGCAGGTGATTGTTCTGCGCAATATTCCTGTTATTGAAATTGGTAATACCAAGATCTAACAAGATGTTAAACAGAAATGAAAAATTAAGAATTACAAAATAGAAACCGTAATCTCCCACCCCCACAATGCGCTGAACGTTCAAATCTATTCCAAAGATCCAGACCGGCTTAATAAGCAGGTTCAGAAAGAGAAGCAGTCCTAAGTTTGTCAGGAATTTCCGCTGCATGCAGGAGATGGATTCAAAAAAAATACTGATATTTGCTACAAAGTTATAAAATTAATGAATATTGCTGTAAATACGCGTCTGCTCATTCGAAATAAACTCGAAGGGATCGGATGGTTTACCTTTGAATCGCTGAAACGTATCACTGTCCAACACCCGGAACATCATTTTTATTTTATTTTCGACCGTGAATACGACCCCGGGTTCCTTTTTGCCGATAATATCACACCCATCATCCAGTTTCCACAGGCCCGTCACCCGCTGCTTTATTATTCCTGGTTTGAATTGGCCTTACCCAGTCTTTTCAAAAAAATCAAACCTGATCTTTTCCTGAGTCCCGATGGCTTTCTCTCCCTAAAAAGCAAAGTCAGATCATTGACCGTTTTCCATGATTTAAACTTCGAACATTATCCGGAAGACATTCCTTACCTTACCCGGCGTTATTACCGGCATTATTTTCCAAAATATGCTACAGAAGCTGCCCGCATAGCAACGGTTTCCAACTTTTCCAGGGACGATATTGTCAAACAATATCATGTTCCTGCTGAAAAAATAGATGTGGTTTATGATGGGTACAATGAAGCATATCACCCCTTGTCGGATCCTGAAAAGCAGCAAATCAGGGAAGAATATTCCGAGGGACAGCCTTATTTTGTATTTATCGGCTCCCTGCATCCTAGAAAAAACCTGGCCAATCTTTTCCGCGCCTTCGATCTGTTCAAGAAATCAAACCCTTCTGATGTCAAACTTGTGATCGTTGGAGCCCGGAGATGGTGGACCCGTGATATTGATGTAGCTTTTAACAGAATGAACTTTTCTGATGATGTGATTTTTACAGGCCGTCTGAATGTGAATCAGTTGTCGGGATTGCTTGGCTCCGCGCTTGCATTGACGTACGTTTCCTATTTTGAAGGCTTCGGAATTCCCATCATTGAAGCTTTCCGCTGCGATACGCCTGTGATAACCTCAAGGGTCACTTCGATGCCTGAAGTAGCCGGCGACGCTGCGCTGCTGGTCGATCCTTTCAGCCCCGAATCCATTGCGGAAGCGCTATACAAAGCATACCAGTACGAAAGTATCCGCTCAGACCTGGTGCTACGCGGAAGAAAAAGGAAAGATATTTTTTCCTGGCAAAGGACCGCAGACCTCCTTTGGGAATCAATAGAAAAAGCCGTTAAATCCTGATGCCATGAACATCCTCTTACTCGGTTCGGGAGGCCGGGAGCATGCGCTCGCGTGGAAATTATCCCAAAGTCCATTGCTCAACCACTTGTTTATTGCTCCGGGTAATGCCGGAACATCCCGACTGGGTACCAACCTTGATATTTCTGTCAATGATTTTCCCGCAATCCGTCAGGCTGTGATGGATCATAAAATTGACATGTTACTGCCTGGACCGGAAGATCCTCTTGTGAATGGCATTTCCGATTTTTTCAATTCCGACCCGGAGTTTTTTGATTTTCCGGTCATCGGTCCTGGTAAGAAAGCAGCCCGGCTTGAAGGAAGCAAGGATTTCGCCAAAAAGTTTATGCTCCGGCATGGAATCCCTACGGCAAAATTCAGGACATTTTGCGCCAACGAAATTGAGCAAGGAGTTCAGTTTCTTTCTACCCTGAAAGCCCCTTATGTGATGAAAGCAGATGGTCTGGCTGCCGGAAAAGGAGTAGTCATCTGCAAAACGCTGGAAGAAGCGGTCCATGAATTTTCAACCATTCTTAGAGATTCCAGGTTCGGAACTGCATCTGAAAAAGTCGTGATCGAAGAATTTCTTGAAGGAATTGAAGTATCCATGTTTATCATTACGGATGGACACTCCTATAAAATTTTACCTGAAGCCAAAGATTATAAACGCATCGGGGAAGGAGATACCGGACCCAACACCGGAGGAATGGGATCGGTTTCTCCAGTTCCGTTCGTGGATAAAATATTTATTGACAAAGTCGAAAGCAGGATCATTTGTCCGACCCTGGAGGGTCTGAAAGCGGAAGGAATTGTTTACCAGGGATTTATTTTTTTCGGTCTGATAAATGTGGGAGGCGAGCCTTTTGTGATTGAATACAACTGCCGGCTCGGAGATCCGGAAACGGAATCCATGCTCCCGAGAATACAGAATGACCTGGTTTCACTTTTTCTTGCAGTGGCAGAAAAACGGCTTGAAAATGAGGTTATCTTGATTGATAAACGGGTCGCTGTTACGGTCATGCTGGTTTCTGAAGGTTATCCCGAATCGTATAAAAAAGGATTTCCCATTTCCGGAGAAGCGGGCATTCAGGACAGCTTTGTTTTTCATGCAGGCACTTTAAATAATGGATCAGCACATGGAGATGTCACCAGCGGAGGAAGGGTGCTTGCACTGACTTCCTATGGAAAAACAATGAAAGAAGCATTGAAAAAAACATATCAGAACATACATAAAATTGAATTTAAAGGAAAAACATTCCGGAAAGATATAGGCTTTGATTTAGGATCCTGACCAAAATAACTTTGCCACTTCGTCAGCTTGTCGCTTTCTTAATTTCTTACCTTGTCACCTTTAACCGCTGATTTTAAAAAGTGTTTATAAAATTTTTCAAATCGAGTTTTTTCAGCCAGTATCTCATGATCGGCATGATCGGTCTGGCACTTTGGGCAAGGTCATTTGCCGAACCTCCGGGCATGCCGCAGCCCGACGGCCCGGTACCATTGTATGCATTGACATACACCTTGTTTCATAAGATTCCCCTGTTAGCCGTTATTCTTGGTTTTCTTCTGGTCCTGGGTGAAACCTACTGGCTTACCGGAATCCTGAACCGCCAGAACCTCATTCTTAAAAATTCTTCCCTCTCCGCCCTGGTGTTTTTTGTTTTAATAAGTATAAATCCGGAGCAGCTGATTCTGAATCCGGTTAATATTACCGTTGGATTCCTGATTGTGATCCTGCATCATCTTTTTATCAGCTATAATAAACCGGAACACCTCGACCGGATCTATGCCGCAGGATTTTTTACAGCAATCGGAGCTTTGTTTTATTTTCCTTTCCTTTTCTGGTTTGGATTTATTCTGGTCAGTTTTATATTGTTCCGTTCCGGTAACTGGCGTCAATGGGTTGGTTCATTTATCGGGCTTGTTACGCCTTTTATATTTCTCTCCGTTTATTATTTATGGTTTGATGAGCTTGGCTACAGAATTAATGAATACCTGACTGCAATCCGGCATTTATTGGTTTTTCCCAATCCTTTCCAATACGACTTCTTGGTTCTGGGAGGTTTCACACTGATTCTTGCATTTTTTGGATTGTACAAACTCTGGAGCGGACCTATGGAAAAAACCGCCGAAGTGAGGGCAAAAATAAATATTGTACTCTGGATGATTCCATTTACCATTGTCTCGTTTGGATTTTCAAGAACCCTGGCCGTTTTTCATCCCGCACTGGCAATGCCAGCTTTTACACTGATCATCACCACTGCCCTGACCGGTCTGAAAAAGACGCGAGTGGTAGAGGGGCTTCTGCTTTTATATTTTCTTGCGCTCCTGACCAACAATCTGTTCATTCACTCCCTTATTCATTCCTATAAATAAAACATGTTATTAAACCACTATACTGAAGAATCCATAGAAGCAGGTTGCGATGAAGCCGGGAGAGGATGTCTGGCTGGCCCGGTATTTGCAGCAGCCGTAATCCTGCCAAGGGATTTTCAGAATGAAATCCTGGATGATTCTAAAAAACTTTCTGCCCCGAAAAGAAAAAAACTACGGCTGATCATTGAATCGGAAGCACTTGCCTGGGCGGTTTCAAGTGTTGACGCCCAGGTAATAGACGAAATTAATATCCTGAATGCCTCTATTCTTGCAATGCACCAGGCTGTTCAAAATCTGCAAATGCGACCCCAGCTCTTACTTATCGACGGAAACCGCTTTAAACCTTATAAAAAAATTCCCCACATTTGCATTGTAAAGGGAGATGGAAAATTTCTTTCTATCGCCGCTGCTTCAGTCCTGGCCAAAACCTATCGTGACGAATATATGGAAATGCTGCATCAGGAGTATTCCTGCTATGATTGGGAACACAATAAGGGATATCCCTGCAGAAAGCACAGGGAAGCCATTGCAAGGTTCGGAATCAGTCCCCATCACCGAAGATCCTATCGTCTGGCCGAGCAACTCAAACTGAACCTCCTATGAAAATACTACGCATCTTCCTGATTGGCATTGCAGTGGTTGTAGCTCTGACCGGGCTGTCATTGTTAGGCTACAGGCTTTATTTAAAGATGCAAAGACCAGCCGAATCTCCCTTTAACGCAATCCCGGAGAATACCGCCTTAATAATCAAATTAAACAAAGCCGGAAAATTATGGGAAGAACTGAACCGCACCAATCTGCTTTGGAAAGAACTGTCAAGATTCCCGGGAATCAGCTCTATTCAGAATGAAATCAGGCAGATGGATTCTGCATGCCGGAAAAATAAGCAGTTCAGCAAGCTGATACGCCAGTACAACCTCCTTATTTCCATATCGGTAAGCGGAAGAACAAGTTTTGGAGCCCTTTACCTTACCACCCTTCCTGGACCTCATCCGGAATCAGACCTTCTGGATTTTATAAGGGATATCAGCACCTCCAAAACAAATCTTATTGAAACACCTTATGCCTCGACAAAAATATACAGGCTCCAGCCTGATGGAAAAAACACACCTTTCTTTTTTGCCGTTTTAAAAGGAGTTTTCATGGGAAGCTATCGCTCCGATCTTGTAAAAAAAGCCATTGACCGATTATCGCTCAATACCCCGACGGTTGCTTCAGGCAGTTTCAGAAAAGTTGAATCGACCACCGGCAAAAATGTGGATGCCAACATCTATGTCAATTACCGGTTTTTTTCACTGATCCTTTTACAGATCACGAAGCCGGAAGCCATACAGGATCTGATAAAAGTTGCCCGTTTTGCCGACTGGAGCGGATTGGATGTAATGATAAAAAAAGACGAACTCTATTTGTCGGGGTTCACGGTTGCCCCTGATTCAAATGTTCATTTTCTTTCTCTTTTCAGCAATCAATCGCCACAGAAAATTGAAATCACCAAAACAATCCCGGCTGCTGTATCCTATTTTACCTTCTTCGGGTGGCAGAACCCGGATCAATACATCCACCGCTATATGTCACAGAGGATAAGGAATGAAAATTTCAGCGGTGAATTTTCAAAACTTCCCGCTATCTATGAACAGAGTTCCATAGATCTTTCAAGTTACTTCACTCCCTGGATCGGAAACCAGGCCTGTCTTTCGGTAATCGAAGCCGGCGTTAAAAATTCCCAGGAAATCAGTTTCGCCAGTTTCAGAACCCGGGATACAAATTTGACCCGCAGATGTTTGAGATCCCTTGCCGATACTTTGGGGCTGAGAATAGATTCTTTGGTTTATAAAGGTCGTGTTGTTTACACCCTGCCTTTCCCCTCCCCTCTTCCGGCCCTGTTTGGTGAATTGTTTGGAAAAACGGAAGCAAAATACTGCACCTTCATTCAGGAATATATCGTTTTTGGCTCCCAGCGCAAAGACATGCAGTTTCTGATTGACGAAGAACGCTCAGGAAACATGCTGGGCAATAATAAAGGCTTTCTTGATTTTGCAAATGAAATACAGGACAAAGCAAGTATCTTTTATTATTTTAACACCAGGAACTCCATGGGATGCATCCGGAACATCCTTAAAGATGACATGAATCAGAGCCTGGAACCTTTTGCAGACAGCTTAAAGAAATTTGAATCCCTGGCTTTTCAGTTTAACAGTCAGGAAGGACTCTTTTATTCAAGCATGTATTTAAGGTTTAATCCCAACCACGATCAGGAAGGCCCTCTTTTATGGCAAACAGCCCTGGATACGACCATACTGGGAAGACCAAAGATCATTAAAACTCCGGAAGAATCCCTGGTTGTCGTTTCTGATATTTCAGGTAATATGTATGGGATTTCCTCAGCGGGGAAGATCTTGTGGAAAAACAGGATAATGGGGAATTTACTGGGAAAAGTACATACCCTGCGCATGCATGGAAGTGATTCCCTGTTTCTTCTTTTCAATACTGAAACACACCTTTATCTGTTCCGCACCGATGGAAAACTGGCAGAGCGGTTCCCGATGCGATTCCCGCTCCATGCCACCAATGGTTTAACCCTGGTTGATCATGATAATAACAGGGATTACCGGATATTGATTTCCTTACAGGATCACAGGGTCTATACTTTTGATCTTCTTGGGAAATCAGCTGCAGGCTGGGAGCCTCCCAATCTGAAGGAGGAAATCATTGTCCCGGTCGAATATATGAAAATCAATGCAAAAGATTATCTCATTATCTCTGGTAATCAAGGCAGGGTAATGGTCGCAGACCGGACTGGTAAGGATAAGATAAAACTGAGTCCAAGATTTCAACATTCCCCGAATTCAGGATTTTTCCTGAACAGAACCAACCGTAAAGGCTTGTTTGTAACGACCAGCCCCGATGGCAAAGTCATCTTTATCCCTGAGGATGGTCGTACCAAGGAAACTACCCTGAATTTATTCACCCCTTCCCATTATTTCTACTATGAGGATATCACAGGGAATGGTTTGCCTGAATTTATTTTCTTTGATAGAAATACGATTTATTACTATGACCACACCTTCAAACTCATATATTCCTATACTTTCCGACGTCAGATGGAACAACCTCCTTTCCTCCTGCGGACACCCGGAGGCAAAGTCATGCTTGGATTCGTTGAACCTGATACCCGCGAATTATTTCTTTTTGATAATCACGGATTCAGGGAAATGGAAACCGGCATAAGGGGAACAACTGCCTTTGACATCGTGGACATGGAAAACAACGGGCAATCCAACCTGATCGTCGGAGCTGGGAAAATTTTAAAAAACTACCGTTTAACGAAGCCTTAATACTTTTCCTGCACTTACTTCCATGCCTGGTTGCAGATTATTCCGCCTTTGTAAAACCTTTAATTTGACCCCGTATAACTGGGAAATCTGATGAAGGGATTCCCCGTTTCTTACAATATGGGCTGTTGATGCCCCATTTCGTCTTTTGGGTTCCAGATAGATGATCTGGCCCGCCAACAGGGAACCATATGCGGGAAGATCATTGAACTTTTTTAATCTCCTGGAGGAAACCCCGAAGTCTTTCGCAAGCCGGTCAATATTATCTCCCTGACGGACAATGGTCAGCTGCAATTGGTTATTTACATACACGGTACGGTGATTGGGACCTTCTCCGAATACTTCCAGATTTTTCAGCCAGGCAAGATTTGAAAAATCATGGTCGTCTGTTGTCAATACCGGAGTGAAATTACCCTTATCATATTGAGAAAGTCCATATTTTTCAATGGTCCGGATCAGAATTTCTGCATAAGCCGGATTTGTAGCATAACCAGCCGACTGCAATCCCTGGGCCCAGCCACGATAATCGCTCAGATCGAGTTTAAATAGTCCGCGATACCTTTCTCTTTGGGTAAGGAAATAGGAATGGTCGCGAAAAGACTCCTGTGGACTGTCGTATTTCCGGAAACAATCATTCGGAGTATCATCTTCCTGGTAAAAGGTTTTACCAAGCCATTCCTTATGACATTTTATTCCGAAATGGTTGTTGGCTTCAATCGCCATCCGGCTCTGCCCGGCCCTCGATTCGATAATTCCCTGTGCCAGCGTTATGCTGGCCGGAATGCGATAAATCATCATTTCCTGTATAGCAACCTCGCTGAATTGCCCGACATAGTTCTGAACGGTCGTGGCAAAATCTACTTTCTGGGAAAAACTGCTGAAACCCAAGAGACAAACAAAAACAATCAAAAATGATTTAACCAATTCCCTGAACCGTTTTCCCCTTTCTTCAAAGTTGTTAAATTCATCATAACTGGCTGCTGCAGGCGAAAGCAGACAGGCATGACCCGGTCTGGTTTCGCGCAAGGCAATGTTACAGAAATCATCAAAACGGTTGATATAATAAATTTGCTGATTCGGATGAGGGCCTTTATCAACCTCTTCCCCCAGGCGCTTCCCGGCAGCCCCGGTAAGAATGACCTTCCTGACCTCTGACTTTCGGATAAAATCAGCAAGACCTTCATAATCGATGCCTCTGTCAAAGCCACCTGCAATGAGGGTATCAACATCCGGAACGGCTTTCAGGGCTTCCATACAGGCTTCCGGAATGGTGGCAATGGAATCATTATAAAAATGAATTCCGTGGAATTCACCCAAATACTCCAGTCTGTGTTCCAGCCCTTTGAAACTGGCAATGCCATCTTCAATAAATTCAACAGAGATTTCCAGGGCCATTGCAACATTCATCGCTGCAAGAATATTTTTCAGGTTATGTTCTCCCCTCAAAAACCGGTCCTGATGTATTTTCCATACTTTCCTCCTGACTTTTTCATCGGCATAGCAGGCCCATCCTTCATGAATATATCCGCCAACAGCCGGTTCCGATTGAACAGAAAAAGGCCGGCATCCCCGGTCATCCAGGTATACCTTCAGCTTGTCCATGACTGGTTTTTCATCCATGTTGTAAACCAGAATATCTTTCTGCTCCTGAAATTTGGTAATATTTATCTTAGCCTGCAGGTATGCTTCCAAATCAGGGTATGCATCAAGATGTTCCTGAAAAAGATTTAACAAAATGGCGATATGCGGAGCTTTGGTGATGAATTCAAGCTGATGGGAAGAAAGTTCAAAAACGATTTTCGTTTCCGGCTTGATCAGATCGATAAAATGAAACGCGGGGCTGCCGATATTCCCAACCAAAATGGTCTCCGCTCCGGCCGTCTTCAGTATATGATGTATCAGTCCGGAAGTGGTGCTTTTTCCTTTGGTGCCGGTCACCCCGATCACCTGAGGGGCATAGGCCTGCAGAAATAATTCGGTCTGTGATGTGATCTTTTCGCGTTGGATTCGCAAACCGGAAGGTTGAGCGTCCGACATTATCTTCCATACCGGAATGCCCGGGGACCGGAAAATGAAATCAAAGGCGTTCAGTTTCTCAAGATAGGCAGGTCCGGTTATGAACCTGACATTGGGATCATTTTTCAGGATGGGATTCCCGGCCACCGCTTCGCTGATATCCGCGATTTGGATCAGCTTATCAGGAAAGACCCTGCGTAAAACAGAATAACTCGACTGACCTTCCCTGCCAAACCCTAAAAGGACAACAGATTTATCTGCTATTTTTTTTCTGATCAGCTCAAGCATCCAGGGCAGTATTTAAAATTGATTTATATACGTTCAGCAGATGATGGTCAGGATTGGAAAACTGCAAAAACTGAGAAAGATCCCTTTGATAATAACTGATAAAATTTGAAGAACCCTGATAATATCTTAATAAAGCAGGAAGGTCTTTCAGATTCCGGCGACGGATCGTTTCACATAAAGCCAGGTTCACCTCATCAATGGTTCCCACGCAATCAAAAGGTTTTTCATCCGCTAAACCGCAAAGCTGGTTTAAAACCGGTATCAGAGAATGGTCATCCAACAGGTCTGACCCGAAAATGAGCGACAGTTCATCCTTCAATAAAAATGGAGATAAGATGATATAAGTAAACAGGCATTTAGCACATTTCCCGCACCAGGAGCCGGTTTTACTACCCGCGTTACAACTTCTGAAAATAGGGTGATATTGAGGATAAAGCGCGAAAAGCCTGGCAATCTGCAGTTCATTCAGGGGTCGTAAAAAACTGAAGTAGTTAAAATCCTTGCTGACCCAGGTATTAATATATTCCCTGAAACCGGATTCAAATGCAAATGACTTTGAATACTGATGGTTTATACTGCTTCCTTCTATGGTTGGCTCATTGGCGCTCGACTCATTGGAAAGGGCAATATGACGGCGTCCTGACAAAATGGCCGCGAGTATGGTTATAAAAGCAAGCAAAGCCGAGAAAGGGGTATGCCCGTTCAGAAAACCCAGATCATTCAGCCTCAGCAACTCAGGATCGATGGTTCGTCTGACTTCGATCATATCCGATTCTCCAAACCCCATGGCCTGAATGGTCTGAAGACCGGCGGTCCCCGGGTTCATAAGGAAAGGGATACTTCCGGGCAGGGATCCAAGCAATTGCATGGTGACTGCAGAATCTTTTCCCCCACCCACAGGGATAATCAGGGCGTCCTGAAGGGCATACCCCTGCAGTGCCAGAGGTGGCTGAGAAGAGACTTCAATATCTATAAAGTCGTTCCTGCTGACAGCAATGGAGTTCAGATAGAAAAACTCCCCAAGTCCATGAAAATAAAGGTTTTTCCACCAGTGAACCTGGGCCGGTGACAAGCTGAAAGGGCGGATAATAAGGGTTGGCGGGCAAGCTGCCTTCCAATAGCTTATTAGCTCAATCAATCCAATGTTGAATACGATATGATCCAGTTTTTCTGCAAATTCTTCATCCGGAAGGAAAAAAGTTTTCCGGGGGAAAAAGAGCTTCGGATAAAACTGGTAAATTCCCGCCAGGCTGAATGTATATTGAATATTTAACCCGGCCTCTGAGAGAGAATAATCCTGTTTTTCGAAGGCAAAAAACGGAAATTGTTTACGTAATTGAAGAAATTTTTCCTGTTGATTTGACTTCGACATGAATTGGTATTATTTTTGCCTCCAAGTGAAGACAAAATTACTAAAATTGTCTTAGATCATGACCACTCCATTGATAAAACCAAAACAGGGAATCATTCTGATCTCTGAGCCCTCGCTGAATGATTTTTATTTCCGTCAGTCAGTGGTGCTTCTGGCTGAGCATAACGAAGAAGGGACTTTCGGGGTGATCATCAATAAACCTGTTGACACACAGCTCAGTGATGTCATGAAAGATTTTCCCGATTTTGAATGTACTTTATACCTCGGTGGACCGGTTCAAACGGACCGTATCTTTTTTATCCATACCCTTGAGAACATTGATCAAAGCCTTCCGATCATGAGGGGACTTTATTGGGGAGGAAATATTGAGACCATTAAGGCATTGATCCTCAACGGAAAACTGAGTCCGGACGATATCCGGTTTTTCATCGGTTATTCAGGCTGGCATCCCAAGCAGCTGGATACGGAAATACAAGAAAAATCATGGGTTCTTTCACATACAACGGTTGAAGAGGTTATTCATTGTCAGCCTGACAAACTGTGGAGTTTTTACCTGAAAAGCATGGGCAAGGATTATGCGATCTGGGCAAATTTTCCTGCAGATCCGACCCTTAACTGAGTTGTTTGATGAAAAAATCAGATGGAATTATCCTGGGAGCGTGGGTGATTATCCTGTTGCCATTTTTCATGTCTCCTTCGGTACTGGAAACTTATCACGAATGGAATACCCAATCACCCTATATTTTAAGTTTTATCAAATTTGCAATCCTCGCAACTTTCGGAGAATGCCTTGGCTTAAGAATCCGGACCGGGAAGTACTGGAGAAGTGGATTTGGCCTTGTCCCCAGGGCCATTATCTGGGGAGTACTGGGCATCAGTATAAAAATGGCTTTCGTGATATTCGGGGAAGGCGCCCCGGTGATGCTGAAAACGATGGGCATTCATTTTCCAGTCTCAAACCCGGCGGATATCCTCAGGCAAACCCAATTCAGCTGGCTTAAACTTTTATCCGCCTTCACGGTGAGTGCTTCCCTGAATTTATTTTTCGCCCCTGTTTTCATGACTTTTCATCGCATCAGCGACATGCATATCGCGACTACAAAAGGAAAAATTAAAGGATTTTTCACTTCCATACCTTTTGCCCGATATTTTCAGAATATTGACTGGGATAATATGTGGAATTTCGTTTTCAAGAAAACCATCATTTTTTTCTGGATTCCTGCCCAGACCTTGAATTTTATGTTCCCCGAAGGGTACCGCATCCTTATTGCAGCAGTCTACAGTGTCATCCTTGGCGTAATTCTCTCGCTTGCCAGTATGATGTCAAGAAAAAGGTTATAATAATAGGGGATAACCGCTTATCTTTGCATTTTACCTGGTGTAAAAGGATAAAAACTGACCATTATGATCAAGTCCCGAGAGAATGACATCAATTATTACGGACAGCAACCGGTCGATTTGACAGAAGACCGGGAAAAAAAGTCTCCGCCTTCACAAAGGGCAAACGCCGCACGTGAGCTGTATTTCGAGTCAAAGTCATCGGTTTCGATGGAATTTCCCTACTGGTACACCCGTCGGTGGGAGGAACTGGAAGGAGAAATCACCATAATTCGCCGGGCTGAGGCTTTGAAAGCCGGGTTTGAACATCTGAGCCCGGTGATTTATCCGGGTGAATTGCTGGTAATGGGTAAAGCAGCCTATCTGCGGGGATCCTATCCCATGCCCTGGTTGTCGGAAGCCTTCTTTATGGCCGCTGAAGATTCCCTTTATAAAGAAGCCCAGGAGTCGGGAAAGCTTACTGCCGATACTTTCACCACCATGGGAAAAGGCGGTGGAAATGTTACAAAAAGCATGGGCAGGGTAATTTCCATTGCAGGTAAATTTGGTTTGAGGGTAGAAGAGATGCCGGTGATGATAGAAGTTGCAAAAAAATGGAAAGATAAATCGGTGGATGATGTCGGGCATAAATATGAGCAGATGGTTCCTGGTTACAAGGAAAAAGAAGCGCTGATGCGATCCGTCATTTGTATGTTCGATTCCGGGTACACCCTCCCTCAGGGCCGGGAAGTACTGAACTATTACTATCCGCTGCAATTTGGCATTTCAGGATTAATCCGCATATGCGAAGAAGGAATCGCGGAAGTTGCCGGATATCCTGAAATGGACCGCTTATATTTTTACAAAGCGGTGATCATTATGCTTCAGGGAATTCAATCATGGATCAGAAACCATGCAGAAGAATCACGATTCCTTGCATCCTTTGAGAAAGATCCGAAGCAGAAATCGGAATATGTTGAAATTGCTGAAAGACTGGAATGGATCGCTTCCGAACCTCCCCGTACTTTTCTCGAGGCCCTTCAAATGATCTGGACATTTCACGTAGCTGTTTTAAATGAAGATGCCATTTCCGGACTTTCTCCGGGACGGGTAGGGCAGGTTCTTTATCCCTTCTGGAAGCGGGATATGGATAAAGGCCTTTTAAACCATGAAAGCAGTCTGGAACTGCTTGAATGCATGCGCATTAAATTTACGGAAATCGATTGTTTTGCTTCCATGGGCGTAGTCGGGGGCGTGCTTTCAGGCAATACTTTTAATAACCTTTGTATCGGAGGTTTAAACAAGGATGGTACTTCTGCCACCAACGAACTGGAAATGCTGATCCTGGAAGCCGGAATCCGTTGCGACACCCCTCAGCCGACCCTTTCGCTTCTCTATGATGAAAGGCTACCTGAAGAATTCCTGCTGAAAGGCATTGAATGCACAAAAATAGGGACAGGATACCCTGCCTGGGTTAATAACCAGGTGGCCATGGAATTTTTACTCGGTAATTACGGACATGAGGGCATGGAACTTGAAGAAGCGCGTGCCTGGTCCATCGGAGGCTGTCTGGAGACTTCTCCCGGAAGCTGGATGCCCCTCAATATGGACGGTGAAATCCATTGGATTCCCGGAGGATCAGCGCCGGCTACCAGCGTCGGAGTTCATTTCCTCTCCCTTCCGAAAATACTGGAAGTTACCCTGTTTGACGGAATGGATATGCGAACCGGTGAACGGGTTTTTCCATCGCACGGCCATGCGATGGAAACCTATGCGGAAATCTGGCAAGCCTTTAAAGATTATTTCAGCCGGGCGGTCCATGTACTCACCTTGACCAATAACATACAGCATGATGTCTGGAGAAAAATCTCCCCTTCCCTGGTCAACTCCATGCTTAAACCAGATTGCCTTGAAAAAGGTAAAGACATAGGCCAGATGGGATCCCGTTTCAATACAACTTTCAACGTGGAAAGCTGTGGAACGGCAAACCTTGTCAACAGCCTCGCGGCCCTCAAAAAAAATATTTTTAACGATCACCTTTACACCCTTGACGAATACCGGAAAGCCCTTCTTTCAAATTTCGGATATAAGACAGCAAAGGAAACAGGCTCCTATTCTCTGGTTGACCAGGTCCCTGACAAAGGTTATGACTCCTGGAAAAAAATTCATCACCTGAGTATGGAAGCTCCGAAATATGGTAATGATAATCCGTTTGCAGATTCAATCATGAAAGATTGGGAAGACTGGTTCTGCGCAATGACGCATCAGTTCCGTTCACTTTACGACCAGCCCCTGTATGCATGCCAGATTTCCGTTTCCACTCATGGTCCGATGGGAGCTGTCACCCTGGCCAGCCCCGATGGGAGACTTAGCGGTACCACTTTTTCTGATGGTTCGGTTTCTGCATATCCGGGAACCGATAAAAACGGCCCTTATGCCTTGTTTAATTCGGCAACCTGCTGGAACCATGCTCAATCGCAAAACTCTCAACTGAACATGAAAATTCATCCCTCGGTGGTCAGAGGCAGGGAAGGTTCCAGAAAATTTCTTGAATTAATCAGGGCTTATATGCGGAAAGGCGGATTCCATATACAATTCAACATCGTGGATTCCCGGATGCTTAAAAAAGCACAGGAAGAACCGGATAAATACCGCAGTCTGCTTGTTCGGGTAGCTGGATTCACCCAATACTGGGTTGAACTTGGAAAGCAGATCCAGGACGAGGTGATTGCCCGTACAGAATATGAAAAATTGTAGGGATCGGAAAATCTGAAAAAAGTGAAATAATGGATGCGTTTTCATGTAAAGATTGCAGGTATTACCTGCCTGTTGATGTGTTTCAGGGCATGTGCAAAATCAATAAGAACAAAATAGGGCCTGATGATCCTTTTTGTGAGAAAGCAGAGAAAATGGCAAAATGTAAATTTTGTTCCAATTTTTCTTCCAAACACGACTTTCTTGGGAAATGTATGGAACAGACCCTCGCCTATCCGGATATGAATGCCAGTAAATGTGCTGATTTTAAATGGTTAAATCAGAATTAACCGAGGGCATTATTTTCGATATTCAGGGTTTCTCTGTTCACGATGGCCCGGGTTGCAGGACCCTGATCTTTTTCAAAGGCTGTAAACTGCATTGTGAATGGTGCTCAAATCCTGAAGGGATTGGCATTTTCCCTGAACCCCTGTATAAATCTGGCAAATGCACATTTGACCGGCTTTGCATGAAAGCTTGCCAAAAATCAGCCATTACAATAAATGAAGATAAGCTTTCATTTGACCGCGTTCAATGTGCCGGTTGCGAAACCTATGATTGTGTTAAGGCCTGTTGTTCAGGAGCCGTAAGCCTTGGGGGATACCGCATTGCATTAAATGAATTGTATGCTGTGATAAACCGCGACCGTGCCTATTGGGGTGCTAAAGGGGGCATCACCCTTACGGGAGGGGAGCCGTTTCTTCAACCGGACTTCGTTCATGCTTTTCTGAAACGCTGCTATGAAGCATATATTCATACTGCAGCCGAAACCTGCGGAAATTTTCCATGGGAAAATATTGCATCAAGCCTCCCCTTTCTCGACTGGATATTCTTTGATCTGAAACATATGGATCCCGAAAAACACCTCCGTGCCACCGGGTCTTCCAATCATCAGATCCTGAAATTGGCAACCCGGTTAGCCAACGAATTCAGGGGCCGTATGGTTTTCAGAATGCCCGTTATCCCAGACTTCAATGATGATGAAAGTCATATAGATAAAATGGCCTCCTTTATTCTTTCTTCCGGATTGAAGGAAATCAACATCCTGCCGGTTCATCATTTCGGTAGAGAAAAATATCCCCTGGTCGAACGAACCTACTATACAAGCGATTTCAGCCCTCCCTCAGGAGTATTGATGAATGACATTCAGAAACGTTTTGAGAATGCCGGAATCCAATGTTATGTCGGAAGCGATACCCCATTTTAAGGACATTCCGGCCCGGTAGGGAAAAAAAAAGATTTCATGGCGGAAAACCTTGGATAATTCCAAATAATTTTCCATTTTTGTACTGTTAACGCTTTCACGTATTCCACTTACTAATTTCATCTTCTATGAAAAACACTCCCATCCCTTATGACGTCGTCAGCCGGCATATCCAGGAGAGCAAGATCCGGAATATCGGGAAAGCCTCTATCCGGGAAATCAAGCGACTGATCAACGGAATTGAAAGTGAGACGGGGGAAAAATTCATACGCATGGAGATGGGGGTGCCGGGATTACCTGCCACACCCATTGGGGTTCAGGCAGAAATTGATGCCTTGCACAAGGGAGTCGCTGCCATCTATCCCGATATAGAAGGAATTCCCGTTTTAAAAAAGGAAGCGGCCCGTTTCGTTAAATTATTCATTGATATCGATGTGGATGAAGCGAACTGCGTACCCACGGTTGGAAGCATGCAGGGAGGATTTGCGGCTTTCCTTACTTTTTCAAAGATTCACCATAAAAAAGATACCACGCTTTTCATCGATCCGGGGTTTCCGGTTCACCATCAGCAACACAGGGTCCTGGGACAAAAATTTGAATCCTTCGACGTTTATGACTACCGCGGAGAAAAGCTCAGGGAGAAACTGGAATCATATTTCAAAAACGGAAATATTCATTCGGTTCTTTATTCCAATCCCAATAATCCTTCCTGGATTTGTTTTACGGATACTGAATTGCGCATCATTGGCGATCTGGCCAATAAATACGATGTGATCATCATTGAAGACCTGGCTTATTTTGCAATGGATTTCCGCAAGGATTATTCAAAACCAGGTGTGCCGCCTTTCCAGCCTTCCGTGGCAAAATATACTGATAACTATGTGCTTCTGATTTCCAGTTCCAAGGTTTTCAGCTATGCCGGACAGCGTATCGGCCTTATGATCGTTTCCAATAAACTTTTCAATACCCGTTCAGAGGATTTGCTTCAGTATTATACCACCGACATTGTCGGCCGTGCTTTAATATACGGGACCGTATATGCTTTGAGTGCGGGAACCTCACATGCTACCCAGTATGGACTTGCAGCTATGCTTAAAGCTGTTAACGACGGATCGTACGATTTTTTGGCTGTGGTCAGGGAATATGGAGAGAAAGCCAAAATTATGAAGAAAATGTTCACGGGTAATGGCTTTAACATTGTGTATGATAAAGATGAAATGGAGCCGATCGCGGATGGTTTTTATTTTACTTTTGCCTATCCCGGATTCAGCGGAGAAGGTTTGCTGGAAGAAATGCTCTATTACGGGATCAGCGCCATCGCACTGAGTATTACCGGAAGCGAAAGGAAAGAAGGAATCCGCGCCTGCGTTTCCCTCGTTAAACGTGAGCAGTTTCCCGCCCTGGAATCCCGCCTGAAAAGATTCCACGAACAGCACCAATAACAACCATCAAAATGGGGGAAAATAAACCCCAACCCATCAGCATTCTGTTTTCCTGCAGCAAAATCATACTTAAACCTTATGTGCATTCACTGGCAACATTTATAAGCGTATCCGGGTAAATAGATATTTCCATTATCTTAGCATTGCTGGCGGAAAATTTGCAGTAAAAAATCCGGATTAAGGTCTGGAAGAAGAAGTTTCCTTTAAAATCTGAAATAAATAAAGGCATCGCTTGTTCCAGAGATCAGGTAAAGTGTTGAAAGCGCAAGGGTAACAAGGATAAAAAGAAGCGCACCAAAATGAATGGAATACAGACAAATGTACCGAATCAATCTTACCCGATATTTTATTCCATCTTGAATCCAATTATATATGTATTCAAAAATTCTGGTTGTTCCGGCCAAAGCAAGGATGAATGTTCCAATCAGTTTAATATTCCAGTATTCCAGTAGTTGGTACCAATCCGTATGCGCTTTGGAATTCCCAGCAAGAACTTCTATGTAATTAAAAGCATCCTGAATGGTAGAAGTCCGAAAAATGACCCACGAAAATAAAATAAAAACAAAAAAATAAACATGTCTGAATACTTTCGAGCGATGATCAATCCACTTCCCCAATCGTGTTCTTTCAAGAGACAAAAATATTCCGTGCATTAATCCCCAAATAATAAAATTCCAAGCAGCCCCATGCCAGAAACCACAGAGCAGGAAAGTAATCAGAGTGGCATAAATATAGATAAGATGGTCAACACGAATTCTCCAATAGCTTTCTTTCTTTAGCTTTCTGGAAGTTGCATATGCAATGGGTAAAAATAAGTAATCTCGCAAGAAGGTAGATAATGAAATATGCCATCGTTTCCAGAATTCTCTAACGGATTTGGAAACATAAGGAAAATTGAAGTTTTCAGTGAATGAAAATCCAAACATACGGCCAATTCCGATCGCCATATCCGTATATCCCGAAAAGTCATAATAAATATGTAGTGTGAAACAAAATAAACCAAGCCATGCCATGGGGGTTGATAACTGAAATAACCACCCATCGAATGCATGATCAGCAACCATTGCCAAAGGCGATGAAATGATTACTTTTTTAAATAGTCCCATCGCAAATCTTCTTACACCGGAAGCAAACTGATCAATCGAAAATATCCGCCTGTGAATTTGTCCTGCAAGGTCATTATAGCGGTCGATCGGACCGGCAATAAGTTCTGGAAATATGGAAAGATACAAAGCCAATTCTGTAAAATTCTCCTGAACTGGTTGTTCCCTGCGTTTTATACTGATCAGATAGGAAATTGCTTTAAACGTAAAGAAAGATATCCCAAGGGGAAGGAAAATAGTTTTTACGATGATCGGTTTCCAACCAAATATGGCATTGAAAAGATTCAGGTTTTCAAATAGAAAGTTGGTATATTTAAAAACGAACAACAATGACAAATTCAAACATATCCCGATTACAAAACGAAATCTTCGCTGTCTTTCATCTCTGGAGCGGTTAATTGCCAATCCGGTCAAATAATTTATCATGATTGATAATACAAGCACGATAAGAAAAGAAACCCCGCCCCAGGCATAAAAAATCCAACTTGAAACAAGTAAGAAAAAATTTTTGTACTTTTCTGCAACAATGTATGCAAAAAACAAACTGATGGGTAAAAACAGATAAATGAAGATCAGAGAATTAAACAGCATTTCGAGTCAAAGGTTGAAATAAAAATTTCATTTTGTTTGATTTTGCAGAAGGTTGGCAGAATTGCTGCCTAAAACCTCAAGTAACACAAGGTCGGGTTTTTCATTCATAATGATGGAATAGTTTGCCCCATAATCCCAGTTATCGAATATATAGACCGATTTACTGAAATGCTGACTGAAGAAAGGGATTACACTCCTGAAATAGGAATCGCGGATAACAACAACACGCGGGAGGGTGGTATCTGCAACTTCCATGACAATCTCATATAGATCTGGATAACCAAAATAAGGTGAAGGTGGATATCCTGCTTTCCTTCCTTCCACTGCTCTTGGTTTTTTGAGCTTTTCATCACAAACAGTATCAGGGATAAACTTTTCCAATCCGATGGTAGTGGCTAAATCCAATCCGTGATACTTGTACTCCTCAAACCCTACATCATCCGGAGTCATCGGTTTTAAACAAGGGAAATCCTCCTTTAAGCGGTCCATGATCATCGAATAAGCCTGAAAGGCACCCCGCGAATTCCAATGAGTATCAGTTTTATAGTAGATTCTGTGCTTTTTCCTGGCTTCCACCAAGCCAGGCTTCAGATCAATCAGATGAATAACCGTATCCTTCCGAATCGCTGAAATAAGCATTTCAGGGATTGATTTTGCGGCTCTTTTATAATACGGTGGTAGAAAATCAAAATAAATATCGCTTTTCATCGGAGCCATCACAACGTATAATGGAATACCTTTCCGCTTTAAAAACAGGGTACGACGGTGGAGTTCTTCCACAACCGACTGAACCTCATACGCCTTTATTGTTTTGGTGCCCTCATATACCATGCGTTCCCTGTTAGCATAAAAAAGCCAGCCATCTCGTCCTGCAACAACCATTTTGGGATTGGGAGACTGATGAAAGAAAAAATAATTGATAAAAGAATTATAGGACATCAATTGCGATCGAAATAAAAAATGATCGTTATAAAAATTTTCGTATCGCTTCGGATATGGATCCAGGAGTGAAACCTCGAAAAGTGGTCTTTTCGCGAGCATTCTGTTCTCAGACCTGCTTACCGTATTAAAATCCTGAGGGAATATTGCAGAAATCAGAATCGGAGTAAAAATGGATGCGATAAAAAAGATTGCCTGAATAAAAAATGATACCTTCTTTGTCTTTTCCATGCTAATAATTAATCCGGTAGATATTACAGGGCGATAAAATTAGTAAAATTAACCAGAGATTTAAGTTGACCATGGCTTTTTCATTATTGTACATTTTTCCGGTTCAAATCAAACACCATTTAAAATTAAAACCATCGCTCACAATCAAGTTATTAACAAAAAGTGGCGAGTTATTAACAATCGCTCGTTGACAAAAACCCTGATTTATCTTCCCTCCCAAGCCTTGTCCTTCTAATATTTGCATCCGGGTTTAAGCATACCGGATGGAATGAAAACAATTCTGCCACTCTTTTTTATTGGTTTTTTGCTGATCGCGGCTTCTTATCCAAAAGATATGTATGTGGATGAACGCACCAGTACCGAAGTGTTTTTTTCCACCCCTGAAAATATGTTTCCAAAAAACTGGTATGGAAAACAGATCAATGCCGAGACACAGCCCCTCGAACGCATAGAAAGGTCGCGGGTCATTCTTATCCTGGATAAAGCCTTTGAAAAATATCCTGAACAGATTTTAAAAAATGATCTGGACCGGATTTATGCGGTAAAGAGTTTGAAATTCTATGGGGTTTTCTATGGGGGCACCAATTCAAAAAACACGGTTTATATTGCCGACGACCGCAACAATCCATTCTATACCAATCGTTTTATCGAAGGGGTTTTTCATCATGAATTTTCCAGTATTTTACTCAGGACTTATCCCGGATTCCTCGATGTAGACCGCTGGGCTGATATCAATCCTTCCCGTTTCATTTATGGGAATGGAGGGGTCATGGCTATTTTAAACGGAGAAGCATCCGTGGCATTGGATCCTGATCTTTTTGAACTTGGCTTTCTTACCAAATATTCCGAATCAGCCATTGAAGAAGATATTAATGTTTTTGCTCAAAACCTTTTCACCGGAGGTTCCGAATTCTGGGCAGCCGTTGACAGCTACAAGAAAATCAGAAAAAAAGCGACCCTGCTGATTGATTTTTACCATCAAATAAATCCTGCCTTAACCGAATCTTATTTTCGTAAGGTTTCTAATTAAAACGGTTCTAAATTGCCTTGAAACTGTTATTTTCCTGATATATTTTAAGCAGGTGTTCAAAGAAATTTCAGTAATTTCGTGGTATCATTTCCGATAACTTCAATAACTTCATCAGATATGGCTAAAATCACAGGTGATATTGATATTAACATTGAACGCTGCAAAGGATGCGAAGTCTGCGTCGCTGCCTGTCCCTTCTCGGTGATCGCTATGGCGAAAGAAGTGAACAGTAAAGGCTACCATTTTGCCGTCAAGGTGAACAGCGAATGCACTGGCTGCACCAATTGCGCCATTGTTTGTCCCGACGGTGTGATCACTGTTTACCGGGCAAAAATTACGACCGAATAAAAATCAAAAAAAAATACTCCATGGGTGAATTAAAATTAATGAAGGGCAACGAAGCCGTGGCCGAAGCGGCCATTCGCGCAGGATGCGACGGATATTTCGGATACCCCATCACGCCTCAGTCCGAGGTCATGGAATACCTTATGGCCGAAAAGCCGTATGAACGGACTGGAATGGTGGTACTTCAGGCAGAAAGCGAAGTTGCCTCCATCAACATGCTTTATGGCGCAGCCGGAACCGGAAAAATGGTGATCACTTCTTCCTCCAGTCCGGGCATCAGCCTGATGCAGGAAGGAATCAGTTACATGGCCGGGGCAGAACTGCCTGCAGTGATCGTCAATGTTGTACGCGGAGGGCCTGGACTTGGAACCATTCAGCCTTCTCAGGCCGACTATTTTCAGGCTGTGAAAGGAGGAGGACATGGAGATTACAAGCTGATCGTACTCGCTCCTGCCTCTGTTCAGGAAATGTGTGACCACGTAAAACTCGGGTTCGACCTTGCGTTTAAATACCGGACTCCGGTGATGCTGCTTTCTGACGGAGCGGTGGGACAAATGATGGAAAAAGTCGAATTATTCGATCAGATTCCCCGCCGAAGCGATGAAGAATTGAAAAAACAATGCCCATGGGCTGCGGTGGGGAAACCGAAAAACCGAGACCATGTCATCATTACTTCCCTTGACCTTGATCCCGCAGGACAGGAGCGCGTCAATCTTAAACTTCAGGCCAAGTATAGGGAGATTGAAAAAAAGGAAGTGCTGTATGAAGAAATTCATTGTGAAGATGCCGAATATCTTTTTGTTGCCTTCGGTTTGTCGGCACGCATCTGCCAGAAGGCTACCGACCTTGCCAGGGCAAAAGGAATAAAAGTCGGTTTATTCCGCCCCATCACCCTTTTCCCTTTTCCGGTCGATCAGATTGCATCCATCGGTAACAAAGTAAAAGGAATCCTGGTAATGGAAATGAATGCCGGACAGATGATCGAAGACGTGAAACTTTCGGTTGGATGTAAAGTGAAAATTGAACATTTCGGACGCTTTGGAGGCATTATCCCGTCACCGGATGAAGTGGTCAGAGCTCTGGAACAAAAAATAATCGGAGGCTAATAGTATGGAAGAATTATATATAAAACCTGAAATACGTAAACCAGAAAATATTGTCTATAAAAAGACCAACCTGATGGTCGACCGGCCCCTAAGCTACTGTCCTGGCTGCGGACATGGAACCGTACATCGTATGCTCATGGAAGTGCTTGAAGAAATGGATATACAGGAAAAAACCATCGGGGTATCCCCGGTTGGCTGCTCTGTTCTTGCCTATGACTTCCTCGATATCGATATGCTGGGCGCCGCACACGGGAGAGCACCTGCGCTGGCCACTGCCATCAAACGTCTTTGGCCTGATCATTTCGTCTTCACCTATCAGGGAGATGGCGATCTTGCAGCCATCGGAACAGCAGAAACCATTCATGCCTGCAACCGTGGAGAAAACTTTACCATCATTTTCATTAATAACGGTATTTATGGCATGACCGGCGGACAAATGGCTCCCACCACCCTACCCGGAATGCGTTCATCCACATCACCATATGGAAGAGATGTCGCCACCATGGGGCACCCTCTGAAGATCACTGAACTCATCGCTCAGCTTCCGGGTGTGACTTATGTCACCCGTCAGGCCGTGCATACACCCAACCATGTTCGGAAAACAAAAAAAGCAATCCGCAGGGCCTTTGAACTCCAGAAGGAAAACAAAGGGCTTGCTTTTGTCGAAGTGGTTTCGAACTGCAATTCAGGATGGAAGATGACACCGGTACAAAGCAACAAATGGATGGAAGAGAATATGTTCCCGTTTTATCCCCTGGGAGATATCAAGATTGACGGGAAACTGGTAAACAGAACAGAGGATGCCGGATGACGGATAAATCGTAAATCTAAAAATCGAAAATTGAAATGACTGAAGAAATTATCATAGCAGGTTTTGGCGGACAAGGAGTCCTTTCCATGGGTAAGATCCTCGCCTATTCGGGTGTCATGCAAAACAAAGAAGTAAGCTGGATGCCATCCTACGGTCCTGAGATGAGAGGAGGAACCGCCAACGTAACCGTGATCATCAGCGATGAACGCATCAGTTCTCCCATTCTGAACGCATACGACACCGCCATCATCCTGAACCAGCAATCGATGGATAAGTTTGAAAAGACGGTTAAACCCGGGGGACTCCTCATTTACGATCCGAACGGGATCACCCATCATCCATCACGGAAAGACATCAATATTTATTCCATTGAAGCTGCAGATGAAGCAGGTAAACTGGGACTGTCAAAGGTATTCAACATGATCGTCCTGGGCGGATTCCTTAAGCTGAAGCCCCTTGTGGCACCTGAATTCCTTCATAAAGGCCTTGAAAAATCCCTCCCGGCACGCCACCATAAACTGATCCCCGACAATGAAAAAGCCGTGGAGATCGGGAAAGAACTCTTAAAGCCCGTTCATCTCCTTGAAAAATAGTTTTTATATTTTTCTTCCTTTCTTTTTATTTTCTCACTCCTTCCTTCCTGGTCAAACTTCTGGATGGGATTTCGGAGTCAGCTTATCTCCCACACTACTTTTCGTCCGGCTCCTCTTCCTTCAAATCCTCTTCCTTTGCATTTTTAAGTTTCGCCTTCAGTTCGGCAGGCATTTCATCCGTGTATTCCGTTTCTTCCACGTTTGAATCAGAGGTTCCCCTTCCATATTTCAATTTCGGATTATCCATAGTCCCCAGCGCGCGTAAAGGAATGCCAATGATTCCAAGCGGCGGAAGTCCAATTCTCATTTTCAGGTTGATCTGTCCATTGAAGTTGGAAGTACCCGAGATCTTCAGCCTGAAGCCCGAAATTTTTATTTTCGTTTGCTCCAGTGTGATCACATTATTTTTAATGACCGTTTTCAGAACAACTTTGGAAAGGTCTGGATTTTTCAGCTTTTGCTTATCGGTATTTTTACTGATGACAGAAAAAAGCTTCATTCCGGCAACCTTGACATTCTTCAGCGAAAGCGTTCCGCCTCCTTCCAGGGAAGGATATACCGGATTCATTCCAGCACTGAGTTTTCCTTTCAATGAATAGTCAAGTGAGACGATTCCCTCTGCATATCCAGCCGAGGAGGAAAGTTTCCGGAAAAGCTCCACTTCGTTATAAGCTCTTTTTACATTAAAATCATTGGCTGTGATATGAAAGTCGAAGAAAGCCCCTGATGGATTAACACTCCCGTAACTGGCGTCCATGGCCACTTTTGTACCGACCAATTCAAAACTCATTCCTTTCAGTAAAAGCAATCCTTCTCGGATTTCAGCCGCCGCATTAAAATCATTTATATCCAGTCCCTGAAAACGGACATTCTTCATGCTTGCCTGTAAGCCGATCTCAAGGTTTTCGGGAATCATTACCACGCCTTCATTCACATCGGCATTGACTGACTTCATTTTCAGCGCATCTTCCGTTCCCTTGGTGTTAGCCATGAATTCATCCACCAAAAGATGGTTCGAATTAAATTTAAAGTTCCCCTTGAGTTTTTGGTTCTTTGCCAGTACATAGTTTACCACATTATTCAGATACCCGTCGAGGCGAATATCAGAGGCTCCGTATTTTGCAAGAAATTTTTCAAACCAGATCCTGTCACAGTCAAACCTGAAAACACCCTCTTTGAGAACAAGGATTTTTGGCAGGTATTCAGCATGAAAACCGATGTTTTTCAACACCAGCCGGCCTTTATTGTTCAACTTCTCATAGCGGCCTTCCATGGCATCGCTCTGAAGTCCCCTGAGCGACAAATTGGTTTCAATGATCCCGTTGAGATCCATTCCCTGGCGTGCAAACAGCTTATACAATTTTGCAAGATCCATTGTACCCTTTGATTCCACTTCATAAGCTATATTTTCAGGGTTGTCAAGCTTCGCTTGTATTGTGAACGGGTTTCCTTCAAATGTGAAGGAAAGCGGTGAAAGTGCCACTTTGGTATCTTTCAATTGCCCGCTGGGATTGGTCACCCTTGCCTGCAAATTGATTTTTTCCAGCGGACGGGGGTAGTATTTTGTCTGAAGACTCCCGTCTTTGATTGAAAGGACCACTTCAGATAATGGAAACAGCTTTTTATCCGGGGCATAGTTTCCCCTGACCGACACCTGAGCTGAAAGCATACCTTTCAGATCCAAACTGTCCATGGGAATTGCCTGTTTGATTTCCTCCAGGTTACAGATGGCCGACAAATTCGCTTCTATCGGATAATCCTCGAGTCCGTTAAGATGAAAAGATCCCTCCAGTTTGTTTTTTTTGAAACCGGCCTTTATTTTATCCATCTGGATCCTGATATTCCTGTAGTTATTATCCTTTGCGGAGGCATTCAGATCGAAAGAAATACCTGTCAGGGGTTCACTAAGGTTTTTGTATTTGAAATATCCGTTGTCAACAGAAGAGAAAAGGCTGAATTTCGGAATGCTGATTATCATTGTTTTATGGCCTTTACTCCTGGGATTAGGACCGGTTTCATAAATACCTGATGCATTGAAATTCATCTGAAAATTTCCGCGGATGGTAAAACGGTCTGTTCCAAAGGCAGTGCTCCATTTTTCAAGGTCCATGACTGTATTGACCCGGGCATTCACATAAAGCTTATCGCTGCTGATCAAACGCAGTGCAGCACTGAAGACTTCTTTTTCATAAATAGAAAGCAAACGGATGGAAAAAGAATAACCTCCCTTGATGAAATTGAACTGACCGGTAAAATTCAAGGGCATTTCCTTGATTTTAAGGTCATTTTTCTCGAATTTCATATTCAGGGTATGGATATTGACAATGGTGGTTAATTGGGCGGCAATGGGCTTCGATTTTATCAGCGTCACATCATTTACCTTCAGATTCACAGAGTCGATCCTTATTTTTGAGGTCAGCGAAAAAAGGTCCTTATCCATCTGACTCTTCCCGTTGTAATTGAAACCTTTTAGTTCAAGGCTTACAGGAATGGAGGGATCAGCATATAAAAAACGGCAGTTGATAAAGTGAATCTGTTCAATATTTATCTGTGTCTCGCCCTGGGCGGAGGTATCCTTCTTTGCCAGTGTATCTGATGAAGCATATACATCGAAATTCCGCTCCCCTTTTTCATTGTACCTGAGTTCAACATTGGCGTGGTCAAGGTAAACACGATTGATTTTCATGGATTTTCCGAAAAGGCTGAACACATCCACTCCAAAAGAAACTCCCCTGGCCGCAATGAGGGTGTCTTTCTGGAAAGGGGCAGATCCTTTGAGCAAAAAGTCATCCAGGCGAATGGTCAATTTTGGAAAATGTCTGAAAAAGGAAACATCCATGCCCGAGAAATTCAATTCGGCCTTCAGCCTGCTGTTAACGACAGATTTCACCCCTTCGGCGATTTTATCCTTAAAAACAAATGGGACCGTTATAAGAAAAACAAGAATGAGCATGGGGACCATCAAAAGTCCGATAATTATTTTTTTCAGCTTTTTCATGGTTTCAAAGGAATTAATTACTGTTTCTTTAATTCAGAAATAACCTGCAGCGATTCCTCCGCGTGTTTTTGAAAATTTATAGGAGATGAGAATATCAGCCTGATTATCCCGGATTTATCAATTACAAATGTGACTCTGCCCGGGAGCAAACCAAGGGATTTGCTGACTCCGTATTTTTCACCCACGCTCCGGTCTTTATCCGACAACAGAATAAACGGCAGTTCATGATTGGCGGCAAATGCCTGATGGGAAGCAACATCATCGGCGCTTATCCCTATTATTTCCGCACCCGCTTCTCTGAACAATTCATACCGGTCCCGGAAACTACAAGCCTCCTTGGTACATCCGAAAGTTTCATCTTTGGGGTAGAAATATAAAACAAGGTTAACCCGGCCTGAGAAATCGCTGAGATTAATCCTTTTTCCATGCTGATCAGGTAAACTGAAATCAGGCGCCTTATCTCCGATTTGTAATATGTTTTCCATTTTTATTTTTTTTCAGCCGTTTTTAGCCGTTTAACTGAATTGCGGTCATTTTCATAAAAAAGTAAAAATATAATTTAGAATTAATATAAATAATATAAAATGTTTGTACCTTTGCATCTTGGAGTACAAGAGAAACTTTAAATTTAATCAAAATGAGAACACTAATTTTATTTTTTACCATAATAACCATAACTAATATGACCCAGGCACAGGAAAACAAATCATTCTACGATTTTAAAACCATAACCCTTGAAGGGAACCCCTTTGATCTTGCTTCCCTGAAAGGAAAGAAAGTTTTAGTAGTAAACACTGCCTCCAGATGCGGGCATACACCTCAATATGCACAATTGGAGGAGCTGTATCAGGCCTATGGAGGGGAAAAATTCGTGATCATTGGGTTTCCGGCAAACAATTTTCTTCGACAAGAGCCGGGAACCAATGAAGAAATAAAAGCGTTTTGCACCACAAATTACGGGGTAACTTTTCCGATGATGTCGAAAATATCCGTCAAAGGAAAAGATATGGATCCGATTTACAAATGGCTGACTTCGAAAAAGGAAAACGGAAACCTGGATGCACCGGTTAAATGGAATTTCCAGAAATTTATGATTGATGAAAACGGTCAACTGGTCGGAATGGTTCCGCCGGGAGAATTGCCTACCAGCGATAAAATCGTCAACTGGATAAAAACAGGAAAAATTAACTGACATGAATCGTTATAAATGCACAGTCTGCGGTCATGTTTATGACCCTAAAGAAGGGGATCCCCATTCAGGAATAGCGCCCGGAACTGCTTTTGATGATATCCCCGATGATTGGGTATGCCCCATCTGCGGTGTGGGAAAGGAAGACTATGTCTTAATGTATTAGCAGAATCCCTTTTCAAGGCTTATCTTTTTATAAAACCTGTTATCTTTGGTAAAAAAAACCAAAGCCATGGAAAAAAGTATAAAAGGTACCCTGACTGAAAAGAATCTGTTAAAGTCATTTGCAGGAGAATCACAAGCCAAAAACCGTTACACATTTTTTGCAAAACAAGCCCAGAAAGAAGGATTTGAGCAAATTGCCGCGTTCTTTTCGGAGACTGCCCTGAATGAAGAACAGCATGCCAAAATTTTCTTTCGTTTTCTGGAAGGCGGTCCGGTTGAAATCACCGCTACATACCCTGCAGGAATCATAGGGACTACAGCCCAGAACCTGAAAGCTGCCGCTGAAGGGGAACATGAGGAATGGTCGGAATTGTATCCTGAATTTGGTAAAATTGCTGGTGAAGAAGGTTTTCCGAAAGTTGCCATCGCCTTTAAAATGATTGCCACGGTTGAAGACCATCATGAAAAACGCTATTTGAAATTGCTCAGCAACCTCGAAAAAAACAAGGTTTTTGAGAAAGACGAAAAAACCTATTGGGTTTGCCGCAAATGCGGATATGTCCATTACGGCCTGAAGGCCCTGCAAAACTGTCCGGCCTGCCAGCACCCGACCGGATATTTTGAAGTATTGCAGGAAAATTACTGATCTGCTAAGCGATAGGCGATAAGCGAAGTTTATCACCTATTTCTATGTTTTTATAATTATTCAAAGTTCAACCACCATGAAACAACGGAAATTTGAAAAAGCTGAAGTTCTGGCTGATTATCAACTTGCCTGCGAAAGCCGGCAGGTCAGTCTTTTAGGCCGACGGGAAGTTCTGGGAGGACGCGCCAATTTCGGTCTTTTCGGCGACGGTAAAGAAATTCCACAAATTGTCAAGGCAAAATTCTTCAGGAATGGGGATTGGCGTTCGGGATATTATCGTGATCAGACTTTTATGATGGCTGCAGGACTCTCGGACCTGGATATTTTTTTCGCCCAGGTATACGGGGACACCGACCTGGAAAGGAATCCCGATAACGGCGGAAGGTTGATGAACTGTCATTTCGCAACCCGGAGCCTCGACGAAAAAGGAGCTTGGAAAGACCTTACGAAGCAAAAAAATTCTTCAGGCGATATTTCCCCTACGGCCGGACAAATGCCCCGTCTCCTTGGACTTGCCATGGCTTCGAAAGTATTCCGGAACAGTCCGGAGATGTGGGAGCCCGCAAAAAAGTTTACGGTAAAAGGAAATGAGATTGCTTTTGGCATGATTGGAGATGCTTCCACTTCTGAAGGATATTTCTTTGAGACCATTAATGCGGCAGGCGTGCTCCAGGTCCCCATTGCCCTTTCCATCTGGGACGACGGCTACGGGATCTCCGTTCCTAAAAAGTACCAAACCACCAAAGAAAGCATCTCTGAACTTTTACAAGGATTTGTCGGTGATGAAATATCTCCGGGAATAAGGTTGTTCTCATGCAACGGATGGGATTATCCCGCGCTTTATGACATGTATGAAGAGGGAATAGCCATCTGCCGGAAAGAGATGGTTCCGGTGGTTTTTCATGTAAAGGAACTGACCCAGCCACAAGGACATTCCACTTCGGGCTCCCATGAAAGGTATAAATCGCCGGAGCGTCTGGCCTGGGAAAAAACCAACGATTGTATCGTGAAGATGAAGGAATGGGTTCTTTCAGAAGGATTAGCAACAAAGGAAGAACTCGATGCCATTGAATCAGAAGCGGTGAAAGCAGCAAAAGCAGCCCGTGACAGGGCATGGAAAGCATTTCTTACTCCATTTAAAGATGAGCGCAGGCACCTTATCGAGGTTGTAAAATCCACCCATTGTCCCTGTAAAAAACAGGACCGTATCGATAAAATCGTGTCTGACCTTGAAGCAATCGCCGAACCAATCCGGAAAGACATCATTTCAGCTGCAAAAAAAATTATGCGCGATGTTTGCACATCATGCAGCATGAAAAAACCAATGAAGGCTGACCTGGAAGCCTGGCTGGAAGAACAGAAAAAACTCAATGCAGACCGTTACAGTTCACATCTGTACAGCCAGTCAGAAAAAAGCGCGATGGCAATCGAGGGGGTGCCTCCTGTTTTCAGCGACAATTCCCCGGTGGTAACCGGCAGGGAAGTACTGAATGCCAACTACAATATCCTTTTTAAAGAAAACCCGCTGGCCCTCATCTTCGGTGAAGATGTCGGAAAAATTGGTGGCGTAAACCAGACACTGGAAGGGATGCAGGCCAAATTTGGCGAAATCCGGGTATCCGATACAGGTATCCGTGAAGCAACCATTCTGGGACAGGGAATCGGAATGGCCCTCCGTGGATTGCGACCCATTGCCGAGATCCAGTATTTCGATTACCTGCTTTATGGTTTGCAGGTACTCAGCGATGACCTTGCCACCACGCATTACAGGACCAAAGGCGGACAGAAAGCGCCACTGATTGTAAGTACACGCGGTCACCGACTGGTAGGTATCTGGCATAGCGGCTCCGCAATGAGCATGGTACTGAATTCCATTCGAGGAATCCATGTGCTGGTTCCCCGTGATATGACGCAGGCCGCAGGCTTTTATAACACCATGATGGCTTCCGATGATCCTGCTCTGATCATCGAACCACTTAATGGTTACCGTCTTAAAGAACGCATGCCGGAAAACATTGGCCACTTTCGTACGCCCATCGGTATCCCCGAAATACTTCATGAAGGTACGGATGTCACCCTTGTCACTTATGGTTCCTGTGTTAAAATAGCCCAGGAAGCATTGCCCCAGATAAGAGATTTCGGCATCTCGGTCGAACTCATCGACATTCAATCCCTGCTGCCTTTCGACCGTAACCACGACATCCTTAAATCTTTGATAAAAACCAGCAAAATCCTTTTCTTCGATGAGGATTTCAGCGGAGGCGCAACCGCGTTTATGTTGCAGAAAGTGATGGAAGAACAGGGGGGATACCGTTATCTGGATTCGGAGCCCCGCACCCTTACAGCGAACGATCACCGTCCTGCCTATACCAATGATGGGGACTATTTCTCAAAGCCGAATGCGGAGGACGTTTTTGAGACCATCTACCTGATGATGCACGAATATAATCCGAATAAATATCCCAGACTTTGGTAGAAGGTGACAAGGTAACAAAGTGACAAGATAACAAAGTAACAGGGTGATTAAATATAATGATATACTATGCCTGACAACCTGGTACTTATAAAAACAGATGATGGTTCTCATACCTTGTTTGTTCCGGTTTTGAACGCGCATTACCACTCTTCATTTGGCGCAATCCAGGAATCTGAATTCATCTTCATAAACACCGGTCTCAGATTTGCACTCAGCCATCTGTCAGCCGGACTTCCTGTGCTTAATGTCCTTGAGATCGGTTTCGGTACCGGCTTAAATGCTTTGCTTACGCAGATTGAAGCCGAACGTTCGGGCAAAAAAATTACCTATACAGCCATGGAACCCTATCCGCTCAGAGAAGAAATTTGGTCACAACTGAATTATCCGGAGCTTCTCTGTTCGGCGGATTACACTTCCGTGTTCCGGAAGATACACCTGTCAGACTGGAACCGTTCCGAGGATGTTTCAAGTTTTTTTACCCTGAAAAAAATACAGGCTGGCCTGGAAACATTCTTTCCGGAGGCTGAATATTTTCACCTGGTTTATTTTGATGCATTCAGCCAGGATGTTCAGCCGGAAATGTGGACGGTGGAAATCTTTAAACGTATATTTTCAGGCTTGCATCCCGGAGGCATCCTCGTCACCTATTCGGTGAAAGGGGATGTTGTCAGGGCGATGAAAGCCGCAGGGTTCGTAACCGAAAAACTTTCCGGTCCGCCAGGGAAAAGACATATTCTCCGGGCAATGAAACAATTTTGAGCAATCAGAACAACCCAATTCTATGAACCACTTCAACATACGCGTTTATGGCTTCCTGATCGATGAAGGCAAGGTCCTGGTAACCGACGAATTCAGGCTGGGAATCTTTATGACCAAATTTCCGGGAGGGGGACTGCAATTTGGCGAAGGAACCCTCGATTGCCTGAAGCGTGAATTCAGGGAAGAATTAAATCTGGATATTGAAATCATTTCACATTATTATACCACTGATTTTTTCCAGGCGACCACGCTACTTCCTTCTGAAATGCAATTGCTGAATATTTATTATCTTGTCGGGGCAGAAAAGCCTTTTAACTTCGTTACGACAAAAATAAAAAACGACATCCCCGCCATCGATGGCCTGCAATGCTTCCGATGGCTTAAAATCAGTGAACTGAAAGCGGAGAATTTTACTTTTCCTATTGATAAATTCATTATTCAAAAATTGATGGAGGATTTTGGAAATGCTTGAAAATTATAACATCGAAAACATTCTGTTCCTCGATATTGAGACAGTTCCCCAGAAAGGAAGTTATGAACACCTCCCTGAAAACCTGAAACTGTTATGGAATAAAAAAGCGGAATTGCTGTCGAAATTCGAAAAAGTCAGCGCCGAAGAACCTAAACTCCCTGCTGAAGTATATGAAAGAGCGGGAATTTATGCAGAATTCGGAAAAATTGTTTGCATTTCGACCGGAATCCTCAGAAATGAGGTTTTATGGATCAAGTCTTTTTACGGGGATGAAGAAAAAAATGTGCTCGAAGAATTCACCGCCACCCTGAACAAAGCACAAGAAAAACGTTATGGTTTCCTTTGCGCGCATAATGGGAAGGAATTTGACTATCCCTACCTCATTCGCCGTTTGCTGCTTAACGCGCTTCCGGTCCCGCCCATCCTGGATCTTTCCGGCAAGAAACCCTGGGAGGTGAACCACCTCGACACCATGGAACTTTGGAAATTCGGGGATTATAAAAACTATACCTCCCTCGAACTTCTGGCCACCATTTTCGGGATTCCGACTCCAAAAGACGATATCCAGGGCAGCGATGTGGCCAGGGTGTACTGGGAAGAAGGAGACCTGGCACGTATTGTGAAGTACTGCCAGAAAGATGTCATCACCATCGCGAATTTATTTCTCCGTTTACAGGGAAAACCAATGATTGATGAAGGAAAAATCCAGATTATATGAAGATGAGCCTGTCTGCGAAAAGTATTCTCGCGCTGATTCTGCTGCTGACAGCTTGTACTGCCCGTAAATCTGAAATTGCAGTCATCAGCGGGAAAATCGGGCATGCTTTCGGGGAGAAATTGATGCTTCAGGAGCTTGATACCCGGGAAATACATAACCTGGATTCGACCACCCTCGGTGCAGACGGACAATTTTCTTTTCAGCTTGCCCCCCGGGAACCAGGATTTTATTTACTGAAGGCAAAGGAAGGAAAAGTACTTGCTATCCTGCTTGATAAAGGAGATACGGTTACCCTTGGAGGAGATTTTACCGGATTCCCGGATCATATCCGTTTTCAAGGTAAACCTGAAGCACAAATCCTTCACGACTTTTTCACTTTTACAAGGAAGAACGAGAAAGAGGTCGATTCCCTTGAATTGATGCTCTCCGATCAACAGGACAGCTCCGGATATTACAAGCTCACGCTTTCGCTTGATACGGCTTTCCAAAAGATCTGGTACAAACAGAAGACCTTTGAGGAGGACTTCCTCACTGCTCATCCAAATTCCCTGGCTTCCCTCATCGTGCTGAATTATTCCTTTGGAATGAGTCCGGTGCTTTCTCCGGAAGAAGATTTCAGGTTTTATTTGGAACTCGACAGCACCTTGTCCAAAGCATACCCGGGCAATAAACATGTAGTGTACCATCACCAGAGGGTGCTGGAGTACCAGCGGCAAAAGGAACTGAAAAGGATTGAAAAATAGATTTTTGTACCTTGCAGAAAATTTCTGACATGCAGCAGAAGATTTACTTCGCCTCCGATTTTCATCTTGGAATTCCAGATTATGATCAAAGCCTGAAGCGCGAGAAAAAACTCGTAGCCTGGCTTGAAATGGCGCGGGTGGATGCGGGTGAGATCTTTCTGATGGGTGATTTGTTCGATTTCTGGTTTGAATATAAAAAAGTCGTTCCGAGAGGGTATACCCGCTTGCTCGGGAAGCTTTCAGAAATTACGGATGCCGGAATTCCTGTTCACCTTTTCCGTGGGAATCACGACATGTGGGCTTTCGGATATCTCACAAGTGAATTAAATATTCAACTGCACCGGGAACCAGAATTCAGGGAATTCGGAGGGAAAAATTTTTACCTTGCCCACGGGGACGGATTGGGCCCGGGAGACCATGGATATAAATTGATCAAGAAAATCTTTGCCTGCCGGTTTAATCAATGGCTTTTCCGCTGGCTTCATCCCGATTTTGGTATCGGCATGGCGCTTTTCTGGTCAAGAAAAAGCCGGAAAGCTGCTTTGGAAAAAGAAAAGAAGGAAGATGAACGTAATAAAAGATTAATTCAAGAAAGGATTACGATTCACTCCAGAGAATTGCTGCGTTCCCATCCGGAACTGGATTTTCTTATTTACGGGCATTATCATTTTCCCCTGGATGAGCAGCTCACCGGGAAAGCGCGTCAGATCGTTCTTGGCGACTGGATCACCCATTTCACCTACGGGGTGTTTGATGGAGAAAAATTAGAATTAAAAGCGTTTGGGGATTAAGAACGCTGAAGCATAAAAAAAGGTGGTTTTTGAAGAAACCACCTTTTTCTGTAATCCTGGTCCGTTTATTCAGGATGGATTGCTTCCACAGGACAAACATCAGCGCATGCGCCACAATCGGTGCAGGTTTCAGGATCAATTTTGTAAATATCACCTTCGGCAATAGCTTCCACCGGGCATTCATCGATGCATGTTCCACAGGCAGTGCAATCATCATTAATTTTATAAGCCATGACTTAGTTAATTTATGTCCCGCAATGCAGGGCTTGGTTAATAATGCGATTTTCAGTGCAAATATACAATTTTTTACAATTCCAAAATGGTTCGCAAAATTCTGAACCTGCAATTTTTGTTATAATTTCTTCCTGATAAAGCTTAAAACTTTAACTTTGCTGCACTAAATGTATTGAAACAATGACCAAGAAAAAAAGACCCGTTATTATACGGGAAGACGTTGTGGTGAAGTTTGTCGGAGATTCCGGCGATGGGATGCAACTCACGGGAAGCATGTTTTCAGATGTGGCTGCCCTGGTTGGAAACGACCTCGCTACTTTTCCTGATTTCCCTGCTGAAATACGCGCGCCCCAGAACACCGTGGCAGGCGTCTCCGGTTTCCAGATTCACATGGGGAGTTCGAAAATTTATACCACCGGCGACATGGTTGATATTCTTGTCACCATGAATCCCGCTTCACTGAAGGCTAACCTGAAATGGGCAAAGAAAGGAGCTACCATCCTGATCGACACCGATGCCTTCGATGCCAAGTCAATTGAAAAGGCTGGATATAAAAACAATCCCCTGGAAGACAACACCCTGGACGCCTATCATGCGATCAAGGCCCCGGTGACCATGCTTACCAAAGAAAGCCTCAAAGACCTTGGCGTAGATAACAAGACGGCCGAACGCAGCAAGAACATGTTTTCCCTGGGAATCCTGTATTATATTTTCAACCGTGACCTGAAACCATCCTTTAAATATTTTGAGCAGAAATTTAAGAAAAAACCAGAACTGATCGAGATCAACAAGGTAGTACTTCAGCAGGGATATAACTATGCGGAAACCATTGAAGCGCTTGAAAGCGTGATTCAGGTTTCACCGGCCAAAATGGAAAAAGGACGCTACCGTAACATAACCGGTAATGTTGCCACAGCCTGGGGACTTCTGGCCGCATCTGAAAAATCGGGCCGGCCATTATTCCTCGGTTCCTACCCCATCACTCCGGCCACAGAAATCCTGATGGAACTTGCCAAACATAAATCCCTGGGAGCAAAAGTATTTCAAGCAGAGGACGAGATTGCCGGGATTTGCTCGGCCATTGGAGCTGCCTACACCGGAGCCATGGCTTGCACCACGACTTCAGGTCCCGGACTCTCCCTGAAAAGCGAAGCCATCGGACTGGCTGTTATCACAGAACTTCCGCTTATCATCGTAGACGTTCAGCGCGGGGGGCCCTCCACCGGATTGCCTACCAAATCAGAACAAAGCGACCTTTACCAGGCTCTCTTTGGAAGAAACGGAGAATGCCCGGTTATCGTAATTGCGGCTTCCACTTCCGAAAATTGTTTCTATTATGCCTATGAAGCGGCAAAGCTTTCAATGGAACATATGACTCCTGCCATCCTCCTTACCGATGGATATTTAGGGTTTGGATCCACCCTTTTTAAAATTCCAAAGATGGCAGATATGCCGGCGATCAAGCCTCCCATTGCCTTAGCCAACGACCCTGATTATAAACCTTACCGCAGGAACCCCGATACCCTGGTCAGGCAATGGGCCATACCCGGAACTGAAGGACTTCGTCACCGGATTGGCGGACTGGAGAAAGAAAATATAAGTGGAACCGTATCCACCGATCCGCTAAACCACCAGATCATGGTTGACTTCCGTGCCGCAAAAGTTGAAAAGGTCGCCGACTTTATCCCGGAACAAACCCTTGAAGGCGCCGAGGAAGGCGATCTGCTCGTGGTAAGCTGGGGTGGCACCTATGGATCGGTTCACTCGGCAGTGAAACAGATGCAGGATGAAGGGAAAAATGTCAGTCATGCCCACTTCCATTACATCATGCCACTTCCAAAGAATACCGAGCGTATCCTGAAAAGCTTCAAGAAAATACTGGTCTGTGAACTGAACAGCGGACAGTTTGTAAATTTCCTGAAGATGAAGTTCCCCATGCCAAACTTTCACCAATTCAACAAAGTGCAAGGACTTCCATTTATGATCAACGAGTTAACGGATAAGTTTCACCAACTTTTAGAGGATAAATAAGATGCAGGATTTTGTAAATACGACTGTTGAACGTTCTACCGTTCAACTGAACAAAACAGATTTCGAATCGGACCAGATGGTCAAATGGTGTCCCGGTTGCGGCGCTCATGCAATTCTCAGCGCGGTTGAACGCGTGTTTCCGAAAATCGGCTACCGTAAGGAGAACTTCTGTATGGTATCCGGCATTGGATGTTCGTCCCGCTTCCCTTATTATGTGAATACCTATGGAATTCATGGAATTCATGGTCGTGCCCATGCGATTGCAACCGGCGTGAAGGTTGCCAATCCGCGCCTGAGTGTCTGGGTTGCAACGGGAGATGGAGATTCTCTGGCCATCGGGGGAAATCATTTTATACACATCCTCAGAAGAAATGTTGACGTTAATATTCTCCTCTTCAATAATCAGATCTACGGACTGACCAAAGGGCAATATTCACCGACCACTCCGATGGGAACGACTACCAAAACATCCCCGCATGGCACCATCGAACATCCGTTCAATGTAGGTGAGCTTACCATGGGAGCCCAGGGCACTTTCTTCGCGCGTGTTCCCGACAATGATATCACCCTGATGACGGAAGCGATGTTCGAATCTGCCAAACATGATGGAACTTCTGTCATCGAAATACTTCAGAACTGCATCATATTTGCCGACAAGGCTCATTTCGGTGTAATCGGGAAAGAGCATCGGGATGACACCATGCTTGCAGTAAGAAATGGACAACCAATGGTCTTTGGCAAGAACAAGGAAAAAGGACTGGTCCTTAACGGAACCAGCCTTGAAGTGGTTGAAATCGGAAAAAACGGGATTACCCTTGATGATATTCTTGTTCATGACCGTTATAACCCTGATCCCGGAATCCACCTGATGCTTGCAAAACTGGCTCCGCCAAACTTCCCGATGGTTTTCGGGGTGATCCGTTCTGCTATGTTCCCAACCTATGATGACCTGGTTGAAGAGAAAATCAAAATGGGAAAGGCAGGATCAAAAATCCGGAATGTGGATGATCTTCTGAACAGCGGGGATACCTGGGAGATCTGAAGCATCCATCACATTTTAATTAAAGCCGGTGGATTTCACCGGCTTTTTCTTATAAAAAAAGACCGTATTTTTACACATAATATCAAACTTCTGACGGGATCGGAAACAAGTTATTAAAAAAGACCATGGTTGAAGGGCTGATCAGATTTACAGCAGAAAAAGGACTCTTCCGGCGGGATGAAAAAATCCTTCTGGCCATCAGTGGAGGTATGGACTCCATGGTGATGATGGATTTGTTTCTCAAGGCTGGGTTCCGATTCGGTATTGCACATTGCAATTTCAGTCTGAGGGGTAAGGAATCAGAGGAAGATGCCGGATTTGTCTCAAAATTCGCTGAAAAAAATAATGTGCCCTGCTTTATTAGGCAGTTCGATACAGAAAAGGTCGCCGCCGAAAAGGGTATTTCCATCCAGATGGCTGCCCGTGACCTGCGTTATTATTGGTTTGAAGAAATCAGAAAAGAGAATGGCTACGCTTTTACCGCGACCGCCCATCACCTCGATGACCAGGTTGAAACTTTTTTTATAAACCTGATCAGGGGAACCGGGATTGCCGGGCTTCATGGCATTCTTCCGAAAAATGGACGATTGATCCGACCTATGCTTTTTACTTTCCGTCATGAAATTGAAACCTACGCGTTTGAAAATAAAATCGGATACCGGGAGGATAGTTCCAACCAATCGCTGAAATATACCCGAAATCTTATCCGCCACCAATTGATTCCGGTATTGAAATCAATCCAGCCGGAAGCTGTAAAATCTGTGACAGAAACCATTGAAAAAATCAGGGATTTTGAAATAATCGGTCTTGATGCCATTCAGCTAACCCGGGAGAAAGTCCTGAAAGATAAGCAGGGGAAGATCCGCATTGAAATTGAAGAACTCAAAAAACTGCGACCCCTGAGATCATACGCGTTTGAACTTTTATCCGGTTTCGGATTTAATTACCGTGTGGTTGACAACATCCTGGAAACCCTGGATTCCGGAAGCGGTAAAATTTTCTATTCTCCCACCCATAGATTGATGAAGGATCGTAAGCATCTCCTGATTGATTTACTTCTTAATGAGGAATCCATTCTGAAAAATAAACCCTTTCTGACCATGAGACAGGAATGGGTCGGCAAAGATTTTATCCTTCCGGCCGATCGGGATGTCGCTTGTCTTGATATCAAAAAACTCAGTTTGCCACTTACCATGAGAAGATGGCAGGCAGGAGACAGCTTTTTTCCGCTAGGCATGAATAAAAAGAAAAAACTGAGTGATTATTTTTCAGATGAAAAATATACCCTAACAGAAAAAGAAAACACATGGCTTTTAATCTCGGGAGATAAAATTGTTTGGGTTGTCGGAAAAAGAATTGACAACCGGTTCAGAGTTACTTCGCATACAAAGGAAATATTATATGTTATGTTGATCGCGTAATTGTTTACCTTTGTCGTTCGGAAAATTTATAATTATTTCCTCCTATGAAAAAAGCCCGTATCAGTTTGCTTGCACTCCTCCTGATTCCATTTTTTTCTTTTTCCCAGATACTGGATCCTGTTAAATGGACCTTTAAAGTCGAACAAACCAATCCCGAGGAAGCCACTTTGATGTTCATCGCCAAAACAGATAAAAACTGGCATGTTTATTCACAGGACATTCCGCCCAACGGTCCGATTCCCACTCTTTTTTCTTTTGAAAAAAACAGCAATTATGAATTGCTGGGCAAAATAAGAGAACCTAAAGCCATCGAGGAAAGGGATCCTCAGTTTAACAACATGCTTTTAAAATATTTTACCGATAAAGTCATCTTTAAACAAAAAATCAAGGTTTCAACCCCAAAAGACTTTTTATTGAAAGGGGTGGTCAATTTCATGTGCTGCGATGACCACCAATGCATTCCCCCTACCGATGTTGAATTTTCATTCAACATCAAAGGCAATGTCAACGCTGTTCAGGTAGCGGCAGGGACAATGGCATCGCCAACAAAAGACACGGCAGTGCCCGACAGTGTTGTTTCTGCCGTGAATGCGGATTCAGGCGCAAAAATAATTGAAGAGTCGAAACTTGCAACCACCGCCGCGGATACCGCCGCAAACGAATCCCTGTTATGGTTTTTCCTGATCTCTTTTATCGCAGGCCTGGCTGCCATTATCACCCCCTGCGTATTTCCGATGATCCCGATGACGGTCACCTTCTTCATGCACGACAGTACCAACAAGCGTAAAGCGAGAATGGAAGCCATTGTTTACGGCCTTTCCATCATTGTGATCTATACGGTGATCGGAACCCTGGTAGCGGTTACACTGGGAGCCAACTTCGCTAATTTCCTAAGCACCCATTGGATCCCGAATGTATTTTTCTTTTTGATTTTCATGGTATTTGCAGCTTCATTTCTAGGCATGTTTGAAATTACCCTGCCCGGTTGGCTGGTGAACAAAGCCGATAAGCAGGCCGATAAAGGAGGGTATTCCGGAGCATTTTTCATGGCCTTTACCCTGGTTCTGGTTTCATTTTCCTGCACCGGTCCCATCGTTGGTGCCATTCTGGTAAAATCGGCCGGCGGCGCTTTGGTATTGCCCATCATCGGTATGCTTGGATTTTCACTTGCCTTTGCTTTACCTTTCGCTCTTTTTGCTTTCTTTCCTTCCTGGTTAGCCGGTTTGCCGAAATCAGGAGGATGGCTTAATTCAGTTAAAGTTGTACTTGGTTTCCTCGAGCTGGCTCTTGGTTTAAAATTCCTCAGCATTGCGGATCAGACTTACCACTGGCATATCCTTGACCGGGAAGTATACCTCGCTTTCTGGATCGTGATTTTTTTCCTGATGGGACTGTACCTCCTCGGAAAATTAAAATTCAATCACGATTCCGACCTGCCTTTTATCAGCGTGCCTCGTATCACCCTTTCCATTATTACATTCGCATTCGTGGTTTATATGATACCCGGCATGTGGGGTGCGCCACTGAAAGCCTTGTCGGGATACCTGCCTCCCCAGACTTCAATGGATTTCGACCTGAATGCCATCATTCGGGAAGAAGTGAATGCCCTGTCGGGAAAGGCCAATGGAGACCGTTTGCCATCCGCTCTTTGCGAAAAACCCCGTTATGGCGACTTCCTTCATTTACCGCATGGGCTTAATGGGTTTTTCGATTTCAACCAGGCCTTGAATTGCGCACGCCGGCAGAACAAACCCCTGTTTATCGACTTCACCGGCCATGGTTGTGTGAACTGCCGGGAAATGGAAGCCAACGTATGGTCGGATCCTCAGGTCCTAAAGCGACTCAGGGAGCATTTCATAGTCACAGCATTGTATGTTGATGACAAGACCGGTTTGCCCGAAAACGAGTGGATCACTTCCAAATATGATGGGAAAGTTAAGAAAACCATTGGAAAGAAATTTGCCGACCTTCAGATCACAAGGTACAATGTGAACTCCCAGCCTTATTATGTTCTGCTCGATACGTCCGGGAATCTCCTTACCTCACCCAGGGCTTATGATCTCGACATAAACGCATTTGTGAAATTCCTGGATGCCGGCCTCGAAAAATTCAGGAAGCTGCAGGGAAATTAGCGGAAAAATACTGGTAGAAATATGGAATGGTTTCTATTCCTTTGAAGAAATTCTCCAGGGGATAATTTTCATTGGGGGAATGACAGGCATCTGATTCCAGTCCAAATCCCAGCAAAATGGTTTTAACTCCAAGAATCTCTTCAAATTGCGGGATGATAGGGATGCTTCCGCCACTGCGCACAGGGATCGGTTTCAAGCCAAGAGTGGTTTCAATGGCTTTGCTGGCAGCCTGGTAGGCAATGGTATCGATGGGCGATACATAAGCCTGTCCTCCATGGAGGGCTTCAACCTTTACTCTCACGGATTTTGGTGCAATCGTTCTGAGGTGATTTTCAAATAACACCGCTATTTTTCGATAATCCTGGGCAGGAACAAGCCTCATGGAAATTTTTGCATAAGCTTTCGACGGAAGAACTGTTTTAGTTCCTTCCTGGGTATACCCGCTCCAGATTCCGTTTACATCAAGGGTCGGACGAATACCGGTCCGTTCTCTGGCAGTATAGCCCTGCTCTCCGGACAAAGCATCGACTTCAAGGTTATTCATATAGGCTAACTCGTCAAACGGGGCTTTTGCCATTGCATCCCTTTCCTGCCGGCTGATTTCCACAACATCATCATAGAAACCGGGAATATTGATCCTTCCCTTATCATCGGTCAGCGATGCTACCATTTTCGTTAATGCGTTTGCCGGGTTCATGACAGCCCCCCCGAAAATTCCAGAATGAAGATCAATCTTAGGACCGGTAACTTCAACCTGCATATAGGTCAGGCCGCGCAACCCAACGGTAATGGAAGGACAATGCAGCCCAATCATCGCAGTATCGGAAACAAGAATGATATCGGATTTCAGCATGTCTTTATATTGGGTACAGAAAGGTCCGATATTCATGGAGCCGATTTCCTCTTCACCTTCAATCATAAATTTCACATTGCAGGGAAGGGTTTGGGTCCGAACCATCAGCTCAAAAGCTTTGGCATGCATGAAGGCCTGACCTTTGTCATCATCGGCTCCCCTTGCATATATCCTGCCATCGCGGACTTCCGGTTTAAAAGGATGGGAGGTCCATAATTCCAGCGGATCGACCGGCATCACATCGTAATGGCCATAAACCAGAATAGTCGGCAGGGCGGGGTCAATAATCTTTTCTCCATACACGATGGGGTTTCCATTTGTAGGGAATATCTCTGTTTTAACACACCCGGCTTCTCTTAAACTTTTTCTCCAGTATTCCGCGGCTTTGATCATATCTTCTTTATGTTCCGCCACTGAACTGATGGACGGTATCCTGATCAAACCAAATAATTCCTGCACAAACCGGTCGCGATTCGCTTCAATATATTCCTCAATGTAATTCATACCAATACCCTTCGAATTATCTGACTCCCAGCAAAACTGCTTAAATAACAAATTCAGGGTACAAAGTTATGATTTTTTTTTTTTGCTGTCTCATTGTTCTTAAATTTGCCCAAAGCCAAATGAATCTGTAGTTATGGATAAATTTTCATATCTGAATACACTGGATAATTCAGTTCTTGAAGAACTTTTCTCACGGTTCAGACAGGACCCTGAGAGCGTGGATGAGAGTTGGCGGAAATTCTTTGAAGGCTTTGAATTCTGTCAGAAAAATTACAAGGCTGAACAGGGCGAAGCATTTATATATCCCAATGAATTCAAGGTAATGAACCTGATTACCGATTACCGTCAACGGGGGCATCTGTTTACCAGGACAAATCCCGTACGCACCCGCCGTACGTATAGTCCCACCCTTGATATCGGAAATTACGGTCTGAACCAGGAAGATTTGAGCAAGACGTTCCAGGCAGGAAAGGAGATCGGCCTAGGGAATGTAAAACTGGAAGACATCATCGCCCACCTGCAGCAAACCTATTGTCAATCCATTGGAGTTGAATATAACTATATCCGGCGTCCGGAAATCGTTCAATGGTTTCGGTCAAAAATGGAGAAAGTTAAAAACACGCCTGATTTTTCCATGAAGGAGAAAAAACTGATCCTTCAAAAACTGGCAGAAGGCGTCCTTTTTGAAAAATTTATCCATAAAAAATTTCCCGGACAAAAAAGCTTTTCTCTTGAAGGAGCAGAATCGCTGATTCCGGCGCTGGAAGCAGTTATTCAGAAAGGAGCTGAACTTGGAATTGAAGAATTCGTGATGGGCATGGCCCATCGAGGCCGTTTAAACGTGCTTTCCAACGTACTTCATAAACCCCTTGCCCAAATTTTTTCCGAGTTTGAAGGGAAAGAATACGAAGATGAAGCTTTGCTGGGAGATGTAAAATATCATCTTGGTTATTCCGATACCATAGTAGCCGGAAACGGGAAGAAAATACAGCTTACGCTTTCACCGAATCCTTCACATCTAGAAGCGGTAGATCCGGTGGTAGAGGGTATCACCCGGGCTCATATTGACCATGTTTTCGGAGGTGTCAATTCCAAAGTCGCTCCAGTTCTGATCCACGGAGATGCTTCCATTTCAGGACAGGGCATCATTTATGAGCTGGTTCAGATGTCCGATCTGGCCGGGTATAAAACAGGAGGAACCATTCACATTGTAGTCAATAATCAGATCGGATTCACCACGAATTACCTTGACGGACGCTCCAGTATTTATTGTACTGATGTGGCAAAAACGATTCAGTCGCCCATTTTCCATGTGAATGCCGATGATGTAGAAGCCTTGGTGTATACCGTTAAACTTGCCATGGAATTCCGTGAAACCTTCCATAAGGATATTTTCATCGACCTTTTGGGATACCGGAAATACGGCCATAACGAAAGTGACGAACCCCGTTTTACACAACCCATCCTTTACAAGATTATTGAAAAACATCCCGACCCCCTTGAGATTTACCTGAAAAAACTGAAGGAGGATCAAATCCTCCCGTCCCTGGATTTTCAGACCATGCAATCAGAAATCAACATTTCGCTTGAACAGGGGTTTGAGACTGCAAAAACTTTAGGCAAGGCTGATATCGCCCCTTTCTTCGGCAGTTCATACGAAGGAATCCGTAAGGCATCTCCCCGGGATTTTGATTATTCACCTGATACAGCCATCAGCGAAGCGTCGATGCAAGAAATTGCTGCAGGTTTAACCTCACTGCCGGCCGGCAAATTTTTTTTCCGCAAGATCATCAAAATGCAGGAAGACCGGAAAGCCATGCTTACCAACGGAAAACTTGACTGGGCTATGGGAGAACTCCTCGCATATGGTTCTTTGCTCAAGGAAGGATTCCCGGTTCGTCTCAGTGGTCAGGATTGTCAGAGAGGCACTTTCAGTCACCGGCATGCAGTCCTAACGGTGGAAGATTCAGAGGAAAGATTTATTCCGCTGGATCATATTTCTATGGACCAGGCTAAACTTAGCATTTATAACTCCCCCTTATCAGAATACGGCGTTCTGGGTTTTGAATACGGATATGCTTTTGCCACACCCAACGGACTCACCGTTTGGGAGGCACAGTTCGGCGATTTCAGCAATGGTGCACAGGTCATCATCGACCAATACATCAGCAGCGCCGAAGATAAATGGAAAGTGATGAATGGCCTGGTGTTGCTGCTGCCTCATGGCTATGAAGGCCAGGGGCCTGAACATTCTTCCGCGAGGCTGGAGCGTTTCCTGTCCTTGTGCGGGCAATACAACATTCAGATTGTCAATTGTACGACGCCAGCGAATTTCTTCCATGTTCTCAGGCGGCAGCTCCATCGCCCTTTCCGAAAACCCCTGATCGTGTTCACGCCAAAGAGTTTATTGCGGCATCCACTCTGTATTTCAGAGCCTGACAATTTCACGAATGGAGGATTTTCAGAAGTCATCGACGACCCGATGGCAAACCCTGATCAGATCAGCAGGGTTGTTTTCTGCAGCGGCAAGATCTATTACGACATCCTGATAGAAAAAGAAAAACTGCAGGTTCAGGATACCGCCATTATCCGTCTGGAACAGTTATACCCATTTCCCATAAAACAATTAAATGAAGCTATTTCAAGGTACCCGAAAGCAAATCACTGGGAATGGGTGCAGGAAGAACCGGTCAATATGGGCGCATGGAAATTCATTTCAATAAATTTCACTTCGGTTCCCCTGCAGCATGTTGCCCGTCCCTCCAGCGGCAGTCCGGCGACTGGTTCTTCCAGCCTGCATAAAATCCAGCAAAAACTGATCGTTGAAAAAGCATTAGGAAAATGCGTTTGCGAACATGCCAATGGTTCATGCCGCCTGCATTGCGCTGAACATGAGCACCAGATCATCTGATGAAATGGTTTAATAATAAACAGATAAACTCACTCTTTCGTTGTAATTTTGCATTTAAACCAATATCCCATGCCAATTGAAATAAAAGTGCCAAGCCCGGGAGAATCCATAACCCAGGTACAACTTGCCAAATGGCTTGTCGGCGACGGGGAAATGGTCGAAAAAGACCAGGAGATCGTGGAAATAGATTCTGATAAGGCTTCTTTCCCAATCGCCGCACAGGAAACAGGAACGATAAAAATCCTGACTGCGGAAGGGGAAACCGTTGCCGTTGGAGCGGTGATAGCCACCATAGAGCCAGGCAACATAGGCAAAGTCACCAACTCACCAACTCACCAACTCACCCGCTCACCCGCTTCCCTGAATGCTTCTCCCCTTGCAAAAAAAATAATAGAAGAAAACAAGGTAAACATACCGGAAGTTTTACAAGCCTTCCCTGCGAAAAAAATTACACGTAAAGACATAGAGTCTTTCATCAACCGGAAAAAAGAAAGTCTGCCGGTCATGAATTCAGCCGGAGGTTCCCGTGAGGAAGACCGTAAAAAATTGACCACCCTCCGTCTGAAACTTGCGGAGCGGCTGGTATCGGTCAGAAATCAAACGGCCATGCTCACCACCTTCAATGAGATCAATATGGATGCTGTGATCCGGATCAAGGAAAAGTATGGAGAGGCTTTCAAACTTCAGTTCGGAGTAGGTATCGGTTTTATGTCATTTTTTACCAAAGCGGTCACCCTGGCCCTGAAGGAATTTCCACAGATCAATTCCATGATAGAAGGAGATGAACTGATCACACCCCGTTACATGGATATCGGAATTGCCGTCAGCGCTCCGAAAGGACTGATGGTTCCGGTCGTCCGCAATGCCGAAACACTGAGTATCGCCGGTCTGGAGAAAAAAATCAAGGAACTTGCCCTGAAAGCAAAGGATAACAAGATCACGATCGATGATATGAAGGGGGGAACATTTACCATTACGAACGGAGGGGTTTTCGGTTCCCTGATGTCGACCCCCATCCTCAATCCCCCGCAAAGCGCCATTCTGGGCATGCATAAGATTCAGGAAAGACCGGTTGCCCTGAACGGACAGGTTTTTATTGCACCCATGATGTATGTTGCGCTTTCATACGATCACAGGGTCGTAGATGGAAGAGAATCTGTCGGGTTCCTCCTCAAAGTGAAAGAATTGATTGAAGATCCTGTAAAAATGCTTACAGATGGAATGGATCCTGTTGAATTGCTTCTGGATCTGTAAATCAGGGAATCCATGAGAAAACAAGTCGACTTTCTTGTAATTGGTTCCGGTATTGCGGGTCTTACTTTCGCCCTCAAGGTGGCAAAATACGGCAAAGTCTGTATCGTTACCAAGTCGGGAATGGATGATACTGCCACCAGCTGGGCACAGGGTGGAATTGCTGCCGTAATGTACAACCCCGATTCTTTTGAAAAACATATACAGGATACGCTTATTGCCGGAGACGGACTTTGCAATGAAGATGTAGTCAGGTTCACCATCCGGGAATCTACGGAACGTATCCGGGAACTGATCAAATGGGGAACGAAATTCGACAAAACAAAAACCGGGAAATTTGACCTTGCCAAGGAAGGCGGTCATTCGGAATACAGGGTTCTTCATCATAAAGACAGTACCGGAAAGGAAATTGAGCGTACCCTGCTCGACCAGGTCAAGAAGCATCCCAATATAGAGATCCTGGAAGATCATTTCACGATAGATATTATCACCCAGCATCACCTGGGGGTTGAAGTCAACCGCCGCACGACAGATGTCACCTGCTTTGGCGCTTATATACTGAATCCCAGGACGCACCTCGTGGATACCGTTCTTTCAAAAGTGACCTTGATTGCCACGGGTGGTGCGGGAAACATTTATAATAACACCACCAATCCGCTGATTTCTACCGGAGATGGAATTGCCATGGTATACCGTGCAAAAGGAACCATCGAAAACATGGAGTTCATCCAATTCCATCCAACCGCGCTTTATCATCCGGAAGAAAAACCTGCTTTCCTTATTACAGAAGCCATGCGTGGATTCGGAGGTATCTTGAAAACGATTGATGGAAAAGAATTCATGCATAAATATGATGCGCGGCTTTCCCTTGCCCCACGGGATATTGTGGCAAGGGCCATCGACAATGAATTAAAACTGAGTGGTGAAGATTACCTTTATCTCGATTGCAGGCATCTGAATAAAAACGAACTGATCAATCATTTTCCGACTATTTATGCCAAATGCCTAAGCATCGGATTAGACATCAGCAAAGATATGATACCCGTAGTGCCGGCAGCGCATTATACCTGCGGAGGGATAAAAGTGGATGAAGCAGGCCGGAGTTCCATTAAAAATTTATACGCTTCCGGGGAATGTTCCTCCACAGGGCTGCATGGAGCCAACCGGCTCGCTTCCAATTCGCTTCTCGAATCCCTGGTATTTTCCCACCGGGCCAGCGAAGATGCAGTCCATCAGATAAAAAATATCAGCCTGAATAACGGGATACCCGACTGGAACGCAGAAGGAATGGTGCTCAATGAAGAAATGGTTTTAATCACCCAGTCGAAAAAGGAACTTCAGGGAATCATGAGCAGTTATGTTGGTATCGTACGCTCCAACCTTCGGCTGCAACGTGCCTTTGATCGCCTTGACCTGCTATACAGGGAAACGGAAGATCTTTATAATAAATCCATTCTTACACCACGTCTGTGCGAGCTCCGAAGTTTAATAAACGTTGGCTACCTTATCATCAAGGCGGCAAGAAAAAGGCATGAAAGCCGCGGATTGCATTATTCCCTTGATTACCCACGGGTTTTACCAAAAAAATAATATGGCATTGATCAAAGCAGTAAAAGGTGTTTTACCTGTTTTCGGAAAAGGTTGTTTTCTGGCTGAAAACGCAACCATTACCGGAGATGTTATTCTGGGCGATGAATGCAGTGTTTGGTTTAATGCCGTGATCCGGGGCGATGTTCATACCATCCGGATCGGAAACAATGTCAACATTCAAGATGGAGCCATCATTCATTGTACTTACCTGAAATGGCCGGTTTCGATTGGCAGCAATGTTTCCATCGCGCACAATGCAATCCTCCATGGCTGCACGATTCATGACAACGTGCTGATCGGAATGGGCGCCATCATCATGGATGGAGCTACCATCAACAGCAATTCAATTATAGGCGCCGGCGCTTTAATTCCGGAAGGAACCATCGTAGAATCCGGAAGTGTCTGGGCCGGGCTGCCAGCGAGGAAGATTAAAGACATCGATCCCGGTCTGCTGGAAGGTCAGGTTCACCGTATATCCCGAAATTACAATATGTATGCAAGCTGGTATGACAAGTAATCTTTTTAAATTCATTTTCTTCCTGAACCTGATATTGGCCCTGGTTATTAAGGCAGAAGGTCAGCAGTTCGGAATTTATCCATACGCTTTTCCCGGCATGCAGCAGGGAGGAACCAGCTGGGGCGATTTTGACAACGATGGAGATCTTGATTTTGTAATGAATGGCATCCCGGTCGACGGACCTCCGGTCACAAGGCTGTTCCGCAATGATAACGGGATATTTTCCGAAATTGAGTCCAATCTCCCCGCGCTTTACGGATCTTCCCTCGCCTGGGGGGATGTGGACAACGACCATGACCTGGATCTGCTGCTATGCGGAACCAACAGCATGGGTGAAGGAAAAACCCTCATTTATTTAAACAACAACGGCTTCTTTTCTGAAATGCAGGTCAGTCTGACAGGAATAACCACCGGCAGGGCAATCTGGTTGGATTACAACAATGACGGACTCCTGGATATCCTGGTATCCGGAGACTCTTCTTACACCACTCCCGTCACGAAACTTTATAAAAACAATGGAAACGGAAGTTTTTCCGCGGAGGTTTCAGGCCTGGATGCTTTTACCAATGGCTTTGTCTGTACCGGCGATTATGACAACGACGGGGATCAGGATATTCTGATGGCCGGACTTTACGATTATTATTACCTGACCCGTCTTTACCGGAACGATCATGGAATTTTTATCAACACAGAAATGGTCTTTGACAGTGTGGGTTATGGGGATGGTGTCTTTTCCGACTATGATAAAGACGGACGCCCGGATATCTTTTTAATGGGCTCAAACGGACAGGGCAGCTATGATTTCAAGATTTACCATAATAACGGAGATGGAAGTTTTACCGATATTCCAAACAATTTTGAAGGAGAATGGAGCGGGCAGATTTCCATAGCCGATGTAAATAATGATGGCTATCCGGATGTGGGGGTGACCGGAGCTTTATGCTGCGGAAATGCGCTGACCATGGTTTATCTCAATATGGGCGACGGAACTTTCACAAAAATGAGTTTTCCTTTGCCCGAATTGTCCTCTTCCCAGATCTGCTTTGGCGATTTCGACAACGACGGAGATATTGATATTTTATTGACCGGCTCATGCCATGATTCAGCCGGAATTGCTGCAACTTTTCTTTTTCAGAATCTGACATTGGGAGGCGGATTTACAGAAAACTCATCTCCTTCGGTTCCGGAGAACCTTCAAGCCCATGTAATTGACAGCATGGTAACTTTTACCTGGACCGCTGCGGATGACAATACCACCCCTGCTCATTCCCTGACTTATAATTTAAAAATTGGTTCTCTGCCTGTAAACCAGACCATCATGTCACCCCTTGCTGATCCGGAAGACGGATACCCGCAAGTTTATGCCCTGGGTAATGTGGGTCAGGATACAAGCTGGATCATAAACGACCTGCCATCTGGCATATATTATTGGAGCGTACAGTCAAGGGATCATTCCGGAGCCGTTTCTGACTTTCCCATGGTTGCCGCTTTCAATATCGGGAACATTGGAATTGACGCACCCCCGGGCGAAAATAATCCCTGTACCGTCATGCCAAACCCTGCCAGGGATGTACTCAATATTTATTTGACATCCTGGCAAAATGCTTCATTCTGCTTCATGAATGCCTGTGGCTCCACCCTCCATTCAGGGACTCTGGGAGGAAGTTATACCCGCTTGGCGCTGACAGCATTTCCTCCCGGTTTTTATTTTTTAAAGATAAAAAAAGACGGAAGGCAATGGATGCAGAAGGTCGTGATAGAATAGAGTAATATGCTGAAACCACTCATACTGGTATCGCTTTTATTATTGGCATTGTATATGCTTTCTGTTTTTCCCGGCAGATTATTCCACGCATCTTCCGAACCTGTTCCTGAATTTCACGTCATCAACAATACCTCTCAGGCTTATATGCTCCGTGGTTATTCTGATAGCGCAATTCTGATGCCCGCAGGCTCCAGGCTCAGTTTTCAGGAAGGCCCATGGCTCCGCAATAAACTTTCCCTGGAGTATTTCATTAAGAAAAATATGGTTCAGCCTCCTGATGCCGGCATGATGGGATGTACTCCCATCATTCGCTCTGCCTTTGATTGGGGGGAAATTAACATGCCCGGAGATTCAGGATTCCGAAAAATCTATTTCGCTAGGATAAATACTCAAATGAATGATCCTGCCAGGCATAATAAAATTTTTCTAATTCATTTCTTATGGATTCTCAAACTCTTTTTTTTCATCCTTATGATTGAGCTTATTTTGGGACTGTATTACACCAGCCTGCATTATAAGGTGGTTTATGCCATCCTGGCCATGACCCTGAATTTTCCGGTTATCTATATTTCCGCAGATTTCGGATTTTATATAAGATATAGACTGGATATCTTTTTTGCCCTTCCCAAATGGGCCTTAGAACCCGCTTCCAGTTTTATAAGCTTTTCCCTTCCTCTGGGAACCATCCTGTTGCTCGTTGCCCTGATCATGCGAAAAAGAACCGTTCATAAGGAACTTACGCATGGATAACCACCGGCAATCAGGCTACCTGGAAATTTTAAGCCTGCGGCTTTCTTCCCTTCCGAATCCTTCAATGAAAATGCTGTCTGATGTCAGGAATACTGTGGCAAAAGCGTTCAAAGGCGTTTGTACCATGCCTTTGAAATTGATAAAATGAATTCCCTGGTAAAACCCATAATTGCCGGCATGATAATGCCCGTTGAAATAGGCTTTTACACTTTGATGATTCCCCAAAACCGCCAATAGTTCCCGATCATTCCATAGATTATAACAACCTTGTGGATAAACGGGAAAATGACATAAGATGATGACTTTCCGCTTATTCTGATCGGCTTCCGACAGTTGGTTTTCCAGCCATTTCATTTGAGTATGCCCAATTCCACCGTTCCAGGGCATGAAATTGCAGCGCAGATCCTGAACCAGTGAAATCAGCAGTTCATTTCTTTCCTTTTTTTGTGCAGGGTTTTGCAGGTTTAGGAAACTCAGATCATCCCCGTTCAAAACTATAAATTGCCAGGAACCTTTTGTGATTGAATAATAGGCATTCTTCATTCCTGACTTTGACATCACTTCATTTTTTTCCGCATCCTTAACTGCATAATCATGATTTCCAAGAACCAGATACACCGGAGCAGAGAATTTCCGGAAACGGGGGATCACGCTGTCATAATTCGAAAACCCATGATCGATGATATCACCCAGGTGGAACACCAAATCCAGTTCCTGACTATTGAAATAAGCAATGCAGGTGTCCAGTTTTTTCAAAGAATAGGGATAGAATCTATTTTCTCCATTTTCACAATTACAATACTGACAATCGGTGAGTATCCCAAGTTTTATCTTTTCAGCAGGCTGTCCCAGGACTGAAAAATAAAAGCAATTTGTGAACAGAAGGAAGATGGCCACAAAGCGGATTGAATGAAATGAAGTTTTTCTCATAGCCGCTAAACAAATTCAAAAACAAAAGTAAAAAAAAAGGCTGCCGTACCAAGGCAGCCTCTATGAAAGATAAAAGATTTTAATGAAGTGGCAAATACAGGGTTCCTGAATGGCTGTTTCTCACCCAATCCACCCTGTAGCGGGTCGGGCATTCATTCCCGCTGATGGGTTCATTCTGATCGTTATAACCGAAAGTAATAGTGGCGGATTTATTGTCAGAAGGTATCTGAAAGATTTTAATTCCGGAACATGGATCAAACCCGCAGGATTCTTTATGTACCACAGATAATGTAATCTGGGTATAAAAATTTTCTCCATGACGGTTGGTTCCCCAGCAAACAAGGTTTGGATAACCCCCATCGGTTCCGAATCCGTCAATGGTCATTACAAGCGCTCCCATGCTGCCCGTAAATGTTCTCTGGCGGGCAATATTCCATATACGGGTCGTGTTGTCGTCAAAGGTTGCCTGTACACTTCCCCAAATCCTGTGAACCAAAGCGTCAAGACCGTTTCCCAACATCATCAGATGACCTCCGGAAACATTTTGGAATGTTCTTGTTCCGTTCAGGATCAGTGATTTTCCGGTAGCTACCTTGGTGATCGTTAAATTGATAAATTTTACAATAACGGTTGCTCCAGGTTGAATCCAACGGGTTCCGACTTTCTTCTTGATTTCAACCTGACCGGTTCTGTATAGCCTTCCGTTGCAATTGGGTCCGTTGTAGGTGATGTAGAACGTGATGGTGTCATTTACGACGCCCGTAGAATCAATGGTTGCACTGCAAGGCCAGAATTGAGTGGTTTTCAGAAAATTTCCTGAAAGAACCTGATTTGCATCATTCATCGCTTCATCAGAAGCATACTGGATATTCTCTTCATCTTTTGATAATTGCTGGAGAGAGGAAGAATCTGCATTGGAATCCTTGTTTTTTTCTTTTTGACAACCTCCCAGGGTCAATCCCAGGACGGCAATTAAAAGAAAACTGAGCCACGCAAATTTTTTGGTTTTCATGAGTTAGGGGTTTTAGGGTTTTTTAATTTATTGCTTTATGTGTATGATACACCTCCGGGATGACATACCCTGATGCCGGGATCATTTTTTTCCCTTCACGGTCATATATAGGGTTGTAACCGCACAGGCCGCGAAATATCCTTTAGCCCCGGCGCTTAAATTGGTAAGTGCATTGGAGGGAGCGGTATTGAACAACCCGCCCTGCCAGTTTGTTTCCAGTAGCATGCTCCTGAGAAATGCAGCATAGTCGGGAGTAACAGAATACCTGTTTTCAGTGATCCTTGTGCCAGCCGGAAAAGAAATATTCTGCATTTCAGGTGCAAAAATCTCGCTAACATCCAAAGTTGGCAATGTGAAAAATTCCAGCCTTGCCTTGCAAAGTTCCGGGTCGGATTGTTCATAACCCGGCACCATGGACCAATCCATAAGAATTTCCCATAAGGCTGGATTTTCAGTACTGAAAGCATTGGCAACCCAGTCAAGATGATACAAGTCATTTCCCTCGTTTTTCACATATTCCAGTTCCCGGAATTCAGCGCCAGGAACCATGCTGGCTTTTGCTGAATAAACCCGGTCATTAAAATAAATAAATAAAGAATAGTTTTTCCCCGGAACTGCAATAAAGGTATTCCCTGTACGGTAAACCCCGTGGTTTAGGCTGTCTTCATTCAGTTGCCAGACCGAATCCTCGTTCGAAATCAATACCTGTGCTCCGGAAACAGGTTCAGGCGTTTCATTTAACTGGTGAACCGGATAAAAGATCCTCAGGGAACGGGAACCGCGGACATTGGTTATCTTCCCGTCCACAACGATAAAATCCAGATTGCTGACCGGTATATTCCAGCTTACTTCTTTCTGGCAGGAAATCAGCGGAAACAACATCAGGAGTATGCGATAAACCTTTTTCATCAGAATTTGAATTGGTAGTTAATCGAAGGGATCATTCCAGCCACGGAGATTGTGGTCGGAACACGCACATATCCTCCGTTTAAATTTGAAGGAATCACGATATTTCCCTGGTCATCGATCATTTTATTAAAATTCACCGAGAAGGGATTCAGCTTCCCATACGCATTGTACAAAGTCAGGGTCAGGCTGTGCTGAAATTTGTTTCCCGGCTTGCTGAATGTATAAGTTGCCGACAGATCGAGGCGATGATAGGAAGGAAGGCGGTCATTGTTTTTACTTCCGTAAACCGGAATAGAATAGCCATTCAGATAATAAAACCCAACCGGTGTCGTGATGGCGCCACCGGTCATGAAAACCCAGTTGGCCGAAAGCATCCAGTGTTTCTGGTCGTTGAAAGAAAAATTGAGGCATATATTGTGGGGACGATCATAAGACGCAGGGTATTTCAGTCCATCATTTACACCCTCCGTCTGAATAAAAGCCCTGGAGAAGGTATAGCCTGCCCAGCCTGTAAATTTGCCGGAAGCTTTGCGGATGATCAGTTCCAATCCGTACGACCAGGCTTTCCCAAAACGCAGTTCTCCTTCTATCAGTGGATTATAAAGAAGATTTGCATGATCTTTAAAATCGAGATGATCATAATACTGCTTATAAAAAACCTCTGCTGAGAAATTGATCTTTGACCTGAAAACCTTTCTGAAGTACCCGATTGAAAACTGATCTGCTTTTTGAGGAGGTATATTCGGACCTGCGGGCACCCAGACATCCAGAGAAGTGAAAGGCCCGATGGAATTTGAAAGGATCTGCAGGAACTGTGTATTTCGCATATAGCTCACCTGGATTGCAGCCAGTTCATTGAATGTCCAGAGGAGGTTCAGCCTTGGCTCCGGGCTTAAATACGCGGCATAGGATTCATTGTTTCCTATCTGAAGCGTATCGATTACCTGGTGGCTTCCATCATAATAATAAAGTGTGGTTGGGCCAAGATCCTGCCAAACAGGTAAACGAATTCCATAGCTGAGTTTAACTTTTTTTCCCAGCATCTGATCATTGCTGAAATAGAAGTCATATTCCATGGAATGGTATTTTGCCACCTCTGGCACCACCTCTGAATTACTGGTGTTCAGTAATCTTACATTTCCCGGGTTGGCATTATGCGCGCTCACTTCAATGCCCGCTTTCAGTGTATTTTGTGGATTCAGGAACCAGGTAAAATCCGATTTAAAACTGAGGTTTGAAATGGATGAGTTCCAGTAATCATCTTGTTCCTTTGAAATATACAGGTAATAATTGTAGCGGCTGTAATTCACAGTGGTATTTGAAAACAAGCGGCTGCTGAATACGTGATTCCAGCGGAAAGTGCCGGCTGCATTATTCCATCTTATGCCGAAAGTCCGGAAGGATGAATTGATAACCTGGTTAAAATTATCGTTTCCGGTATAAAAAGTAAGAAAGAAACGGTTGGATTCGTTCAGTTTCCAGTTCAGTTTGGCATTGACATCATAAAACTGAAAATCAAAATTTTTAAATTCTGATGAAATGCGGCTCAGCCAGTTTAAGGTCGAGATTCTTCCGGAAATAAAGAAAGATGCTTTATTTTTTACAATCGGCCCTTCCACTGAGAGGTAAGAAGCATAGGGACCCGCATTGCCTGAAAATCCGAAATGCTTCATATTGCCTTCCTTCGCTTTAACATCTATTACCGAGGAAAGCCTTCCCCCGTACCTGGACGGAAAGTCGCCCTTGAAGATCTGTACGTCATTGATGGCATCGGGCGCCAGGGCGGAGTAAAATCCAAATAAATGGGAAGGATTGTATACCGGGGCTTCATCGATCAGCAATAAATTCTGATCACTGTTTCCTCCCCTTACATAGTAATTCGCCGACCCATCTCCGTACGTCTGAATCCCGGGGATCGCCTGCAGCGCCCTGATAATGTCAAGGTTCCCTCCAAAGCCGGGCATCTGGGCCAGCATCTTGCGGGAAATCTTAATATCGCTCAGTTTGTTTTGTTCAATATCCGTTGCCTCGTTCACTGGTTTTACCTCTATTTCGGGCATCTCAACCCGGGCTTCCTCCAGTTCGGCAGAAAGCCTGATATTTTGTATGAGGGAAGAATAAACTTCAAGAGTTTTGTATCCCAGAAATGAGATGGTAAGCGTGTAACCGCCTTCCGGCAGGGTGAGGGAAAAAAATCCGTAACCATTGGTGGTAGTTCCTGCTCCCGTTTTTCCCTCGAGGATATTTGCGCCGATTAATACCTCTCCGCTGGCTTTATCTCGAATATATCCATGAATCGTGAACGACTTCACCGATCCCGTTTTCTTCAAGGCATAAGTGGAAGACACCGATGAACAGGGTTTTATGACAACCTGGTTTTCAATGATGGAATAGGTCAGACCGTTTGCAAGCAGGACTTCATCAAGAATTTCCCGGATGGTTTGATGCGAAGCATTCAGACTGATTTTTTTTTGAACGGGTATGGATTGAGGATTATAGGAAAAATTAATCCTGCCCGAATCGCTGATGATCCTGAGTCCCTCTGCCAGCGGGCAATCCTTCAGCGTCAGGCTGATTTGCCTGTTCAGATCCTGAGAAAGTACAGTTTTCCCTGAAAACACAAGAATTAAAATCAAACCAAAGATGATCCGGCATCCTTTATTCACAGCCATGTCCGTTGATTTCAACGGTTGATCCCTTACGCGTAATGCCGATATCCAGTGTGGATTGGAGAACATTCAGAATGGATTCGATGGTCTGGTTATCAAAAGTTGCCGTAAGCCGGCAGGATGACAATGAGCCATTCATCAGCCGGATATCGGTATGATAAACATTATTTAAATCATGAACGACAACGCCCAGTGTTTTATTCGAAAAAATGAATTTTTTTGTTTTCCAGGCCATGTAATTCTCATCCTGGTTGATGGATTTACGCATCAAAGCCTGCCCCTTAAACAGTTCGGCCTTTTCTCCGGGAACCAGCATGAGCTGTTCGGCTGGTTTTTCAATGTAGTACAGGGCGACTTTCCCATGGGTCAGAACTACTTCCATGCATCCTTCCCGCACATGGGTATTCACGTTGAAAGCCGTTCCAACTACCCTGATCCTGGCACCTCCAATCGAGATGATAAATGGTTTCGCCGGATCATGGTGCACCTCAAAATATGCTTCTCCGCTCAGCTTCACTTCCCTGATATTCCTGTCAAAGCGATTTGGAAACTCAATGAAGGAACCTGAATTTAAAGTAACCTGGGTGCCATCGGGGAGTATGGTTTCTGTCATTGACCGTTCAGCGATTACTTTTTCAGTATGAGCCGGTGTAAAGTAAAGGTAAAGGAAGAAGGCAGGAATGAGCACGATCAGGGCGATGGCCGCGATCCGTACTACCCGTGACATAAAAGGTGAAAGAATAAAAAATCTGGAAGTTTTTTTATTTTCTGATCGTTTTTCGAAGAATTGTTCCCATTCCCTGTTGGTATTGACCGCTGCTTCGAGGCTGCTTCCTTCGATGCTCAGCCAGGTTCTCCGGTATTCGTCAAATATTTTCCGGTTTACGGGAGCGGATTTCACCCAATCGGCTAGTTCCTGCATCTCAGTGCCGGAGGCTTCCCCCGAAAAATAACGGGTTATGAGTTCAATATAGCTTTTGTTTGTTTCCATACCGTTTACTTCACTTATACACAGAAATTCCGCTTTACCCTGACGGTATTTACAAAAGATACTCCCTGAGACGCTCCCTCATATGCTGTAATGCTTTTGACATCTGGGTTTCAACGGTCTTTACTGAAATATTCAGTTTCACTGCAATTTCCTGGTACTTTAAATGTTCCTCCCGGCTCAACACAAATATTTCACGGCACTTCTCCGGCAGCTCTGCTTTGGCTTCCCCGATCCGGGTCCGGATATCGGCTTCCACCAGCTTATCGGCCGGCACGGCGGTCATATCAGGATTGTATTCCTCAATATCCATCAGGTCATGGTTGAATTTTTTATGATCCCTGAGGTAATTGATACATCGGTTGCGTACGGCAGTTCCGAGGTATGCTTTCAGAGACTTCGAAGGATCCATCTTTTCCCGCTTTTCCCATAAGCGGAGAAATACATCCTGGACGATTTCCCTGGATGCTTCATAATCCTTGACATACTTCATGGCGAAGAAACAAAGCGCCTTATACTGGCTTTTAAAAAGAATTTCGAAATCCGCTTTGTCGAGCATAGGAAGGGCAAAATCCGGCTGCAAAAGTAGGGGAATTTTTGAATCGAAAAAATTGTGGTACCTTTGCCGCATTATTTACCTGTGTTTCCGGTTTTTACAAAATATTGATTTCCCCCCCTGCGTATGCGTACAAAGTCCCGGAAAGCCCGAAAGCACCTAACAAAATTATTTTATGATTACATTTGAAGAATTAGGCGTCCATCCGGATCATGTACGTGCTTTGTCTGAACTCGGGTTTGAATTCCCTATGCCGGTCCAGGAAAAAGTGATTCCCTTGCTTTTGGAAAATGACACCGATATTGTGGTGCTGGCTCAGACAGGAACCGGAAAAACTGCAGCTTACGGACTGCCACTGATACAACAGATCAGCGCCAACAACCGGCATCCCCAAGCGCTGGTGATTTGTCCGACCCGTGAATTATGCATTCAGATTGCCGGTGATCTCAACGACTTTGCCAAATACACTGAGGATTTAAAGATCCTTCCGGTTTATGGCGGCAGCAGTATGGAAGTGCAGATCAAAGCGTTGAAAAAGGGAGTACAGATCGTGATTGCCACACCAGGCAGGTTGCTTGATCTTATCCGCCGAAAGGTCATCAAACTCAGCCAGGTTCAAAAAGTCATTCTGGATGAAGCCGATGAAATGCTGAATATGGGTTTCATCGATAGCATCAACGACATTCTGCTCGAAGTCCCTGCAGAACGGAATATCCTTATGTTTTCTGCAACCATGCCAAACGAGGTAGCCAGCATTGCAAAAAAATTCATGCACAAACCGGTAGAGATCATCATCGGAAACCGTAATTCGGGAGCTGAAAACATCAAGCATCTTTACTTTACGGTACATGCCCGGGATAAATACCTCGCCCTGAAACGCCTGGTCGATTTCTACCCTTCCATTTACGGCATCGTTTTTTGCCGTACCCGACGTGAAACACAGGAAGTGGCCGATAAACTCATCCATGACGGATACAATGCAGAGGCCCTTCATGGGGAACTTTCCCAGGGACAAAGGGATATCGTGATGCAGAAATTCCGTATAGGCCATGTTCAGCTGCTGGTTGCTACCGATGTGGCAGCAAGGGGAATTGACGTGGATGACCTCACCCACATTATCAACTATAACCTGCCCGATGACCTGGATGCCTATACCCACCGCAGCGGTCGGACCGGACGTGCCGGAAAGATGGGAACTTCGATTGCCATTATCAACCTGAAGGAAAAGCACCTGATCAGGCAGATCGAAAAAAAGATCAACAAGACTTTCGTTTCGAGCAAGGTCCCGGGAGGAAGGGAAATTTGTGAGAAACAGCTGTTTAATATGATCAGCAAGATGGAAAAAGTGGAGATGGAAAATACTGAAATTGACAGCTACCTTCCGGCAATTTACCGCAAACTTGAATGGCTCGAAAAAGAAGATGTGATCAAACGCTTTGTGGCTCTTGAATTTAATCGTTTTCTGGATTACTATAAAGATGCGGTAGATATTAACGTTTCTGAAGATAAAAACCATCCCGGAGGAAAATTCAAATACGGGGAGAAAAATGGTTTTGAATCCATAGCCGGCTATACCCGCTTGTTTATCAATAAAGGGAAAATAGATGGATTGTTTGCGAACACCCTCATTGAACTGATCAACGAGTATACCCCCGGAAAAAAAATCCCCATCGGCAAAATTGACCTTAATAAAAGATCTTCAACTTTTGAAGTGGATGGGCAGGCTGCAACCATACTTCTCAAGGCATTGCAGAAGGCAAAGTTTCGCGGAGCCCCGATCGTGGTAAAAAAGGATGAAAAAGAAGCTGGTTTTACCCCCCGAGCATCTGCTTCTCAAGGGCCTCCAAGGACTTACCCTTCGTCTCGACCAGATAGGCGCGGAAAAAGAAAAAGCTGATCAGCGTCGCAACTGCATAAAAAATAAATACATATCCCACTCCGATCATGCCTGATATAACCGGGTAAAGAAAAGACAGCAGGGCATTAAAAAACCAATGCGAGAAGGATCCAATGGCGGAACCCCGGGCACGGATATTATTCGGAAACATTTCAGAAAGCAATACCCATATCACAGCCCCCTGGGAAGCTGCAAAAAAACCAATAAACCCGATCAGAAGGACCAATAGGAGAAAACCGCCTGTGTGACCGGAAAGGAATGTATAAGCAAAAATTCCAAGAAAAACAGTCATCCCCAGGGAACCTGTCAGTAATAAAGCTTTTCTTCCGACCCTGTCAATAATTGACATGGCTATCAAAGTAAAAACGAGGTTGGTCAACCCGATGATCACGGTCTGGCCTATGGCAAGATCGGTTGAAAAACCAGCTGAGCGGAAAATATCCGTTGCATAATACATGATGATATTGATCCCGGTAAACTGGTTGAACATCCCAACGGCAATACCAATTAAAACCAAGCGCAGGTAAGGCTTTTTGAACATGCTGACCGAAGCCTGCAAACCATCTGATTGGATGGATTGACGGATATCCCCGAGAATCACTTCCGTATCATCGCCCATGTTTACGGCTTTAATCACGGCTCTGGCTTCTTCTATTCTGCCTTTTTTAACCAGCCAGCGGGGGCTTCGTTTAACAAAGAAAAGAAGCAGAAAAAACACCATGGCAGGCAGGCTTCCCGCCATGAACATCCACCTCCAGTTATTGGAACCAGCGCCCAGAAGCAGGTAATCGGAAAAAAAAGCAACTAAAATACCGATCACGATGGCAAGCTGAAAGGTTGCCGCCAGACGCCCTCTTTGGCGTGGAGGAGCAATTTCTGAAATATAAAGGGGAGATAATACGGAAGCTCCTCCGATAGCCAGCCCTCCGATAAACCGAAACAAAATAAAAACCGTAAAATCCCTGGCCATGCCCGTTCCCAGGGCGGTGGCAAAAAACAATAAAGCAAGCACCCGTAACATATACCTACGGCCAAAAACATCCCCCGGCTTTCCAATAAATAAGGCTCCAATGATACAGCCTACCAGGGCAGCGCTCACGGCCCAGCCCTGCCCGGTTTTATCCAACCCGAAAAAATCCGTAAAAAAAGGCATGGCGCCATTGATTACCGCGGTGTCGAATCCAAAAAGGAATCCTCCCAGGGCCGCCACAAAAGTATATGCCAGCAATGCTCTTTTCATAAAAAGTATTTCTTTATCCGTTGATGCTACTTCTTTTTACTCATCAACCGCTCTATATCCGCGACTTCCTTTGGAATATCTTTGGAAAGCACCTCATTCCCTTCCCTGGTAATAAGAATGTCATCTTCAATGCGAATCCCGAAACCCCGGAAATCAGCAGGGAGCAAGGTGTCATTTGAAGGGATGTAGATACCCGGTTCAAGGGTGATTACCATCCCCTCTTCGAGTACACCGGAAGCCGACACATCATGAACATCCAAACCCAGCGGATGGGTCACTCCATGCATGATGTATTTCCGGTAACCGGCTTTTGTAATCAATTCATTGGCCAATTCATCAATTTTCAAAGTGGCCATTCCGGGGCGGACCAGGGCGATCAGATCTTTCTGAACGCCAAGCACTGCTTCATAAATGGTTTTCTGAGCCGGGGTGAACCTGCCCGAAACCGGAATGGTACGAGTAATATCAGCGGCATAGTGATGATATTCTGCCCCAACATCCATGACCAGCAATTCGCCGGTTCCCGCCTGACAATGATTTTCATCATAATGCGGACTGAGGCTGTTGATTCCCGCACCGATAATTGAGCGGAAGGATTCTCTTTCGGCTCCTCCTTTCCGCATGGAATATTCCACCTCAGCCTGTATCTCATATTCCCATATTCCCGGCTTGCAGGTTTTCATGGCCTGCCTGATTCCATCCCCGGTCAGAGCTATTGCTTTCCGGAGCAGCTCCAGTTCTGCCGCTGACTTGAATTGCCTTAACCGGGCAATCCATGATGTGGCTTTTACCATTTTCAAACCAGGATATCTCTGCTTCAGGGATTTCTGAACCTCCTTCTCCAGAAAGTACGGCTTATCATTCACCCAGTCGTGCAAAAAAGTCAGTCCCGGCGCTGTATAATACAAAGTTTTTCTGCCTTTTAAAACCTGGTCGAACACCTTGCGGAAATCCGGCTGGTCCATGACCGTATCCTTCTTCCCCTCAAATAAGGAGTAAGGACTTTCCTGACTGGAAAAAGCCGAACTCCCTTCCAGGGAGGATTTAGGCGCGAAAAGAATAGCCTGGAAGATTTTTTCACCGATTTGAATGCCTTTCGGATCGATGATCAGGCTGTAACCCGGTTTATCAACTCCTGTAAGATAAAGGAAATCAGGATCCTGACGGAAATTCATATATTCGAATTCCGTGGCAGGTTCGGGAGTTTTCATCACCAGAACTGCAGTTGAATCCATTATTTCTGCAAGATGCAACCTTCTCTGAGCATATTCCTCAGGAAAAATTCCATTATCAGTACAAGGCTGTGAAAATGAAGCCGATGCTGAAAGGAGAATCAGCAGGATGACATGACCCGGACGCTTCATATTTATTCAAGCAGTTTATAAGTCGTCCTGATTCTTTGCGAAGAGGGTATCGTCATCTTCATCTGACCCGTCAAAGCATAAGTCATGTCAACATTCATATTGCTTTCTTTTTCGACAAGAATTCCGGAAGCAGGATCAAACCAAATCGCACCCTGGGTATCACCGCTTCCTTCCACAAACATTTCAAAGCCCATTTGAAAAATCTTTCCGGTAGTTTCAGTTCTGGAAGTAAAGCCGATATTAATGCAGGCATGGCCATCCTTTTCCTCCTTTTTCAGAATGGTATATTCATTATGGGAATTGGTTACGGTATATCCCTCGCCTATTTTTGCCGTATCGATATTGTCGGTTACCCACTTATCTCCAATTCCAACAGAATAGTCGGGAAGCTGAAGGAAATTTACGGTATACAAAGCAGAAACACCTCCGCCTCCAAGACCCTTCTCTGATTTGATTGAATCGATGACTTCCTTTCCCAGCTCTTTACCAAATTTACTGATAATGACCTTTCCCCGTTTCCCGATCAGTTCATTCTGATCAAGGGTTGTATCCATCATAGCACTCTTCATACTGATCTTCATCTGCTCATAAGAAATGATAAAGCTGATGTTTCCATCGGCAGCGACTGATTCTGTAAATAGCTTGATAATACTGCTGCTGGATCCGTTCATCTTCATTTCCTGGCCATTCATTTCCTGGGTCATATCGTAGGAATAGTCATTGCTATACCGGTATGTTTCACCCGCTCCGTATCGGAAAGTCAGGGTATATTTTTCCTGTGCACCGGCGGCTGAAACCAGGAAAACTACAAACAGAGTGATGAATGTACTGCATTTTTTTCTCATGATTAAAGGTATTGAAGGGTTAGTTATCTTCCTGATCACCAAATCGGATCAGTTTGTAATGATGTTTATCGTTGGCGATATACCAGGCGGATAAAAATGCAAGCCTTGCAACACGTGCCGCTTTTTCCGCGTTGATCCGGTCGGGATTATCTCCCAACTGATGATAATCCCGGTGCAGACCTGTGAAGAAAAAAACATCCGGAATATCTTTCCTGTAAAAGCTGTAATGATCGCTGCCCCCGCTCATCTGCTTCCGCCTGTTCTCTGTAATTATCATGCCTACTTTCCTGTTTTGCTTCCTGATAATTTTCACCAGGTCGGGGTTTTGGCGTGCTCCTTCAATCTCGAGGGAGTCGGGGTGATTTCGGGAAATCATATCAAGGTTTAACATGGCCACTGTGCGCTCAAGGGGGATCAACGGCTTCCTGACATAGGTGGAAGAACCTAGTAAACCCAGTTCTTCCCCTGCAAAAAGGATAAAAAGCACCGAGCGCTTTGGTTTGTTTTTCATGGAAGTGAAAGCCCGGGCTATAGCAAGCACGCCACTGGAGCCGGAAGCGTTGTCATCGGCTCCATTATAAATATAATCCGAATCGGCCTTGTGCACTTTCATAAAACCGATATGATCATAATGCGCCCCAACAACCAGTATTTCGGTTTTCAATTCCGGATCTGAACCCTCGAGAAGTCCAGCTACGTTCTTTCCTCCAATCGGAACCGGAACCACATTTGTGCTGAGACGAATTTTAATACCCGGTATTTCAAAAGAGGAGGGCTTCATTTGCCCATCAATCCTTTGCTGTATATTTTTCAGGGAATCGGTGCTTCCAAGCACGGCATTCACCACGTTTTCTCCGATTTGCACCAAGGGGAGCCTTTCATCCAGGTCATCACAAAAGACGAGGGGGAGGGCATCTCTGGGCAAGGTTTTTGATAAAGAAGGCCAGGGGAATCCTTTCGGTTTAAGGGATGAATAATTCATGGGCCCTGACACAACCAGGATTCCCAACGCCCCATGTTCCTTTGCTGTCTTTACCTTTTGCTTAAGGTTGGAATAATTGGTAAGATCTTTTCCGTTAAAAACTTTTGGGTTCGAATCATTTTGTCCGGGTTCCTGCCTTAGTACCAGAACGATTTTACCTTTAGCATCCATCCCCCGGTAATCGTCATAATCATATTCCGGAGCCGATATGCCATAACCAGCGAAAACAAGGGAAGCTTCCACCGCTTTGTTACCGGTCAGGTCGTATGGAACAAAATCCGTTTTGAGGCTGAAGGTTTGTATTCCAGATCCTTTATCGACTTCAAGAAGGTTTTCGCTTCCAAGATCCAGAAAGCAAAAACCCAGGGGTTGAAAAAAGTTTGTCTGCAAGGGCTGAAGACCCATGTATTTAAACTGGCAGGCAATGTAGTCTGCTGCTTTGTCCAATCCCGGGCTGGGAGTGCCTCTCCCCATCAGAGAATCGGATGCAAGAAAATTTACAGTTTCCTGAATCAGTTCAGGCGTGATCACTTTTCCGGCAACGCTTACCGCTTGAGACTGAGCAACAGCACTTGAAGGTAGAACTGTCTGAAAACACAGTAAATTAATAAGAACGAGGCACTTTGCTTTCCGGCTGCACTTTCCTGATTTGAAATTTTTCATCCTGAACCATCCCGTCATAGATCATAGAATTACAAGCCTCAAATTTAGGAGAAATAAAATAAAAAAAAGGCCGCAACAAAAAGTTTTGTGCGGCCATGAAGCATAATTTCTGGTTTTTTACTGGATTCCCAGTTTTTTCTTGGCCAGTGGCATTAAATCATCGGAGGCTTCAGAATAAAGCACCACGTCTTCAATGGCGTTAAATACATAGGTGTATTTATTTTCTTTGGCAACTGCCTTGATTGCAACCTTCACTTTTTCGATAAAAGGCTGGACCAATTCCTGCTGTTTCGCCTGGAGATCCTGGTTTGCCTTCTGCTGGAAAGCATCAATACGAGCCTGAAGATCTGACAATTCCTTTTCCTTGGTTTGCTTAATAAGATCTGACATTGAAGAAGCCTGCGATTGATAATCGAGGTATTTATTTTCAAATTCAGCTTTCATTGCATCCATCTGGTCACCAAGGGTTTGCTGGTATTTCTGAAGTTTGATTTTAACAGAATCAATCCCGGGCATTGCTGCGAGAAGGGCATTGAAATCAACATGACCGATTTTTATCGGGTTTTGAGCCTGTGATGCAAAAGCACAACTCATGATCAATGCAATAACAGCTAAAAATTTTACTACTTTCTTCATTTTCATCAATTAAAAGGTTTATACTACAATTCCATCGGCAAAAGTATGAATTTTTTTATTTCTTTCCTTCTTTTAGCTGGTTATCTTGCCTTTCGCCTGAGTTTCCGGCAGGAGAATAACTGCCACTGCTTTTTCCCTTTGACTTCCTGCCGCCAAGACTGGCGCCCAGATCGTCCAGCACTTCATCGCTGATGTCATATTTGGGATTGGCGTACATCATGGTCAAGCTTCCGCCTTTGTCAAACACAACGGCATAATTATTATTGTTTGCAATTTCCTGAATGGCATTGTACACTTTTTCCTGAATTGGTTTTACCAGTTCCTGGCGCTTTTTGAATAAATCGCCGTCTTTTCCGAAACGTGTACGCTGAAGGGATTTGGCATCCTTTTCACGATCGATAATTTCCTGTTCCTTTTTCTTTTTCATGTCTTCGGGAAGAAGCACGGATTGTGTCTGGTAGTCTTTATACATTTTATCCACCTCTGCAAATTTTGCCTCGATCTCTTTTTGCCATTCCGATGAAATTTCATCTAATTGAGCCTGGGCTTCAGCAAATTCAGGGATATTATCCAGAATATACTGGGTATCTACATAAGCGAATTTCTGGGCCTGCATCATTCCTGCCATAAAAAAGAAAGCTGCGATAAAAAAAACCAGTTTTTTCATAAAACAAAAGATTTAAATTTCCTTTTCAATTTATTATTCACAAAGTTATAATTTTCAGCATTTACCGAATCACTAATCTATTGAGGAATTGATCGAGAAATGGAATTGCCCGCCGTTGGCCCCCGGAACACCTGGAACCGGATCAATTCCGTATCCCCAATCCAATCCAAGCAAACCAAACATGGGGAGGAACACCCTGACTCCGACGCCTGCCGAGCGATAAACATTAAACGGGTTGAAATTGTTCCAGTAAAGCCAGTCATTGCCAGCTTCCAGAAAAGCAAGGGCAAAAATGGTGGCATTTGGATTCAGAGAAACGGGGTAACGTAATTCAAAAGTATAGCGGGTATAAACAGTACCGCCGATGGTCGTCGGGTAGCCGGGCGTCAGTGAATTATTGGCATACCCGCGCATGCCGATCAATTCACGGCCATCCATGTTGTTATATCCGGTAAGTCCGTCCCCTCCAAGATAAAATCTCTCAAAAGGAGTGACGCCCAGCCGCTGGTTGTAAGTTCCCAGGAAACCGAACTGCACCCTGGGTGATAAAACCAGTTTCTCCACCAGGTTGATATACCAGGCCCCTTTGAATTTAATTTTATAATATTCCACCCATTTGTATTTCTCGCTGGGCTCCATGTTTTTATAATCCACATTCCCCCGGAATAAGGAGTAAGGAGGTGTAAGTTCAAGATCAAGGGATAATTGGGATCCTGACTTGGGAAAGATCGGAGCATCTACGGAATTACGGGAAAGAATGATACCATAACTAATGGCATTATAAACCCCGTTGCCTCCTCCGAAAGTAAAGATCTGTGAATAGTTATGGGTGTTATAACGGTTATAATTCAGACTCTGGTAGAGTGAGAAATAATTATCCGGCCAGTTAAGCTGAGTCCCCAGGCCGATGGAAATGCCGTCTATTTTAAAATAGGCATAACTGGGATCATTGGCAGCCAGCCCGTTGGTATATCTAGAGTGAAAATAAGATAAACTCAGTGCCAGGGGCTTCCTTCCACCCACCCAGGGTTCGGTGAAGGAGGCGCTGTAGCTGAAATATCCTTTCCCGTATGTCTGGAACCGAAGGGTAAGTTTTTGTCCGTCGCCAGCCGGGATAGGCTTCCAGGCTTTAAAATTTAAGACATTTTTTAAAGAGAAATTGTTGAATGACAGCCCGAGGGTTCCTACAATCCGTCCGTAACCCCATCCTCCTGAAAGTTCTATCTGATCGGCAGAAGTTTCAGTCACTTCATACCCTATATCCACAGTTCCATCTTCCGGATTGGGATTTACGCTTGGATTCAGCTTTTCAGGATCAAAATACTTCAACTGCGCAAGCTGTCGCTGTGAGCGAATCAGCAGGTCTCGGCTGAAAAGCTGGCCCGGACGTGTCTGAACCTCTCTCAAGGCGACATGATCGTTTGTTTTCGTATTCCCTTTGATGGTGACTTTGCTCACAGTGGCCTGTTTCCCCTCATGCATCCGGATTTCCAAATCGATGGAATCATTTTCAACCTTGACTTCCACCGGCTGCACATCGAAGAATAAATAGCCGTCATCCATATACAAAGACCTGATATCACTGCCATTGGGGTTATAGGTGAGGGCCGTTTCTATGGCTTCCTGATCGTAGACATCGCCTTTCTTGACCTTTAACACCCTGTCCAGGAAAGCGGAGGAATATTTTGTATTTCCAACCCAGCTTATATTTCTGACGTAATATTTCGGTCCCTCTTCTATCCAAATATCAATGTTGATGGTGTTGTCGTCATTTCTGGAGATGGAATCCTTTAAAATTCTTGCATCACGGTAACCCAGAGAGTTATATTTTGCAACGAGGTTCAGTTTATCCTCCTGGTACTCGTCTTCAATGAATTTCGAAGATTTAAAAAGCCGGATCCGGATATTGTTTTGTGCCTGTTCTCCAAAAACGTTGACGATCTCCACAAAATCCATTTTTGCAGTCGTCTCTGCTGTTTTATATACCACCTTGTCGAGGTCATTCATCGGATTGAAAAGACTCTTCTCCTTGGTTTTCTTCATGGATGCTTTAACGATCTCACTGCTGAGTTCCTTATTGCCGTGAAGGTTAATGGTCAATACCTTGACTTTGTCATTTTTGCGAATGTTTATGATCAGGGTCACTTCATTGGATGCGGAAGAATCTTTCCGCTGGACAATATTCACGTCGGCATTCAGAAATCCTTTTCCTGTATAAAATTTCTGAATAATATTTTTCGTCTTCATGATCATGTTATCCGTTACATAATCACCTTTCACCAGACGAATTTTCTCCCGGATATCATCCGCATCTGATTTTTTAATCCCGTTGAACTGGAATTTTGAAAGCCTTGGACGTTCTTTTAACCGGATATCGAGAAATACCTGGTTGTCAACGATACTGGCAACAGAGATTTTAACATCCTCAAACAGCCCCTGGTCCCAAAGTTTCCGTATCGACTGTGAAATCTTTTCACCCGGAATTTTAATGGGATCACCCACGGTTAACCCGGAAAGCATGATCAGGACATTTGCATCGAGATATTTAACTCCGCTTATGGTAATCCCGCCAATGATATAATCTTTGGGGGCATTGTAGTCGGTCAAATGTTGCTCACCTAAACTGACCTGTCCGGACAGGGTCATGGAAAAAAAGAATGGAAGCAGTAATAATAACAGGCGTATTCTCATCAGGATTTATTTTCTTCGTTTTTCTTCCAATTCATTAATTTGTTCACTGGTTAGTCCGAACCTGCGTTCTCTTTTCTGAAAATCAAGCAGGGCACGGTAAAACTCATCCCGTGTAAAATCAGGCCAGAGTGTCGGGGTAAAATATAATTCAGCATAGGCAATTTGCCATAGCAGGAAGTTACTGACCCGGTATTCCCCGCTGGTACGTATCAGTAGCTCTGGATCGGGGATGGAGGAGGTCGCCAGGCATGAAGTGAAAGCCTGCAGGTCAATCTCATCCGCTTTGATTTCTCGGGTTTCCACCCTTTTTGCCAAAGATCTGGCCACTTCAACCAATTCCCAGCGGGCGCTGTAACTCAGGGCAAGAATGAGGGTGAGGCCGTTATTCCCCGAAGTTTCTTCAATAGCCTTCATCAGTTCCCTATGGCTTTTGGGAGGCAGGCTTTTGAGTTCTCCTATTGCAGTAAGGCGGACCTTATTTTTCATCAGGGTTTTCATTTCCCGGTGGATGGATTTTACCAGGATGCGCATGAGCGCGTCAATTTCATATTTCGGACGATTCCAGTTTTCAGTGGAAAATGCATATAAGGTCAGATATTTTATTCCCAGTTCAGCTGCCGCTTCCACGGTATTTCGCACAGCATCCACTCCCTTCTCATGACCCTGGGTACGGGCAAATCCTCTTTGCCGGGCCCAGCGTCCGTTACCATCCATGATAATTGCCACATGAACGGGAAGCTTTTGTTTATCGATGCTGTCTTTCAATTCCATCTAAGCATTCCGTCTCACTAATGTTTCAAATCCCTGCAACGTCTGTTGCCGGCAATATTAAATTTATACGTTACAGACAAGCCAAAAAAAGCATACCAATCCTGATTTTTCGAATTACCCCTTTCCATTCCCGGTTGATGATTACGGGTAGGATCTGATAAAATTTCAGCCGGGATGGCCGGGTCAATTGCCAGACCATTCAGATAATAAGTCGTACTGACATCATCCAGATAATCGGTAAAGGTTTTATGCATTTCCCAGAAAACCTGTATCCCGATCCGGCGGCTCACACTGAATTTTGCACCAATACCGAAAGGAATACCAAAACTCACCCCTGAATAAGGCTTTCTTCCCTCGTACCCGATATTCTGGCCTTCCGTTCCCAAACTTTTCAGGGAAATTCCATTGGCCACCGGATCGAAAAAAAACAGATTTATTCCGGCGTAAATATAAGGACTTATCCAGTTTCTTTTACTTCCCGTATAATAAGGGAAAAAATTAAACTCTGCCACCGCAGAGATATCGGTGATCGAACTTGAAAAAGTCAATCCCCTTTCAGGCAGAAAGGAGGAATTTGCCGCATCTCCTTTTACTTTTCCCCTGGTCACCCCGAGTTTAACGGCCCATCGGTCATCCACGTTGTACCTGGCAAGCACACCATATGCAAGTTGTGTCCCCGCGAAATGCTTGCCGGGATTAAGGTCGCCCAGGTAATAGCTGCCTCCTCCGAACAAGCCCACTTCGATATCCTGTGCATATATTTCCGGCAGCGTCCAGACACACAGGAAAAAGAAAGAGAGGGATAGTTTTCTCATGTAAAAATAAATCATTACCGGATAATCAGAATATGGCCGACTTATTAAGTTTAACTAACGCTGAAATCGTCATTTTATTTGAGCGGCATATCATATTAAGAAAATTTTAACAATTCCTTTTATCCAATCCCCAGTTTAATTTTTCGCGAATGGTTTTAAAGAAATTTTTATCGGACAGACGCAGCAATTGAATGTTGAAATCCGCTTTACGGATAAGAAGTTCCACACCGTTTTCAACCCGCTCAACCCGTGAATCAAGGCTTACCAGAAATTCACCGCCTTTTCCCTCCACTTTAATCCTTATTTCACAATCATCCCTGATCACGATGGGGCGTACCGTCAGATTATGGCTGGCAATGGGTGTAATCACAAAATTTTCAGAATCGGGGGAAAGGATCGGACCGGTACAGCTTAAGGAATAAGCAGTGGAGCCAGTAGGCGTGGCTACGATCAATCCGTCTGCCCAGTATGAATTCAAAAAGTCGCCATTGATCCAGGTTTTAATGGTAAGCATGGTCATCGGGCTGCTCTTCGATACAGTGAGGTCGTTCAAAGCATAGTTGAATTCACCGAATAAATGATCCGGAGAATCAAGTCTTAATAAAGTACGCCGGTCCAGTGCAAATTTCTTCAGAATAATGGCATCTACCGCCGGAATAATTTCCTCCTTCGAGATACCCGATAAAAAACCCAGTCTGCCCAGGTTGATCCCGATCAGGGGAATCCCCGAATCACTTACCAGGGTGACGGCATCGAGTATTGTACCATCCCCGCCTATTGAGAAAAGGTAATCCACATTTTCCCGGATTTCGGCCTGGACTGAGAAAAGTCGAGGCTGCTTCCTGAAAATAATCCTTCCGGATAGCTTTTCAAACAAAGGCCGGTAAACAAAGATTTCCCCATCCGAAAGCTGAAGCTTATCGATCAACTCCTGAAAAAAAGGGAGGGTACTTTCTGCGACATTCCTACCAAACAAGGCTATTTTCATGGCCGCTTGAAATTTTTTAACATCAAGGGTGCAAAGATACTTGATTTTTTTTATGTATCCCAAGGAGGCTATATGGGCGCGACGAAATGAAGGTAAATGCCCGGCTTTCCAAAAAGATTCATGGCAAATTCACAGCGGATCACGATGTCATAATAAGTGATAAAATCCAGACCTGTACCATAGCCTAACTGTAAGGCATTCTGGAGCGTATTTCCAGAACCGGAAAAATGATTGTCCTGTCCCTGATTATAATGGTAAACATAAGCAAGGTCGGCGAATACGTTCAGGTATAGCGCAATCGGAACAGTATTGAATTTTGGGGAACGCAGGAACGACAATCGGATTACACGGAGCGGAAGGAGGGCAAATTTGAAATTGTTTTTAAGCAATGCAAAATGTTGTCCGTCGATAACATAATTTTCGTATCCCCTTGCAAATTCAGTCCCATAACCCAAACCACGCTGTAAAAAATAAGGTTGTTCCTTTTCCAGAGATAATTTCAGGGTGAGCCCAGAAGCAAAATACCAGCGGTTATAGATCTGCCAGAATTTACGCAGATTTGTTTTCACATAGGTATTATGCGTTATGGAAAAGGGAATGCTATGGTTGAATTCCACATCAAAATAATATCCTTTTAAGGGATAATACTGTACATCACGGTGATCGTTCTTAAACCGGTAAAAAAATGAAACAAATTTCTGGCTGTTGGAAGCATTTAATGCAAATCCAGGGATTCTCAACAAGGTATCCTGAAAATAATAGTAATTGTACGTCAGCCGTAACGTATGAAAGCTGTACAAACTTGGCCTTAAAACAAATTCAAAGTATCCTGACACCTGCTGTTTCGGAAGGGAGGACTGGTCTTTATAGTAAACCGGCTGATTACCGGATGTCTGAATTGCAACTTCATGATTCAGCGCCAATTCTGCACCAAAAGCCAGTCCCAGGGTCTGACGGCGGTTGATGTACGGAATCTTGTATCCGAATCCGTACAACTGATTAAACCCGAAATGCGTCAGCAGTTTCAGGGTTTCATTTCTTCCCCTGACATTTGAAAACGTCAGGTCAACACCATAGGTAAGGCGGCTGAAATCGTGGGTTGCCAGCCAGGCATTAAAATTCCGGTCAGAAATCTCGAGGAAGGGTACCGGCCAGATGTACCATCTTTCAATCACATGTATGGATAAATCCATCCGGGCATGGCCGTCCAGAAAACAGGTGTCGAAGGAAACAAAATTAAAAAGCCGGGTATTGAAAACATTGTCCCGGCTTGTTTTTAAAAGCAAATCCAGATCGGAGGTCCGTACAGCATCACCCTGACGAAAACCCAGTTCCCTTAATATGATGCCGGGTTTTGTTCTGTGATTCCCTTCCAGAATAATCCGGTTGATTATGGTCAAACCTGAAGCGTCCTGTGCTTTAGCCGGATGAGAGGCTGGTAATATCAAACTGAGAAAAAATAACAGGACAACGATCCATCCGTCAAAAGAAAACCGCTGCATGGGTCAGATATTCAAGTAATTCATCAGAGAATCAAAGCGGTCCTGCAGGTTTTCGAGATAAGCATCCTCATGCGCCCAGGATTCTTTTACACTATAATTATAACGGAAAAATGTCTGCAAAACCGGACCTATATCCATGCGGTTTATTTTCAGGGTCAATTCCAGCTGGGTTGAATCCGGATGCACATGAATGAACATCCCAAGTATTTTGGCATCATTGGATTCCACGATCTGGGCAATTTCACCCAGCACATAATCTTTTTCATTGATCTCAAGCACAATGACCCCGCCCGGGTTTGCAATGGCAGCCATCCCTGACCATGCCTGCACCAGATCCGTCAGGGTAATCACCCCAAGGTAATGATTTTTGGCATCAAGCACGGGCAGGAGGGTCAGTTTCTGCAGGGAAAATGTTTTAATAATTTCAAACAGATGCTGATTTTCATAAACATAGGCCCTGCTCAGAGAAAGTTTGTGATGACCGATCGATTCCGAAAGGTCGTTCAGTGCGTATATATCCGAATCGGATATTACGCCCAGAAAATCAGGTTCATCCACGATCGGCAGATGGGAAACCCGGAATTCATCCATGATGACCAGTGCATTTTCAGCCGAATCCGATGATTTCAGTGGAAAAACCGTGGTCGTTATGAGTTGTTTAGCGATCATTGAGCATGCTAAGATAACTATTATACCTTAAGCTGCTGATTTCTCCCTTTTCCAAAGCCGATTTTACAGCACATCCCGGTTCATGGAGATGGGTGCAGTTGCTATATTGGCAGAGGTTCAGCAAACGGTCCATTTCAGGGAAACAGCGAGGAATCTCGGATTTCTCAAAATCGATCAGTCCAAATTCTTTGATCCCGGGCGTGTCGATAATAAAACCACCATTTGACAATTCAAACATTTCAGCGAAAGTGGTGGTATGCATGCCTTTAAGATGGGTTTTGGAAATATTTCCCACCCTGAGATTAAGGCCAGGCTCAATGGCTGTAATTAAAGCCGATTTTCCGGCTCCCGAATGCCCGGCAAAAAGGCTAACCCTGTCCTGAAGAAGGTTCCTGATCAGAGAGACATTATGGGAAGTCAGGGCAGAGACCTGGTATGTGGAATAGCCCGCTTTTTCATAAATTCCGGAAAGAAATTCAGACTGAGCCTGCAAATCTTTATCGTAAATATCTGTCTTATTGAAAATCAGACTGGCTGGAATATGGTATCCTTCGGCTGTGACCAGGAAACGGTCGATGAACCCGTTAGACGTTCTTGGCCGGGCCAGTGTTACAATGAGAAAAGCATGATCAATGTTTGCGGCGATAATATGCGACAGCTTGGACAGTTTGGTGGCTTTCCGGATGATGTAGTTATTCCTTTTCAGAATTTCGGTAATCAAACCATGGCTGTCGCTGATTTGCCATTCAACAATAACCCGGTCACCAATTGCAACCGGATTGGTATGCTTGATATCCTGTAAACGGAACTGACCTTTCAGTTTACACTCCATACAGGTTCCGTCAGGCAAACGCACCAGCACCCAGCTACCGGTTGATTTTACAACAATTCCTTCCAAACCAAGGGGGGATTAATCATAAAAAGTTTTTTAGATTTCCGTATAAAACGATATTATCCTATCTTTACCCGGTAAAATTAGGAATAATTACATTTGATCTGAAGTATTCATAAAACCACCCTCATGAGACCTCTTGCCTATATTACCCTGGCCTTTGCCCCACTCATCGCGTTTGGCATATACTGGTATTTCCGGAACAGGTATGATGCATCCTTCCGTAAACTATTAATAAAAAGCTTCGTTGCAGGCGCCTTCATGATCATCATCCTGGCTTTTGTACAGTTTCTTTCCACCATCCTTGGATTGAACGACCTGCGCAGCCTGAAACGGACGCTGTTTTACGCTTTCCTGACCATCGGATTTACTTCAGAATTCTGTAAATTCGTGGTTCTGAGGTATATCATTCTACCTAAAAAAATCATTGCCAAACCCATCCATGCCATTACATTTTCTATCATGATCGCCCTTGGTTTGGTGATGATGCGGCTGATCCTGTTTTTTCTCAATCCGTTTCCGACCGAAAGTCTTCATGCTCCGCCCACCCTTTTTCCATTTATTGCGGTGCCGGCCAGTATCATGTTTGCAGTCATTCTGGGTTTTTTCATCGGCATGTCGAAATTTGTAAAAACAAGGTTCTTTTATTCATTTACCGGATTGATGGTAGCGGCCTTCTTCAATGGTTTATTTAATTTCTGTCTTATCGCAAACGATTTCAAGCTTCTCAGTCTTTTTGCGTTCGGAGCCACCATCCTTGTATTCATTCTCGGACTTAAAGCCGCTTACACGGATCCTGAATCCTTACAATAAGGTGTAAATCTTCCCGGGAAGACATTTTACGATCCCTTCAAATTCAAGATTAAGCAAGGCTGCTGATACTCTTCCCATGGAAATTTCACAAAGAACGGAGATCTCATCGATTCCCGAACTTCCTTTTTCATGGATCAACCCTATAATTTTTTCTTCTTCCGGACTCATTTCGAGAAATATTTTTCGGGGTTCAGCACCCGGCTTCTCTTTTTCCGTCCTCCATCCCATCAGGTATTCAATATCGGAAGCTTGCTGGATCAGGGATGCACGATTGGTCCGTATCAGGTAATTGCTTCCTTCGGAGTAAACATCCCCGAGCCGTCCGGGAATGGCAAACACATCACGGTTATAGGAATTGGCGATATCAGCGGTGATCAGGGCTCCTCCTTTCCGGGCAGCCTCAACCACCACCAGTGCATCTGAAAGACCGGCAATGATACGGTTTCTGCGTGGAAAATTTTCCCGATCCGGCTTTGTTCCTTGTAAAAATTCAGTAAGGAGGCCCCCCTGCCCCAGCATGCGTTCAGCAAGCGGTTTATTGGCAAAAGGATAAATACGGTCAAGTCCATGGCCCAATACCCCTATGGTTTCCAGGCCGGCATCAAGGGCAGCCCGGTGCGAACAACTGTCGATGCCGTACGCCAGTCCGCTGACTACCAGGATACGCTGGCTTTTTAATTCTTCCACCAGCCTTTGCACCATCATTTTTCCATAAGCGGTTGCATTCCGGGTACCCACGATCCCGACTGACTTTTCCGGATTGAGGCTTGCACTTCCTTTATAAAAAAGCAGGACGGGGCTGTCAATGCATTGCCTGAGGCGCTGGGGATAATCAGGATCCAAAAAAAATATCGCCCGGATTCCATAGCGTTCGATGAAATGCAACTCTTGCTCCGCCCTTTTCAGGATCTCCTTGTTGGCTGTGGCTCCTGAAAGGAAATCTCCAACCCTTGGCATCTTCTTGAGGTGACGCCTTGGCTCGCGGAAAACGGATTCCGCATCCCCAAATAAGGAAATCAGCTTTTTCCCAAGGATATCCCCAACCCCCGGAATCAATGTCAGCGCAATATTATATAATAACTGTTCCCCCACCCTGTTACCCTGTTACCCTGTTACCCTGTCACCCCCTTAATCCCCCAATGTTAAAAAAGTAAACCCCTTGTGAATAACTTTTTCATCAGGGAGTTTAAAATGGCAGTAATTTGGCATCATGAAGAAAGTCCTGGTTTGTCCGCTTGACTGGGGAATAGGTCACGCAACGCGCTGTGTGCCCCTTATTCATCTGCTCATGAAACAGGACTTTGAAGTAATTATTGCCACAGACGGACGCCCTTTTGATTTTCTGTTGCGGGAATTTCCGGGAATCCGGATGATCCGGCTTCCCGGCATCCGGGTTACATATCCCCCCAATTCGGGAATGTTTTTAAAAATGCTGAGGTTTGCCCCTGCGTTTCTGAAAAGCATAAGAAAAGAACATGAATTATTGCAGAGAATCGTGGGAGAAACCGGGGCCGACCTGGTGATATCCGACAACCGGTATGGTTGCTGGCATAGGGATAAACCTTCCATTTTTATTACCCATCAGCTTGAAATACAATTGCCAAAATTTCTTGGTTTCCTGACAACGGTTTTCCGACGCATGAACTATCATTATATCCGAAGGTTTTCCGAATGCTGGATCCCTGATTTCGAAGCGCATCGCGGATTGGCGGGTGACCTTTCACATCCTTCCATCCTTCCTGACCATTCACATTATATCGGGATACTTTCGCGGTTCTCCCTCCAGCCTTCGCTCGATGCGCAGCCTATACGATTCGACATTATGGTGATGTTGTCGGGGCCGGAACCACAACGAAGCTTTCTTGAAACAAAAATCCTGAACCAGTTGCTGAATATCAATCTTCAGGCAGTGGTGGTAAGAGGCTTGCCTGAAATCAGGGAAGCCTATGTGCTGGATGAACACATCCATGTTTTCTCCCATCTCGAAACCCCGGCCCTGCAGAAACTGATGATGCAGTCGGGACTGATCGTTTGCCGCAGCGGATATTCGAGTATTATGGATGTTGTAACCCTGGGACGCAGGGCCATTTTTATTCCCACACCGGGACAGACCGAACAGGAATACCTCGCCCGTTACCTCATGGAGAAAAAAATCTTCTTTTCCATGCCCCAGCAGGGCTTCGACCTGATTTATGCCCTGGAACTCTCCAATAACTTCCCGGGAATGGTGATCCGCAACGATTATCAATCACTCAGAGAACGAATTCAATCCAAGATTTAAGGTCAGCTTTTGTAACGTTTGTCTTAAAAACTCAGACACGAAGTTGGTGAATTGGTGAGTTTTTTCATTTAGTGAACAAAGAACAGTGAATAATGCCCGGTGTAAAGTGAATAGAGAAGAATGAAAAGTTAAATGTAAAAAGCTATCAATCTGCTTTTCAAAATGAAAATCTTCGTCAGACTTTTATTCCTCCCTGCCGGCAGCTCCCCTTCTCCTTCAGGAAAAGGGGCCGGGGGATGAGGTGGTTTGGCCTGGAAGGATCGGTGCAAACCGGTTCAAAATGTCAGATTTGTTGTTGTAAAATAAATTGAATTTTAAGGCTCCTTATGCTAACTTTGCATAGGGAGCCTTTATAATTGAAAAATTATGTCGAAAATTCTCTTAATTTTTATAGCTAACCTGCTATGCATTCCTGCATTTTGCCAGGAATATTTTAATAAGCGGTTTGAGTATGATCAGGAGGGAACCTGGGATGGATCTAAAACTATCTTTATTCTCTCAGATGGTTATGTATTGAGTGGAGTATTAGGCACAGGAATTGATGATCCATGGCCTAGAATTGGGTTTTACAAGACAGATTTTTCAGGTAATAGAATTTTCTCAAAAGTATATGGAGATACTTCAACAATGTATTTTTTAGGGAACCCGGGATCGATAATACGATTTAACGACAGCATCATTATTGTATCAGGGTCAACAAAAAAGAATCTTCAAAATATGGAATATAATGAAGGTCTTCTCTTATTTATGAATAATTATTTCGACACACTCTTTACAAAAAGTTATGGAGAAAATGTCTTTCCAAAAGATACCTCTTATATTCTAAATCAAGTAAAAAAAGTCGATTGCACCAGGATTATTACAATTGGCACCAAACAGTTTTATTCATCTGCTGATAAAATTCTTTTAATAAAAATCGACTTTCAAGGAAACCAGATTTGGGAAAAAACCTATGGTTCTGGTTCTTATTTATATTATCAGGGGCATAGCGTTATTTGTACCAACGATGGAGGATATGCCATTGGAGGGTTTCTGTGGTCCCCTACCCCTCCCCCAAAT